>JAESGV010000093.1_pt1 | contig 165565 bp, 155 predicted proteins | sample 9269781 | NCBI WGS metagenome assembly JAESGV01 (sample SAMN15741586, study PRJNA653496) | algae metagenome | isolation source: Tildeniella torsiva UHER 1998/13D and co-occurring heterotrophs from... | place: Slovakia: Slovak Paradise National Park, Hrabusice, Kosice Region | collected 2000-01-01 | reverse complement strand
AATACAGGGCAGCAGGTCAGCAACCTATCTGAGGAACGAAGCAAAATCATCCGTCTCATAGGCTTCCCGGCCTGCCGCTACTATCTCCTAAATTAATTCCTGTCTACCTGCGCAATGTCGGTTAAAGCTCAGCGACGACGAGGTGATCTTTGTGCGGTTTTTGCACCGCAAGGAAATATATCGATTCTTTCCTTAGCATAGCTATGGCGAATCTCTAGAGGAGATAGGCGGGTCGGGCGGTTTGGGCTTGGGTCAGAGTGTTGTGTACAGCGTCCCAATCTTCCGCAGAGATTAGCGCCTTCATCTGCTCTAGCTGCTGCTGGTATTGGGTTAGGGCATCTAGCAGTGCCGTGCGGTTGTGGCGGGCCATGAGGGTACCCAGTTCAGGCACGCCGCCGCCGACTCGACTGGTGTCCTTAAAACCCGAGCTGGCTAAGGTTTGGGCAAGCGCCAAAATAGCCGGGTCAGATTCCCCCTGGCAGGCGAGAATCAGGCTGCTGCTGATCATCACTGGCAAGTGCGAGATCCAGGCGACGGCGCGATCGTGCTGGTCGGGCTGGCATTGGCAGAGGTTTGCGCCTAGGGTGGTTGCGATCGCCCTCACCCGCGCCAACGCCTCTAGATTTGTTGCCGCAGTCGGAGTAAGCACGTAGGGGCGACCCTGAAACAACCCCGCCTCCGCGACCGCCAGCCCGGCCTCGGCCTTGCCCGCCATCGGGTGCCCGCCCACAAAGCCTGGCCACAGAGCCTCCAGACTGGGCACAAGTTCCCCCTTTACTGACGCCACATCGGTGACTACCGCTCCCTCAGATAGGTACGGGGCGATCGCCTCAGCCGTAGCCACCACAGCATCAATGGGGGTACAGATAAACACCACATCGGCCCCCGCCACCAGCGCCAATTCTGTACCGGTTTCGGTCACGGCTCCCATCGCCAGAGCCTGCTCAGCCGTTTCTGCCCGCCGGGCAATGCCGACGACTGGATGACCGTACCGGGTCAGATCGAGCCCCAGCGAGCCACCGATTAGTCCCAAACCAACAATGGCAATGCGTTCCATAGCCCTACCCCTTAACCCACAGAAAACCCTATCAGCATATCGGTGGGGGGATACCCAGAGGCCCCAGCGGGGCATCTATGCGACAATAGACGCCTGTAGCCTAAGCTGAGCAACCCTCCGCCTGCTTTGGTCGTCAACTGTTTTCACTGACATTCTTTCTAAAGGCAGCGGCGTTTCCCCTGTGATTGAGGCCCAAGTACACCAACAACTACGCGCGCTGCTGCGGGAATGGGGAGAGTCAAGCTGGCCCCATCACCTGACGCTGGCGCGGTTGGTGGCGCGGGCGCTGCGGCTGGGGCGCAGCGCCCTAATGCAGGTGGGTGGTCTGTCGGCCTACCAGGGCGAATATCGCCTCAGCTACCTGATTGCGCTGATGATGTGGCCCGGCCCGGCGGTGGTGGTGGCCCCCGACCCCACGGCCCAGCGAGTGCTGATGGCAGATATTCCTCGTTTGCAAGAAAAGCTGCGGCTGCGCAAGCCGGTACAGATGGGCGATCGCTGGCCCGGCGACGGTTTCGACGGGCTGCTGATTACCACACCCGAGGCCTGGCTGGGCGATCGCCTGGGGTCGGGCACCCAGTTCCCCGACGGCATCCCTACCCTGATCGACGATGCGGACAATCTCGAACTCTGGCTGCACCAGCAGCTCACCGTTGACCTCGGCACCCTCGACTGGACTCACCTGGCCCTGGCCTACCCCGACCACCGCAGCCTGATTCAAGACACCCAGGTGGCCCTGACCCACGCCGCCTTTCAGCGCCCGGCCAACCCTTACCACCGCTACCTGCTCGAAGAGGGCGATAGCCAGCAGCTCCAGCGGCTGCATCAGGTGCTGACCGCCAGCCGCGCCAGCGCTCCCCAGGCTGAGGGGCCAATGCCGCCCCAGTGGACGAAATTTTGGCAGCGATTTAACCCGCCCGATCACCTGCTCTGGTTTTCGGTCGATCGCGATCGCGGCCAAATGACGCTCCACTGTGCCCCGGTCGAACTCGCCACCGCCATGACCTCAGTGTGGCCCCGCCAGCCGGTAGTGCTGATTGGCGCAGCCCTCGACCCTGACGAAGCGGCCGAAAACTTTCGTCAGCGACTGGGCCTGGGCGACCTAACCTGCCTCCAGTTCACCCCCAATCGGCAGAACGACGCCATTCAGCTCTACCTGCCCACCCACCTGCCTCTGCCCAACACCCCCCAGTTTCAGGGGGTACTGCACCAGGAAATTCGCCGCCTGCTGAACGTCGCTCGTCCCCAGATTCCTGGCCCCACGGTAATTTTGCTGGATGATTTGCCCTTGAAGGGGCAGCTAGGCGCAATGCTGGCTGGGGAGTTTGGCTCGCGGGTGCAGGTGGAGAATGCCGCCACCGACGCCAACGGCATTCTGGTCAGCGGCTGGGCCTTTTGGCGGCAGCATCAGGCGTTGCTACCGCCTCCGGCGCTGCTGATCATTGCGACGCTGCCCCTGCCTTCTCTAGAGAACCCGATGGTGGCGGGGCGGGTGGCCTATCACAAGCGGCGGCGGCAGGACTGGTTTCGGCTGTACCTCTTTCCCACGGCGGTGACGGAGTTGCAGCGGGCTGTCGCTCCCTCGCGGCTGCATGGAGGCACCGTGGCCCTGCTCGACACCCGCGTTCACTACCGCAGCTATGGAGCGCAGATCTTAGAAGCGTTGAGTCCAGCGGCCTGCACGCGATCGCTGCCTACCCAGTGGGGGCCTTAGAGCGAAAGCGGTGGACATGATCCAAATACTACGGATCACCAGCCCTAAACCATAATTCTTGTGTGTTGCGCCATGCACCAAGCCCCTGCCCAACTCATTACAGAGCGACTGATTTTACGGCGTCCATCCCTGGCCGATGCGGCGGCTGTTTATGAGTACGGTCGCGATCCCGAAGTGACCCGCTATATGGATTGGACAAGGCACCCCAGCATTCAGGATGCTATTGAGGCGCTGGAAAGCTTTGCTGCCCAGTGGGAATCTGGCAATGAGGTCTGTTGGGCAATCACCACCAAGACTGAAAACACCGCGATTGGGACGATCGCGTGCCGCATAGAAAGCCCTAGGGCAGATTTTGGTTATGTTCTAAACCGCCGCTATTGGGGCCAAGGGTTGGCGACAGAAGCCGTCAGGGCTGTGCTGTCATGGGTGATGAGCCTGCCCGAAATCGATCGCATCTGGGCAACGTGCGACACAGAGAATCTTGCATCAGCGCGAGTTTTGGAAAAGGCAGGCCTGTGGCGTGAAGGAATGCAGCCTCGGTCGATCTTTCGCCCTAATCTTTCGCCCACACCACGAGACATATTCATCTTTGCCAAGGTACGAGATCCGGTATGACAATCTTGCTATCAGTTAAGGTCCGTCGTAAATCGAGGGCCCGAATGACATCAAATCATTTAATCTGATGATGAGTAGAGCATGTAGCGGCGTAGACCCATGGGCGAATCAAAACGACGCAAAGATCAGCTGGGTGAAAAGTACGGTCAGTCAGAGCCGATTTTGCCCTGGCTGCCGATCACTAAAGACCAGTCGGAACAGTTTATGAAATGGACCGGTCGGGGAACCTGGGGGGCGATCGTGCTGATCATCGCCTTTTGGATCACGCTCCGGTTTATCGGCCCTGGGTTGGGCTGGTGGACTCTGGCCGACTAGGACTCTGATTTTACGTATAGCCATAGTCACCTGGGTTGAGACATTTAGAAACGTTCGAACGTTTTGAGGAGAAATGTCTCAACCAGACTGGCTACAGCTATATCTCAGGGTTTCAAGACAAAACCGGGGCAAATTTCCCGTCAGCGCTAAGAAATCGTAACCAATGCTTTCCGTCTTCAGTGGATTCTAGGTAGAGTTAGGGAGATGGTTGCGCGGGAGCTTACGGGTATATGCTGAGTCAGCAACAGCAGTCTGGCCCCCAGCGGGGCGAACCCCTAGCCGAAGGGGTCGCTAAGGATTTCAGCTTAATGATAGACGGGGATGACTCAGCGCTGTCGCTGTCTGAGGTGATGGTGCCGGTGCCCCAGAGCGGTAACCAGTCGTGGCGGCTGCTGCTGATTTCGTTACTGAGCTGCTTCGCGGCCAGCGGTGCAGCAATAGGGGCCTTTCTATGGCTGATTAATCTCCCCCCCACCGCCAACTGCGACAATCCGGCCTCGGTGACCACCGATCGCGCCCAGCTGTTTTGTGCCCAGGTGGCCGCTGAGTCAGGTGAGCTACCCGATGTATTGACCGCCCTCGACCTAACCAGTGGCTGGACGGCGGAGCACCCGCTCTACTACGAGGTGCAGCCCCTGGTTGAACAGTGGTCTTGGGTGGTGCTCAAGGCCGCTGAGCAAGAGCTGCGCGGCAACGGCAGCATGGAGCAGGCCCAGGCGCTGGTGAGCCACATTCCGGCAGATAGCCCGGTGTTTGCCACCGCCCAGGAGACCATACAGAGCTGGCAGGGCGAGTGGAATCAGGGCGAAGCTATCATGGCCGCCGCCCAAACCGCGCTCAAGCAAAAAGACTGGGCCAAGGCCTCTCAACAGGTGCTAGCCCTGGGTGAGCTGAACAATTCTCACTGGCGGGTGGCTCAGGTACAGGCTCTGTCGCGTCAGATTCGCGTAGAGCGTCGGGCTCAAGAGCTGCTGAGTGAGGCGGTGGCCACCGCTGTCCCCGGCGGCAGCGATCGCCTAGCCGCCGCCCTGCGCACCGCCAGCCAGATGGATGAGAGCACTTACGCTCGCCAGCAGGTGCAGCCCTACCTCGATCGCTGGAGCGACCTGCTGCTCAAGCTGGGGCAGGACAAGTGGTACGCCTCAGAACTCGATGCCGCGATTGCCCTGGGCCGCAGCGCCGCCCTCAACCCCAGCCGCGCCAAAGTCGCCCAAGAGCTAATCTGGATCAGCCAGGCTCGGCAGATGGCCCAGAAAAGCCTGACCACCTGGCGCACCTCCCCCGACCAGCTGGTGACGCTCTACCAGGCCATGCTGCTGGCCAACCGCCTGCCCGCCGACAGTCCCTACTATCCCCAGGCCCAGTCGAGCGTGGCGACTTGGCGCAACCACATGGGCGAGCTGGCCCGCTTGCAAACTGCCCAGGCCGTGGGGCAGGTGCGCACCAAAGCAACGCTCAAATCGGCCATTGGCCAGGCCGCTCAGGTACCCCTGGGGCATCCCCGTCGGGTGCAGGCCCAGACCATGGTGGCCCACTGGCAACAGGAGATCGAGCGGCTAGAAGACCGTCCCCAGCTGGTCAAGGCCCACGAGCTGGCCAGCGCCAAAACCTTTGACAGCTTGCAGGAGGCCATTCAAACCGCCAGCGGCATTGCCCTCCACCGAGCCCTGCGCAGCGAAGCCCAAAGCTGGATCTACATCTGGACGAGCGAAATTCAGGTGATGGAAGATCGACCGTTGCTCAACCGGGCGCGATCATTAGCCCAGCGGGGCCAGCTGTCTCAAGCGATTGTCGAAGCCAGCGGCATCAAGCCGGGCCGCGCGCTCTATGGTGAGGCTAGAGGTGCGATCGCCGGTTGGCAGGGAGAGATTGCTGCTGTCGAGCAGGCCCGCCTGCGTGCCCTCCGGCAAGCTGAAGCTCGCCGGGCCGAAGCTGCTGCTTCCGCTGAGCCAGCGGCCACCGTAGAAACTCCTACTGAAACGCCCCTTGAGTCTGCCGCCACCTCAACCCTCGACGAGACATTGCAAGTGGCACCTGCGCCAATCGCCCCGGCTCCGCGCTGGCCGCAGACGCCCCTGCCCGATCGCATTGACACTGTGCCTGGGGCAGCGGCTCCGTCTGATCCAGGCCTGCCATCGCCCCAGGCTGCCGAGCCCACCGTAGAACCGGCCCCGGTATTGGCCCCAGCCCCCTTACCCGCTGCGGTTCCTCCCCCGGCGCTGGTGGCGCCTGCAACCCCGGCCCCGCCGCCTATTGAGCTGGCGCCCAACCCCGCTGCGGCCCCCGCCCCAGAGCCCCAGGCGGCCAGGCCCGTAGCCCCCATCGTATCGGTTCAGCCCCGACCTGAGGCCCTAACTCGGTCGCCGATGGTGTCATCCCATGCGGTCAGCCAGGGAACCCAAGCCTTGCTGGTGGGTGTTCTCTAGGCTGGGCATGACCAACGGGCTGAGCGCTGACGCTAGACCAACCGATGTTTCCTAGCCAGGCTAATCGGCGGTGTCAGCTCGGCTACGCAGCACCATCTCCTGGTGACGAATCGTGCTGTTGGCGATCTCCCAGGGAAAGGTAAACGATTCAAACGACTCGCTGGTGATGCGATCGATATCTAGATCGATCACCACCCGCTTGAGAATGTCAAACAGCGTTTCCCGCAGGGCCTCCAGTTCTTCTAGGGATTGAACCTTATCGATTTCGTCAATCAGCGCCAGAATTTCTAGGTTGTAGGTGTCGGCCCGATTTTTTTGCTTGCCCAACAGCCACGATCGCAGCTGCCACAGACTCGACATGCCCAGCACCCCCACTGACAGCAGCAGTCCAATGGGTTCGGCGTACTCCACTAAAAACTCAGGCTCCCCCTGGCTGTAGAAAGCCTCGGCTCCAGGGTGCAGCGGCAATCCTAAATCTCCTGAGGTATCCAGGCGAATTCTGGCCGCCCTGGGATAGATGGCCACCAGCTCGTTGCGGTTTTGGTGCAGGGTCTGGGTGAGGGCATTCACCACTTTGGGGGGCAGACCCTCGTGGGCCACCAGCAGGGCATTCACCGCCACCACCGGCAGGTCGGCGGCGGGCACGGGCCGACCGCCGTTATAGGCTCCCTTCGGAATGACTTGGGCCTCAAGGTAGGGCAGCGACAGCTGAAGCGCGTCAGCCTGATCGATGGGAATTGGGTGAATGGTGCCGGTTTGCAATAGCTCCCCCACGGCAGGATTGCCCAGGGTGATGACACGAAACAGGGCATCCACCTCTCCCCTAGCCAGGGCGGCGTGGGCCTGGTTAGGGGCCATGGGTAAAACCGTCATGGTGTCTGCGCTCAGGCCGTAGTGCTGCACCAGGGGCCAAAATAGGGCGTAGGAGCCGCTGCCCTTGGGCATTAGGGCCACCCGCTTGCCCCGCAGATCGGCCACGCCATCGATATCGGCGTCGGTGCGAGCCAGCAGGTGAAACATCTCAGGGAACAGCAGTGCCACCGCTCGCACTGGCGGTTGGACGGGTGTATCGCTCTGCACCAGGGCCAGTTGGGCCGCGTTGGCCTTGAGCAAATCCATATTTTGCAGCGAGCCATCGGTCTCTAGCACCTCAATGGCAATGGTGGGATGGTTGCGGGCCACCACCTCGGCAAAGGCCTGGCTAAAGGCATAATATTCGCCCGTACTGCCGCCTGAGGCCAGCACTAAGCGGTAGGTGCGGGTGTGCTCACGCACCAAAAAAAAGGCCGAGGCCAAAACTCCCACCAAACTCAGCACCACCACCGGCAAGACAACCTTTCCCTGCATAGATCTCCTGGGCCGATATAAAATGGGGACTGGCCAATTTTGCCGTGGGGGCTAATCCAAGTCCAGATCAGGATTGGGTAACTGTTCCACTGCAAACTCTACCGCTGGGATTGGGTTTACACCTATGGCTCTACTCCAAAATTTACCCCAGGTTCCCGATACCCTGCGCGGTCGCACCGTCGGTCGTAACTTTCAGGCGGTGTTTTTGCTGGCGCTGGTGTCGGTGCTGCTGCTGGGGGCCTTTGGGCTGCGGCTATTTCAGCTTCAGGTGGTGGAGGGCGATCGCAATCGCCAGCTGGCCGACACCAACCGCATTCGCCTAGTGCCCAAGCGCCCGGCTCGCGGCACCATTTTTGACCGCAACGGCAAAATTCTCGCCGGTAGCCGCCTGTCGCACACCATATCAATCTGGCCGATCGCCCTGCCCCGCGACCAGTGGCCGATGGTGATCAATCGCCTGTCTAAGGTGCTCAGTGTGCCCCCCGACGAAATTCAAAAGCGCCTTGAGCAGGCGGGCTATGAATCGATTGAGTCGATTACCATTGCCCGCGGCATTAGCCCGGCCCAGGCTACAGCCCTGGCGGAATACACCAATGAGCTGCCGGGGGTGCGTCTAGAGGCTGAGGCCGTACGCAACTACCCCAACGGGGATCTGGCCGCCCACGTGATTGGCTATACAGGCGAACTCACCGACGAGCAGCTCAAGGCTCGCCGCGACCAGGGCTATCGACTGGGGGATGTGGTGGGGCAGATGGGGGCCGAGTCGGCCTTTGAGAGCACGCTGCACGGGGCCTGGGGCGGCCAGCAGGTCGAAGTCGATAGCGCCGGGCGAATTATCAGCATTTTGGGCGATAAGCCCGCCGTTGCAGGCAAAGACATTCAGCTCACCATCGACATTGAGCTACAGCGGGCAGCGGAGGCGGCCCTGGGCACCCGCGAGGGCGCGATCGTCGCCATGGATCCTCGCAACGGGGCTATTTTAGCGATGGCTAGCTGGCCCACCTACGACCCCAATATTTTCACTACCCGCATTACTGAGGCTCAGTGGCAGCAGCTTCAGGGGGCCGATCACCCCTTTCTCAACCGATCGCTGCAAGCCTTTCCGCCTGCCAGTACGTTCAAGATCGTCACCACGGCGGCGGCCCTAGAGTCGGGCAAATACGATCCGGGTACGGTGCTGCCTACCTACCCCTACATTCAGGTGGGGGGCATTCAATTTGGCGACTGGAACAGGGCGGGCTTTGGCCCCCTTAGTTTCCCTGGTGCGATGGCCTGGAGTAGCGACACCTTCTTTTACCAGGTGGCCATGCGCATCGGCGGCCCTACCTTGATCGAGATGACCCGCCGCTTTGGTTTTGGCCGCAAGACCGGCATTGAGCTAGGTGCCGAAGAAAGCGCGGGCTTAGTGCCAGACGATGCCTGGAAGCAAGCCAATCTAAACGAAGATTGGGTGATTGGCGACTCGATCAACATGTCGATTGGGCAGGGCTTTATGCAGGCGACGCCCCTCCAGGTTGCAGGGATGTTCGCGGTGCCCGCCAACAATGGCTACCGGGTTACTCCCCATATGCTCAAAGACAACGAAGAGCACCGCAACTGGAAAGAGTCTCTAGAGCTGAGCGATTCGACCATTGATGTTTTACACCGCGGGCTGCGGCAGGTGATTACGGGCGGCACAGGCCAGAGCCTCAACGTGCCCCACCTGGCTCCCCTCTCGGGCAAAAGTGGCACCGCTGAGGCACCCCCCGGCCTTTCTCACGCCTGGTTTGGGGCCTACGCCCCCATGGAAAACCCTGAGGTGGTAGTTGTGGCCTTTGCCGAACACTCCGGCGGCGGCGGCGGCAAAGTGGCGGCCCCCATGGTGTTGAAGGTGCTAGAAGCCTATTTCAAAGCCAGCCAAACTGCGGTAGCCCCCTAGCTGCGGCTGGCCAGGCTAAAGTTGCGGAAGTGCTGGGCCTGGGCCTCAATGCGACAGGCGAGGCGATCGCACACCAGGCCGCACAGGTCGAAAATCAGCTCGTCGGCCACGCTGTAGTAGGCGGAGGTGCCCTCAGTGCGGCGGCTGAGAATGCCCGCCTGAAGCATCACCTTGAGGTGCTTAGAGACATTGGCCTGGCTGGTTTGGGTAGCCTCAACTAGCTCCTGCACGCATTTTTCACCCTCCCGCAGCAGATTGAGAATTCTTAGCCGCATGGGCTCACTGAGGACGCTGAAATACTCCGCTACCTGCTGCACAACTTCAACTGAAACCGGTTCTACTGAGTCCATCGGGGTTTAGGGGGTAGGCTCGGGTGTGCGCGAACGATTCTCAGTAATCTTAACAACTAATTTATTTTTGCAGTTATCCATAGCGATACAGTCATCAAATCTTGTCAATTGCTTAGCCCTGATCCCCGTGGGGTTTAATCGAACTTTAGGAAATGAGATTTTACCAAGACCTTGGGCCATGGCCCCCGCCGTGAGATTCTTAGAGATAGCGTTCACCCACCCTGAGGATTGCTGTGAAAGCCATCACCCTGCTTGGATCAACTGGGTCTATTGGTACCCAAACCCTCGATATTTTGGAGCACCACCCCGACCAGTTTCGCCTGGTGGGCATTGCCGCAGGGAACAATGTAGAGCTGCTGGCCCACCAGGTGCGCCAGTTTAAGCCTGAGATCGTCGCTATCTGCAACCCCGAGAAGCTAGGTGAACTGCGCGATGCCCTGGCCGGGATGGATCCTATGCCCCAGCTGCTGGCGGGCGACGACGGCATTGTGGAAGTGGCTCGCTACGGTGACGCTGAGGCCGTCGTGACGGGCATTGTTGGCTGTGCCGGGCTGCTGCCGACCCTGGCGGCGATCGAGGCGGGCAAAGACATCGCCCTGGCCAACAAAGAAACCCTGATTGCCGGTGGCCCCGCCGTGCTGCCCCTGGTCGAAAAGCACGGCGTCAAATTGCTGCCCGCCGACTCTGAGCACTCCGCCATTTTCCAGTGCCTCCAGGGGGTGCCCAAAGACGGGCTGCGGCGGATTTTGCTGACCGCTTCCGGTGGGGCTTTCCGCGACTGGCCGGTGGAGAAGCTGGCTCAGGTGACGGTGGCTGACGCCCTCAAGCACCCCAACTGGTCGATGGGTCGCAAGATCACGGTCGATTCGGCCACACTGATGAACAAAGGGCTAGAGGTAATTGAGGCCCACTACCTATTTGGCATGGACTACGATCGCATCGACATCGTCATCCATCCCCAGAGCATCATTCACTCGCTGATTGAGCTGCAAGATACGTCGGTGCTGGCTCAGTTGGGCTGGCCCGATATGCGCCTGCCGCTGCTCTACGCCCTCTCCTGGCCCGATCGCATCGCCACCGACTGGGAACCCCTCGACCTGGTCAAAGCGGGCGACCTCACCTTCCGCGAGCCCGACCACGCCAAGTACCCCTGTATGGATCTGGCCTACGCTGCCGGACGGGCGGGGGGGACGATGACCGCCGTGCTCAACGCCGCCAACGAGCAGGCAGTGGCGCTATTCTTAGACGAGAAGATCCACTTCTTGGAGATTCCCAAAGTGATTGAGGGGGTGTGCGATCGCCACCGCTCCCACAACGTCACCCAACCGGTGCTGGCCGACATTCTCGCCGCCGATCAGTGGGCCAGGGCCGAGGCCACCAGCGTCAGCGAGTCGTTGACCTCAGCCACTGTCGTTTCAATGGGATAGGAGGGCACCCGTGGAGCTGCTGATTGTACTGGGGGCGATCGTGATTGCGATCGTCGTGTTTGGCTGGGTGTTTAAGCTGATCAAAAACACCATTCAGACAGTGCTGCTGGTGGCCTTTTTGCTGCTGGCGCTCTACTTTCTTTTTGGCATCGGCCCCGATGCCATTTGGAATCAAATTCAAACCTGGCTGGGCGGTGGACAGAGTAGATAGTTGAGACTTGCGCTATCAGCGTTACGAAGCGGCTTGGTAAGGATGAATCTGGGCCAGGGCTTCCGATTCCTCTTGCTGAGCCTGATACAAATCCCAGCGTAGTTGCAGCGTCATCCAGAAATCGGCAGACATACTAAAGAACTTGGCCAGACGCAGGGCGAATCCGGGAGTGATGCTTTGTTGGCCATTGATGATGGCTTCAACCTTGGCAAGCGGGAGATTAATGGACTCTGCCAGCCCTTGCGGAGTTAGCTCCATCGGCACTAAAAATTCCTCCAGCAGCATTTCTCCTGGATGGGTGGGTGGTCGATGGGTTGGAATCCGCATAGGGTTCGCTGCTCCTAGTGATAATCGACAACCTCAACTTCAGCCGCTCCCTGATCTGTCCAACGAAAACAAATCCGGTACTGTTCGTTAATCCTAATACTGTACTGTCCTGCTCGGTTTCCTTGAAGAGCTTCTAATCGATTGCCGGGAGGAACTTTAAGGTCGTCTAGGTGGGCCGCTGAGTCGATTTGATCGAGCTTGCGAGCGGCGCGTTTCCAGAGAGTTTGAGGACAGGTCGCCCGTGCTGCCTTAGAACTTTTGCCATTAAAGATATCCTCAGTTCCTTGATTGCAGAAGGAGTGAATCATCTTCGCTGTCGAATGCCTCTACGCAAACACTACGGTGCGGTTGCCGTAGACCAGGGTACGGTTTTGCAGATGCAGCCGCACGGCGCGGGCCAGCACAATGCGCTCCACATCTTTGCCCTTGCGAATCAGCTCCTTCACGTCGTCGCGGTGGCTGATGCGCACCACGTCCTGCTCGACAATTGGGCCTTCGTCGAGGTCAGAGGTGACGTAGTGAGCAGTGGCCCCAATGATTTTGACCCCCCGCTGAAAGGCCCGCTGGTAGGGGTTGGCTCCCATAAAGGCGGGCAAAAACGAGTGGTGAATGTTGATGACGCGATCGTACTGATGCAGAAAATCTGAGCTAAGCACCTGCATGTATTTGGCCAGCACTACCAGGTCAATGTTGTATTGCTTGAGGAGTTCTAGCTGACGCTGTTCTTGCTCGGCCTTGGTGTCTTTGGTCATGGGCAGGTGCTCAAAGGCGATGCCAAACTGGTCGGCGACGGGTTTGAGGTGGGGATGGTTGCTGATAATCAGCGGAATTTCGGCCTTGAACTCGCCCGCTTTGTGTCGCCAGAGCAGGTCGAGCAGGCAGTGGTCTTGGTGGCTGACCCAGATCGACAGGCGGGGCACGGCGTCAGAAAAGTGGAGCTGCCAGGTAGCGCCCAGGGGTTGGGCGATCGCCCCAAACGCCGCCCCAATGATCTCCCTGGGCAGGTTGAAGCCCTCTAGCTCCCACTCTAGGCGCGACAAAAACAGCCCCGCCTCCGGGTCGCGGTGCTGGTCGGCGTGGAGAATGTTGCCGCCATTGGCGTAGATGAAGTTAGCAATCTTGGCCACCAGACCCTTTTGGTCTGGGCAAGAAAACAGCAAAATAGCGGTGGGAGCGCCCATGGGGAGAAAAAAGGAATTGCTGGCTTAGCCTAGCACCCGCGACACAATCAGTTTGCAGCTTCAGGAGTGGGACTGTCAGTAGGCTCAGGCGTGGGCTGAGCCTCACTCGCTGGGGGCTCTACGGTAGGTGCCGGAGCGGGAGGCGCTGCCGCTGGCGCGCTGCTCTCTGGGGTTGAACTGGCCCTAGGATTGACTGGGGCTGGGGCTTCCACCGGCATCTTCCACTCGGCGAGGGGGCGGTTGATGCCGTTAGCCACATCGCGAGTGACGACGAGCACGGAGTATTCTGACTCCCCGGCAGGGGGCCAGGGATCGGGGTCTACCACGGCGTAGTTGGCGCTGCCGCTAAAGTCGGGGCCACCCAAAATCAGCTCGTGCTCGGTGCCGTCTTTGAGGGCGACGGTGACGACGCCAAGGGGAGCGTTAAAGCCAAAGTCGGTGGCCTGGTCGGCCCCCATGGTGACAGTTTGCAGGGGCGAGTCGGTGTTGAGTCGGCTGAGCAGGAAGGCGATCGCCCCCGGTTCAGCCAGAGCTTGGTCAGGCACAGTCATCTGCCAGGCCTCGTCGTCGCCCTGCTCAAAGACCAGGGTTTCATTACCGCGATCGACGGTGAGGGTGGCGACATCGGTTTCTTCAAAGGTAAAGATAGGCGCTGTAGATTCGGTCTCACTGGCTAATTCGGGGGACTGCGATCGCTGCGACTCAGCAATCAGCACCCCGGCCCCCAGCAAAAAGGCCACCCCTACCAGCATTACCGTACTGCGCTTAAGCTTCATACCCGCTTACCAAAACTCCCAGGTCATAGGATAGATCCTGCTGTGCTGATCCATCCTACGACTTGGGGTGCTGATTGTATCGAGGTTTATCTGTCACTAGCCCACGTTGTTCATATTGGATGAACTAGGCTGCGGCGAGAGCAGGCGCGGGAGCTGTTGAGGTCGAGAGCTGGGCGAGGATGCCGTTGACGTTGGTTTTGGCATCGCCAAACAGCATCAGCGTGTTGTCATTGAAGAACAGCGGATTTTCGACCCCGGCATAGCCCGACGACATACCGCGCTTGAGCACCACTACGGTATCGGCTTCCCAGACTTCCATCACGGGCATGCCGGCGATCGGGCTATCTGGATCGTACTTGGCGCTGGGGTTCACCGTATCGTTGGCCCCGACCACCAGCACCACATCAGTGTGGGATAGGTCGTCGTTGATTTCGTCCATCTCCAGCACGATGTCGTAGGGCACGTTGGCCTCGGCCAGCAGCACGTTCATATGGCCGGGCATGCGGCCCGCCACGGGGTGAATGCCAAAGCGCACCTGTTTGCCCTGGGCACGGAGCAGGCGGGTGATTTCGGCTACGGGGTGCTGGGCTTGGGCCACAGCCATGCCGTAGCCGGGGACGATCACGACACTCTGGGCGTTGGCCAGCAGCTCGACGACTTCGCCTGTGGTGGTGCTAGTGGCGCTGCCCTCCAGGGCGGCTGCCTTGCCGGAGCTGGTGGTTTCTCCAAAGCCCCCTAGCAGCACATTGACGAAGGAGCGGTTCATCCCTTTGCACATGATGTAGCTAAGAATGGCCCCGCTGCTGCCTACCAATGCCCCAGTGATGATCAGCAGGTCGTTGTTGAGCATAAAGCCCGCCGCCGCCGAGGCCAGACCCGAATAGCTGTTGAGCAGCGAAATCACCACCGCCATGTCGGCCCCGCCGATCGCCATCACGATTACAACGCCAAAGATGCCTGCGATCGCAGTCATCGCCGCCAAAACCCACATCCCTGGGCTGCCGGTTGCGGTGAGAAAGGGCACCAGAAGGTAGGCGATCGCCCCTAGCATCCCCAGCGTAAATACGTGCCGGGCGGGCAGCAGCACTGCCCGACTGGGCACCCAGCCCCGCAGCTTGGCCACCGCAATCATCGACCCGGTAAAGGTGATGATGCCGATGAACACGCCGATATAGATTTCCACCCGGTGAACGGTGATATCCGTACCCGTGAGGGCGGCGCTGGGCTGGAGGTATTCGGCAAAGCCGACTAAAACAGCGGCCAGGCCCACAAAGCTGTTGAGCAGCGCCACCATTTCGGGCATATCGGTCATCGCCACGCGGGAGGCGGCTAGCACACCCACCAGCACACCAAGGCCAATGGAGCCAATCTGAACGGGGTAGCCCTGGCAAATCAGTGCCGTGGCCCCAAAGGCGATCGCCATGCCGAGAATGCCAAGCAGGTTGCCCCGCTTAGCGGTCTCTGGCTGCGACAGCCCCGCCAGACTGAGGATGAAGAGGGCGCTGGCGACGATGTAGGCCGTGGTTACGAGGTTGTTTTCCATTTCTGGGGAGATGAAGGGACGAGGGGGATGGAGTGGGAGGGTAGGGGGTGGATGGGTGGGGAGTAGGGCGTAGGGCGTAAGGGATTCTGCTAAACGCTTTAGTTTGGAACTCAAGACCCCCTACCCCTCACCCCCTACCCTCCACGGCTTACTTGTGGAACATATTCAACATGCGCTGCGACACCATAAAGCCCCCGGCAATATTGACGGTGCCGAGGAAGAGGGCGATCGCCCCCAAGATGGTCATTGGTGAGGCGATGTTGCTCGAAATTTGCAGCATGCCGCCGATGATGATGATGCCGCTGATGGCGTTGGTGACGCTCATCAGCGGAGTGTGCAGGCTGGGCGACACGTCCCAAATCACCTTCCACCCAAGGAAGCTGGCCAGGACGAAGACCGTCAGGTGAGTCATAAACGAGGCGGGAGCCCAAAGGCCGATAGCCACACAGGCCAAGCCAATCAGCACGGGCCAGAGCAGCTGGCTAAACCAGGATTTAGCAGTGGGAATTTCCTCAGCGGTCGGGGAGGTCGGGGAGGTGGGGGAGACGCTGGGAGCGGGAGCTTCTACCTTCGGCGGCGGCCAGGTCACTTGGCCATTGTGAATCACGGTGGTGGCGCGAATCACCTGGTCTTCCATGTTGATGGTGAAATTCTCGGCTCCGCCCAGATCGCTGAGCAGGTGCACCAGGTTGTTGCCGTAGAGCTGGCTAGCCTGGGAGGCCATGCGGCTGGGCAGGTCAGTTAGGCCAATAATCGTGACACCGTTGTGAGAAATTACCTGGCCAGGCTCGGTGACTTCGCAGTTGCCCCCCTGCTCGGCGGCTAAGTCTACAACCACTGAGCCGGGCTTCATGCTCTCGACCATCTCTTGGGTAATCAGCAGCGGTGCTGGTTTGCCGGGGATCAGCGCCGTGGTGATGATGATGTCAACGTCTTTGGCCTGCTGGGCAAAGAGAGCCATTTCAGCAGCGATAAAGGCTGGGCTCATCACCTTAGCGTAGCCGCCTTCGCCACTGCCGTCTTCTTCAAAGTGCAGCTCTAGAAATTCTGCGCCCAGGCTCTGCACCTGCTCTTTGACCACCAGGCGAGTGTCAAAGGCTTTGACGATCGCCCCCAAACTCTTAGCCGCGCCGATCGCCGCCAGCCCGGCCACGCCTACCCCAATCACCATCACTTTGGCGGGAGGCATTTTGCCCGCAGCGGTAATCTGCCCGGTGAAACAGCGGCCAAAGTGGCTGGCGGCCTCGATCACCGCTCGGTAGCCGCCGATATTAGCCATCGAACTCAGGGCATCCAGCTTTTGGGCGCGGGAAATGCGGGGGACAGAATCCATCGCCAGGACGGTGCCGCCCTGGTGAGCTAGCTGCTCTAGCAGCTCGGGGTTTTGGGCGGGCCAGATAAAGCTGACCAGGGTCTGCTCGGGCTTGAGCAGGGTGGCCTCATGGCGATCGAGGGTGGGATGGTGCTGGGGCGATCGCACCTTGAGCACTACATCGGCGGCTTCCCACAGGCTCAACGAATCCGGCACAACGGTACAGCCAGCGGCTTCGTAGGCGCTGTCGGTAAAGCTTGCCCCGGCCCCGGCCTGGGTTTCGACTAGAACCTCAAAACCTAGCTTTTGCAGTTTTTTGGCGGTCTCGGGGGTAGCGGCAACCCGCTGCTCGCCCGCAAATACCTCCTTCGGAATACCGACTTTAACCCCCGAGAGGGCGGCATCTAGGGGAGCGGCCACAGAGTTGTCTTTGGGTGCTGCAATGGTCATAGGTAGTTACGAGGGAAATGGCCTTAAACAACGAAAACACAGACTTTTAAAGCGACAGCGGCGATCAAAAAGATCCCGACCTTAGCACTCTTAAAAGGGGATCGGTGGTAGTCGAATTTTGCGTCAAGCTCAGGGAGCGCGAAGCGGTGAAGCTATTTGCTGGGGGCGCGATCGACTTTGCCGTCCCAGAGGGAATCGGCTTTACCGTCTCAGCGGGAATCGCACCGTTAATTCCCCAGACTTCAGGCATCAGCCAAGGGGCTATTCTATGGCATAAACCCTGGTTTTCTAAGGAACTCAAGGAATTGTCGATTAGTCTAAACGGCCTAATTTTGCCTGTATTTTCTACAGAATTGCCCTGTCCTGCCGACTACTACAATCTCCCCTACTGACCTAGATGGTCTAGATATTCAGATTGTTTTTTGATTTCAACAAAACGCAACACTCTAGGCGCAAGCTAACAGGCCCACTCGGCGGAAAACTCCTTGCCTATTCTCTGGCATGGTAATCAGGCCCGCCCACCCCTGGGGTCAAAACTTCAAAAATGTTTTACGTCTGCCAACGTTAGGGGGCTCGTTGTCAGGGATAGGAAATAACGTCTTTTTTTGTAACAAAATTAGTCGTCTGCGCGACCACTCTAAAATTTCTGCTCTAGGGCGGCTACGAGTTCTAAAAACCCCGCCACTTCAGCGGCCTGGGTGACGTAGGTAGGGCGATGGGTGAGGCGAGGCCAGTAGTCCACAATATTGGCCACCCCGACCGATTGGGGGAACAGGGCCGGGTTGAACAGACTCTCGTCGTTGGGGCTGTCGCCTAGGGTCATTACCTCAGTCGTCGAGAGCGGCGCAAAGTAGCGTTCGATCACCCTCTGTAAGCCAGCGGCCTTAGACTGGCCAAGGGTAAATAGGTGACACTGCACGGTGCTGTAGGTAAATCCCCAGCCTAGGGATTGGCAGAGCAGCGCCATTTCATCTAGATCTGCCTGGGTGAGGCCCCCAATGTCAAAGGTCCAGTCGGTAAGGCGAAAGCGGTTATCGTCAGAATCATGCAGCTGGGGCCAGCGCCACTGAAGTTGGCTAAAGGCCTTGTGCAGCAGCTGGCGGTGGGCCACCAGATCGGGAATCTCAACCAGCGGCTCTGGCGGGCCATTGGGGGGAAAGTAGATGCCGCCGTTTTCGGCCATGGCCCCGGCAGCTACGGGCAGGTAGTGGGCCAGGCCATTGACCCAGCCCGCCGATCGCCCGGTGACGATCATTACCGGCAGCCCTGCGGCCTGGAGCTGCTCTAGCCCTTGCAGCAGGGCCGGGGTAAACTTGCCCTCGCGGGTGAGGGTGCCATCCATGTCGGTGGCCAGCAGCTGGGGCCGGGGTGAAAACCCGTGACTGGGTAATGGTTGAACTTCGCCCATCGAGTTTACACTTTGTGGTTACTGTGGACAGGCCATGATGGCTTAAGGCACGCTATGAGCACGTTAGCACCCGATCAGCGCAACTATTACTATCTAGTGGAAGGGGGCCGAACGGGGGTGCACAAGCCCATCTTGGCGGCTCTCTATGCGGTGCAAGGTCAGCCCCAGCTTGCCGACGGCGAAACGGGCCTGGGCATTGCCCCCGTGAACCAGGTGGATATGGCCGAGGTCGATACCTTTGCAGCCCAAGTGCAGTACGCGGCCAACACCCTGCGCAGCCTCACCAGCGGACTTGCCGAGCAGGGCTGGGGCGGGGCCGACATCTGGGATGCCAGCGTGGATCGCTACAGCGATCGCTTTCTGCAGGCGGTGGCTAAGGGGTTTACGCCAGCGGAGGGCGATCGCGATTCCGCCCAGCTCGAACCCACCGACCCCGCCGCCCTGCTCCAGGCCTACCTCGAAGACATCAGCGCCGACTACAGCGGCGCTCAACTGCCTCAGAGTTTGAGCCAGCTCGACTCAGCGCTGCTGGCCTTTGCCGAAAGGGTGCCGCCCAACTACGGACGGCTCGACTTTCAGCGCCAGGCCATGGTCGAGGCGGTGCGGCTGTGGCGACAGCTCAACACGACGGCGGCGGTGTACGACGCCCTGAACGTGCCGGTGGCTGACCAGGTGCCCGACGAAGCGGCTCTGGACAATGCGCTGGTGGCCTTTATGCAGTCGGCCGCTCGCTACTACACGGGCTACCCCAACCAGCGGGAGGCGCTGATTCGCCTAGTGCAGCTGTGGCGGGCAATGGATGCACGGGAAGAGGCGATCGCTTGGCTGCTGACCCACGACCCCTTTGCCACCGAAACCAACCTGGCGATTATTGACCCGGCGCTGATCGCTTTTGTGCAAAAAATTCCTGACCTCTACAACGGTCAGGGCGATTTGCGCTTTGCGCTGACCGAGGGCTACCGTCGCTGGTTTGGCCTCGACTCACGCACCACCGCCATTCAGCAGTTGGGGATCAACCCCGACGACCTGGCGCAAACCGCCGACAACCCAGAGGCCCTGGTGATGACCGCCCGCACCCTCGATCGCGCCCTGCTCGACTTTGCGGCCAGTATTCCCACCACCTACACCCCCACCGAAGACCAGCGAGAGGCCTTAATTCACCTAGTGCAGGTCTGGCGGCGGCTGGAGGGGCGCATTCCTGCGATTCAGTCGCTGTTTGAAGATCTGCGGCGGCTAGAGCGTGCCGCCCCCTCGTCGCCCGAGGCTATGCCCGCCCCGGTGCCTGCGCCCCAACCACCGCGCCCGATGCAGTGGACGCCCAACAACATTCAGCTCGACGCCAGCATTGTGCCCAACGGCAATTTTACCTGGTCAGAGGCGACTCGCGGTGGCTCTCACCTGCCCCCCAACCAGACCACGGTGGATGCCATTGTGCGCATAGCCGCCCTGGCTCAGCAGGCCCGCGATCGCATCGGTCGGCCATTGCTGATCACCAGCTGGTACCGCCCGGCTGAGCTCAATCGCCGGGTGGGTGGAGCCTCCCGCAGCCGCCATATTGTGGGCGATGCCATCGACTTTTACTGCCTTGGGCTCACAGGCAATCAGGTCTACTGGGCTCTAGATCCCTGGTGGCCGGGGGGTCTCGGGCGCTACAGCCAGTTCCCGGCGCTGGTGCATTTGGATGCGCGGGGGTCTAAGGTGCGATGGACGCATTAGGGGTGTAGGGGCAGACCCACGTGTCTGCCCTCAAGAATTTTGGATTGGCGATTTTGGATTTTGGCGTGGATAGATGGGTCGTAGGGGCAGACCCACGTGTCTGCCCTCAAGAATTTTGGCAAGGTAGCGTGGGCTTTCAACATTCATCTGGGCTAATGCAAGGAGACGTATGGCACCCACGGTTCAGGGAAGATGGCGGTTATGACAGCTGGCGATCGCGCTGTGACAGGGGCTGCGCTGTGGGCTTGGCGTGAACAGGCGCTAGCAGAGGCCCAAGCGGCAGGAGTTGACGCTGATGAAGTGGACTGGCTGCTGCTGGCGGTGGCGGAGGTGGATCGGCTAGCGCTGAGGCTGGGCACGGTGCAGGCGCAATCGCACGTCGCCCTCCGCTATCCTCTAGCCGAATTGGAGCATCGCTGGCAGCAGCGCCTTATTCAACGAACCCCCATGCAGTACCTGGTGGGCGAAACGCCCTGGCGCGACCTGATGCTGACCGTGTCTCCGGCGGTGCTGATCCCCCGTCCTGAAACCGAGCTGATCCCCGATTTGGCTGAGGCCGCGATCGCCCGCAGCCCCATTGGCGATCAGCTAGCTCAGGGCATTTGGGTAGATATGGGAACCGGCAGCGGCGCGATCGCCCTGGGTCTCGCCCAAACCTTTCCGTCAGCGCAAATTTTGGCGGTAGATTTTAGTGCCGAAGCGCTGGCGATCGCCCAAGAGAACGCAAACCGGGCCGGCTTACAGAATCGCATCACGTTCTACAACGGATCTTGGTTTGAACCATTAACGTCCTACCGTGGGCGGCTCAGCGCGGTGGTGTCGAACCCGCCCTACATTCCCTCGGCGCTGCTGCCGACGCTGCAACCCGAGGTGATCAACCACGAACCCGCTAGTGCGTTGGATGGGGGCGACGATGGCTTAAATGATCTCAGGATTCTTGCAACTCAAGCTCCCAAATTCCTCGTGCCGGGCGGGCTCTGGTTGGTGGAAATGATGGCGGGCCAGGGAGAAGCCGTCCGAGAACTGCTGGAGGCGCAGGGGTGCTATCGCGATATTCAAATTTGTTTGGATTTGGCGGGGCGCGATCGCTTTGTGCAGGCGATCTACGCCCCCAAACCCTAGCGATCGCGCAGGTTACGCTGGTATTTCCAGAAGCGCTGCCACCAGTCGGCAGGTTCATCTTTGGGGCCGTCGTGCTCGGTGGGGCGATCGCTGGGGCCATCCACCACCAGGCTACCCACGTAGTCGGCCTCGGCATAGACGCGATCGATCTGCTCGCGAACTTCGGCCATATCTGCCTCTGACACCACGCCGTTGCTGGTGGCCTTATAAAACTGCACCGTGACCCGAATTGGGTAGTCGGGGTCGCGCTCAATAGCCAAGTTGTCGATTTCGGTGAATGGCCCCTCCACCGCGCCATGGCCGATGACGGCGGCCTCCACATCGCTGGGGCCACGGTTTGCTTCCATAGCAGGGGCGGCGGCCATAGGGGCCATAGTGCTGTCCAAGGATGACTGCCGCATCGGTGCCCGCTGTTTGAGGGGTACCTGAATCAGCAGCACCATGTTCAGCCCCTCGGTGTCATCCTGGACGACTTCTCTAGGTCGTCCAGGATTCTCCACCGCCTGAAAGTCGCTGAGGCGCTGGCCGGTAAAGCTGGCCCGTTCGCCATTTTTGTTAAAGAACAGACGCTGGCCCCAGGTTTGCCCGGCCTCAAAGCCATCGCGCTGGTTGTCGATCACCGTAACGCTGGTGCCTTCGCGGGTGGCGAGAATGGTCAGCACCGCCGGGTCACCGGGGCGTGACTGATAGTTAAACAGCACCGGGTTAAACGTGGCCAAACCTTCTTGGGGAATGGGCAAAAAGCAGGCCTGGGCACTGACCAGCACGTGACTATCGCGCTGGGGGGCAAGGAGCGATCGCCCCCGCCCGCTCCAAGAATCTGGGGTGCTGAGGTAGCTGCGCAGATCACCCAGCACCTCGCTTAGAGCCACCCGGCGCAGGTCTTCGCCGTTCTCGTTGCCCACCTGGAGAAAAAAGCTCTCCAGGGGAATGTCGGCGCTGATGTCTTCAAAGTTGGGATGGCGAATCACCGGCATCAGGTGCAGCTGGTACTGCCTGCTCACAGGATCCTGCTGCTGTACCTGAATGGTCATATCGCTGATGTTGGGGCCAACGGAGGAGCCATAGAAGCGCCCGGTGTCTTCCCAAGTGACGTTGAGCACGTTTAAATCGAAAGATTCTGCCAGCTGGCGGGCGATGGGGTCGTGCACCATCGCCTGGGTGCGCTCAATCACCTGCCGGTAGCGATCAAAGGCCTGGCGCTGCACAATCGGTGGCATAGGGGAGCTTTCTGTAGGGGTGGCGTTGGCATTGGCGTTGGGGTTGGGCGCGATCGGATCCCATGCCTGCGTCGGGTTGGCGAGGGCCAGGGGCAGGGCCCCTGCCGCCATTGCGCCTAGTAACCAAACATTCCAGCGGTGTTCCATCCTCAGGCCCTCTCAAAGCTATGCCCCTAACCTACGCGACGGGGGTGGCCAGCTCAGGATGGTTACAAAAACTGAAACTGCATCTGGGGTGATGTTTTATACTGCACTGCTCACCTGAACCAGCAAACCCTGGGGGCCAACGCTAATTTGAATAGAGGCTAGGGCAGGGGCGATCGCATCCGCCAACCTCAAAGCTTCGGCCCGGTTCGTGGTCGTCACCGCAATCACCTTTGCCCCGGCAGCTTTGGCCGCCTCAACCCCGGCAGGGGCGTCTTCAATTACCAGGCAGTCGGCGGGGGGAATGCCCAGACGCTCGGCCACCAGTAAATAGGGATCGGGCGCTGGCTTCCCCCGCCGCACATCGTCGGCGGTCACCATCACCGAGGGCTCTGGCAACTCTAGATGGGGAAAGCGCAGGGAAACGGTGCGGCGAGTGCCGCTGGTGGCGACCCCCCAGCGATCGCGCGGCAGCTGAGCCAGCAACTCCTTCACTCCGGCGTAGAGGATCAGCCCGTCAGTGTCGTCGGCCTCAGCGGTTTCTTTGATGTGAGCCTCCTGAGCAGCATCCACGTGGGGTGCGACCTGGCGAATGGTCTCTACCGTAGGGCGACCGTGGTGAATGCGGGCGATCGCGTCGTAGTCAACTCCGTGGCGTTCGGCCCAGGCCCGCCAGTGGCGCTCTGAAACTAGGTCTGAGTCAATCAGCACCCCATCGACATCAAAGATAATCGCCTGGCAGAGAAAATCCATAGGTGCGGGTGCATAAACACTACAGGCTATTGTAGGTTCCTCAGGTTAAACACCGGGTGGCTGGAGGAGTGCGATCGGTCTAATAGGCCCCCAGGTGAACGATTAAATTTCGCCTGACTCTTGGAGTATGCGATCGTATAATTTCTAGCTAACACGGAAGCCAGTCTCACCAGATATTGGTTTAATGTTTGGATCATTTGAAGAGGTTCTGTACTTCTAGCTATCCAGTTTCTATCACGCTTGAGATGACCGGCTGAATCTCTTGAAAATGTATTAGTTCTTTGTAGGCAATGTCTTGCTCTAGGTTCTCAACATTATAGTGAACAAAAATGCCACCGGCTGCGATTAGACGCTAAATCTCTTTTTGACAATTTGATAGCTCAAATTTAATTGCACGGCAATGACCTCCGCATGCTCATTCTCGCAACTGATTGACATTAGCTAGTGAAATGTTTCTCAACAACATCCTTGATGAAATTTCTGCATAGCGATTCAATCTTCTCTTCGCGAACTTGAGAATTTATTCCTCTGACTACAAAAGCTTCATTCTTAGCGTTATAGCCAATTTCAACGGCATTAGGGACGTTAGATGAGGCTATTAAGTCAAGGCGTTCATAGTTAAATGAATCCGTGGGCTCCTCCCTGCATACGTGAAGAGTAACATCTACATCAAAATTCTGCATATGGCTACTTGGCGATCCGAAAAAAAACAGATATCTTGCGGTTCTACTTGGAAGCTTAAAATCAATTCTAAAAAACCAAGTCTTCTTAGCAGAGTTGTAATTCTTTAAGGAGATATATTTCTCAAACCCAAGATTACCAAAATCGCTAAAGTATATTTTCCCGATGTCAGAGCTTGAGTCTACAAGCTCGGCAGTTTGACGTATCAGACTTTTGAGAAGCTCCATTGCGTTCTTCCAAACCTCATAGTGATTAGAGGCATTTATTCTTTCCTTTTCATTGAATTTATTGGCGATTGACTTAGCCCATTCTTCAGTATCTCTTTGCTCTTTAGCTGCTGCCTCGTATTCTTCAAGACTCTCCTGAAGAGATTCAGAAACCAAAGAAACAAATCCTGTAAGGTTTGACAATTGAGAGATCTCAAGAGCATCGTAATATCTTGAACGATCCTCGCGTGTTATAACAGCAATTGGAAAGCCATAGCGCATGAATAGAAGGTTCATGAGCAGTCTTGCAACCCGTCCATTACCATCAATGAAAGGATGAATTGTTACGAACCAAGTATGGGCAGCGCTAGCGACTAGAATAGCTTCATCCTGTTGGAAAATCTCCCCAGGGAGGCTAGCCTTCTGCAGCCATGCGCTAAAGTCATGCATCTCACCAGCAATTTGCTCAGGATTAGGTGGCTTAAATTCAGAGCCGCTAATTTCTACAGGAACATTTCTATACTTGCCAGCGTTGTCAGAGTTGATATCAGCTAATACAAGATAGTGAATTTGTCTTATGTCTCTTTCGGTGATAGGAGTTTCTGTATTTTGGGCCAGATTTTCTAGAAAATCGAGAGCCGCAGAGAGATTTTTTGCTTCCGCTTGATCTTTGAGAGGCTTACCACTGATTGTTAACCCTTGCTCGACGACTAGCCTAGTCTCGCCAACGTCCAAAGTACTACCTTCAATAGCATTTGAGTTATAGATATTCTTAATCTTAAAGTACTTTCTTAGCCTTCCAAGAACCTCAGGGGTGAGCCTTCCACTAGCTCTTAATTCTTGAACACGATTTGCAAAGTCTTGAGCTTCCTTTAGTTGAGTCTCTTCAACCTCATAAGGAGTTTCTGTAATTACATGCATGGAAGGTTCTAATTCCTTGTTTGGGTGATGGAGATTTTTCTGTAAGCTCAATTTCCCTGATTTTAAGGAGAGTAGTCTTTGTTAATCGATAGACTCAAAAATTACCTTAAGGCCATGCAACCATAGTTATATTTTAGCGTGAGAAGAAAGTAAAACTTACTGCCTCTACCTATCTATACTTGACAATATTTCTCTGTGGCACAGGCGCAATAATAAAGAGTTAACCACCACGGCCACAGAACTGAACGCCATCATGCCGCCTGCTGCTGCGGGGCTGAGGCTGACTCCGGCGGTGGGCAGCAGCACCCCTGCCGCCAGAGGAATTGCCACGAGGTTATAGGCAAAGGCCCAGGCCAGGTTTTGGCGAATTTTATTGAAGGTAGCGCGGCTGAGGGTGAGGGTATCGAGCACGCCCGTCAGGTCATTCTGCATGAGAATGACATCGGCGGTTTCCATGGCGATGTCGGTGCCGGAGTGGAGGCTGATGCCGACATCGGCCTGGGCGATCGCAGGCGCGTCATTGATACCATCGCCCATCAGCGCCACGGTGTGCCCCTCGGCCTGGAGCTGGCGAATCGCATCGACCTTACCCTGGGGCGAGACTTCGGCGGTAATTTGGTCAGGATTGAGGTTGAGCTGGGCTGCGATCGCCCCGGCCACTTCCTTTCTATCCCCCGTTAGCACGCGCACCTGTAGCCCCCGGTTTTGGAGTGCTGCCACCACAGCAGCGGCTTCGGGGCGCAGCTGGTCGGCGATCGCCACCAATCCCACCACCGCATCGCCCAGCGCCACATACACCACCGTCTGCCCCGCCTCCGCCAGCGCCTTGGCCCGGTCTTGCACAGCGGCATCCAGTACCATCTGCCGCTGGGTCAGCCACTGCTGGTTGCCCAGGGCGCAGGGTTGCACCGTCTCGCGCCAGGTGACTTGGGCCACAACACCTAGACCGGCCTGGGTATCAAACTCATCGGCGGGCAGCAGGTCTAATTCTCGCGCTGTGGCCGCCTGGTGGATTGCCTTCGCAAGGGGATGCCGAGTGCCGCTTTCCACCGTGGCAGCGAGCTGCACAATGTCGGCCTTAGTTAGGTCATCCGCCAGGATGTGGATCGCTGTCACCGTCGGCTGGCCCTGGGTGAGGGTGCCGGTTTTGTCGAAAACCACGGTATCAAGGTGGTAGGTGGTTTCCAGAATGTCGCCGCCGCGCATGAGCAGGCCGCGCTCGGCCCCCAGCCCCGAGCCGACCAGAATGGCGGTGGGAGTGGCCAGGCCCAATGCGCAGGGGCAGGCGACCACCATCACCGCGATCGCCAGCTTCAGACTCACCAGCAGGGTCGAGGAGGTATGGGTCATGGTGTGACCCATGTGGGCCATACCCAGGGCCGAATCCATCACGCTGGGCCACAGGTGTAGGCCGACAAAGTACCAAAACAGGAACGTGAGCGTGGCCAGGGTGAGCACGCCGTAGGTGAAGTAGCCCGAGATCACATCCGCCAGCCGCTGGATGGGGGCCTTGCGGCTCTGGGCCGTTTCCACCAGGCGAATCATCTGGGCGAGGACGGTGTTTTGGCCAGTGCCGGTGACTTGCAGGGCGATCGCCCCGCTCTGGTTCACCGTGCCTGCCGTCACGCTGTCGCCGGGCTGCTTCAGCACCGGCATCGATTCGCCGGTCAGCATCGACTCATCGACGGTGCTTTGGCCCGAGACCACCGTGCCGTCGGCAGAGATTTTTTCACCGGGCAGCACCTGCACCCATTCCCCCACTTGCAGGCAGCGGGCGGGCACTTCGACGCCCGTTTGGGCCACCCCAGCGGTGGCGGGGTCAGAGATCAGCCGGGCCACGGCGGGCTGGAGTTCGACCAGCGATCGCAGCGCGTCCGCCGCTTGGTACCGGGCTCGCTGCTCTAGGGTGCGGCCCAGCAAAATAAATGCCAGCAGCATTACCGGCTCGTCAAAAAAGCATTCCCAGCCCAGGCCGGGGAACACCAGTGCCACCACGCTGGCCAGGTAGGCGCTGCCGCTGCCCAGGGCCACCAGGGTATTCATATTGGGGGCCAGCCGCCGCATCCCGGCCCAGCCATCTACAAGAATTTCTCTGGCAGGAAACGCCAGGGTGCCCGTGGCCAGCAGGGCGTGGAACCACAGGTCGCTGAGAACGGGAATCGTTAGCCAGCCAAAGTGGTGCAGGTGGCCAATGGTGGAAAGGATGAGCAGGGCGATCGCCACCCCCAGCCGCTGCCCCTGCTGCTGTTGTTCGGTTCGCTTGGCCTCGACCCAGGCTGTCAGGTCGTCGCCGTCGCCCTCGTTGGTTCTCGGCGTCGCCGCAAAGCCCGCCTGAGTCACCTGTTCCGCCAGGTGATCCGCCGTCACCGCGCCCGTCTCGGTTTCGACTACCGCCACCTCGGTCACCAGGTTCACCGTGGCCGATCGCACCCCATCCACCTGGGCCAGACGACTTTCGACCGCACGCACGCATCCAGCGCACTTCATGCCGCTGACGTTGAGCACAATAGTTTGGCGGCTAAAGGGCTCTAAACCCGTTTCTGAACCAGAAAGTTGTGGAGAAAGAACTTGCATGGGCGGAACGCTAGGGGCAGTAGTGGCTCTAGCCTACCAAGCCTCCCCTGTCTGTGGGTATCTAACTAGGACTTTAGGCATCCCGCAACCATCACAAAGACCAAAGGATCTATTTTGGGTCTACCTATGCCATAGATTTAAGCCTATGCCTCTAGGTGAAGTCACCGTGCATCTATCTGCCTATGGTGGCCCAGGTGCTACGGGAGTATCGTGGATGGAATAAGGACATGTGCAATAAAGTTTTGAATTTTGAGTTTTAAGCTTTGAATTGAGCATGTACGGCAAAAACTCAAAACCAAACACTCAAAACTCAAGACTTCCCCTCCCCCTCTATCCGCCACTTCACTATGCTCGCCGCCCCCAGCCCAACCCAAATCATCTCCACCTACAAAAACCGCCAGGTCACCCTTGCCGTCTTGGGGGCTGGGGCCTGGGGGAGTGCGCTGGCCCACATCGCCGCCACCAATCATCACACCGTGCGCCTGTGGACGCGATCGGGAGGAGTGTCGCTGAAGGATGCCGTGGCTGGGGCAGAGGTGATTTTGTCGGCCATCTCCATGAAAGGGGTGCCAGAGCTGGTCAACCAGCTCCAGGGCTTGAATATTCCTGAGACCACGGTACTGATGACGGCAACCAAGGGCCTCGACCCAGAGACCACCCTAACGCCATCGGTGATTTTTCAGCGGGCATTCCCCAACCACGCTGTGGCGGTGCTCTCTGGCCCCAACCTGTCGAAGGAAATTGAGGCTGGGCTGCCTGCTGCCACGGTAATCGCCTGCGAAAACGAAACCGCCGCCGAGTCTGTGCAGCACCTGTTTGCCTCCGATCACTTTCGCACCTACAGCAGCACCGACCCCCTGGGGGCCGAGCTGGGAGGCACGCTGAAGAATGTGATTGCGATCGCCGTCGGCGTTTGCGAAGCGCTAAATCTGGGCTCAAATGCGCGATCGGCTCTGATCACCCGCGCCCTGCCGGAGGTCATCCGCATTGGCACCCACCTGGGCGGCCACCCCGAAACGTTCCTTGGCCTCTCGGGCCTAGGGGATATGTTAGCTACCTGCACCAGCGCCCTCAGCCGCAACTATCGGGTGGGCTACGGCCTGGCCCAGGGCAAAACTCTAGAGCAGATTCTTGTAGAATTGGGCAGCACCGCCGAGGGGGTCAACACCGCCTACGTGCTCCACGATATTGCCGAGCGAGAACAGATTTCCGCTCCCATCTCCCAGCAGGTGTACCTGCTGCTCAAGGGTGAAATCTCAGCGGTAGAAGCCGTCGCCGCCCTGATGGAGCGCAAGCTCAAGGCCGAAGATTATCAGGAGGTGTTGCAGAGCGAGTGCTAGCCCCGATGCCTCGTAGGGTCTTCCGCGCGATCGCGTCAGGGCAGAGAGCCCCTGGCCAGAGCGGCCTGGCCTAGGGAATGCGTTCCCCTAGGCCGGAGAATTCGCCTAGAGCGGATCGGGAAACGTCGAGGGCGAAAACATCTTCAGCATGGCGGTGTAGTGGGGTTCGTAGTACTGAACATTGATCGACCCCACACAGGCCGAAAGCTCTTGGTCGAGCAGGTTCACCATCAGCCGCACCAGGCCCCAGCTGACCTTGAGCCTGGGGTACAGCATGACGCAGAGGGGAAACAGCTCCTGGGCGATCGCAGAGATGTTGTTCTCTAACATGCAGGTCCAGAGATAAATCTGAAACATCTCCACATCGCGAATGCTAGAGGTGCGCACCACAGCTTCGCTGAGCGGCCCCGTGTAGGTGGCATAGTCAGGGCAGAGGGCAATCACCTGATTCACAATATTCTTAGCAATCCGGCTGGTGGCCGGCAGCGCCAGCCGCACCGTCTCTAGGCGGGGGTGGTGGTAGTCGTAGTTGCCCGCAGCGGTGTAGGCCCGGTGCAGCGGCATATACAGCAGGTCGTCAACCACCTTGAAGTAGCTCTGTAGCGTCGCTCGCTCCGACTCGGGGGCCTCCGCCGACAGCATTTGACCGCAGTAGTGAAACTGCATGCTGACAAACCCAATCACCCGTGGGTCAACCGCCGTGTGCTTTTGGCGAATAGCGCCCAACCGCTTTGAGGCGGCCACCGAGAACCGCTGGGGCGTCACCCCTTTGGCGTAGGCTGCCAGAGCCTCTTCGTAGACCAAATGCACGTCTTTAGAAATCGTCCAGGGGTCAATCAGGCTAGCGCTAATTTGGTGCCGCCGCACTTCGCGAGACAGCAGCGTTTCGGTTTTATTCCAGGCTCGGGCACTGATAGAACGCAAGACATCGATCAGTTTTGCGGCCACATCCAGCTTAGATTTAGACTGTTCTAAGCTCAGCAACGCCTGATCTTGAAGGTGCAGATCTTTGACGTACTTTTTTGCCCAGACCTCCGAAAGCGAGAGCACTTCGGCTTTGTCTGAAACGCCAACTTTTTCTAGACGGCCAACTTTTAGGCTGGTCGATACCGAGCAGTCTGTCACCATAGGAACACAACCACGACGCGAAGGAAACGGGGAACGACGAAAAGAATTTAAAAGTCATAGTAAACCCAGAAGGATGAGCGAACTCGATGGAACCCCGGAAAATCGTGGGCTGAATTCACTAAACTTCATTTCTCGCAATAGTTCGCAAAAATAAGCAAGTTTTGATCGAATTCGCCAAATTTTAGCTGTGCCCAGCGGCTAAAGCCGTTGATGTCAGGCCATCTAAGCGTATCCCGACCCCAAAAAACATCCTTTCCAAGGACGCGAACTCGGCTTGTTGGGGCGATCGCAGTGAGTTCCCAGATACGCATTGAGTTGGAACACTCCAAGAAGATTTCTAGAAAAAAAGTCCCCACTTTGTCCGGCGACTGTAGCCATCGTAGGGTGGGCACTGCCCACCATGAGGGAGGATGAGCGTCACCGACGACTGCATGCCTTGACTCAGCTTCGGTTTGGCGGTAGCGCACCAGGCACACCTGCCCTGACACCATCAAGGGCAGTAACGTGGCAACGGGGGGTAAAAAGGGCTGCGATCGCACCGCAGATAAACCGAATAAATCCTGCATTTGGCCCTATTTAAATACTCACATTGAGCGATGGCGATCGCATTCAGCAGTCATTTGAGAATAGCTACTCTTCGGATTATGCCTGCTGATGGATGAGGCTTTAAGGTTCGCCTTGTAGCTTAAAGCTACTGACGCTGATAGAGGCAATCTATGACTAACTTTTCTGATCAAGTTGATAATGCTGCCAACCAAGTTGCTGATCAAGCAGAAAATCTGACCGATCGAGTTGAATCGGCGGCTAGCCAAGTGCCTGAGCGGGCTGAAGCGCTTTCTCAGAAGGCCGACGACGCATCTCGTCAAGTTCCTGACCAGATTGAGTCGGCTAAGGAAACTATCACCAAGCCCCTGCCTACTCCCCCGAGCATGTCGGCCACCCAAGCACCGGCAGATGAACTGCTTAAGCGCCTGCAATGGGGTGAGCCAGCCCTAACTATTATCGATGTCCGCAGCCGTGAGGATTTCAACGACGAGCGCATTACCGGCGCTGTCCTCATCTCCATTGACCAAATTCCCGACGGGGTCGAGTCTACCCTAGAGCGCAAGCGCGACATCTATATCTATGGCGACAGCGCCGACCAGGCCGCTAGCCAGCTTCGCCAGGCCGGTTATGCCAATGTGGCCGTACTCCAAGGCGGACTCTCCGCATGGAAAAATATTGATGGCCCTACCGAAGGCATCAAGGCTTTTTCGTCGCCCGTCAGCGCTTAATTAGCCAAAGTATGATGACGCTGTAGGCAGCAGCAGCGTTTAAATCGGCTCCCCCACAGTTCTCTTATTTGAGAACTGCGGGGGAGCTGTCGTTATAGTATTCGCCAGAAGCGCTGGATTGAGGTATTCCTAGGGCAGGCAGTCTAAGTAATTATCCATATCCCAGTTGGTGGTGGTGGCCAAAAACCGCTCCCACTCGTCGCGCTTGTACTGGTCGAAGATACGGTACATTTCCCCCGGCAGCGCCGACTGAATCACCTCGTCTGTGGCCAAGCAGTCGAGGGCTTCCCCCAGAGACATGGGCAGCTTTTTCACCTTTTTGCCGTCTTCCATGGCTTCGTAGATGTTGCGCTGCTCTGGCTCGCCGGGGTCGAGCTGGCGGCTGAGGCCGTCATCAAAGGCCTTGAGAATGGCCCCGGCCATCAAGTAGGGGTTCACCATCGAGTCAACGGCGCGGTACTCAAAGCGACCCGGAGCCGAAATCCGCAGGCCGCAGGTGCGGTTTTGAAAGCCCCAGTCGGAGTAGACCGGTGCCCAAAAGCCCGCATCCCACAGGCGGCGGTAGGAGTTGACCGTAGAGCAGCCGATCGCCGTCAGCGCGGGCAGGTGCTCAATCACCCCGCCAATGCAGTGCAGCCCCACCTGGCCCGGAATGCGGCGAGATACGCCTTCCTCTGGCATAAAGGTGTTTTCGCCCCCCTGGTGGTAGGTAAAGTTGCCCTCTAAACCAGGCAGCGAATCGAAGCCAAACATTTTGATGGCCGTGTCGCCGCCCCGCCACAGCGACAGGTTGTGGTGGCAACCCGACGCTGAAACCCCCATAAACGGTTTGGACATAAAACAGGCAATCAGGTTAAACTCGCGGGCCACCTGGGCGCAGATCTGGCGGTAGGTGGAGAGGCGATCGCATGTTCTGACCGCATCATCAAACATAAAGTTCAGCTCTAGCTGCCCCGGCGCATCCTCATGGTCGCCCTGGATCATGTCGAGCCCCATCGCCCGCCCGTACTCAATCACCCGCAGAAACACCGGGCGCAGCTCTTCAAACTGGTCGATGTGGTAGCAGTTGGGCTTGGTAACGCCGCCGTCGGGTTTGCCGTCCGGCCCTTTTTTGAGCCACATCATCTCGGGTTCGCAGCCGTGGCGCAGCTGTAACCCGTGCTTCGCCTGAAACTCGGCATGAATGCGCTTCAGGTTGCCCCGACAGTCCCCGGTCAGAAATGCTGCCGCGTCTTCTTCCTCTTCGCGGTTGCGAAAGCATACACAGTAGACCCGCGCCACCCGTTTGTCCCACGGCAGCTGGCAAAAGGTCTCGGGGTCGGGGATGGCGACTAGCTCTGCCGCCTCGGGGCCGTAGCCAAGGTACTGGCCGTGGCGATTCATTGCCAGATTGGCGGTGGCCCCATAGACCAGCTGAAACCCCTTCTCGGCAGTGACCTCCCAATAGTCGGCGGGGATGCCCTTGCCGACAATGCGCCCCGTCACAGAAATGAACTGGTAGTAGATGTATTGAATGCCCAGCTCGTCAATTTTGGCCCGCACCTGCTTGACTAGCTCATCGCGCCCCTCAGCGACAACGTAGCGCTCTAGATCCGTCGAGGTGTCAGCTCGTGTTAGCACTCCAGTCACCGTGAGACCTCCTAGTTTGCGGCGAATGGTCTCAGTAAAGCCAACATGTTATGACAAGTTTGTAGCCATTGATACGTGAGTTATAAGGCCGAGCGCACAACATTACGTCTCTACGTAAACAGTGGGAATCAATATTAAGATGCTGACTGACTTGGCCCACCGCCACAAATGATTTGGCTGCCCTGTGGCAGTGCCTCCAATCTGCGACTGCGAGAGATTTTGGGCACAGTGCTGCCGAGGGTATTAGCACTCTTAGAATCCGGCAAAACGTTGGTAGAAATTAATGGATAAAAGCATGTCACCTCCCGACAAAGAGCTTTATCGCAGAACCGGTGAGGTGCTGCACTACCTTTGGGATCCCATTGGGGTAGCGGGCATTCCGGGGGCGCGGGATGAGTACGATGCGTACCTGCCTCAGGTGTTTAGCCTGCTCAAGGCTGGGGCCGGAGCTGACAAGATTGCAGACTACCTCACCGAAGTTTCGACCCAGGCGATCGGTTTGGGGAGTAATCGGGAGCGCGATCGCCAGATAGCTGACCTATTGCTGGGGTGGGAAACCAGACTTTTCGAGCCCTGAAAGCTGGCTTGCTACTAGCGATCGGCTGAGTTTTAGACCAGCCTACGCGGTCTGCAAATACGCCTGACGCTTCAGCGCAATAGCTGGTCGATCATGCGGTTGGCCTGCGACTCGTAGCTGCCACCAAACAGGGTGAAGTGGTTGAGGATGTGATACAGGTTGTAGAGCGTTTTGCGGGTGGCGTAGCCCGCATCGAGCGGGTAGGCAGCGTTGTAAGCATCGTAAAAGGCGTTGGGAAAGCGGCCAAATAGCTCCGTCATGGCGATGTCTACCTCGCGATCGCCAAAATACGTTGCCGGATCCAAAATCACCGGCTCGTCCTCCTTCGTCACCGCCGCATTGCCCGACCACAGATCGCCGTGCACCAGACTGGGGGACGGGTCGTGGCCTGCCAGCAAATCTGGCAGCGCCATCAGCAGCTCGTGCTGACGCGGAAACCGACCGCCCCTGCGCCCCGCCAGGCGAAACTGATGGCGCAGTCGGTGCTCGCGGTAAAACTCTAGCCAGGTGGCCGTCCAGGGGTTGGGCTGGGGGGTAGCACCAATGGTGTTGCTCTGGTGCCAGCCAAACCCTTTCTCACTGGTCACCCGGTGCATGGCCGCCAGGGCCTCGCCCATGCGACCCCAGGCATCGCCGCCGCCGCTGCCCAGCTCTAGCCACTCCATAGCAATGTAGGCCGAGCCATCCACGGTGCCCCAGCAGATCGGCTTGGGCACCCGAATCGTCTGGCTGTCGTACATATCCTTCAGGCCCAGGGCCTCGGCCTCAAACATCGCCACCTGCGACGCCTGGTTGAGCTTAAGAAAATACGACTGGCTGCCGTCGCTCACCTGGTAGGCCTGGTTGATGCAGCCGCCCCCCACCGATCGCCGATCTGCGATCGCGAAAGCAGTGCCGGTTTTAGCGCCGATGTGCTGGGCGATCGCAGTCCACATAGTCAACCTATCCTAGGCCGCTGGCTGGAGGGCGACCACGCCGTAGGCATCCCCCGACAGGTGGCGCTGGGCCGCGTGCAGCACCTCGTCTACCCCTAACTGCTGAATATAGTCGGGGTAATTGATGCCTTCGGTGATGTCGCCTGTGAGGGTGTGGTAGTAGCCGTAGAGCCCGGCGCGATCGCTCGGAGTTTCGTTGGCAAAAATAAATCGATTGGCCACCTGGGTCTGCACCCGGCGCAGTTCGGCGGGGCTCACGGGCTCTGCCATGACGGTGGCAATGTGCTGGGCGATCGCCCCTTCTACCGGCTCCAAATTTTCGGCAGGTAGCTGAGCCGACACCATAAATGCTCCCTGGTGAGCCAGGGTCATATTAGTACAGCTAACGCTGGTCACCAGCTTGCGCTCCTCCCGCAGGTCGCGCACCAAGCGCGAGGTCAATCCTCGGCCCAAAATCGACGCCAAAATATCGAGGCCATAGGTGTCTTCGAGGTGGGTCACCCCCGGCACGCGCCAGGCCATCACCAGCCGCGCCTGGGTCATAGCCGGGTCGTCATGGATCGCCCGCCGCACAGCTGTGAAGGGAGGCTCCAGGTCATCGGGCAACAGCGGCTTGAACCGTTCAATGGACTTGGTGGGGTCTGGCGGTGTGGATCGCTGGGCCATCGCCTGCTCAAAGCCTTCAGCTACCGTGGCAATCAGGGTTTCAACCGGCAGGTTGCCCACCGCCACCGCCGTCATGCTCTGGGGCTGGTACCAGGTGCTGTGAAACTCGCGCATTTGCGCTGGGGTGAGCCCTTCGACTACCGTTGTTGGCCCTAGCACCGGGCGGCGGTAGGGCAGCCGGTCAAACACCAGCTCCATGGTGCGGGAGTAGGTGCGGCGGCGGGGATTGTCGTCGGCGCGGCGAATTTCTTCTAAAATCACCGGGCGCTCGCGCTCAAAGTCGTGGTCGCTAAGGCGGGGGGCCATTACCATTTGAATTTGCAGCGGGGCAAGAGCGGCAAAGTCTTGGGGTGCGGTGGTGATGTAGTACTTGGTGTAGTCCTGGCTGGTGGCGGCGTTGGTAAAAGCCCCACGCTCTTCTACCTGGCGTTCAAACTCGCCGCACTGCAACTGCTGGGTGCCCTTAAAAATCATGTGCTCTAGAAAGTGGGCCATGCCGTTGATGGCGTCGCTTTCTACCGCTGAGCCCACCCGCAGCCACAGGCTGAGGTTGACAACCTCTAGGGGCATTTGCTCAGCGATGACCGTAAGGCCGTTGGGCAGACGACGAATGGTGGGCGACACCAGGCGAGAGGGCAGATCTGCGGTTGCTGAGAGCAAAGCCATAGAGTTAACTAGCCACCAGAAAAGACACTGAGTTCAACAATACTAAGCTTTGAATATCTTAACGACTGAACCGTCTCTCTGGGCAAAACATGCCGACGGGTTTGGCTAGGCGGCGTTGGCTCAGCCTTGCCAATGGCAAATCGCACCTTCAGCTCAGGACAGAGGAAAATTGCCGGTCAGCCTGCGGGATTAGCGGTTGAAACGTTTCAACCTGCCAGCGTTTCAACCCCCAGGTCGTGATTCTCGCCGATCGCTAGGCAGGTTGGGGCGATTGGCAACCTGAAGGCGTTATGTTATGCCTCTTTGGCGGGCAAAATGGTAGAACTCGGGCAAAACTCAATGGCCCATTATGCTGAAAGTATTGTAAATTCCTGGTATGCGGACTGCTCCGGGGAGGTCACATGGGAACCTGGATTAAAGAGACAGACATTGCAATCTACCTGATGCAGGGAGGCTACTGGATCTCTCGCATCACCAAATATCCGTCGAGCAAAAACCCGAAGGAGCAGGTGGTCAACATCGGCAGCATCAAGACATGGTTTCAGCGGGAAGACTACCCCCGCGCCATGACGGTGTCGATTGGTGTCGGGGGGCCTGAGCCCCAGCCCATGCCGCCAGCACCGCCACCCCCACCCCCACCGCCGCCGGGCAGCGCCATCAACGCGGCGGGTTTAGCGATCGTCAAGGGGTTTGAGGGCCTGAGCCTCAGCGCTTATCCTGACCCCGGCACCGGGGACGAACCCTGGACGATTGGCTACGGCCATACCTCCTCGGCTGGCGCACCGCAAGTCTACAAAGGGCTCACCATTACCCGCGCCGAGGCCGAAGAGATCCTCAAGCGCGATCTCAAAAAGTACGAAAAGGCCGTTTCTGATAACGTCACTCGGACGCTGACTAGCGACCAGTTTTCGGCTCTAGTGTCGTTTACCTTCAACGTCGGCCCCGGCAATTTGCAGTCGTCTACCCTGCTAAAGAAGCTCAACGCTGGCGACGTTGCTGGCGCGTCGGAGGAGTTTGCCAAGTGGATATACGCTGGGGGCAACATCATGCCCGGTCTCCAGCGCCGCCGCAAGGCTGAACGCGCCCTGTTTCGCAGCGAAAACTGGCAGCAGTTTCTCTAGCCCTTACCTGGGCGATCGCCTCGGCTTTAGGCCCACAAAATAACTCTGGCAGAGCAGCCCTGGGTGCGATCGCATCCAGGGCTGCTCTATGTTTTCGGTGCGATCGCGCCGGGATCGTCAAGGTCGGGTGCCATTAGCTACCATAGAAACCATTAAGACCTATGAACGGTCACCCCAGTAATCGGTCGCAGGGTGGGAAAAATGAACTGGGAATGCCTCTGGTTTGCGTAGCCCCCAAGGGCTGCTTTCGCCCCTAAAAACGTCTTTTATGACCGATGCGTGGACTTCTTTGCCTGCCCCCGATGCCATAGCGGCTGCTCCCGACGCCCGGTCAGCCGATGGCCAAGCTGGCGATTTTCAGGTATCAGAGCAGCATTTTCGGACGGTGATTGAAACCATGGCCCTGCCAGGGGTCTTGCTGCGCTACGTGCGATATCCCTCCGGAAGCGACGATATCACCTACGTCAGCCCAGGCTGCGTCGAGATTTGGGATTTAGAGCCAGCCCAGATGCTCGGCCAGCCCCAACGGCTGTGGCAGACTATGCACCCCGACGATCGCAGCACCGTGCAGGAGTTGCTTCAGCAGTCTGGCGCGACCCTCACCCCCTGGTTCTGCGAGTGGCGTCTGCTGACTCCCTCAGGGCGGCAGACATGGCTACAGAGCATCGGCTGCCCAAAGCGCCTGGACGGCGGTGCCACTGTCTGGGATATCGTGGTACTCGATGTCAGCGAACGCAAGCAAACCGAGCAGGCCCTAGTCAAAGCTAACCAGCAGATGCAGGCGTTTATCGACAACGCTCCGGCCCTGGTCAGCATCTTTGACTCCACTGGGCACTATCTACAGGTCAACCAGGCCACCGCCGCCCAGTTTGGCCTGCACCCCCAAGATTTGGTAGGGCGTTCCTTTGCCGATCTGCTGTCACCTCCGGTATTTAACCGGTTTATGGAGCGGGTACAGCACATCGTTGCCACCCAAGCCCCCCTCACCGTAGAAGATACCCTGCCCCTTGAGGGAGAGCAGCGAGTCTTTCGCTCGGTGCTGTTTCCAATTAATCAAGAAACCGATGGCAGCATCATTCTCGGGTCAGTAGCCACCGACATTACTCCCCTGTCTAGGGCCCAGACAGCGCTGCGCCGTCAGGCTGAAGAAGAGCAGCTAATTCGCACCATTACCCAGCACATTCACCAGTCGCTGGAGGTTGACCAAATCCTACAGACGACCGTCACTGAGGTGCGGCAGTTTTTGCAGACCGACCGCGTGCTTATCTATCGCTTTAACCCCGACCTCACCGGCACAATGGTGGTCGAAGCCGTGCTGCCCCCCTGGCAGGTGACCCTGGGGCTGACCATAGAAGACACCTGTTTTCTGAACCATCCTGAACTGGTTGACCGTTACCGCCAGGGCCGCACCCATGCTGTTAATGACCTGGCTGAGGCCGCCATCGACCCCTGCTATCGCGAGCTGCTGAAGCGCTTTCAGGTACAGGCTAATCTAGTGGTGCCGATCAACTGCGGCAGCGATCTGTGGGGGTTGCTGTGTGTGCACCACTGCCGCAGCCCGCGCCTGTGGCAGCCCAAAGAGCGCGCCCTAATGGCCCAGCTGGCCGAGCAGGTGGCCATTGCCCTCCAGCAGAGTCAGCTGCTGGCCCAAACCGCCACCCTCGCCCAGCAGGAAAAGCTGCTCAACAACATCATCGGTGCCATTAGCGACAGCCTGGAGCTGGAGACGCTGCTCCAGCGGGCAGCGACCGAAATGCTGCACACCTTTCAAGCCAGCCGAGGGGTGGTAATTCTCTGTCAGGCCACCGACGCGTTTTTAGTGCATACCAATGCGGCCAGTGTGCCTGGCATCAGCAGTCTACAGGGGCAGGCCATCCCGATCGAGGGCAACCCCCACGCCCAGCGAGTGCTGGCCGAAGACCTGCCGGTGGTGGTGGATGATGTCAGCCTTGAACCGGCCTTGGTGCCCAACCTGGCCCTGGCCAGAGAGCTTTCCATCGGGGCTATTTTGGCCGTTTCCATTCGCTATCGGGGCGTAGTGAAGGGCATTTTGAGCGTGCACCAGTGCCCTGGCCCCCGCCGCTGGAGTGAGGCCGAAATCAAGCTGATTAAGCGGCTGGCCGACCACTTGGCGATCGCCATTCACCAAGCCGAGCTCTATGCCCAGGCCCAGAGCGAGCTGGCCGAGCGCAAACGCCTGGAGGCCCAGCTGCGCTACGACGCCTCCCACGATCGCCTCACCGGGCTGCCCAACCGAACGCTGTTTTTAGAACGGTTATCCCAGGCGCTCGACCAGCTGCACCAACACTGCGAAAACCACACGCCCCTGGCTCCCCCCACGGCCAATCGGCTGCCTGACCTCTGCTGCGATTCCGGGACGGATCGCTTCGCGAATCGCCAATTTGCTCTGCTGTTTCTCGACCTCGACCGCTTCAAAGTGATCAACGACAGCCTGGGCCACGCCATTGGCGATCAGCTGCTTCAGGTGGTGGCCCAGCGGCTGCAAACCTGCCTGCGCCCGGTGGATGTGGCCGCCCGGCTCGGGGGCGATGAGTTTGTGGTGCTGCTCGCTAACCTCAGCGATGCCGCCGTTGCCGTCAGTATGGCCCAGCGCATTCACGCCATTCTCGAAAGCCCGGTGCTGCTCGAAGGGCACGAGGTGTTTATCCACGCCAGCATCGGCATCGCCCTCAGCGCCACCACCTACACCGACCCCAACCAAGTGCTGCGCGATGCCGATATCGCCATGTACAAAGCCAAGGGCAGCAACCGCGAATACGCCATCTTTGACGCCCCCATGCACACCCTAGTCATGCAGCAGATGGAGCTAGAAAACGAACTGCGCCGAGCGTTAGAGCGGTTTGAACTGCGGCTTTACTACCAGCCCATTATCAATTTAGCCACCGGCACCATCCAGGGGTTTGAGGCGCTAGTGCGGTGGCAGAACCCCCGCCGGGGGCTGGTCTCCCCCCTAGACTTCATCCCCATTGCCGAAAACACCGGGCTCATTACCACCCTCGACCTGTGGACCCTAAACGAGGCCTGTCGTCAGCTCAGCTACTGGCAGCAAGAGCATCCCCACAGTCAAGACCTCACCGTCAGCGTCAATCTCTCGGGCAAGCAGTTTGTGCGCCCTGACCTGATTCAGCAAATCGATACCGCCCTAAGCTGCAACGGCCTGGAGGGGCGGCATCTCAAGGTCGAAATCACCGAAAGCGTACTGATTCAAAACGCCCAGATGGCCATTGATCTGCTCAAACAGCTGCGTCAGCGCCGCATTGCGATCTGCATGGATGACTTTGGCACCGGCTACTCGTCCCTCAGCTACCTGCACCGGTTTCCCATTGACGTGCTCAAAATTGACAAGTCGTTTATCACCAACCTGCATCGCTCTGGCCCGAGCACGGGCGACTACGAAATCGTCAAAGCCATCATCAGTCTGGCCACCAACCTCAATTTAACGGTGGTGGCCGAGGGCATTGAAACCGCCGAGCAGGCCGTCTATCTTCAGGCCCACCACTGTCAGGCGGGGCAGGGCTACTACTTCTCTCGGCCCCTCTCGGTGGCAGACGCCACGGCGTTCATTGCCCAATTGCCTCCCCCCAGCCCGGCCCCCGCTAAAACGGAAACGGCTTGTAGGGAATCCACTGGGCCCACAGCTTAGCCAGGGTGCCGTTCATAATCAGCTGATTGATCGCCTGGTTGAGCGCCTCTAGCAGTTCTCGGTTACCCGGCAGCACCCCAATGCCAAAGGGAATTTGGGTAGGCATCTGAAAGGCCACCCGCAGGCTGGTGGTATCGGCCTCGGCGGTGAGCAGCAGCAGGGCATCGCCCACCAGAGCATCGATTGCGCCCTGGCCCAGGGCCGCTAGTAAAGCGGGCCGGGTGTGGTCTGCCCCCTTGAACGGCACCCACTCTAGGTCAGGCAGCGCCTCGGTCAGAGCTAGGGGACTGCTGCCCGCCAGGGAACCGAGCCGCTTGCCCGCTAGGTCTGCCAGCGTGTGGATGGGGCTGTCTTCGCGCACCAGCACAGCCTCGTCGAAGCGACCGTAGGGGCGGGTGAAGTCGGCCCAGGCGCGGCGATCTTGGGTGATGGCCTGGCTAAACCACACCACGTCGTAGTCGCCAGTACTGAGGGTAGGGTAAAACGCTTCAGGCGGGCAGTCAAACCAAACCGGCTCTAGCCCCAGCACCTCGCCCACCGCCCGCGCCACGGCGGGCTCATAGCCCTGGCGATCGCCATCTTGCACAAAGCTCATGGGCCGGGCGTCGAAATCGTTAGCAATAATGGCAAGCTGCCCCTGGTGAACGGTGGTAAAGTTCATGACCATGTAAAAGGAACGTAGGGCTATTGTGACACCAAACCCAGTCATCCCATGAGGGCTACCTCCCCCCAGAGACAGACCCAGCCCCAGGCGGCTTGAAATCGCTCTCTATTCGTGGAATGGTGAAGGGAGTACTGCATGCCTGCGCGAGAGTTACATGACTGTTGGTAATCCTGCGACCGATCCGGCCTTTGAACCCCTGCGTCAGTTTCGCCCCCTGCTGCTGAAGGCCCACAAAATTTTGATGGATGCTGAGAAAGACCGCTATGAGGCTAGCCACGGGGCGATCGCCAACAAAGGCGACTACCTGCACCTGGTGCTCAACCACGAGCAGTTTAGCTGGCTGCGGCCCATCTCTCAGCTGATTGTGCAGATCGACGAGGTGCTGATGTCAAAACAGCCCCAGCCCCTAGAGCGCGCCCCCGAGCTGCTCAACCAGGCCCGCCACCTGCTGCACGACACCGAGATTGGCCAGGCCTTTCAAGATCGCACCCAGCTGGTCGCCCGCCGCGACCCCGAAATGGCCGCCATGGCCCAGCGCCTGGATGAAATTATGCAGCCCTACGGCCCTCAGCCAGGGGACGGCCCGACCTAATCGGCGGCGACCACGTGCAAGCGCCCATCCTGTGCAAAGATAATAGGGCTACAAAAAAGCAAGTTCCCACCTGGTCACCAGGCGCTAGGGAGGATTGAGTAACAGCGAGTGTGTGTTATGAATATTGGCGATCGCGTCCGAATCAAAGAATCAGTTATTTTTTACCACCACCCGCTGCACCGCAACGAAGCCTTCGATGCCAAAGGTCTAGAGGGAGTCGTTTTGAGCATTCTCACCGACTATAAAGGCCGCCCCATCAGCCCCAACTTTCCGGTACAGGTAGAGTTTGAGGTCGAGGGAGCCAAACGGCCCATGCGCGCCCACCTCAAGCAAGATGAGCTAGAAGCCCTTTAGCTCTAGGCCCTCACAAAATCGATTAAACTCCTGCCTGGCTGACGTTTAGGCAGAGCGACGACTAACCCAGGCCAGTACATTGACCTCCGATCGCATCTGCTCCAGATCGCGCCGATTCTCAGCGGCTACTTGGTCATACCAATGATAGTGGGCTTCCAGCTTGACCCGGTGCTCAACCTCCAGGCGAAAATCTTGGGCGGCCTGCTGGAGTTCCAGGTACTCAATAACCTCCTGGGGCGTAGCCAGCGATCGCGGCGATAGGTATTCAAACATAGCGGCCCGGCGTGATACAGGGTCATTGTAGCCTGCTGGCCTGGGGTAGGGGGTGGATGGGTAGGGGGTGGCGGTACTCTGCCTTTTTAAGGGCGTAGCCTCTTCGGAGGATAAGGAGTGAATAGTTGCAACTCATCCACTCCTTATCCCCTCACCTGTCCCCAGCAGCCCCGCCACCGCCAAACACCCCCAGCCCACCATCAGAGCCGCGCCGCCTATAGGGGCAACAGCCCCCAGCATGGTCTGCCCCGTCAAAGCCAGGGCATAGAGGCTGCCCGAAAATATGGCCGTGCCGACAATCAAGGCCCACCCAGAGGCGGTGATCAACCCTGGCACACCCAGCCCCTGGTGCCGCACTAGGGCGACCAGCAGCAGGGCCAGAGCGTGGTACATCTGGTAGCGGGCGGCGGTTTCAAACACCGTGAGCAGACGCTCGCTGAGCTGGGGTTTGAGGGCGTGGGTGGCAAAAGCTCCGGCGGCGACGGCGGTGCCGCCCAGCACTGCTGCGATCGCAATAAAGAGACGTTCTACAGTCATGACTGGCTTAAATTGCTGCAAATCGCCGGGCTGCTAGTCTTTGACAGCTTCTAGCATACGGGAAAAATAAAACTGGGTCTTGGTCAGCGTGCGGCGCTCAATGCGCCAGCCATCTGCCTCTAGAGCTTTTACAATGTCGGCCTCCCGATGCAGGTAGGCGCGGGTGGTCTTGCTCGGCCCCGGAAAAAATTCGCCGACCTTTTTCAGAGCGCTATAGAACAGCGTTTTGGGGGCAAAGCTCATAATCAGGCGCGACTCGGCCAGAGAGCCAAGATGGCTGATCATGCCCTGTACTTTGTCCTGGGGGTAGTGAATCAGCACATCTAAGCAAACTACCGTGTGATAGCGCCCGGCCAGTTCCTCCAGGTCTTTGACCTCAAAGGTGGGCAGATTCTTGCCCTCCAGGGCGACCTCAGCCCGCTGGCGGGCCTCCTCGACCATTTTCGCGGAGATATCACTGGCGTAGACCTGAGCGCCCGCCAGAGCCAGGGGAATCGTCAGGCTGCCGACACCGCAGCCCGCATCGCAGCAGGTGAGCCCTGCCAGGTTGCCGTCGGCCTCTAGCCAGCCCATCAGCGTGTCTACCGTGCGCTGGTGCCCCTTGCGAATGTCGAGCTGCACCTTATTGACTTCGCCATCGCCGTAGATGCGCTGCCACCGGTCAAAGCCGGTGGCATTGAAGTATTCGCGGACTACGGTCTTATCATCAGTGGCAGGCATGGGCGGGCGTTGGGGTTTGCTAACTTCTGTAAAATTCTATGATGTTTTGCTGCGCCAAACCGGGCCGCAACGAAACTCAATCTTCCTATATGCCCACTAAAATGCCCAGGGGAGCAGTGGCTAGAACCTGCCGGTGGCATGATGGGAAGGCTCTATTTTCCAGCGGTGAACGCGATGACTAGCCCTGACCTTGGCCCCGAAATTGGCATCATTATGGGCAGCGACTCAGACCTGCCCATAATGGCCGCTGCCATTGAGGTCTGCACCGAGTTCGGGGTCGCCCACGAAGTCGCCATTGTATCGGCTCACCGCACCCCCGAGCGCATGGTTACCTATGCCCAGACTGCGCGCGATCGCGGCCTCAAGGTGATCATTGCTGGGGCAGGCGGGGCTGCCCACCTGCCCGGCATGGTTGCCGCCCTCACCCCTCTGCCGGTGATTGGCGTCCCCGTCGTCAGCCGCACCATGCAGGGGCTCGATTCCCTCTACTCCATTGTGCAGATGCCAGCGGGCATTCCGGTGGCCACGGTAGCCATTGGCAACGCGACCAATGCCGGGCTGCTGGCGGTGCAGATCTTGGCCACAGGTCGCCCCGCTCTCCTCGATCGAGTGGCCCAGTACCGTCGCGAACTGGAGGCAGCGGTGATGGCTAAGCAGCAAAAACTCGACCAGCTCGGTGCCCAGGGCTATCTGCAAAATCAGGGCTAATCCATCTCAACGACGCTCCCTCAAACGCAATTTGTCTTGAGACGCCTTTGACAAATGATTAATTTGTGGTTAATTAACCCTATGTTTTCAGGGCTACACGGGGAATGCAGCGGTCTTGCGGAGCCTTGTGTATCGCCCGATACAGATTGCCTGCCTCAGAATTGATGGAATCAACTTGTTCTATCTACACGCAAATTCCTCTGCCTGTTAATGGCAAAAATGCTCAGGCAGATTGACGTAGGTTTTTAATAAGGCGTTTTTCGGTTAACGTTAGCTGCCGTTAGAAACTTGCAAATTTTGCATATCGGTTCGCAGAATCTATCTATTCTGTGGGCTCTAGCTCCCATACGGGTCTGTCTCACCGCTGCGCGGTTGAGGGTGCAGGCCTGAAAAACGGTAGGCCGTGTTCACTGTCTGATTGTGTTGAAGGAACGTCTGTTGAGATGTCTAATTTAGTGTTGCGTAATCGTTCTAAGTTCCGGAGGCGGTCTAAACCCAGCTTTTGGAACGCCAGTGTGCCGCCCTTTGACGAGGCGTTTAAGCGTCTGTTCGCCCGGGTGGGTGGCTGGGCTTGGGTAGCCTGTATCCCTTTGGCGTTAGTTATTCTGGCCACCTGGGGAGTAGCCGCCCACGCTCAGGAAGAGTTGACTGCTGCCGATGTGCAAGTCACCCTCAATAATATTTGGGTGTTGGTCTGTGCGTTCTTGGTCATCTTCATGAACGCCGGGTTCGCCATGGTAGAAACTGGTTTCTGTCGGCAAAAGAATGCCGTCAACGTACTGACCAAAAACCTGATTGTGTTTGCTCTGGCCACCCTTGCCTTCTGGTTCATCGGCTTCTCGCTGATGTTTGGTGCCAACGGCAGCGCCTGGGTGGGCTGGGGGAGCTTCTTCCTCGGCGGTGCCCCTGAGGTATACGGGTTAGGTCCCGATGGCCTAAACCTGACCAAAGATACGTTCTTCCTGTTTCAGGTTGCCTTTGCTGGTACCGCTGCCACCATCGTGTCGGGGGCTGTGGCCGAGCGCATCAAGTTCGTTGACTTTCTCATCTTCAGCGTTTTGCTGACCGCTGTTGCCTACCCCATCACAGGCCACTGGCTCTGGGGTGGCGGCTGGCTGTTTGAGCTGGGCTTCCATGACTTTGCAGGGTCTACCATTGTGCACTCTGTCGGTGGTTGGGCTGCACTGATGGGGGCGGCTTTCCTCGGCCCTCGCATGGGGAAGTACAATGCCGATGGTCAGGTCAATGCTCTGCCGGGTCACAACCTGAGCATCGCTACCCTGGGCTGTTTAATTCTCTGGCTGGGCTGGTTCGGGTTCAACCCCGGCTCTCAGCTAGCCGCTGACTCAGCCGTAGCCTACATTGCCGTTACCACTAACCTGGGTGCTGCCGCTGGTGGTGTAGCCGCTACCCTTGTCTCCTGGGCCATGAGCGGCAAGCCGGATCTGTCTATGACCATCAACGGCATTCTGGCTGGGCTGGTATCGGTAACCGCTGGCTGCTTTGTCTTTGGGTATGCCGGTGCTTTCTTTGCCGGTTTGATTGGCGGCATCATTGTGGTGTTTGCGGTCGGTTTCTTCGACAGCATTAAGATCGACGACCCCGTGGGTGCCACCTCGGTGCACCTGGTCTGCGGCATCTGGGGCACCCTGGCTGTAGGCCTGTTTGCCAACCCCAACAACTTCACCCAGGGGGGTGAGGGGATTGCTGGGTTGTTCTACGGTGGCGGCTTGGGTCAGCTCGGGATTCAAATTCTGGGCGTTTTGTCCATTGGCCTGTTTACCGTGGTGCTCTCTTCGATCTTCTGGCTGGTGATTAAGTCTGTTCTGGGCCTGCGAGTCAGTGCCGAAGAAGAGATGAAAGGCCTGGACATTGGCGAGCACGGCATGGAAGCCTACAGTGGCTTTCTCAAAGACACCAGCGATATGACGGGTGTAATGTAGCTTTCTCCAAAGCGTTAGTTTTTGCTTTGGGTTAGCACCATAGTGTTGAGGCACTCGCGTCGGCTGGCGCGGGTGCTTTTTTGATCGCCGCTATGGCGTACGAAATAGGCATTCTGTACAGATCAGGGCCGATTTTGGCAAATGGTTACAATATATCTATTGGGAAAGGGGGCAGCTGGTAGGCTAGGTGGAAGTAACTGCTGCCGATGCGACCGGGTCTCCTGGGGGTTCTCTAGAGAGCGCCAGGGCAGAACCTTTGAATCGACGGTTCCCTAAACTGAACCATGAGCCATTCCACATCTGTGGTGGAAGAATTGCTAACGGCAATTCCCCAGCTGAGACCTAGCCTCTACTTCAAGACCTCCCTGACCGCGTTGTCCCACGCGATGGAAGATCACGTGCTGGCGGGGACGGCGAAATTTTTGGTAATTGCCAGTTTTCAGCAGGAGCGGTTTTATTTGCAGGAGGCCAACCGCTACCTGCGCATTGCCGAGCTGACCGACCAGGTCTATGTACTGTCGGCCCTGGGCACAAGCTTTGTCAGCCGCTCTGAGAACTACGAAACGATCGCCTTTGAACCCGACGATACCTTGACCCAGGAGTGGCACTTAGTGGTGGTGGGGGCCGACTATAGCGCCTGCCTAATCTGTCGAGAGCGATCGCCCGTACCGGCCATTGACGGCCCCCCCCTCGACCAAACCCGCCGCTTTGAGGGCATTTGGACCCAGGATCGCTACGTCAGCCAAACGGCGGCGGCACTGCTGCTCGATCGCATTGCCGAGTATCGCCCCGATCTCGCTGCCAAACTGGCGATCGCCCGCCAGCGCTACATCGACCCCACCCTAACCCCCACCGAACGCCTCGATGGCAGCGGTGGGCCGGATCCCTTTACCCAGCGACTGGTTACCTATCTCCAGGCGGGGCAGTACAAGCTGCTCAAAGCCTACAAAGCCATCACCGCCCAAGAGCGGCGCGAGCGCCTGGTCAACTCTATTACCTCGGTGGTGCGGCAGTCCCTCAACGCCGACGAAATCTTCGCCAAAGCCGCCCGCGAACTGGGCCAAGCGCTGCACGTCTGCCGCTGCCTGATCTACCCCTGTAGCGCCACCGATGCCACGGTGGTGATTGCCCACCAGCATCTGAACAGCAACGTTGAGTCGCTGCTGGGCGAGACCTGGCCCCTGGCCACCAATCCTCTGTTTGACTACATTCAAGACACCAAAGAAATTGTCGCCATTGCCGACACCCAGGATCGCGAATCGCCCTTTAGCTACGAGCTAGAGGCCATTCGCCCCCTGATTGAGCGCTGGCAGATTCAGTCGTGGCTGATTGTGCCCCTCACCTATCAGGGCCGACTGGTGGGCATGATTGAGCTGCACCACTGCCAGCCCCAGCCCTACGACTGGAGCGAAGACGACACAGCCCTGGTGGATGCGATCGCCACCCAGCTCAGCGTGGCCATTATTCAGGCCGAGGCCTACGCCAACCTGCAAGATCTCAACCAGCAGCTCGAAGCCCTCGATCGCACCCGCGCCAACCTAATTGCCATCACCGGGCACGAACTCCGCACCCCCCTCTCCACCATTCAGGTCTGCCTCGAAAGCCTGGCCACCGAACCCGACATGCCCAACGAGCTGCGGCAGATTATGCTGCAATCGGCTCTCGAAGATGCCGAGCGCATGCGCAAGCTGGTACAAGACTTTCTTACCCTGTCTCGCCTCGAAAGCGGTCGCGTCGAGTGGAATCTAGAGTCGCTCTCCATCCAAGAGTGCGTCGATTTGGCCCTCAGCAGCATCCACGGCAGCCAAGACAGCGCTGCCACTCCTACCATTAAGGTCAAAATTCCTAAGCAGGTGCCCCTGGTGCGAGCCGATGGCGAATGGCTGGTCGAGGTGCTGGCCAAGCTACTCGACAATGCCCAAAAATTTACCCCTACCACCGGCAAAATCACCATTCAGGTGACCCGCTCTAGCCCTACCCACCTGCAAGTTACTGTGGCTGACACCGGGCGCGGCATTGAGCCCAGCCGTCTGCAGGTGGTGTTTGACCGCTTTTACCAAGAAGAAGGGGCGCTGCGCCGCACGACTGGCGGCACTGGGCTGGGTCTGGCCATGTGCCGTCAAATTGTCGAGGGGCTGGGCGGCACCATCTGGGCCGAGTCGGAGGGCAAAGATAAAGGCAGCCGGTTTCACTTCACTGTACCCATTGCCCAGGGGAAGCTCGACAGCCGCAGCAATCGCTCCCCAGGCACGACCAAAAAGCAGCCTGCTACGCTGCCTGACAATCCCTCGGTATTGCTCGACGACTAGGGCTGCGGGAGATCTCAGAGGCATCGCTGTTTGCAACTGAGTCTGTCGAACGCGGCGTGGCATGGCATTATGGCCATAGCTTGATTGTCAGCCGAAGTAGAACCTGGGCATGGGCGATCCTCCACAACCTAATTCCAACGAAGGTAGACGGTTCTGGGCTTCGCCAATGATGGAGGCCTGGCAGTTTCTGCGCGATCGCATCGGTCAGCTACGGCCCGATCAGCAGCTCAGCCGCTGGTTCAACATCGACGATGACAAAGTTGTCGAAATTTTGGCGGCGGTGCGCCAGCAGTTGCCCACCACCGAAGCCCTGCTAATTGGCAAACCCCAGTCGGGCAAAAGCTCCATTGTGCGGGGTCTAACGGGGGTCTCAGCCGATATTATTGGCCAGGGCTTCAAACCCCACACCCAACATACTCAGCGCTATGCCTACCCCTCCGACGATCTGCCCCTGCTGATCTTTACCGACACCGTGGGGCTAGGGGATGTGGCCCAGGCCACCGAAGCCATCATTGCCGAGCTAATCAACGACCTCAGCAGTGAAACCCGCACGGCGCGCATTCTGATTTTGACGGTCAAAATCAATGACTTTGCCACCAACACCCTGCGGCAAATCGCCGCCCGCCTGCGCCAGCAGTTTCCCACCGTGCCCTGTCTGCTGGCGGTCACCTCCAGCCATGAGGTCTACCCTCCAGAGCAGGACAATCACCCGCCCTACCCGCCTGAACTAGAGGCCGTGCAGCGCCCCTTTTCAGCGGTGCAGGCCAATTTTGAGGGGTTAGTCGATCGCACCGTGCTGATCGACTTTACCCTCGACGAAGACGGCTTTGACCCTGTGCTCTACGGTCTTGATGCCCTGCGCGACGCCCTGGCCGATCTGCTGCCCGAAGCCGAGGCCCAGGCCCTCTACCAGCTACTAGATGAGCAAGCCGAGGCCACTAACCAGCTGGGCAATCTCTACCGCGATGTCGGACGGCACTATATTTCGGCCTTTGCGGTCATGGCCGCCACGCTGGCAGCGGTGCCGCTCCCCTTTGCTACCATGCCGGTGCTGACGGCGCTCCAGGTGTCGATGGTGGTGCTGTTGGGTAAGCTCTACGGCCAAACCCTGAGTCCTTCTCAGGCGGGGGGGCTGATTAGCGCGATCGCAGGCGGCTTCTTTGCCCAAGCCGTCGGGCGCGAGCTGATCAAATTCATCCCCGGCTTTGGCAGCGTGATTGCCGCCTCTTGGGCCGCCGCCTATACCTGGGCCCTAGGCGAAGGAGCCTGCGTCTACTTCGGCGACCTGATGGGAGGCAAAAAGCCCGACCCCGAGAAGATCCAGACCGCCATGAAAGACGCGTTCACCGCGGCCAAAGATCGCTTCAAAACTGGTACAACCGAAGACAGTCGCCCTAGCGCTGAAGAACCCTAAGCCCAGCTAGGCATCCTGGTCATTGGCATGACGCTTACGCCATGCCGCGAAACCCATTCCCATTAACCCAGGCAACAGCGCTGGTGTTGGTACTGGGGTAGGCACCGGAGTAGGCGGCAGTTCTACTATGGTTAGGTCAATGCGAAAGGCCAAGTCTCCGGCAGGAATAGTGGTCAAGTTCTGGGCAAATCCTTGGGGAAAGATGACCTCAAAGGCATTACCGGCCAGCAGGTTAGCCGTTGGAGCTCTAAGGAAAGGAACGACCCCTACCGAGGCAAACTTTAAACCCGTTACTGAGTTTTGCCCCGGATTCCCAAAGTTAAGTGCTGTTAGACGGTAGATATCATCCCCAGAAATGACATTGCCAAACCTAGAGTTGATGCTAAATAAAACGGAGTTTCCAGTAAAGTCAATATTCCAGATGCCGCCAAACTGGTTCATCTCTGACCCTGGCCCCACCGTTTGAGGCGCGGATATCTCAAATACTGTTTCGACTTGGGTATCCACATCCCTAATGCTGTTGGTTGCGGTAACAGAACTACCGATCGAGAATGCTTGAGCCGAGTCAGCCCAAATCATACCCAGCGTTAGGGCAGTACCAACCGCCAGGCCAATGCCTGTAAGTCTCTCCTTCATCTGCTTCTCCGAAACGGGGGCTTTCAATAACTACAAGAGGCAGATGCATAATCCGGGTGACTCGCGGGTGAACCTGCGGCGTGGGCGAAGTTCATACTCCGCTCACGTTCTAACAAAAAACACCTAGATGTGGCTGAGGCCAGGTTAGAAAGTTTACCGAGTCTTGACAGACCCATCAGCATTTGGCGGCGATCGCCCCTGGGGTGAAACCATTGGCCTCTACCCAAGGTTTTGGCAATTTGGTTGGGCAATCTGACATAAAAGACCTAAGGCGTGTCAACCGATACAGAGTATTGAACCGGTTCAATTCAACCTATAGACAGAAAATCTCAGGAATACCCGTGAGTGTTGCTCCTGTAGAGGTGGAAAGCTCCAACATTGACGTGCCCAACCAGACTCGGCTGCTGCTCGATTTGCAGCGGGTCAACAAGATTGCTCAGCGGTTGTCGGGCTGCCTTGAGGTTGAGCCCATTGCCCGGATCATCACCGATGGTCTAGTGGGTCAGTTTGGCTGCGCGTTTGCCCGCATCTGGGTCGTAGAACCCGACCAAACCGCCCTTCGACTGGTGGCCTCTTCGGGGCTGTACACCCACACCAACGGCTCCTTTGCGCGGGTGCCCATGGGGGCCTATAAGGTCGGCAAAATTGCCCAAAATCGGGTGCCCTTTTTGAGCAATCGCTTGGCAGAAGAGGCCTGGGTCAAAGATCGAGACTGGGCGATCGCCAACCACATTCAAGGGTTTGCGGGCTACCCGCTGATGACGGGCGATCGCGTCATTGGGGTGCTGGCCACCTTTAGCCGCAGCCCGATGGCGGCAGAATTTCTAGAGGTGTTGCAGGTGCTCTGCATGACGGCCACCATCGCCCTCGACGCAGCACTGAGCGTAGACACCAAGCAGCCTCCGGGTGCAGGGGCCTTAGCGCAGCAAACGACCCTCTCTGACCAGCTGGCCACAATTCTGAAGAGCACGACGATGGCATTGGTGGGTACCGAAACAGCGCTGTCCGCCTCCATTAGCCATGTGTTTGTGCAGTTAGCCGAGCTGCTAGCCGAATTTAACTGTGACTACGCTCGGCTGGTCTACGGTGCGACCGATGTGGTGCTAGAGGCGATCGTCGCCATACCGACCGCCGATGGAGCGCAGGCGGCCTACGACACAGCGGCCCAGTGGCGATCGCGCTGTCACCAGCTGCGGTTTATGGCCACCTGCCTGGGGGGCAGTCTGCAAACCCAGCCTGGGCCTCAGCAACAGATGGTGCAAATTGCCCTGCAAACTCCCTATACTGTCGGGCCACCAGGGGCTAAAGTCAGCATTCAGTGCACCACGGCCCTGGTGCAGGTAGCCCTGACCTGTATGGCCTACAAAGCTCAACTGACGGTGTGTGACCCTTCAGATCCCGAGGCTGTAGTCATTACCGACAGTGGCCCCATTGCCCAAGAGGCTGCCCATACGATTTGGGTGCGGGTTAAGGCGTCGCCCCCGCCATCGGTTCGAGCGGTGATCGACTGGACGGTAGACGTTGACCAGCTGCGTCAGGTTGTGCAGCGGGTCAGCCAGGGGCAGCCGGTAGAAGCAGTCTCCGGTGACTCTGGCCCGCCGCGTCCGTCTGAACGGGAGCAAGAGATTATGGCGTTGCTGGCTCAGGGGCTGCGCGATCGCGACATTGCCACCCGCCTCTACATCAGCGAGAGCACGGTAAAGTTCCACATCAACAATAGCCTCACTAAACTCCAGGCCAAAAATCGCTATCAGGCTGTCTACCAAGCCGCCATACAGGGGTGGATTTAACCCAAACGACCCCTAAGCCTGCGTTTCAGAGATTGCAGGGGCCACAGATGGGTACAGTAAATCTATATAGGCCAGACAACTGGTTTCAGGAGCACGAACCTTATGGATGACCTGATTAGTCTGCTCGTTCAAGTTCTCATCGCCATGGCCTGCGCCTTTGCAGCCAATATCTTAGTTCCCCGACAGGTGCCCGGCAAGCTGCTGGGCCTAGTGCTAATTGGTCTGATCGGCGTGTTTGTGGGGCAGTGGGTCGCCGACTACCTGCTTCAGCAATACAGTTTTAGCCTGCCCTGGTTGACTTGGAGCTTTCAAGGCGTACCGCTGGTTCCGTCGATTATCGGTTCGACCATTGTGCTCTACATCGTCACCGCGTTTTTAAGCTGGGGCCGCTACGGCAATCGGTAGGCCTAGCGATCGCTGTAGCGCTCCTCGGCCCAGGGCTCGCCTCGCTCGTGGTAGCCGTTGCGCTCCCAAAAGCCCAGGGCCGGCGCGGCCAGAAACTCCACGCCGTTAATCCATTTGGCGCTTTTCCAGGCATAGAGATGGGGCACCACCAGGCGCATGGGGCCGCCGTGCTCAGCAGGCAGCGGCTCACCCTCTAGGGTGTGGGCAAAAAAGTTTTCGGGTCGAGCAAAGTCGGCCAGGGTCAGGTTGGTGGTGTAGCCGCCGTAGCAGTGCAGCATGACGTGGGTAGCCTCAGGCTCCACAACCAGCTGCTCCATCAGATCGGGGACGGCAACACCGCGCCAGGTCACATCTAGCTTTGACCAGGTGGTAACGCAGTGAAAATCAGCGGTGATCTCCACCTGGGACAGCGCCATCATGTCATCCCAGGTAAAGGTTTTCGCCTGGGCCAGCCCCGTAATGCTCAAGCTCCAGTCGGCCTGGGTCACCTGGGGCGTATCCCCGTAGGTAAGCACCGGAAATCCTTTAGCCAAATGCTGACCAGGAGGAACGCGATCGGCCAGCTCTGGGCCTGGTTTGTGGAAAAACTTGCCGACCATAGGGCCTCGCAAACTAGGGCACCTTTATTGTTACCCAGATCTAGCAGATATGAGAACCTAGGCAGCCCGATCGCGAATCAGACGCTTGAGCCAGTGGCGCGATTCCGGGACGGATCGCTTCGCGAATCGCACATCTACATAAGCCTTGCAGCGAGCGCACTGGCGAATGCCGCGCACCCCAATCCGCAGCAGCTGTTGATTATTGCAGTGAGGACACGGATGTTGCTGAGCCATAGCTTGTTTAGGAAGAACTGCACCAAAGTTGATCTATCGGGTTACTGGCGGGTCGCTGGCGTCGCTTGGGGGATGCGCGATTCGCCTACCATCATTGTGGTTGTTTGCCCTTGCCTGTCAGAGTGCCCATAGACAGTGTGTAAATTGTCTTCAAAACTGTCGGCCCTTTAAAAATCGCTGCACCCCAGCCCTGGGGCTAGAGTGCAGCGATCGACCGACGGACTGGACTTCAAAATTTAGTCAATTTGGGCGGTCAAAGCGGTGGGCAGTTCAGCGACTGTCACCTGGGGTGCCACCATAATGTGGGCGTAGAGAGGCGAGGCCGGTGCTGCCGCCAGCAGAGTGTTTTGCACTCGGCTAGCCACCTCAACGGTTTTGGCGTCGTAGACCTGAGTCGCCAGCTTAGGGTAGATGCCAATACCGATGATCGGCACCAGCAGACAGGCCGCCACAAAGGCTTCACGGGGGCGAATGTCGATAATGTTGGGCACCTTAGCGACCACCTCACCCGCGTCACCGTAGAAAATGCGGCGCAGCATAGAGAGTAGATAAATGGGCGACAGCACCACACCAACCGCAGCACCGACGATAATGACGGTCTTAAAGGTCGTGCTGTAGACATCGCTGGTGGCCATACCCAGGAACACCGCAATCTCGCTGACAAACCCGCTCATGCCGGGCAGGGCCAGCGAGGCCATAGAAGCGGCGGTAAAGAAGGCGAAGCTGGTGGGCATCTTGCGGGCGATTCCCCCCATCTCGTCCATATCGAGGGTTTGGGTGCGCTCGTAGGTCACCCCAGAGAGGAAAAACATCACCGCCGCAATCAGCCCGTGGGAGATCATTTGCAGCATAGCGCCGCTCATGCCCAGGGTGGTGAAGGCCGAGCAGCCAATCAGCACAAAGCCCATGTGGGCCACCGACGAATAGGCCATGCGGCGCTTGAGGTTGTCTTGACCAAAGGCCGTCATCGACGCGTAGATAACGTTGACCACGCCGAGGATAGCCAAGAAAGGCGCGAAGTAGAGGTGCGCGTCGGGCAGCATCTCAATGTTCATGCGAATCAGGCCATAGCCCGCCATTTTGAGCAGCACCCCAGCCAAAATCATTGATACGGCAGCAGGGGCTTCGCTGTGGGCGTCGGGTAGCCAGGTGTGCAGCGGAAAAATCGGCAGCTTAACAGCAAAGGCCACCAAAAAGGCCGCGTAGACCAGGAGCTGGAAAGTCAGGCTGTAGTCTTTTTGGGCCAGCTCCGTCAGGTTGAAGGTAACGGTATCGCCATAAAAGGCCATTGCCAGGGCCGCTACCAATATAAAAATAGAGCCAATGGCGGTATAGAGAATAAATTTAGTGGCGGCGTAGAGGCGTTTTTTGCCGCCCCAGATGGAAATCAGCAGGTACACCGGCACCAGCTCCAGTTCCCACATGAAGAAGAACATGACCAGATCCTGGGCCAAAAAGACCCCGACCTGGGCGCTGTACATCACCAGCAGCAGGCTGAAGTAGAGGCGGGGACGGCGGGTGATATTCCACGAAGCCAAGATGGCCAGGGTAGTCACCAGACCGCTCAGCACCACCAGGGGCATGGCAAGGCCATCGGCCCCGAGAGACCAGGTGAGGCCCACCTGGGGCACCCAGTCGTAGCGTTCTACCAGCTGGAGACCAGACTGGTTAAGGTCGTAAAAGTTAACAAACGTGTAGAGAATCAGCGAAAACTCGATAAAGCCAATGCCCAAGGCATACCAGCGTAGGGTTTGCCCATTGCGATCGGGCAGTACCGGTATCGGCAAAATCGCCAGTAAAGGCAACACAACTAGGGTCGTCAGCCACGGAAATTGCTCGGTTAGCATGCCAATTCGCGTGAGTAGTACTACAGAAACAGCCAGCGCATTCAGATTCCGGTTTTAGTGTCTGGTTTGAGGCGGACACACACCCTTGACGTAGACATCTAGAAAAGACGAGCTACTAATGCTGTTCGCGGCGGCCTACCCTAGAGTGAGGAGGTCGGAGGACTTCAGCGAGCGAACCGTTGCCTTAAGGGCACGGCGAAGTAACAAACCGGACTGCAAGATCGATAGAGAGATATACCTATCTTTGCGCCCGTCCTTAGTATAGGAAACTTAATAAACATTTGATAAGCAATTTTCACTCAAAGTCGCAAAATTTTGATGCTTAAGTAGCTGCTGTGAAGTCTGCACGTGCATTTCAGGCGTTTTGCGCATTTGAATTAATTGCAGTGAGCATTCACATTTAGATACGTCAATATCTAAAACGTTACATTTGCTCCCCTGGGTGTGAAAGCAGTGCCGTAGCTAAATGCTTAGGGCTCCTGAAAGTTCCAAGGCGTCCTAGGCATCTAGCTGCCCGGCAGTGGCGTAGCCCAGCATGGGAAAATTCGCTAGAGACCTGACGCCTGAGCCGTGTAGGCAGGGGTTACTTGGGCTCCAGTGGTGTCTAGGCTCAGGACATGGGTCGTGGCTGACTGCCCGGTCTTGGCCCATGCCGTGGCCATTGCATCGCCTACGGCAGCACTGTGGACGGTCGGCGTGAGGGCTAGCAGCGTGGGGCCAGCACCGCTAATGACTAAACCGTAGGCCCCAGCCGCCAGGGCGGCAGCCGTTACAGCGTCGTAACCTGGAATCAGGGATTGGCGGTAGGGCTGGTGAATGCGATCGCCCAGGGCCACCCGCAGCCAGTCCTCTCGACCGCTCTCTAGTCCCCGCAGCAGCAGCCCCAGGTGAGCGGTGTTGAAAATAGCATCGGCGCGGCTGTAGCTGGTGGGTAAGACCTGACGGGCGGCGGCGGTCGAAAGCTCAAAGTCGGGCACAATCACCACCGGCACAATGTCGGCATGCCAGGGGATGGGGCACAGGGTAGCGGGGCCGTCAGCATTGCCGACCGCCAGCTGGCAGCCCCCTATTAAAGCGGGTACAACATTATCAGGGTGGCCCTCTAGGGCGATCGCCATCTCCACTACAGCCGATTGATCGAGGGGCGTTTCGCAGAGCGCATTGGCCCCCAGCAGCCCGCCCACAATCGCGGTAGACGAGCTGCCCAGCCCCCGCGCCAAGGGAACGGCTAAATCAATCGCAATCTCGACCGCTGGCACCGCTAGCCCCTGCTGCTCATAAAAATAAGTAAAGGCTTTGTAGACCAGGTTAGAACTGTCCATCACCACACGGTCGGCCTCTAGACCGCTCACCGCGATCGCAACTGTTCCCGCCGCCCCATCAAGGGCCGTAAAGCGAAAGTGATTGTAGAGCGTCAGCGCTGCCCCCAAACAGTCAAAGCCGGGGCCAATGTTGGCGGTTGTGGCGGGCACAGTAACAGAGATGGGCGTTGACACCACAAAAGCCTCCGGCGGGCGTGGAACATTTAGGCCAAGGATACTATCACTTTTTGAGAAGCCTCTGGCAGACTGAGGTGTAAAGTCGGGGATGAATGGTTCGCAAGGAATAGGTAATTAGGATTTTTGTGATGCACACAAACTCAGTGATCAAAGTCAGCGCGATCGCTCTAGGGCTTGGTTTTGGAGGCCTGGGAGCGATCGCCCCCGCCCAGGCAGAACCCGTTGCCCAGGGCGCTGAACAGCAGCTCGTTCTTCCCTTTACCGATGTATCGCCTGACCACTGGGCCTACGAGGCTCTGCTGAATCTGGCTGGGGTCTACGGCTGCGTCAGCGGCTACCCCGACGGTACCTTTCGGGGCGAAGACGCTGTCACCCGCTACGAGTTCGCTGCGGGTATGGACTCCTGCCTGAGCGTGCTGGCCGACCTGGCACAGCGACAGCAGCAGGCCCACGATCAAGAGGTGCGATGGCTGATCGAATCCATGGAGCAATCGCTCAGTGACCTGCGCGAGATTGAGTCTGACCTGCCTGACGCTCCCTAGAGGCTAGAAGTCTTCTCGGGCTGCGATCGCCGCCGCCACCCGTTCCACCACCTCCGCTACGGGCAGAGCACCTAACTCTCCCTGGGCGCGGGTGCGAATGTTGAGGGCGTTGGCTTCCAGCTCCTTCGCGCCGACCACCGCCATGATCGGCACCTTGGCCTTTTCGGCGTTGCGCACCATCTTGCCGAGGCGATCGCCGCTGGCATCCACCTCCACCCGCACGCCCCTAGCCAATAGCTGATCGGCTACGGATTGAGCAAAGCCCAGCTGTTCCTCGGTCACAGGTAGCAGCCGCATCTGGATTGGGGCCAGCCAGAGGGGAAAGTCGCCCGCGTACTCCTCAATCAAAATGCCGATCAGTCGCTCTAACGAGCCAAACGGAGCGCGGTGAATCATCACCGGGCGCTGGCGGGAGCCATCTTCGGCTACGTATTCCAGGTCAAAGCGCTCCGGCAGGTTGTAGTCAACCTGAACCGTGCCCAACTGCCATTCCCGCTCCAGAGCATCCCGAAAGATAAAGTCGAGCTTAGGCCCGTAAAAAGCCGCCTCCCCCGGAGCCTCAAAATAGTCCATCCCGAGGGTTTGCACGGCGCGGCGAATTGCGTTTTGAGAGGCTTCCCACACCTCATCGCCGCCAATGTACTTGGTAGATTCGGGGTCGCGGAAGCTGAGCCGCGCCTTGAAATTCTTCAGCTTCAGGCTACGAAACACCGAGAGAATCAGATCGACCACCTTGAGAAACTCGTCGTCGAGCTGCTCAGGGCGCACAAACAGGTGCGAATCATCCACCGTAAAGCCGCGCACGCGGGTGAGCCCGCCCAGTTCTCCCGACTGCTCGTAGCGATATACCGTGCCAAACTCCGCTAGGCGCAAGGGCAGCTCTCGGTACGAGCGCAGCTCACTCTTATAGATCTGAATATGGAAGGGGCAGTTCATCGGCTTCATCACAAAGCCCTCCTCCGCCAGGCGGGCCGCATCGTCGTCCGCCATCAGCGGAAACATGTCTTCCCGGTAGTTCTGCCAGTGCCCCGAAATTTTGAATAGATCCACGCGGGCAATGTGGGGGGTAACCACGCCCAGGTATCCCCGCTTCGTTTGCTCCTCTTTAAGGAATGTTTCCAGTGTAGAGCGCAGCACCGTGCCCTTAGGAGTCCAAAGAGGCAGCCCCGGCCCCACATCGTCGGCAAAAATAAACAGGCCCAGCTCTTTGCCCAGCTTGCGGTGGTCGCGGCGCTTAGCCTCTTCGCGGCGGCGCTTATACTCCTGAAGCTGTTCCGGTGTTTCCCAGGCCGTGCCGTAGATGCGCTGGAGCTGGGCGCGGTTTTCATCGCCGCGCCAGTAGGCCCCGGCCACGCTCTCAAGCTCAAAGGCCTTCGGATTGAGATCGGCGGTGCTGGCCACGTGGGGGCCAGCGCAGAGATCCCACCACTGGTCACCTAGATGGTAAAGAGTGATGGGATCTTTCAGATCCTGAAGAATCTCCAGCTTATACGGCTCGCCCAAAGCCTCAATGCGGCGCTGAGCTTCCTCACGGGTCACAGTTTCTTGCGTAACCGGCAGCCCCTTGTTGATGATTTTGATCATCTCTTTTTTGATCGCCTTCAGGTCTTGGTCGGTGAAGGGCTCGGGACTGTCAAAGTCGTAATAAAAGCCGTAGTCAATCCAGGGGCCAATGGTTACCTGCACTTTGGGAAACAGAGTCTGCACCGCCATGGCCATGACGTGGGAAAAGGTGTGGCGAATGCGCTTCAGCGCCTCTGACTCGCCAGTGCGAGGCAGAACCATGGGAATACTAGACTGGGGTGAAGACAAATCAGTTTGAGCCATGGGTCAACGCTGAAGGCAAAAAAGAATACGGTTTCTAGTTTAGCGACTATTGGGTCAACCCAAGGCGATGCCCGCCGGGGTACGGTTATCTGACCTTCACCAGGGAGAATATCCACCCCCGCTCAATCGCCGTGCTGGGGGCTATGATGAAGGTCATGTAAGGGCACCGCTGTTGGGATTCTGGACAAGACCCACAATCCTTTGACAAATAACCGTAGACAGAATTGCGTAGTTGCGTTCTTGTGTTATGCTGTGTTCCTGAATCTAGGGTTAATGCCTGCGCAAGTTTCAAGGGTGTGCAGATTTTCCCGGTTCAACGTTCTGAAGAGCTTTTTAAATCGAAAATATGACTGAAGCAATTGCCGACTTAGTTGTCGCTCACCCAATGGTGAAATTTCAGCGCCAAGTTGAGTCTTTAGTGAAGAAATCCAAAGTCGTTCGCCCCAGCGATCCGATTTGGAAAATCGCCTTCTTGTTTGGGGATGACTGGACCCACTGGAAGCAAGAACTAGAAGAATTCGACTTTTCTACCCAAGATCCGATTGAAGATTTGCTGTCGGTGCAGTCTTGGGAAGAGGATTAGCAGCTTGTCAATTACGGGCTAGCTAGCCCGTAATTGACAGCATGTCGGGTTGAAGTTTAACCCGCACCAAAATGGTCGTGATGTTGTCATGGCCATTTTTTTCGTTGGCCAGATCGGTGAGCTGAGCTACACCCGTCTCTAAGTTTGCTTTTGAACTCAACAACCCGGCAATGTGGGTATCGATATGCCTCTCCAGTAGATCATTGTCGCTGAGGCCGTCGGAGCACAGGATCAGCAGGGTGTCTTCTGTAAGCTCGTGGTAGGCAATGCTGGGGACGAGATCCTCTTCACCCCGTGGCCCGAGCGCTTGGGTAAGTTGGTAGGCATCGGGGCGAGCATAGGCGATCGCGGGCTCTACGCCCCGATTGATCTCCCGCTGGCCGACTTCGTGATCGAGGGTGAGCTGCCGCAGCCCCATGCGCTTGTTATAGCTGTACAGACGACTATCGCCCACGTGAACGACAGCGATATCGAGGTTGTGCAACAGCACCATCACCAGGGTAGTGCCCATGCGCCCGACGCCCGACGTTGCATTGGCTTGGTTGATGTCGAAGATTGTTTGGTTAGCGGTGAATACGGCTTTAGCCAGGGTGTCGTGATCCGGCAGGCGATCGCTGCTCCAGTGCTGCGTCAAATAGTCACGCAGCGTGCGCACGGCTAGCTGACTAGCGACTTCTCCCGAGGCGTGGCCGCCCATGCCATCGCAAAGGATATAGAGCCCTTTAGACCGCAAAACGTTGCCCTGGGGGCCGCTAACCTTTTGGAGCTGCGTCTGGGTAAAGAACCAGTCTTCGTTGTGGTGACGCTGCTGACCGACGTGGCTCTGGCCGGCATCGTCAAGGTGAGCCAGCTTCATGGGTAAGACCATGGTTGGCGTTTCCATCAGCCCATTGCCATCGTCGTCGTCGGTCAGTTCTTGGGTATCAAAGACCGCGTCGGCCTCCAGGTCAAGATCGGCGGCGGACAGCTCTAGGTCGGGCTCTAGATCGGAAGCGGTAATCTCTTCATCGGGGTCAGGCCAGGATGGGGGGGAGACTTCGACGGCGGTTGGCGAATAGGCCTGGGCGGCTTCGGCCAGGGTGTCTTGCACTTGGTCGAGGTCGCTCAGCTGGCCCTCTGCAAGATGGCTGATGAGCGTCTGCACCTTGGGCGGTAGACGGCTTTGCCCAGTGCCGAGGGTAGACTGCCACATTTGGCCTAGGGCTTCTAGGGGCAAAGGCGACAGGTTAGGCCCCTGATCGATCTGAGTAAGGCAGAGCAAGTTGTGTTCGTTGAGGGCGAGCCGCTGGGGGGTTAGGAGGGTAGCTTGCCCCTGCCAAGGAGCCAGTGCCTGCCACAGCAGCGTAGTCTCAAACAACCACTGGAGGTGCTGAAGCGGGTCATCTATGGCAGCCCAGCCTGCCGCCAGCGGCAGCCAAACGCTGCGGTCTTCAATCAGCAAAAGGGTGCGCTGGGGCGTCTGCCAAGCATGGTGCAGCTCAGGCACGGCGGGGAAATAGTCGGCCTGGAGGGCCAGGTATGGATAGGCTTCAGGGGGCACCGTGGCGGCCAGGGGATGCTCTGCGGGATCGAGCGCCGGTGTTTCGAGCCAGTCTGACTGTAGGGCCTGGAGGGGCGCATCGGATTCGGGATGGCAGTCGATGACGACTAGGGGGGTAGCGCCAAAGGAGGTCTGACTGTCTGATGGAGACATGAGTCGGTAGCGGCGATCGCAGTCGAGATAGCCCTCTGGGTCGAGGTCGCCAGGGGCAATCGCCCCTGCCCCTGCCTTGGGAATATCAATCACTCGCCACCGCTGGAGTGGCTGGCCACACCGTTTGCAGAATCGCTGTGAATTGGTATTGTCAAACTCACAAAAGGGGCAGGTTAGCATCCTAGCGATGATCCAAAGTTAGGCTAGCCAGCCAGCGAGTAGGGTATCCCCCATCGCTAGGCCTAATTAAGTTGTGCGCGGTACTGGGGAAATGAGCAGACCCTGAGTAAGCGATCGATGCACCCCTTAGACGTAAATTGGCCTCACCGTTATACGTTAAGTATCGCACGGGTCACCTCTAGGTCGCCCCATTGCAAGCCCATAGTAACTTAATGCCCCTTCTCTGACCGGCCTAACCCATCGATTGTTGACTCAGCCTCAGCCAAGTTGCGTAGGAGTTGGCGCACCGTAGAATCTAAAGTTGCAGCAGCCCCTGCCGCTCGGCGGGGGTGGCAGGCCGCCACTGGCCAGGCTGTAGATCGCCCAGGTGGAGGTGGGCGATCGCCTGGCGCACCAGCCGCAGGGTGGGGTGGCCGACGGCAGCGGTCATGCGGCGCACCTGACGGTTTTTGCCCTCTTGCAGGGTCATTTCGAGCCAGGCCGTCGGGATGCTCTGGCGATCGCGAATCGGCGGGTCTCGTTCCGGCAGGGGTGGTGCGGTCGTCATCAGTTCGACCTGACAGGGCAGGGTGCGGTAGCCCTTGATAGTTACCCCTTGCCGCAGCTGCGCGATCGCGGCGGTTGACGGCAAGTGCTCGACCTGAACCCAATAGGTGCGGCGGTGGCCAAAGCGGGGCTCGCTGAGCCGATGCTGGACTCGACCGTGATTGGTCAGCAGCATCAGCCCTTCGCTGTCGCGGTCGAGACGCCCAACAGGGTAAACATCGGCGATCGAGATGAAGTCCTTGAGCGTCAGGCGGGGGGCTAAGTCAGCGGCGGGTGGGGTGCTCCCTGGGCTGAACTGACTGAGTACGTTGTAGGGCTTGTAAAACAAAATGTACTGATACCCCATGGCCCGGCCTATATCTATGTAATGGGCTGCAACATTTCATTGCAACTCTTGTGGAAATGTTGAGAAACCATAGCGGTCAGGGCGAGGCCGATATGCTGATCTCTAATAAGACCGATTCTGGCAGGACAACACCATGGATACCGGGAATAAGTATCGCTTCGCTTGCACGCTTACCTTTGGAGATATTTACGGGCAAATTATCGCCTGGCTGGTGATTTTGTTCGTCAGCCTGGCCGCCTCCCTGGCGCTGATGGGGGCGCGTCAGCCCATTTTTGCTCTGGCTACCGTAGGGCTAATTTTGGTGTTGTCGCTGCCGTTTTTGCTGTTTGCCTTTGTGACCACGCTGCTCAACCACATTGAGTTTGAGCCCGTAGACGCCAGTGTGGCAGCGTCAAGTCGCCCCGATCGAGGGGTTGCCTCGTCTACTCCGGCTGGAACCCTGAGCTAGGGTGTTGACTCGGTGGCAGGTTCAGCGGGCGCGGGCTCGATGATGTCGCTGCCGCTGGCATCCGGTGCCGTCTGGCCCTGGGTTGCCATCTGACCAATCTGATCTTTAAACTGTGCTGGAGCCAGGGTGGTGGCCTGGGCAAAGAGCGCCTGGGCCGTTTCGGTATCTCCCTGGTCGCGCAGCACTAAGGCCTTAGCCAGTACTGGGCGAAAGTCTTCGGGAGCCGCTGCAATGGTTTCGTCATAGAGGGCGATCGCCTGGTCGGGGCTGTTATTCTCGACATGCACCTGGGCCAGCAGTAGTTTCACCGATGTCGCGTCGAAACCGGCTGCCCCCCCTTCTGATTGCAGCTGATCGGCGGTTTTTAGGGTGTCTTGCAGCAGGCCGATAGCCGCCTGGGGGCGCTTCTGTTGCACGAGGAGAACCGTTAGCCCTTGCAGGGCATTCATGTTGCCGGGCTGCTGATCGAGCACCTGACGATAGATCTGAGCTGCGCCCTCTAAATCGCCCATCTGTTGCTTGGTTTGGGCTAGCAGCACCGCGTAGTCGGGTACGTCGGGGTTGAGTTCAACCAGCTTTTCGAGGGGGGCCACGACGCCGTTAATATCGCCCAGCTGAATGCGGGCGTCTACCAGACCCTGAAGCGCGGTTTGGTTGTCAGGCTCGCGCTCTAGCACGAGTTCGTAGCCTTTTGCCTGGGCCTCTAGCTCGGCCTGCATGGCCACAGGATCGGCGGTAGGATTGGCATCGGGCGTGCTACTGGCTCGACGGCCGCTATTGCTGCCCAAAATTGGCAGCAGCGAGAGCGACAAAAAGGCCGCTAACGCTAGGGTTAAAACGGTGCCAACGAGCCAACGATTGCGGTTTGCGGTCACGGGTGTACCTCTTCGGGGGAGCGACGCGATCGCAGCCTAGGGGCGATCGCAAAAAGTTGAGCAAGTCAATGATCTTAGCGTTTTGAACCCAGGTCTGAACCTGAGCCCAGGCTAGCCTAGGCCATAGACAGGGCTACAGTAGCAAAGAAGTTGTCAAAAAGCTCAGAAACGATACGGATTGCTAACCGTCACCGATGGAAAATTAAGCTAGTTGCCCAGTCAAAGCACAGCGGCGGCGGCAGTGAATCCTTAGGGAGTTATTCAATGGCTCTTGATGGCCATGATCAGCTCCGTTTGTGAAGCCTTTGATGGGTTGTGCTAACGGCTTAAATATTTGCCCTGCCATGCACATTAAAGGGTGAATGTTACGCTAGGCTTACAGGCTAAGTCAGGCGCGGAATTACCGTTGCGCCGGGTGACTGGTTGATGTTGAGAGGGAGATCGGTGGTGTCATGGGTTCTGCAGAGCAAGACGCTTCTAATAAGAGCGACATTAACGCTAAGGATAGTCACGAAAAGGAGACAGCATCCGCTGCCGATCGGCCATCACTAATGTCGCCTCCCCAGCGCCCGGTGCGTCCGGTGCGCCCCGCCGCTGCCCCCGAAGTTTCGGTGGCCGTCAAGCCGGTGGCTAAGACGGCCGACGCTGTAATGGTTCCTAAAGCGGCGGTTACCGAAAAGGCTCCAGAACCTGCTGCTCCTGAGCCTGACCCCGCCGCCTATCGCTATCAGCCCATTGCCCCCCCCAGCGAACCCATGCAGTATCGGGCCATTGGCCTGGTGCGAGGCACCTACGAACCCAGCGAAGCAGACCAGCTCAACCGGGGCAACCTGACCACTGAAGATGGCCACGTGATTGATTCGGTGCTGCTGGGGCGCATCACCAGTCTGGTGAAGAAGCATATCGATTTGACCATGCCCCACCTCTGGGTCGTCTATCCCCGCACCCGGCGCGAGCTAGATAACGACGACCAAGACTTGCACCTACAGATCGTTGGGGTTTGGGAACCCGAAACCCTTGGCCTGCCTGGGGAAGCTCCCGCCAGCGAGGACGAGGACGAGGACGAGGACGAAACTGGTGAAGCTGCCCCTGAAAAGCCAGATTTAGCTGATCTGCCGCCGGTAGACGACAACTTCTTCTCCATTCGCGGTGAGGTCATCAAGTACACGCCAGAAGACAAGTGTATTGCCGTCAAGATTTTGCAGGGGGCAAAGCGTACCCCAGGCACGTCTAAACCGTTTAAGCTGCTGCTCCACGGCACCATTGAGGGTCGCACCGTGGGCTATTTTTGGGACTTTAAAGTCAAGCGCGAAGCCAAGGTACTGGTGCTGAGTGAAGCCTCACCCGTGGGGATTGTGCCGCCTAAGAAGCGGGCCAAGGGCAGCGGCGGTGCTGGCCCCCGCCGAGGTAAGCCAGGCATGCGCAGTGGGCCAGGGGGCAGCCGTCCGCCCATGCCCAGTCGCCGTCCCACCGGAGTTAAGGGCAGCGATTCCGGGACAGATACTCGTTCCGAGTCGGTTTCCGAACGCCCTGCGAGTCGCCCCAAAAAGCGTGACGAACCCCCTGAAAGCAGCGCTGAATAGACCTGTTAGCTGCCCACATCCTGGGGCAAAAAGGCGCGATCCTGGGGCAGAGAGGCCACCGGGGAGGTCAGTTCAAACTGCCCAGATTCAATCCAGCTTTTCAGCTCGTCGGCGACCTGACGAGCCATGTAAATGCTGGCCAGCGGTGCCGTGCGCACCGGCTGACCTTCGATGGTAATGCTGCCCGACTTGAGCTGGGCATAGCTGACCAACCCAAAGGTGGGCCGCACCCGCCGAGGAATGGAAAAATCCATCACGGGGGCAACAATGTCGGCATCTTGCACGGCGCAGTGGGCCGCCACCTGCTCGTTGAGAATGGGGATGGGTACGCCTACGCCCAGCATCAACGAAGGGCCATAGCCTTTGAAGTAGCAGCCTCGCACCCAGTGGGGCTGCATCTGCTTGGCATCGCCGATCAGGGCTAGGGTGGCGGCGGGGCCGATGGGGGTGCGGTTGGGCAATCGGCGCTGGAGCGGAAAGTGCTGGGTGCCCTCCCAGGCGAGGTAGCCAATGCCGCCGCCAAAAAAGATGCGGGTACCAATGCCAATCGCTTCCAGGTCAGGATCATTCAGCAAGGGCGATAGCGCCCCTGAGTTGGCGTACACCGCGTTGCCGAGGCGGGGCTGAAGGGGACCCAGGTAGGTGGAAAGGGTGCGATCGCCCCCATTCACCCCCACAATAAAATTTTGGTAGAGACCCCTGGGGCTAAACAGGTAAAACTGGTTGATGCTGTCGCGGGTAATGGTGGTTTCGAGGGCGGTGCGGGGGTAGCAGTCGGTGCCGTGGCCCGTGGCCTGAAGCGGTACGCTGCGCCCGGCGATCAGGTCAGCAATCACATGGCCACCGCCGTGCTCCCGCAGGGTTTCGGTATCGCCCAGGTCGGCCCCTCGCCCGGCCACGGCTGGCTGGCTCGCCCCCAGGCAGACATCCACCGCGCCAAAGCCTGCATAAGCGGGCACCCCGTCCAGGTAGCACTCCAGCAGCTTGATAGGTGGGTCGGTGTGGCCCAGATTGAGCATGGCACCCGACGATTCCATCGGCTCAAAGGTGCCAGCGACCACCACATCTACCGCTTTAGCGGCGGCGGCAATGCCCTGCTCCTTGGCCTGCACTTTAAAGGCTTCGGCGGTTTGCACCACCACCTGCCCGGCGCGGATTTTAGCGTTGATGCTGTCGATGGTGCGCATGGGCAAGCCTAGGAGTTGGAGCTGCGCCGCAGCCAAAAAAGGCCGCCCATCAGCGCTGAGGGGGCCAACAGCAGCGCTACAACTAGGCCCAAAGTAGGCTCGTTTTGAGCTACCTGAGACCCGATTAGCGCCATAGGCAACCCGTACTTAATCAATGCGCTCAGGGCTGCCGAGAGCCCGATCACTTTAGCCACAAAGCTGACATCAGAACGATTCATGGGTTCAGGCGGGCGATCGCCGCACGTTGAGACAGCACCACTCCTGTCGCCGCCAGAGGGTAGCCACGACCCAGCCGTGCTGCTCTAGGGTGTCGGCCACCAGTTTGGACTGATCCAGCAAAATACCGCTGAGAATGCCCCAGCCGTCGGGGGTGACAATGGTGTGCATCTGAGGAATCAGATCCATAATCACCTCCGCCAGAATGTTGCAAACAATGCCGTCCACGGGGGCGTCAATGGCGGCGGCGATGGCATCTAAACTGCCATGCAGCAGCGGCAGCTGCTCCTCCGTCAGCCCGTTCAGGGTGCGGTTGCCCACAGCTGAGTGCACCGCCAAATCGTCGGTATCGGCAGCGTAGGCTCGCCTGGCTCCCAACAGCAGCGCCCCAATCGAGAGAATTCCAGACCCGCAGCCAATATCGGCAATGGTAACGTCGGTTTTTTCGTAGGTGAGCCGCATTTCGAGCGACTCTAGGCAGAGCTGGGTGGTGGGATGATTGCCGGTGCCAAAGGCCACACCAGGGTCGAGGCGCAGCACCAGCCGCTGGTTGTCGGCGGGGGGCTCTAACCAGGCGGGGGTGATTAGGAAGCGATCGCCAATCGGTTCGGGCTTCCAGTGGTCTTTCCAGCTTTTCGACCAGTCTTCTTCGTCAATTAGCTGCCAACTGATGCGGGGCAGCACCAGATCGTTGCAGAGCGCATCCTGCTTAATCAACAGGGCCAGGGCCGACAGATCGAGCAATTCAAGTCGATGCTGCGGGAAGTAGGCCTGCACCACGCAGGACGATCCCCGCTGCTGGGTCGAAGTGCCCTGGCTGCCAAAGCTGTCAAACCGCCAGAAAACCGTATCTTCCAGGGATGGATCGCACAGTACCTTTACTTCCCACCAGGTGTTAACCACGGCCATTCTAGGGGCTGCCTCGCAACTATCAACATTGGGCTAACACACTGCCTCGACCCTGTGCTCCTACCCGTGACCCTGTAGGGTGGGCATTGCCCACCACCCACTTTCAGCCAAGGCCAAGGGCCGTTGCCCTCGCCCATTCTACCGGGTTCCTCAAGCCTACAGGTTCACCGTATAGGCATCGCGAATGCCCGGCACTTTGAGAATCTCATCCAGAATGCCTTCTGGCAGAGGGTCATCCAGGCTGAGGGCCATGACCGCGTCGCCGCGCACAATTTTGCGGCCCACCTGCATACTGGCGATGTTGACGTTGAAGCTACCCAGCAGCGAGCCAATTTTGCCGATAATGCCCGGCATATCGCGGTGCAGGGTAAACAGCATGTGCTGGGTCGGCGGCACGTTAATAGGAAACTCGTCAATGTCGGTGACGCGAATTTCGCTGCCCCCTAGCAGCACACCCGTAACGGAGTGCTCGCCCAGGCTGCCCTTGGCCGACAGGTTCAGCGAACCCGTGTAGTCGCGAATGTCGGCATCGCGGGTCTCGATCACGTGGATGCCCCGCTCCTTCGCTTCGATGGAGGCGTTGACGTAGTTGACCCGCTCCTGCAGCGCGTGGGAGAGCAGTCCCTTGAGCGCCGCCACCATAATCGGTTGGGTATCGCCCCCGGCAATATCGCCCTGGAGGCGCACCGTCAGCTCCTGAACCCGGCCCCCGGCCAGTTGCCCCACCAGGTTGCCCAGGGTTTCGGCCAGTTGCAGGTAGGGACGCAGCTTTTGCATCACCTCGGGGCGCAGGCCGGGAATATTCACCGCCGATCGCGCCGGTAACCCCAGCAGCACATCGCGAATCTGCTCGGCCACATCGATCGCCACATTCACCTGGGCCTCTTCCGTAGAGGCTCCCAGGTGGGGGGTGAGAATCACGGCTTTATCCAGCTCCCGAAGTTCCGAATCACCCAGGGGTTCAGATTCGTAGACATCCAGCGCGGCACCGCCGATGGTGCCTTCGCGCAGGGCTTTGGCCAGGGCGGCTTCGTCGATGATGCCGCCCCGAGCGCAGTTGATGATGCGCACCGTTGGCTTCATCGTAGCCAGGGCTTTCTCATCGACCAGGTGGGTGGTCTCGGGGGTCTTGGGCAGGTGCAGAGTGATGTAGTCGGCTTCGCGGAACAGCAGGTCTAGATCCACCAGGCGGCAGCCCAGCTGCTCAGCCCGCTCGGCAGAAATAAACGGGTCGTAGGCCAGCAGTTTCATGCCCATGGCCCGCGCTACGGTAGCCACGTGGGAGCCAATTTTGCCCAGGCCCACGACTCCCAGGGTTTTCTTATAGATTTCGACCCCGGTAAAGTCTTTGCGCTTCCATTCGCCCGATTTGACGGAGCGATCGGCGCTGGGAATATAGCGCGACATCGACATCATCATGGCCAGAGCGTGCTCTGCGGCTGCGATGGTGTTGCCCTCGGGGGAGTTGACTACCACAATGCCCCGCCGGGTGGCCTCGGGCACATCAACGTTATCGACCCCAACCCCAGCCCGCCCGATGATTTTTAGGTTCTGGCCCGCGTCAATGACGGCCTTGGTCACCTTGGTGCCCGAGCGAATCATCAGCGCGTCGTAATCGCCAATGGCGGCTACCAGTTCCTCGGGGGAAAGGCTGGTGTTGACATCCACCTGAGCAACTTGGGAAAGAATATCGAGGCCCGCCTGGTCAACGGGGTCGGAAACTAGAACCTTGGGCATGGGTCAGCCATAAAAATGTCACAGGGATCTACTTTACTGCAAAGGCGGAGCGGGGCATTAGTGGGGGGAGTACTTTTGGCGGGGGTAGATGGAGGTGGTGGGGAAGATGAGGGGGGTGGGGAAGATGTAGGGGGCATCCGCGCAGCGATGCACCTGAGAGAAAAGCTCTGTAGCTATGCTTCCTATGTGTAGCGAGGGGATTGAGGGTGAAGTCACTTCACTCGTCTTGGTCTTCGATCGCACGAAAGCAGTCAGAGAGCACAACATTAGAGAACAGAAAACCTTCGGGATCGCCGAGTCGCAATCGCTGGAGGGTGGCCCAGGTATCGCCCTCTAGAATGACCCAGCCTTGGGCGATGTGGGGGGTGAGGGCGGCGCGAAGGGTGGCCCAGGTGGTGGGGTCGCAGAGCGATCGCACCTCATCCCCACTGATTCCCTCCTGTAATCGCAGGCCCACCATCAGGCGATCCAGCAGTTGCTCCAGGGTTGGTGTCGGGGGTTCGCTGTGGATTCCCCCAGCCGCCTGAAATTCTTTTACCCACTCGCTATAGGTTGCTAAGGTGCGGGGACGGCTAACGCGCTGGAACTGGGTATAGCTGGTTGCCCCAAGGCCAAAGCCGTAGCAGGGCTGATTGCGCCAGTAGGTCAAATTATGCTGACATTGGTGCCCCGGCTGGGCGTAGTTAGAGACTTCGTAATGGTCGTAGCCCTGGGCGGTCAGAAACCTTTGGGCAAGTCGATACATCGCCGCCGTTTGCTCATCCGTGGGCAGAGGTTGGTCGCCCGGCTGGTAGCGCTTGGCAAACACGGTCTGAGGTTCCACCGTGAGGTCATAGATCGAGAGGTGATGGGGGTGGAGGGCCATTGCCTTGGACAAGCCAATTTCCCAGTCAGTTAGGGTCTGGTGCGGCAGGCCGGATATCAAATCCAGGCTCCAGTTGGGCATGGCAACCTGGTGCAGCCAGTCCACAGAGCGATAGACATCGGCAACGCGATGATAGCGGCCACAGCTCTCCAGTGTTGCGTCATCCAACGCTTGCACGCCAAGACTGATGCGGGTGATGCCTGCGGCCAGGTAGCCCTGGAGATGCTCCAGATCAAAAGTGCCGGGATCCATTTCCATGGAGATCTCGGCTGTGGGGGCAATGCCGAAATGCTGGTCAAGCTGGACGAGGATTTGTTCGAGCTGGGGAACAGAGAGCAGGGAAGGGGTGCCGCCGCCGAAGAATACGGTCTGTAAGGGGCGATCGTTGAGTTTTGGCGTCGCTGCAATCTCTTCGCACAGCAGCTCTACGTAGCTCTCGACTGTGCCGGAGGTCTCGCCCCGCTGGTGATTGCCCAGCACCGAGATGGGGAAGTCGCAGTAGAAGCAGCGACGGCGGCAAAAAGGAATGTGAACGTAGGCAGAGGCCGGACGGGAAATCATTGAGGAGGGCTATCCCTGGGAAACGTTGGGCAGGGGACGCCGCTTAAATCACGCTAACACTATCCCCTACCTTGAGCGTGTGTCCGCCCTGGCCAACAAGATTGGTGTTGACCGCCAGCTTATAGAAGTGATTGAACCGCGACGGGGGAGCCCAGTCGGGCAGGGTAGCGGCCCTCTGCTGGGAGAAGATTTTTTGAAAGTTGGCGGTGACAACTCCGGTAGCAGTGTCTCGGGTGGGGACGATGCAGCGCTGGCAGGGATTGATGCCCTCTAGCACTACATCGCCGATCGCAAAGCGCACCGGGCTACCGTCGGCGCTAAACAGCTGCTCTTCCCAGAAGGCGGGCACACCGTCGATTTCTAGATTGGTGCGGAAGCGGCGGCGGGTTTCCTCTAGCGAGAGGCCATACCAATCGGCAACGGTTTGGAGGGTGGCAGTGCTGATCACCGTTGGCCCAGCAGCGTTGGTGTCGTCGGGGAATCCGCTGTTGAGATTCGCTTGAAGCGTAATGGGTTGATGGAAGTAGTCGCTGAGCCAGGCTTCGAGGTCTGAACGCTGCTGATGAAGGTGAAAAGTCGCGGCGGTGGAATGGCCGTCAGTGGCTATGGTAATGAACTGGCCATCCTCGGAGAAGGTCGATCGCAGGTGGTGGATGGCGGCGGTGCGCTTGCCGTTGACAAAGCGCCCTTGGGCATCGAAGAGAGCGTAGGTGCGATCGCCCTGCAAAGCTCCACTGGCCAATACCAGGGCCTGGGGCACCAAGATTCCATCCAGCGATTTGATGGGGAAACGGTCGATGCGGGCGAGATAGCAATTCATGGCTGAAGGTTGGTAGGCGGCTCAAACCCAGTAAACGCTGCCCAAAGAAAAACCGAAACCCTGAACCAGCCAAGATACGCGGCTGCGGCCCAGAATTTCGGTTTGAGGATTGCTCTAAAAGTCTTCTCTAGAAGCCCTGGCGAGAAATGAGCTTCTCGATATCGGCCTGGGTTTGGTGCAGCAGGTGATGACGGCTGTCGCCAGTGTTGTTGAGGGAGGGCACCAGGTTGCGGGCCTGGAGCGCCATGTGAAGCTGGAGCTGGGCGACGTATTCGGAAAAGTCTTCGCGGGTTTCGGTCAGGGCTGGAGCAAACTTTTCTGACAGGGCCACGGGAACAACCTCTCTTCTATTAAACATCGATAGAATCTGCAACGATATCGAAACTAACACAGGCCCTGTTACCCCTTACGGGCCATGATACGAAGCTTAACGGTGCGTAACATCTGACACAATTTTAGACAGAAGACCAAAGGCATTCATATGCTCTAGTTGTCTCACAGCAACCGCTCCCGTCTGTTACGATCGCCCCCATAGCCTTTCCGCCAAGCCTTAGTCTCTACGACCTTCAAATGGCCCATGCCATGACTGCACCGCAGCCCATTTATTCACCACCAGAGTCAGAAACTCTATACGATAGCGACTATCTCCGCTGGCTAGCTGAAACCGCTGGGCTGCTCCGCAGTGGGCGGTTTGACCAAATCGATGTCCTCAACCTGGCGGAAGAACTCGACGACATGGGGCGCAGTGAAAAACGAGCCGTGGAGAGCAACCTGGAGGTGCTGCTGCGGCATTTGCTGAAGTACCAGTATCAGCGCGATCGCCGCTCAAACAGCTGGCGGTTCACGATTCTGGAGCACCGCGATCGCATCGCCAAGGCCTTTCGCGACAGCCCCAGCCTGCGCCCCTACTTCGCCAGCATCTATGCCGACTGCTACGCCACCGCTCGCCAAAAGGCTGCGGTGGAGACCGGGCTGCCCCTAGAGACATTTCCTAATAAAGCACCCTTTACCCCTGAAGCAGCGCTCGATACAGGGTTTTTACCCGACTGATGGACACCCTGAGACAGTCTTCCTAATTCTGCCAAGGCAGATCGACGCAGCACCTCCTACGGGCTGTGCAACAATGCTGAACGCTAGCCTCTAACGCCATCCATGTCTGGTTCCTCTCCCTCCGCCGACGGTCAGCCCCCCATTCCCGAGCGGTTGGCCAAGCACACGGTGCGCTACGCCGACCACCAATCGGTGAATTGGGATGACCTGACGCCGATGATGCGCCACTACGTGGAGATGAAGGAGCAGTATCCCCACGCCCTGGTGCTGTACCGGGTGGGCGACTTTTTTGAAACGTTTTTTCAGGATGCGATCGCGATCGCCCGCGAGCTAGAACTCGTCCTCACCAGCAAAGACGCGGGTAAGGCCATTGGCCGGGTGCCCCTGGCGGGCATTCCCCACCACGCGCTGGATCGCTACTGCACGCTGCTGGTAGAAAAGGGCTTTGCGATCGCCATCTGCGACCAGGTAGAAGACCCCGCCGTGGCCCAGGGCTTAGTCAAACGCGAAGTCACCCGCGTCATCACCCCCGGCACGGTGATCGAAGAGGGTATGCTGAGCGCCAGCCAGAACAACTTTTTGGCCTCGGTGGTGGTGGCCGGGCACCACTGGGGGCTCTCCTATGCCGATGTCTCCACCGGGGAGTTTCTCACCACCCAAGGCGAAGATCTCGACCAGCTTGCGCAAGAATTGCTCAGGCTCCAGCCCGCCGAGGTGCTGTTTCCGGTAGATGCACCAAATCTAGGGGCGATGCTCAGGCCAGGGGATCAATCTGACCAACTGCCAAGCTGCCTGCCGCGTCAGTTTTGCTACACCCTGCGGCCCCAAGGCCCCTACAGCCAGAGCGAGGCCCGCCAGCGCTTGCTCCAGCGGTTTCGGCTCAGGTCGCTAGAAGGCCTCGGCTGCGACCATCTGCCCCTGGCGGTGCGGGCAGCGGGCGGCCTGCTGCACTACGTGGAAGAAACCCAGAAGACTGTGCAGGCTCCGCTTCAGCCGCTCTGCACCTATACCCTGTCTGCCTATCTGGTGATCGACCACCAGACCCGCCGCAATCTAGAAATCACCCAGACGGCGCGGGATGGCACCTACAACGGCTCCCTGCTGTGGGCGCTCGATCGCACCGTTACGGCCATGGGCGGACGCACCCTGCGGCGCTGGCTGCTGCAACCGCTGCTGGATGTCAAAGGTATTCAGCAGCGACAGTCCACAATTATAGAACTGTTGCAGGACGGCAATCTGCGGCAGATGCTCCAGCACAAACTGAAGCAGATCTACGACCTAGAGCGGCTGGCGGGTCGGGCGGGTTCCGGTACCGCCAACGCTAGGGATCTCGTCGCTCTGGCGGATTCCTTTTTGCGACTGCCCGATTTGGCAGCCTTGGCAGAACAGGCGAAATCGCCCTATCTGCAAGCGTTGCAGTATGTGCCGCCGGAGCTGGAGCAACTGGGGCAGACGCTGCGATCGCACCTGGTCGAAACCCCGCCCCTCTACCTCACCGAGGGCCACCTGATTCGCGATGGCGTTAACGCCCAGCTCGACGACCTACGCCAGCAGGCGGTGGACGACCAAAAGTGGATTGCCGAATTGGAACCCGCCGAACGCAAGCGCACCGGCATTTCCACTCTCAAGGTCGGCTTTAACAAAGCCTTTGGCTACTACATCAGTATCTCCCGCGCCCGCGCCGACCAGGCCCCCGACGACTACATTCGCAAGCAGACCCTCACCAACGAAGAGCGCTACATCACCCCCGAACTCAAGGAGCGCGAGACGCGGGTGTTCAACATCGAGTCAGAGATTAACGCGCTGGAATACGAGATTTTCAACCAGCTCCGCGAACAGGTGGGCGAACAGGTGGAGCTGATCCGCAAAGTCGCCGCCGCCGTTGCCGCCGCCGATGTGCTCTGTGGATTGGCCGAGGTCTCCATTTTCCAAGGTTACTGCTGCCCCGAGATGGATGAGTCAAGGGCGATCGCCGTCACCGAAGGCCGCCACCCCGTCGTAGAACAGCTGCTCCCTGCTGGTTTCTTTGTGCCCAACTCCAACTACATGGGCACGACCCCGAGCGATCGCGACGACACCCATCCCCAAGACCTGATTATTCTCACCGGCCCCAACGCCAGCGGCAAGAGCTGCTACCTGCGCCAGGTGGGGCTGATTCAGCTAATGGCCCAGATGGGGAGTTTCGTTCCGGCGAAGGCGGCAAAGCTGGGGGTGTGCGATCGCATCTTCACTCGCGTCGGTGCCGTTGACGACCTGGCCAGCGGCCAATCGACCTTCATGGTCGAGATGAACGAGACGGCAAATATTCTCAACCACGCCACGCCCAGATCTCTGGTGCTGCTCGACGAAATTGGCCGGGGCACCGCCACCTTCGACGGCCTCTCCATCGCCTGGGCGGTGGCCGAGCACCTGGCGATCGAAATTCAGGCCCGCACCATCTTCGCCACCCACTACCACGAGCTGAATGAGCTGGCGGCGCTGGTGCCCAATGTGGCCAACTACCAGGTCACCGTCAAAGAAATGCCCGACCAAATTATCTTTTTGCACCAGGTACAGCCCGGTGGTGCCGACAAATCCTACGGTATTGAGGCGGGGCGGTTGGCGGGGCTACCCACCTCCGTCATTCAACGCGCCAGGGATGTAATGCGCGAAATTGAGCGCAACAGCACCATCGCCGTGGGCCTGCGTGGGGAGGGGCCTAAACTTAGTAAGCCCCGCCGCCGCGTGAAGGAATCCGCTGCAAGCTACGACCCTTCAGAACAGCTTGACCTGTTTGGAAAATCGTAATCTGAGTGAAATTTGCCAATCTTTACAGTCCTGTATTTCTCGCTAATGGACTTAATCTCTCTGAGAGAACTTTATTAGCAAAGCTATTCTGAAAAGACCTAGGTGGCCTTAAGAAATTTTGAAAAACCTCATGAAAGATCTAGCCTTTGATCTTAAAGACATAGAAGTATTTAAAATCCCAGATCCAAAAACGCGACTCAATATATTGCAAAAATATTTCTTCCCTCGGCTTGAAATCTTGATGGATAGCGCGTTAAGCCTTGTTCAAGAGGTCTATGAAATAAACCCTTATGAAAACACATCTTCTTCATATCGACCCAGGCATCGGCAGTCAGCTAAAGTCAATATTGATAGATGGGGTGACGTTTATCTGGGAATTTCAGGGAAAAGAAAGCCTGGCATAAACACAACAATAAAAAACAAGCACGGAAAGCCTTATTCTTACTATTATGGAAATTTGGCATTTCGTTTGGCATTTCGTATAAACTCTGACGGCTGTATGTACACAGAGCTTTTTGGATGTGACTTTAATGCTCGTCATAACATTAAATTCCTTGAGGATGTCAAGCATGTTTTCGATGAAAATCATCAAGCCTTACAAGCCTTGATGATGCTTAACCATGTCTCCTTCTCTAGTAGTTTGCAATTTGTTAGCTTTCAAAAATGGATCGATCAGAAGGTCGAAGAGCTTGTATCTGAGGATGAAAACTTAAACATAGGATTCTACTCTGATCTCTGCTATTTTCCGCTTGAGTTTGACAGAGGATTGAAGCGCTTAAATTTGGCTTTTGTTGCTATTTATCCTGTTTTTGAAGTTATTCGTTGCCTACAGCAAGGACAGGTATTGGATGAGGTTAATGAAATAATGATGAACATGCTATCTAGATATGAATCTTGGGTGCATAGTGGCGGTTACCATAATGCATTTTATGGAAATACATATTTAGATGATGTAAGCTCTGAGGCTGAAGATTATGCTAGTTATGATTTAGAACTAGATAATTATGCATTTACTAGAGCTGGGCTATGGTGGGATGTTTTAGCCCGTGATAAATGGACCTGCCGTAGTTGTGGTAGATCTACTAGGGTTGACGGCATTACTTTGCACGTCGATCATATTCTGCCACGTTCACAAGGCGGGATGGATCAAATTAGTAATCTTCAAACCCTTTGCGCAAAATGTAATCTTGGAAAGAGTAATAGAGATACAACAGATTTGAGGTCTGTTCTTCCTGAGAAGGATTAACCTTGTTGAAAGTTTGGGGCGGGGCATTACCGTTTTGCGTGGAGTGGAAGCTTTTCTCATCAACCAGCGTCCACCAACTGAATTCGATGCCCTTGTTTTAATTAACGTCAATTTGTGCTTTGACCCAAGCACGAAAGATTTTTACCAGTTCTAAATAATCTACGGTTTCAGCCTGTTGCAGAAAGCCAGCGATTTCAGCGATGGGCAAATTAGGGAAAAACTGGCTAGAGGAAGCCGTTACATACTCTTGATTTTGGAGCTGTTGAATCGATAGTGTAGTGCCGTTGTACACCCACACTTCTAGAACCCCCAAATCAGCATAGGTCGCTAACCGACCGCGAGACTCACTGGTAATATCAATTTCCACCACCAGGTCAGGGGGCGGATCAGTCACTGGCGACAGACGTTTTTTACCACGCACGGCGTCGATGTTGTAGATATAGAAGCACTCATCTGGTTCGGCCCCACTGAGTTCAGGATGCTTGAATGTAGTAGAACCCAACGGCTCAATGCGAATATCTAGCTCCTCTGCCAGGGTTTCGACAAATCGACCCGCCAGCTTTTTGTAGCGCTCATGTTCTGGAGATGGGGCCATGATCTCTAGACTCCCCCGGTTGTAGGTGAGACGCAGACGGCGATCGCGCAACTCATCTAGCAGTCGCTCGTAGGTCTGCCAGCTAATCCCCGTCAGATGAATGATTTCGGTAGGCGGTGTGAGTGTCGTCGCAGCCATCAGAACCTCAGCCGCAGAATTAACTCAATTCTATAGTCTGAGCCAGCCGTCAAACTCTATCGCTGGCAACATCGCCCAGGGCGACCAAAACTAGCCCGCTGCCTTGGGCAGCAGCGAGATTTGCGAGAGCGGCGATCGCTGGTAGCTTACCCCATTGGCCCAGCCAAAATCACCTTGGCCAGGGCGTTAATCACGGCCTCGGGCGGCTCTTGCTTGAGGTCGCTGTACCACTGCTGGGTGGCCTCGGGCACGTAGCCATAGATGGTGCTGGTGCGCTTGCGGGCCTTCATCACTAGATCGGCGGTGCGGTCTTTGCGGGCCGCCTCATAGCGATTGAGGGCATCAGCCACGCCAATGTTGGTTGTGGTTAGGTAGCGGGTGAGCACTTCGGCATCTTCAATGGCCTGGCAGCCGCCCTGGCCCAGGGTTGGGGTGGTGGCGTGGGCTGAGTCACCCAGCAGAGCCACGCGCCCCTTCACCAAGCGTTCTAGGGGGTCAAGGTCGCCGATTTCTAGGCGATTGGTCTGCTCTGGGTCGAGAGCTTGAATGAGCTTTTGCACCGGCTCGGGCCAGCCCTGAAAGATTTTGGCCAGCTCATCCTGGCGGTGGAGCGGATCGACGTGAGTGCCCTCAACCATTGGCGCACCAAAGAAAAAGTAGAAGCGATCGCCCCCTACCGGCATCATAGAGGCCCGCTTGCTGTCGCCCACGTAAAGCACCCACAGGTTGGGATCGCACAGCTCAGGATCGGCCTTGACCAGACCATTCCAGTTGACGTAGCGGGCGTAGCGGCGATCGACACTGTGCCCCACCACATCGGCCCGTACCGCCGAGTGAATGCCATCGGCCCCCACCACCAGGTCGCCGCTGATGCGCTCCCCATTCTCAAAAATGGCGGTGGCGCTGTGCTCATCTTGCTCAACGCCAACACAGGGCATACCCAGGTGCACCGATTCGGGGCCAAAGGCTTCGAGCAGCAGATTTTGTAGATCGGTGCGGGCTACGGGGTAAGGGCGCTGGCCGACGCGCTCAAACAGGGGACGCAGATCGACGTAGCTGAGGGGTTCATCGGTGTGGCTGCGGTACTCCATAGCGTTCATTTCGCCGCCAATGGCCGCCAGCTTTTCCCCCAGCCCCAGGTAGTTCAGCACCTTAACCCCGTTCGACCAGAGCGAGATCCCGGCCCCGGCGGGGCGCAGCTCCTGGGCGCGATCGTAGACTTCGACCTGGTAACCGGCCCGCCGCATGGCAATACCTGTGGTTAGGCCGCCAATACCGGCTCCAATAATTGCCACCTTCAGGTTGTACATGGGTCGCTCCTAACTGCTGTGGGGGGTATGCTGCCTGCGCCTGCTGGCGCAGAGCCTAGGTTTCATCATCAACACTTTCACTATAAAGAACAAGCTGTATACAGTGCACAATCAGGGCGGTTAGGTTAGCCGCTGCGGTCAGAAACGTCAACGGCAAAGGCCTGCTGAGCAGTATTTATACTCAATCTTTAAAGACATATCGGATTATTCACCAATTTGTTACTTCTGACAATTAGAAATAGCTGGATTTTTCTTGGCCACAGAGAAAAGGGAATTGTTCAGACTTGGAATACCATCATGTGGCATCGTTTCTCTGTAGTGCTCGCTATTGTTGTGGCCGGTAGCGTAGGGGGTTGGGGCGATGTTGCCCTATCGCCTCAGGCGGCTTCGGCACCGTCCTCCTCCGGCGTTGAATCCCCTGAGCTGGGGGCCGATGCGGTGGCTGGCAAATACGTTCAAAGTCAACGGCGCTCGGGCAGCGGGCGGCGCGGCATGCGCGGCTAGAGTTCCTCGGCTTGAGCAGCTCGGAGCTTTTCTAGCTGGTATTTGGCGTCGTCAAAGCAGCCCAGGCGGCTGACGTCGAGGCAGGCGCTGGCGACGGTTTCTAAATCGGCGATCGCGCTCTCCAGATCCCCCAGCTCCGCATGGAGCAACCCCCGATCGTAGTGCGCGAAGGGATGGTTGGGATTGAGCTGAATCGTCTGATTGAAGTCGGCCATGGCCCCGGCAAAATCGCCCAGATCTTGGCGGGTCAAACCGCGATTGTAGTAGGGCTCCGGGCTGCCCGCATTGATTTGGATGGCGATCGTAAAATCTTGAATCGCCCCCTGAAAATCGTTAAGCCGCCGCTTGACCAGCCCCCGATTTTCGTAGGCCAGGCTGTTGTTGGGGCGCAGGTTGACAGCCTCGGTGCAGTCGTTTAGGGCCGCCGCATGATCCTTTGAGTTTGAGAGCGATAGGCAGCGATTCAGGTAGGCATCGGCCTTGCTTTCAGGGTCTTTGGCCAGGTTGATGGCGGCGGTGTAGTCTTGCAGGGCACCGGCTTCATCGCCGAGTTCGGCGCGGGCGTTGCCCCGATTGATGTGGGCATCGACGTAGGCGGCTTCGCGCTCAAGGGCATCGCTGTAGTCGGCGATCGCCCCCTGCAAATCGCCCAGGCGAAAGCGCAAATTGCCCCGCTGAAAGTACCAGGTGCCCGTGGTGGGGTCATTTTGAATAGCGTTGGTCAAGTCTTGCAGCGCCTCCTCCGACTGACCGTTCTCCCACCGCAGGGCCGAGCGCTGGGCCAGGGCGGCACCGTAGTCGGGCTTTAATTCCAAAGCCTGGTTGAGGTAGTTGAGCGCATCATTCTTTTGCCCCACCTGCTTAGCGGCTTCGGCCTGTTCCATCAGGCCGTTAACCGTCAGGCGTTGGGGAATGCGCAGCAAAAACACCCCCGCCACCGCCAGCAGGGCCAGAGCGGCCCCGGCACCGAGCCAAACCCGACGCCGGTTGAAGGCGCGAGCGGGGCGCGGGGGCGGAGGCGGCATTGCCGATAACCGTTCTGAATCCATAGCACCGTTCTCCGGGGGTGGGGGGCTGGCAAGCTCGACGGGGGAGGCAGGGTCAGTGGGGCCAACCCGCTCGGCCAGGGCCAGCAGAATATCTTTGGCCTGGTGATACTGCGCCTCGGGCTGGGGCGACACCATTTTGATCAAAATGTCTTTGAGAGGACTGGCCAGGGTCGAACATTCGTCGAGCTGGAGTTTGACCTGGGCCAAAAAGTCATCCTGGCCGAGGCGAGGAATGGCCTCGTTAGACAGCCCCGTGGCCATCTGCACCGCAATCATGCCGAGGGCAAAGTGGTCGGCGGCAAAGCGCTGGTACTGGCGGTGCTTGACCTGCGGTAAATAGGCTGACTCAGCGTTGGGAATTGCCGAACTACCGTTGGTTGCTGAACCAGGCTCTGGGGTGCCGGTATCCTGAATTAGGCCAAAATCTACCAGCACCAGATGGCCGCGATCGCGGTGTCGAATTAGATTGTTGGGGTGCAGGTTTTGGTGGGCAATACCGTGGCGCTGAATGATGTCTAAAATGCCCAGGCTCTCAACTAAAAAGCGCTGCACTTCGGTTTCTAATCGCGGCTTGCCTTCGGCCAGTTCGGTCATTAGGGAATGGCCGACCACATAGTCGCGCACCCAGTAAAAATCCTGCCCCTCTTGAACGGTAGAAAGATTTTTGGCGATCGCCTCGTGGTCGCCCATGCGCTTGAGCAGGTTAACCCGCTTAGCCAGCAAATCATTGAGAAATTTGAGCGTAATCGTGTTGTGGGCAGGCAGCTGCAAATGCTTAACGATGCACTTGGCCTTGGCCGCACTGCCGTGATCGGTCATCAGGTAGGTCTTGGTGTAGGCCTTAGTACTGACAACTCGAATGAACTGAAACCGTCCATCGATCAGTCGTTTCACAACCATTGGTTTTGCAGAGGTAAATGCACCGGGCGGCGGTGTTACCCGCAACCCTCAGCCGTCAATAGTCGTTAGCATGCTGCCGTCATCTGGGGTTTTCTGGGCCTAAAAACCGGAGGCCGTCAACCTCGGGCTGAGGTCAACAATAGCCACCAAAAATAGGGTTAAGCGTAGTGTCGATTTCAGGAAGAAAGCAGGCTGGGCACAGGTGTCCCAAGGCTGAAACTGAGGCAGCAGGTGGCTAAGATAACGAAGACAACCCATCAGCAGCAATACTACTATGTACTGTGTAATTTACGACGGTAACTGTAACCTCTGCGTCAGCCTAGTGCAGCTGCTGGAGTCTCTCGATCGCGGCACCCAGTTTCAGTACGTGCCCATGCAGGACGACGCTACCCTGGCTCGCTACGGCATCACCTCCCAAGACTGCGCAGCTGGCATGATCGTGGTTGACATGCAGGCCCCGGAGCGCCGCTGGCAGGGCAGTGACGCCGCCGAAGAAATTGGCCGCCTGCTGCCCTTGGGTAACCCTTTTGTCCAAGCCTATCGAGCGTTGCCGGGGGCGAAGGCGGTGGGTGATTCGATCTACGCCTTTGTGCGCGATCGCCGCTACGAGCTGTTTGGCCAGCGACCGGCGCGCTACGACTCGGCCTACCCCCTCTGCGATGGAGATGGGTGTATCCACAGATGAGGGGTGTGACCCCCTATAGGTACCTTGGAGACATCAAGGCAGCGGCTCACGCAGAATTGGGCAGGCTGCTCCGTCGTTGTTGACCCAAGGATGACCGTTATGAGCCTGCGATCGCAACTTGCCCTAGCCACCCTCAGCATTTTGGCCACCGCTGCCCTGGCCGCCACCGCCGCCGAAGCCCGCCCTGGCCAGGGCGGGGGACATCGCCCCCAGCCGAGCACCGCCGTGGTGCAAGAGGCAGTGCCCCAGGTCGAATCCCCCACCGCCACAGTGGAGAGCCCTGAGGTCACACTTGAAACCACTGACTCTGTTGCTGTCGAGCTTCCTGAAACGGAGCCTTCTGTAGTCAGCGAATCCACGGCAGAGTATGAGAATCTACCTCCCGGTCTGCAACGCCAGGTCGATAGCGATCGCGGCTTGCCTCCTGGCCTACAGCGCCAGGCTGACAGCGATCGCGGCCTACCACCTGGTCTTCGCAGCAGACAATAGCGCAGCCGCATCACCAGAGACCGGGTGCCTGGGTGAATGTCCACTACGCTGCGGACAGATCACCAGGCACCCGGTCTCTTTTGCGAAAACCCCTACTCAGGGTTCACTCGCACCCGAGCAAACTTGAGACCGTTGACGCCCTGGAGAGGTTCGACCACGCCCTGCTCAATATCGCTCGCCACGATGCCCTCGCGGTGCAGGTAGCGCAGGTAGCGCTCGTACTCTTGCCACTCTTCGCTGGTGGAGTAGACCACCGTCAGCATGCCGGGCTGGGTAATGCGATCGCCCTTTTCGGCATCACAGGCCTTGTCGATGCGCTTTTTGACGATTTCGTAGCGGGTGTCGCGGGTGCCCCGCACATCAAACAGGCGCTCGGTAGTTTCGTCGTGGCAGATATCTACCGTAAAAGCCTGCACCAGCACCAGGTGGGTAATGGTCATATCGGTATCGTAGGCGGCCTTGAGCGAAAACGCTTTGCGGGCGCAGTCGCACACTGCCCTGAGCTGCTCGTAGCGCAGCGCCTTGAGCTGAAAGTTAGTGAACTTAGGATCGATGGCTTGACCGGTGTAGATCATATGGTCGATGCCGTCGGTCGCCTCCAGGTCACAGTAATGGGGGGTAATGGCCTGCATTGACTGCTGCCATTGGTTCCAGGTGTCGCGCAGCAGCCCGTTGATGTGGCCGATGGTTTCGTCGTAGACAGCGCGGGCGGCGTAGACGCAGCTGTGCTCAGGGTCAATGGCGGCCCGGTATTGGGCGATCGCCGCCTCGGCCTCTTGACTGCGCTGGGCAAAGTAAGCAAAGTGTCCTTCTACTTCGCTCTGTAAGTACCGCAACAGCGTCACCTCAGAATCCACCGTGACCCCGCCCTCTAGGGTGGTAATGTGATCGGCTAAATCCCACCCTAGCTGCTGTACCAGAGCATTGTTCACCGACTGATTCGCCGCCTCGACCACCGCTAGCGCTAGCCGAAACTGGGTCAGCAAATCTTTTTGAATGGCCCGGTTGCGCTCATCTGACGAGCCGCGAATATCGGAAATACCGTAGAGCGGGTAGACATTCTCAAACACAATGGGCGCGGGCGGCAGACCCAGACTAAGGCGTTCAGCCTCCTGCTCAAATCGCCACCGCACGGCGGGGTGAATGTTGGTAAAGCGATCTTGCACGCTGTGGCGCATGGCCGTTGTCAGCGCCGGAATCAGCGTTGTCGCCCGACTGCGATCGGCCTGGTCAAAGGCGTAGGGCTGAGCGCTAGCCAACCCCACCAGGCCCACCATCTGGGCCTTGCTGTCGCCCAACACCGTTCGCATCACCAGCGGAATCAGCAGGAGCGATCGCATCCCCTGGTCGAGCATATCGCGCTCGCACTGGGTGGCGCAGTCGAGGCTGAGGTCGGGCACGTTGACCACCTCTTGCCGCTCAGTGGCCCGCAAAAAGGCCGACCCCTGCAGATCTTCTACGGCGTAGGTCTCCGTGTGCCAGTCGGCCTGGTCAAGGCTGCTAAACAGCTGGGCCCGGTTGTTCTCGGCGCTCAGCAAAAAGCTCTCGTCAGCGCTAAACAGCTCTTTCATCAGCCCGTTGGCCTGCTCAAAGCGGCGGGTGCCCAACACCGACTCATGGCCCACCAGCAGCTCAATCAGCGCTTTCGAGGTCTCGCGCTCGGTCACGTCGATGCCCTCGATCAAAATCTGACCGCTGGCGGTGTATTGGCCCGGCTTGAGGGCCGCCAGCAGATGTCTAAAGGCGGGGTCTTTGCTCAGCAGTTGGGTGGCTACTTGCTCGCGGCTAGGGGCCGTGGCCCAGCAGGCGGCCAGGGCAGCCTGGAGAGATGGGGCGATCGCCGTCACCTGCAAGCCCCCCTCAGCGGTACGCAGGCGCAGCTCAATTTTCCGCCCCTGCCCCGTTTCTGAGTCGGCCAGCGACACCACCAGCGGCTCGTGGAGCAGCCGCTGTGACACCAAATCGGCCGCCCCATAGGCGTGGCGCAGCACAGCACTCAAGAAATGTCGTCGAAACCGCTCCCGCAGGGCCTTTTGGTCAGCCGCCGAGAGGCGGTCAAAAAAGCTGAGATCGAGGTGCCCTCCCTCGGATTGTATGCCCGTCAGACGACAAAAATATTGGTTGGCAAACAGCACCGGATGGGCTTGGGTCGGGGTGCTAATCTCGGTAGCCACATCCACCACCGCCATCACCAGATGGCTGTAGTGCTGAATTAGATCTAGCCAGGGCAGGGTCGGTCGAGCGATCGCTCGATCAGGGGTCTCACCCTCCTGGCCATTGCCAGCGCGATCGCCCAGATTGTAGGAGAGATCTATCAGTAGCCCCCCCTCAGGGGCAGCTATTCGATCGGTATCGATGCAGCGAGACGATTCGTTTGCCATAGTTGCTCTAGATGTGCCCTTCACTAAAGTCTTACAAAACAACCCAGTGAAATTCCGCAGTAGTCCTCATATCTTTGCGGAATCGTAGGAGTTTTTAGAGATGGGGTAAATCCTATCTCTGCGGCGCAACACCCATTTAGTAGCTACGTCAGCTCCACGCGGGCTGACTCTTTTGTTTATGTCTATGGTACCCAATCGCGGCGCGTCATCCCCAGACCTGCTGGCGGCGCTTCTGGTTAGGGCCTCCACCCTTTAGAATAGAATTTCCGCTCCAGGATTATTCTCTCCGTTAAACCATGTTTGAAGCCCTGTCCGATCGCCTTGAGTCTGCCTGGAAAAGCCTGCGTGGCCAGGACAAAATCAGCGAGTCGAATATCGACAGCGCCCTGCGCGAGGTGCGCCGCGCTCTGCTAGAGGCCGATGTCAACCTCCAGGTAATCAAAGACTTTATCGCCCAGGTGAAAGAAAACGCCCTAGGCATTGAGGTGGTCAAAGGGGTCAGCCCCGACCAGCAGTTCATCAAAGTGGTGAACGACGAGCTGATTCGCCTCATGGGCGATACCAACGCTCCCCTGGCCGACTCGCCCACCAAACCCACCGTGGTGTTGATGGCGGGTCTGCAAGGTACGGGTAAAACCACCGCCACCGCCAAGCTGGCCCTACACCTGCGCAAAGAAAACCGCAGCACCCTGCTGGTGGCCACCGATATCTATCGCCCGGCAGCGATCGATCAGCTGGTCACCCTGGGTAAGCAGATCGATGTGCCCGTGTTTGAGCTGGGTACCGACGCCAACCCGGTGGAGATCGCCCGTCAGGGCATCGAGAAAGCTAAGGCCGACGGCGTTGACACCGTGATTGTTGACACGGCGGGCCGTCTGCAAATCGATCCCAAAATGATGGCCGAACTGGCCGACATCAAAACCGCCATTGACCCCGACGAAGTGCTGCTGGTGGTCGATGCCATGACCGGCCAGGAGGCCGCCAACCTTACCCGCACCTTCCACGACCAGATTGGCATTACCGGGGCCATTCTCACCAAAATGGACGGCGATGCGCGGGGTGGAGCAGCCCTGTCGGTGCGGCAGATCTCGGGCCAGCCGATCAAGTTCATCGGTGTGGGCGAAAAGGTAGAGGCGCTACAGCCCTTCTACCCCGATCGCATGGCCTCGCGCATTCTCGGCATGGGCGATGTGCTTACCCTGGTCGAAAAAGCCCAGGAAGCCGTCGATATTGCCGATGCCGAAAAGCTGACGCAGAAAATTCTCGAAGCCGAGTTTGACTTCGACGACTTTCTCAAGCAGATGCGCTTTATGAAGAGCATGGGCTCCCTAGGCGGCATCATGAAGCTGATCCCCGGCATGGGCAAGCAGATCACAGGCGACATGCTGGAACAGGGCGAAGCCCAGCTCAAGCGCTGCGAAGCCATGATCAACTCCATGACCACCCAGGAGCGCAAGCAGCCCAACCTGCTCTCTAGCTCTCCCAGCCGCCGCCGCCGTATTGCCAAAGGCTCAGGCCATCAAGAAAAAGACGTGGGCAAGCTGGTCAGCGACTTCACCAAAATGCGCACCATGATGCAGCAGATGGGTCGCGGCGGCGGCTTCCCCGGCATGGGTGGTATGCCAGGCATGGGTGGCGGCATGCCCGGTATGGGCGGCGGTATGCCAGGGCTACCGGGCATGGGCGGCGGGCCTCAGCCAGGGTTTCGACCCCCCAGCAACAAAAAACAGAAAAGCCAGAAGAAAAAGAAGGGCTTTGGCCAGCTCTAGGAAGTTGAGTTTGAATAAGCGAACTACGTCAAAAACCGGCTTGCAATAGCGTGGAGAAATCAGCCCATGGGCATGACCTACTGGCTACATACGCTGAATGGTCGCGAGATGACGAAAGATGATGAAGATCACTCGCTCATGCACAGATTTTCGGATGAGCTAGACGCGGCCTGTGATTATCTCAAAATCCCCAAAATCTCCTCGTTCGCTGACTTTACAGATCTTGAGTTCAACATGGCCGATGACGATATGGATGACGATATGGATGACGACGGCGATGCTGCTGTTGATCCTGAGACAGGCTATGGCTATGGAATTGATGAGATGCAATGGTTCGATATCACATCTGGCAAGAGTTGCCTAGAAGCGCTGCGAAGCCATGTTGAAACGGACTGGAAAGTCGATCTCGATGCCCAAACCAGGACTGAACTCTTAGAAGAACTCGATGATTGTATTACAAAGCTTCGAGCAGCCCCTCTAGGCACTGACAAGTTTCACCTTGCAGTCATCATGTGAGAGTTTGTGCGGTGGTGTTTGATAACAGTCCTGACTCAACCAATGATAGTTAGCCCTGCAAAGCCAAATTTTAGAAATTACTGTGCGATCGCTGATACAAGCCCAAATCTTAAAAACTCAACGCCTCAATAGATCGTTTCATACTCTCCGTTTTCAGCGATGTGCAGCTTCCAGTATTCTTCGGCGATGCGATCGCTGCTGTACTTGGGGTCATCGCCATTGACCGTGCCGCAGATGGTGACAGTTCCGACTTTAATCGGCGAATCTTTGAGGGCGGCGTGGAGCGTACTGGCCAGAACCCGAATCCCCGCTTTGCCCAGGGAAAGGGAGACGAAATTGGGGTCAGGGTAGAGGGCAAACCCACCACCCGTAAAGAGAAGAGTCCCTTTTTGCTGAGCCTGCATAGCGGGGAGGATGGCCTGAACGCAGGCGATCGCCCCTGCAACATTCGCCTTGAAGTCATTCACCAGCGTGTCGTAGCTGGTCTGCAACACGCTCTCCATGCGCGGTACGGCGGCGTTGTAGACCAGCACGCCGGGCGTGCCCAACTGGGTTTGAATAGCCTCGAACGCTGTCATTAGCGCGGCATCATCCCCAGCGTCGGCCAAGTAATAGTGGGAGATGATTCCCTCTATCTGCAAGGTCGATTGGTAGCCCTTGAGTTTGTCTTCGTTGCGGGCCACCATGGCAATGGTGAAGCCTTCACTGGCAAATCTGCGGGCGATCGCCATACCGTTTCCTTCACCCATGCCCACAATCACACAAACATCTGCCATACAAATCGTCCTTTTTTAGATGAAGTTGAGAATCAGAAGGCCTATAGGATGGGCACCGCTCATTATTGAATCAGTTCGTTTTAGATCAATCACCTAATGGTTTGGATACAACCACCAGGCTAAAAGCTTTGTCAGCCTCGGCATCACTACATAGGTCATCAGTGCAGTCGTGATCAAGATCAAAATCGCTAGCTGCACCAGCGGGGGCAGTGGCCCTAGCCAATCCGCTGGCAGCAGCGCCAAAACCTGATTGATCGCAAAAATTGCCAATCCAGACACCAGCACCATTTTGTAGCGGGCTGGGGGTTTTACTCCAGGTTTGCTGGGCAGTGTAAACCAGGTTTCTAGCCCGGTGATGATAGAAAATGTGCCCTCATTAATGGTGAGCTCTTTAGCTTGGGTGAGGTACTTTTGGCGCTCGGTGGAAATTTCCCAATGCTTCAAATTCTCCAGACGGTCAAACTTAAAAATGACCCGGTACTCAGAGGATGCTTCTTCACTGGGCCGAAAGACCGAGGAACCCAAATATCCAGTAAAGGTGCTGGCGGTACCGATGATTTGCTCTAGCAGGATTTCAAACTCGCGTTCTTTACCGGGTCTGACGCGCTGCATCACATCCACCGTCACGGGAGGATCATTGGCCATGGTTTGACCTCCTACAGGGGTGCGCCTGTTGCGCCCACCGCCAGCCGCACAACTTGGGCGGGCTCTACCCCTCCTGGCGGCGGCAAAAACATGCCGCCGTTGTTGACGACGTAGAGATCGGTGCCGTAAAACGCCACGGCGGTGCAGCCCGTCACCCCTTGCTCAGCCTGGGCGATGATCGTTGTGTGCCCATGAGGATCGATGCGCACCACGCTGTTATAAACGTGGGTGGCTCCATAAAGATTGCCCTCAGTATCGAAGGCAAAGTCGTCGATATTGGTGCCTAAGACAAACACCTCGGGTTCCTGAGCGATGAGCCCTTCGCCTAAGGGAATGCGCAGCAGAAGCTTTTGTTGCGTGTTAGATGCGTAGAGAACATCCCCAAACCGCTTCAACCCATTGACGGCAGGGAAGGGATCGGTGGCATCGCTGCGGGCGAGTAGCGGATGTTCTAGCCAAATGTCGGCGGTCTGAGTATCTAGATCAAAGAGCCAGATCGCCCCTCGGTAGGAGTCGGCCATGAGGTAACGGTGTGGGGCAATGGGCGTGATGCCGTTGAGAAATGCACCGTCGGGGATGAGCTGTAATGAATCAACCTTCCCCTGAGATAGGGTGGCCACAAAGGGAACGCCCTCTGCCGTCCAGCCGTTAATTAAAAACCGGTCTTCTCCAGTGATGGCAATGCCGCTGACTTTGCCGTCAATGCTGGCGTAGAGACTAAGGGTTTGCTGTGCATCTAGCCTATAAATTTCGCCAGCTTCGTGGCTGGTGACAAAGATGTCGCCGTTGGGGGCGATCGCAAGGTTCTCTAAAAATGTATTCACCGGGAATGTGGCCAGCGATCGCGCCGGGGCGATCGCAACTGGCGTGTCACCATAGAGATTGGGTAAGGCCATTGCGTTATGCAAGAATTAAGGGAGCCAGCACTGGAGCCATCAGCATCTCAAATTCTAAGTTTGTGGCGCTGACCATATTTTCTACAATTTTGCCATTGGCAAAGCGCATGACGTGGGTTTCGTGGAAGGTAATAACGCGATCGCTCTTCGGAATACCAAAATAATCTTTTTCGTGGCGCTGAAATGACTTAAAGCGCACAACAGCGCGATTTCCTGCGGCAAAACCATCCTGAATAACCAGCGGCTCTACGTCAGGAAAGGCATCATAGAAGCCGGAAAACACCTGTTTGTATTCCTCTATACCCTCAATGGGGCCGCTGGGCTTTAACCCAGTGATAACCTGGACATTTTCATCTAACAGTTCTTCCGCCAGGCTAATATTGCCTTTACCCAAAAATTGCTCGACAAACCTGTGGGCGATCGCTAAATTTTGAGTCTCTAGGTCAGTCATAATTCGTTTCTTTACGGCTTAATCACTACCATAAAGGTCGAGATAGAATAAATCAAATCGATAATTAAGATATTGCTCATCAATCAAAATGATAGATTTGAGCGCCATAGACCTCAATCTGCTGGTGGCCTTTGAGGCTCTGTATGCCGAGCGCAGCGTGACGGCGGCTGCCCAGCGCCTCCATGTGGGGCAGCCCGCCATGAGTGCGGCCCTAGGCCGACTGCGATCGCTGTTTGCCGACGATCTATTTGTGCGCGTCGGTCGAGACATGCGGCCTACGGCTAAGGCCGATGCGATCGCCCCCCAAATTATGGCCGCGCTCAATACCGTGAGAAATACCCTAACAGACCGGCAAACCTTTGACCCAGCTCAATCTCAACGGGTGTTTACCCTGGCGACATCCGACTATTTTGCCAGCCTAATTTTGCCAAAAATGCTGGCGCTTTTTAGCGACCAAGCCCCGCAGATTGACCTGCGATTAATCACTGTAGAAAAGCAGTCTTTTGTCGAGTTGATAGACGATGGCATTGTTGACTTAGCGCTGGGCACATTTGACACGTTGCCCAGCCATATTAATCAAGTGACTTTGCTAAAAGAAAACTTCGTCGGCATCTGTCGCACGGGGCACCCCGCTATAGAAAATACCAAGATCAGTCTAGAGAAATTTGTGGCCTTTCCCCACGCGCTGTTTACGCTCCGCCGAGATGCGACGGGCATTGTTGACCAAGCCTTGGCTCAGCGGGGGCTACAGCGGCGCATTGCCCTCACCATTCCCTACTGGTTTACAATGCCAACGGCGATCGCAAATTCCGATTTACTCACCGCCATTCCATCCTGTTTGCAACAGCATTTTGTCAGCCATTACCCCGTGCAAACCTTCGAGATTCCCCTCGACCTGTCATCTTGGACTATATCGATGGCCTGGAGCAAACTCTGCGATCGCGACGCCGCCAATCTTTGGCTGCGGCAAATCATTCACACTATTTGTCAAAACATCGAGCTTTAAATGGATGCCAGCCTTCACGACCGCGTCAACCTAGCGGTCAAACAGACGCTCGCTCAAGCCCAAATGCCGGGGCTGCGCTCTCAGTCTGCGTCGCAGGTCAGCCCATTCTCCAAATTGCAGCAGGCTTCCGCGATCGCGACCAAGCCCATCCTCTTGCTGTGGATGCCCGCTTCTATATCTACAGCGTCACAAAACCTCTCATTGCAGCGGCGGTGCTCAACCTGGTCAAGCAAGGCCAGCTTGAGTTAGATGCCCCGATTCAGCACTATTGGCCCGATTTCGTGATCGCAACGCCCCTCACCCTGCGCCAGATGCTCAGCCACACCAGTGGATTGCCCGACTACGGCGGGCTACCAGCCTACAGTGACGCCGTCAAAGCGACGCCCGGCGCGCCCTGGTCGCCGCAGACATTTCTCGAAGTGGCCCGCAATCGGGGATTGTTGTTTGACCCTGGCCAAGGCTGGTCGTACTCCAACATTGGCTATCTAGCGCTCAAAACCCTGGTGGAGAATATCACCGGGCAAGCGATGCAGGACGTTTTAGACGAACTATGCTTTACGCCCCTAGGGCTAAAGCACACCTTCGTTGCAACATCCCTCTCGGATGTCACGGGGCTGATGCCGGGCTACACCGCTATGTTTGGCGAGGGGCTTCAGGATATGTCGCAGCGCTACCATCCCGGCTGGGTCTCCCACGGGGTAGTGGTATCGACGGCAGCAGAGCTGGCCATGATGATGGATGCCCTAATGACCGGGCAAATTCTCGACGGGTTGCTGGTGGAGCAGATGGCTCAGCCGGTGCACAGTCTGGGGCCGCACCCACCGCTAACGAATGTGGGCTGCGGGCTAGGGCTGTTTATGGATACCGACTCGCCCTACGGTAGGGTCGCGGGGCACAACGGTGGTGGGCCAGGCTATTCGATCGCAGCCTTTCACTTTTCAGCGCTGGCGGGTCGCCCCACCACGATCGCCGCTGCTACCAACCGAGACGGCGACAATGTGGGGTTAGAGGTGGCCTACGCCGTGGCCCGCGTGCTGGCCGAAGCCTGATTACTACAAATTGTGCGCCGCTGGGAATTCTTTAACCCAGGCGGGCAAGCTAGCGAGGTGAACTCTAGGTCAGCCCCCGGAACCGTCTATGAGCATCAAACGCGCACCCCGCAGAAGTTTTCCTAAGATCAGCACGATGCCGCGCCCGGCTACCGAGGCTGCGCAATATCTAGATATGTACAAGCTCACTGTCGAGAAGACACGCCTTGAGCAGGAGCTAGAGTACATTGACGGTCGCCGTCAGCAACTGTGCGATCGCCTCGCCGAAATTGAGCATGAAACCGCAGGGCTAGATGCCAAAGCCACCACCCTGCGTCAGCCCATCCAGTCCGCCGCTGCACCAAAGCCCAAAGGCCTGAACTTCGCCCCTAGCGCCAACGTCTACCTGCCCGAACGCAACAGCCGCCAGGCTCCCGAAGACTACAACACGCTGACGCTGGATTATTAGCGGGTGGCTGAGCGAAGTCGCAGCCCAGTATCCTTTGCGAAAGCCAGCCGATAGAATAAGAGTATGAAGCAAGTCTTGCTGCTCCTCATTCACGGCTATCGGCGGCTGATTTCGCCGCTGTTTCCGCCCACCTGTCGGTTTAACCCGACCTGTTCGCAGTACGCGCTGACGGCGATCGAGCGGTTTGGCCCGGCGAAGGGTAGCTGGCTAGCGGCGCGACGCATTACCCGCTGTCACCCATTTCACCCCGGCGGCTACGACCCGGTGCCTGAAGGGTCAGCGGCTGAATCGGATACCGCTCAGAAGTAGGCGAGTAGGTTTAACGCGACTGGAGTTTTAGTCTTCCTGTGTTGCAGAATCAGAAGACGTCAAGCTCCGCTCTAGCCGCTGCTGAAAGATGGCTTTGAACCGTTCTGCAATCGGGGCTTTGAGCGCTTCGTCGAGCAGATCGGGATGGCGTTCTTTGGCGTGCCATAGGTCAGCTAGTTCTGTCAGGGTGGGGAAGCTAGGGGAAGCATACTCTACGGTGACTGGTTCGTTCACCTGTAGATCGCCGGGGGATAACACTCGGGCATAGGCTCCCGGTCGCCGGGCCTGGGTAAACTGCTGAACGAACGTGGCGTCATTCATTCGGGCTGCGAGGGTGGCGCAGGGGATGCGCGGGAAGGTGACTTCAAGCAAAACGGTGCTGATTAGGATGCGATCGCCAGCCCGGAGTGGTTGAGGCCCAAAGCTTGAGAGCGTGAGGTTTTCACCAAAGGTACCAAAGGGTATAGAGTGCTGTAGCTCAGCCTCCCACCAGGCGTAGTCTTCGGCGCTGTAGAGATAAACGGCCTGGTCTGCGCCCCCGTGGTGAACAGTATCGGCGATCGTATCGCCCACCAGCCCTTGGGTGCTGACGTGAACCTGCCCTGCGATCGGGGTCTTAAAAATGCCTGTGGTCGCGACCCGTTGCCCAATGGTTATGGTTTCGGGTTGACCGCTGTTGATAGATAGAAGCTGCATCGGTACTACGCCACGAATGGCTGGGCAGGAACAAGGTCTAGGGTAGCTCCATTCTTCTGAGTAGGGTGCATCCGCGCAGCGATGCACCACTGGATAATTTTCTAATGCAGGAAATGCCGCACGCCGGTCATCGCCATAATCAGGCCCAGCTCGTTAGCGGCTTTGATGGAGTCGTCATCGCGGCGGCTGCCACCGGGCTGCACCACGGCGCGAATGCCTGCGGCCGCTGCGGTACGGACAGAATCATCGAAGGGAAAGAAGCCGTCGCTGGCCAGCACTGCCCCCTGGGCTTTTGCACCGGCCTGGGCCAGGGCAATGCTGACGGAGCCGACGCGGTTCATCTGCCCGGCCCCAATGCCGAGGGTTTGCTGCTGGTGAGTGACCACGATCGCATTCGATTTCACATGCTTGACCACCCGCCAGGCAAACAGCATTTCGGTCAGCTCAGCTTCACTGGGCTGAGCCTCCGTAACGATCTGCCAGGTCGCTGGATCGTCGCGGTAGGTGTCGGGAGCCTGGAGTAAGAAGCCACCTGCGATCGCATTCACCACCTGGGTTGGCCCGGTCAGCAGATCTTCCAGCACCAGCACCCGCAGGTTTTGCTTTTTGGCGAGAATGTCTTGGGCGGCGCGATCGCACCCCGGGGCCACAATGCACTCCAAAAATGTGCCCGTGAGCTGCGTGGCGGTGTCGGCATCGATGGGGCGATTGAGCACCACAATGCCGCCAAAGGCCGAAACATCGTCGGCATCGTAGGCGCGGCGGTAGGCGCTAGCTAAGGTATCGTCCATCCCCACCCCGCAGGGGTTGGTGTGCTTGAGCACGGCGGCGGCGGGGCGATCGCTGGGAAATTCGGCAATAATCCGCCGCGCCGCCTCCAGATCGACCAGGTTGTTGTAGCTGAGTTCTTTGCCCTGGAGCTGTTCAGCCCCAGCCCAGCCGGTGGGGATAGAGCCAGTCCGGTACCAGGCCGCCGTCTGGTGAGGGTTCTCGCCGTAGCGCAATGTCGCCTGCTGACGCCCCGTCATCGCCCACTGCTGGGGCAGGGCATCCTCCTCGCTAGTGGATGCGGTCAGGTAGGTGGCGATCGCCTGATCGTAGCTGGCTGTGTGCCAAAACGCCGCCCGCGCGCAGGCCTGGCGAAACTCTAGCGGCACTTGGCCCTGGCTAGCCCGCAAAGATTCCAGGTAAGGCCCATACTGCTCAGCGCTGCACAGCACTGTCAGATGGGCGTGATTCTTGGCTGCCGCCCGCAGCATCGCTGGCCCCCCGATGTCGATATTCTCGATCGCATCGGCCATAGTCACGTCTGCTTTTGCGATCGTCTGCTCAAAGGGATAGAGGTTCACCACCACCAGATCGAGCGGGCGAATGCCGTTGTCGGCCAAATCCTTCTGATCTTCCGCCAGGTCTTGCCGCGCCAAAATGCCGCCGTGAATCTTGGGGTGCAGCGTCTTTACCCGCCCGCCGAGAATTTCTGGCGATCCCGTGTAGTCAGAGACTTTGGTGACGGGGAGGCCTGCTGCTGCGATCGCCTTCGCCGTACCGCCGCTGCTGATTAGGTCAAAGCCAAACTCTTCTACTAAAGTTTTAGCCAACTCCACCAGCCCGGTTTTATCCGATACGCTCAACAGTGCCAGGCGCGCCATAGCTCTCCATCCTCGATTTTGCAGACCCCTACTATACCGAAAAAGCCCACCCGCCCCGCCCCCAGAACCCCAGCCTTCCCCCTCATCCACCCACTTACACACCCACCCCACCTTCCTCACCCCCTCATCTCCCCACCTACCCCACCTCCTCTATCTTCCCCACCTCCCCCACCCCCACCTATGGCACCATAGCAATGCTCCCCTCACCGCAGGATGGCGCTCCTTTGCTTAGCTCAAACCTCGGTGGGCCACTACTCTGGGCGACGATGATCACGCAAGAGCCCATGCTCAACACCCCACGACTGCGGCTGCGCCTCGGCAAACCCAGCGACATTGCCGCAATTTTGCGCTACTACCACGACAACAGCGACTATCTGCAACCCTTTGAACCCCAGCGCCCCGCCGACTTTTACACTCCAGACTTTTGGAAAAACGTGCTGAATGCCCGCCGCAACGATTTCTACGCGGGTCAGGCGGTGAAGCTGTTTCTCTTTTCGCGAGCTGAGCCCGGCGAGGTGATGGGCACCATCAACCTCAACACCATTATTCGCGGGGCGTTTCAGGGGGCCACTCTGGGCTATGGCCTCTCTGCCGAGCACCAGGGCCAGGGCTACATGACTGAGGCAGGCAGAGCGATCGTTGCCTATGCCTTTGACGATCTGAATCTGCACCGGGTGGGGGCCAACTACATGCCCCACAACCACCGCAGCGCCAGCGTGCTCAAGCGCCTGGGCTTTCAGATCGAAGGCATTGCCCGCGACTACCTGTTCATCAACGGCCAATGGCAAGACCATGTGATGACTAGCTTGGTCAACCCCAACTGGCAGATGCCGGAACCGTAGCCTCTTCGATGACCTGCGTGAGAAAGCGCTTGCTGCTGTCGATCGCGGCGACAAAAAAGCCCCGTCAGTCCTGCGTTTGCGTCAGCCGCAGCTGTGCTTGACTCAAGAAAGCACAGGTCATTCTGATAAGAGCTGCCACTGCTGGCAGTGCAAAGAGGCCAGCAAACGCTCTGTCGCCTCGGCGGGCAGGGGCCGCCCCAGGTAATAGCCCTGTCCGTAGTCGCAGCCCAGCTGGTTAAGCTGGGTCATTTGGGCCTGAGTTTCGATGCCTTCGGCAATGACGGTGGTTTTGAGCGCATGACCCAGGGTAATAATGGCCTGCACAATGTCGGCGTTGGTCGCTAGGTCTTGGGTAAAGGAGCGATCGATTTTGAGAGCGTGGATCGGGAACCGGCGCAGATAGCTGAGGGAAGAATAGCCGGTGCCAAAGTCGTCAATATCGAGATCGATGTGGCGCGCCCTGAGCTGATCCATCAGCGCGATCGCATCTAATGGCCGGGCTTCGACCATCACCGCCCCAAGGGGTTGGTCTAGCTCCTTTGGCGAGGCTCTGCCAGGGGCGATCGCACTATCGGCATCCTCAATCAGCATACTCTCGGTGATTTCAAAGGTGAGGCTGTGGCCCGCTAAGGCCGTGCTCGCCAGCACCTGATCGACCTGGTCGAGAAAGTTGGGTTCTTTGATCTGTTTAGCCGATAGGTTGACGCTGATGGTTAAATCGGGGGCGTTAAACTGCTGCTGCCACTGGCGAGTTTGACGGCAGGCTTCCTGCAAAATCCAGAGGCCGAGGGTGACAATTAGCCCAGTTTCTTCGGCCAGCGGAATAAACTCATCGGGGGAAATCAGCCCCTGGGTGGGGTGGGGCCAGCGCACCAGGGCCTCTAAGCCCGTGATGGTTTGGGTCTTGAGATCGACAATGGGCTGATAGTAGAGCACAAACAACTGCTGCTTTAGGGCCTGGCGCAGGCTGCTTTCAAGCTGAAGCTGTTTGAGGGCGGCCTGGTGCATGCCGGGGTTGAAAATTTCGTAGCGGGCTTTGCCCTGGTTTTTGGCCTGGTACATAGCGGTGTCGGCATCACGCAGCAGCTCGGCCCCCTCGCGATAGGCGGGAGAGCTGGGCACAATGCCAATGCTGGTGGTGATGACCACGTCACGCCCGGCGATCGCAAAGGGCAGGCGCATCCGGTCTAAAATGCGCGTTGCAATATGCACGGCTTCCTGAACGCCCTCAATGTCTTCTAGCAGAAGCACAAACTCATCGCCCCCCAGCCGCGCCAGCAGATCGACCGGGCGAGTCATGGTCTCCAGGCGGGTCGCAATTTCAATCAGCAGCTGGTCGCCCACGCCGTGGCCCAGGCTGTCGTTAATCAGCTTGAAGCGATCTAAATCGAGAAACAGCACGGCAAAATGTCGGTTGGCATACCGACAAACTCGATTTAAGGCCAGGTCTAACCGCTCCATCAGGAGCGCTCGATTGGGCAAATCGGTGAGGCTATCGTGGAGCGCATTGTGGAGCAGCTGTTCTTCGGTCTGCTTGCGATCGTGAATATCGGCCCCAGCCCCAATAAACCCCGTGAACTCACCCTCTAGGTCAAACAGCGGCATCCCGGTACCCAGCAGCCAGCGGTAATCTTGGCTGGCGGTTTGAAGCCGATATTCTAGGGTGAACGGCTGGCGCTGCTCAAAGGCTCGCCGGTAGGTCTGCTGACACAGCACCCGATCGGCTGGATGGATCGCCTGCGCCCATCCATGGCCCAGAGCCTGTTCTAAGGTACGCCCGGTGAACGCTAGCCAGCTCTGGTTGACAAACTGGCATAGACCTTCGATGTCAGACATCCAAATCAGCACGGGGGCGGCATTGGCAACGATACGAAAGCGGGCCTCGCTGGCCTGCAAGTCGGCATTGAGCTGGGTGAGGGCTTGGGTACGGGCCTCTACCCGCTGCTCTAGTTCTGCATTCAGGCTGAGAATTTCGGCCCTGGCCCGCTGCAAGGCCAGATGGTGCTCAACCCGCGCCACCACCTCTTCGACCTGAAACGGTTTGGTAATGTAGTCAACCCCGCCCGCCTGAAAGGCCCGCACCTTATCAAAGGCGTCGTCTAGAGCACTGAGAAAAATGACGGGAATGTTTTGGGTGGTGGGGTCGGCCTTGAGTCGTCGGCAAACCTCAAACCCATCCATCTGAGGCATTTTAATGTCGAGCAGAATGATGTCGGGCCGATTTGCCTGAGCCCCGGTGAGGGCCAACACGCCAGAAATGGCGCACTGCACCTCGTACCCCTGCTGGCTTAGCGTGGCCGACAGCAGCCGCAGATTTTCAGGAATATCATCGACAATCAGCACGTTAGGGTGAGGGGGGGAGGCGTTCATGGTTCTTCCGCAGCCTGGGTGAGATCGAGCAGAATGTCGTAGCGAAAGTTATACACAAGCTGCATCAGCGGCGGGGCTAGGGCACTGTGGTCGGCGGGCAGGGTTTCAATCACCGCGATCGCCCGCTGGGCACTCAGCGTTTGGGCCGCTTGGTGTAGCTGGGTTTTCCAGGCGTTGGGCAGCCCGGCCAGGTCTGCCGCCGTCAGCGGTGCGGCTGCCGCCGCCGGGTCTGCCGCCGACTCGGGAATGGCGTAGACAAAGACCACCCCTAAATGCTGGGCGAGTTTGCTAAACAGTTCGTCTTCGCGGAAAGGCTTGCGCACGAAGTCGTCGCAGCCCACGGCCAGCACCAGGGCCCGCTCTTCTTCGTAGGCGCTGGCGGTCAGGGCCACAATTTTGGTGCAGGGACGTGGGTCAAGGCCCGATCTTTGACTGTCAAGAGCCTGGGCGGTTTCCATGGCGCGAATCTGGCGAGTGGCCTCATAGCCGTCTAGGCCGGGCATTCGCATGTCCATCCAGATCAAATCGGGTTGCCAGGTTTGCCAGAGGGCGATCGCCCGCTCACCATCCTCAGCTTCCTGGGTTTCGTAGCCCAACAGTTCCATAATGCGCACCACCAGCTGGCGATTTTCCCAGCGATCGTCCACGACCAAAATGCGATAGATGGGCTGTCCCGGCTCTAGACCCACGACCCGGCGCACGGTAGGCGGCAGCGGCAGGTCGCTGGCGCTGGCCACCTCCACCGGCAGCTCAAAATAAAATCGAGACCCCTGGCCCAGGGTGCTCTCGACCGCCAGCTGCCCACCCAAGAGCTGCACAAACTGGTTGCTAATCGTCAGGCCCAGACCAGTGCCCTGGTTGGCCTGCTGGCCCAGGCGGGTTTGCACAAAGGGCTCAAAGACGTGGTCAAGCTCTTCGCGGGCAATGCCTGCCCCCGTATCGGTGACCACAAACCGGAGCCGCAGCGGCGAGGTGACCAAGGCCTGATTGGGGTTGGGGTCTGCTGCCGCCCGGTCTACCGCCAGGATGACCTGACCTGCGGTGGTAAATTTAATCGCATTGCTCAGCAGATTAATCAGCACCTGGCGCAGTTTGCGCTCGTCGGTGCGAATGTATTGGGGCACCCCAGCGGAGCGGCTGACCACTAGCTGCAAACCCTTGGTGTCGGCCCGTAGCTGAAACATATCGTTGAGGGTGGTGAGCAGCCCGTGGAGATCAAAGCTTTCTAGGGTCAGGGTGGTGCGACCGGCCTCAATTTTGGCCATGTCCAGCACGTCGTTGATCAAGTTGAGCAGGTGCTCGCCGCTGGTGCCGATGATATTGAGATAGCTGCGCTGCTCGTAGCTACCGTTAATCTGGCGCTTGAGCATTTGGGTAAACCCCAGAATGGCATTGAGCGGGGTGCGCAGTTCGTGGCTCATATTGGCTAAGAAGTCGCTTTTGGCCTGGTTGGCGACTTCGGCGGCGGCCTTGGCCTCGCGCAGGGCGGCGGTTCGTTCATCAACCCGCACCTCGAGTTCGGTAAAGGCGGTTTTGAGCTGATAGGCCATCTGGTTGAAGGCGTTAGACAGGCTTTCTAATTCCTGGACGCCAGTGATGGTCGTGGTTTGGTTCAGATCGCCGTCGGCGATCGCCTGGCTGGCCCGGTTCAACCGCAAAATGGGTCGGGTAATCCATTGGGAGGTGAGTAGGCCCAGGCCGGTGGCGATCGCCAGCGCCAGCAGACAGAGCAAAACGGTGATGCGGGTATTCGCCTGGATTTGGGCCATAAAGTCGGCCTCGGGCACCACGACCACAATCAGCCAGTCCAGCCCCTGGCCGTCGTTAAACGGGGCGACCTGCACAAACTCCCGCCGCCCATTGACGGTAAACTCCAGCTGCTGCACCGTGCGTATTTGGGACAGATCGCCAAATTTTGCCGCCAAAAAGCGGCTGGTCTCGCGAATCAGCGCCACCTGGCTATCGGTTGCCCGCAGGCGTTCGGTCGCGTCGCTATCGTCGCGTCTGATAAACGGCGACTCATCGGTGGAAGAAGCGACGATCAGTCCAGCGCGATCGACAATAAAGGTCTCCCCCGTTTCCCCAATTTTTAGGCGGTTCAAAAAGTCGCTGATGCCAATCAGGTACATGTCGGTGCTGACCACCCCGCGAAAAACCCCTGCTTCATCTCGATAGGGCCGGCTGGTAGAAATGCCTAAGTTTGCCTCAATAAAGTACTGGTAGATGTCGTTCCACACAGGCTCTCCGGCGGTTTTGGCATTCACATACCAGGGGCGCAGACGCGGGTCATAGTCAGGGTAGGTTTCGATCGCCCCGGTGGGGTTGCCCCGCTCATCTACGGCGGTAATGGTGTTGACAAAATTAGTGGAGCTGTCGGTAATTTCTATCACCAGGGTGCCATCGGCCTTGCGGCCCGCCCCGGCATACTCGGTCTGCTCCCCGCCAAAGCTGATGTAGCTGACCTCCGGAAACTGCTTCAGCTGCCCCAGCAGATAGCTGCGCAGGGCGCTCATATCCTGGGGGTTCCACAGATCAAAGCGGCCAAGGGCGTCGATAGTGATGGCATTGACGGTGTGGGGAATCTCGAAATAGACCGTGAGCTGTTGGTCAATGCGGCTGGTAATCTCGCTGCGTAGCTGGCTGGCCACCTCGTTGACGGCCTGCTGTCCGTTGCGCAAGGAGAGCCAGCCGGTCAGCCCCACCGCCGCAAAAATCTGGGCGGCAAAGGGGACAATCAGCAACAGCCGCAGGGGAATGCTCTGAACGGGGCGCGATCGCGTTTGGGTGACTGGGTCTTGGGCCACGACTGTATTCTCCTAGCCAAACCCCAAGATTGGCGTAGATTTACCCGATTCTCCGGCAATTTTGGGCCTCTACCGCTTCTATCCTGGCAGACGTTACCCTCAACATTCCCGAACCGTGATCAATCCCTAAAAAAGCTAACAATTCTTGAACGGCTCGAGATTGCTCTTTTGTAGTCTGCACCACTGCGGCAGCAGGTAACATTTGCTGCAATCTTGTCATGACAACTGCACTGCGAATTTCGACAACCGACCGGTTTACCGATATTCCACCACCGCTGGGGGATGTGGTAGCCGAGTATCGCATTGCGCCCGGAGATGCGATGGTCAAAGACCGGCCCTGGGGGGCCATCGCCTACTCCGTCACCGCTGGCCAATTCATCCAAATTATTGATGTCGCTGGCTCCCAGTGCTCCGACTTTCTGGCCTTTGGCGGCGAGCACTACAGCGACCCGCTCGATGCCACGGTCACTCGCACCCTCACCGGGTTAGCCGTCCCCCAGGCGGGGCTGCCCAGCAAACTCTTTTCGCAATCTATGCAGCCGCTGACGGAGGTGGTGCAAGATACCTGCGGTCGCCACGACAGCTTTTTGCTCGCCTGCACCGCCCGCTACTACGAAGATGCAGGCTACCCCGGCCACCCCAGCTGTAGCGACAACTTCAACCGGGTGCTGGCTCCCTACGGCATTGCACCGCGCCCCGGCTGGCCCGCCCTCAACTTTTTCTACAACACCAGTGTGAATGGGCAGGGGGCGATCGCCTTCGCAGAACCCCTCTCTCGCCCCGGCGACTACGTGCTGCTGCTGGCCCACCAAGATTTGCTCTGCGCCAGCTCCTCCTGCCCCGACGACATTGACCCGGCGAATGGCTGGCAACCCACGCCAATTCACGTGCGCATCTACGCGGCAGGGCAGACCTTTGCGCGGGGGATGGGGCGACGAGTGGCGGCAGATTTGCCCCTGCGCCTGACCCAAGACAGCGCTTTCACCCCCAGCATTCGCCAGCTCACGGATGATTTGGCAGAGTACAACGGCTTTTGGGTGCCCCAAACCTTTGCCCACCAGGGCAACCAGGCTGAGTACTGGGCGCTGCGCCAGCGGGCCGCCCTGATGGATCTCTCGGTCCTGCGCAAGTTTGAGATTCGCGGCACCGATGCCTTTGCCCTGGTGCAGTACGCCTTTTCTCGCAACCTGGAAAAAGTAGTCCCTGGGCAGGGAGCCTACGGCTGCTTGCTCAATCCCCACGGCGGCATTGTCGATGACGGCATTGTGTTTTGCTTTAGCCCTACCCGCTACCGCTACGTGGGCAACTGCGACACCGATCGCAATTGGCTCAGGCAAATTGCCCAGCAAAAAGGGTGGTCGGTGGCGGTAGAGGCCGTGGATCTCCACAACCTTGCCCTCCAAGGGCCGTGCTCCCGAGAAATTCTCACAGCCCTAGTGCCAGACGTTTCAACTCTGAGCTATTTCCAGTTTTTAGAATCCCAGGTGCAGGGAATTCCAGTGCTGATTTCGCGCACAGGCTACACCGGAGAACTGGGCTACGAGCTGTTTGTGCAACCCCAAAACGGCGCAGCGCTGTGGGAAGCTCTCATGACGGCTGGCAAATCAGCGAGACTGCTGCCCCTGGGCATGAAAGCCCTCGATCGCGCCCGCATCGAAGCCGGATTGCTGGCCCTGGGCTACGAGTTTGATGATTTGACCTCGCCCTACCAGGCGGGTCTGGGCTGGGCCGTGGCGATGAAAAAGCCCGATTTTGTCGGCAAAGCGGCGCTAGAAGCCATCCGTCACCATCCCCCCAGGGTGGCGGTGGGGCTAGTGCTAGCCGGGCCAGAGGTGGCGACCCATGGCCAGCCCGTTTTCGCCGCAGGGGAACGGTGGCGAGTGGGGCAGATCACCAGCGCCACGTTTTCGCCCGTTCTCAACGCCAGCATCGCCATGGCCCAGGTCGTCCCTGAGTATGCCGAGGCGGGGACGGCGGTGGAGGTGGGCCTGCTGGATGGTTTGAAGCGCAGAGTCAGCGCCACCGTGGGGCCGCTAGCAGCGTTTGATCCGACCAAGTAGCCGGGTGCGAGTATGAATGCAGGCAAGCTTACCCAGCCCTGGGATATGGCGGGGGCCGATGGTTTGGTTGCGGCAAGGGCCTTGTTTGGCGAGGCGGTCGATCATCTAGCGACCTTTCAGTCGATGGAGACAGAACTGGAGGGATTGCCCTGTGCGGTGCTGCGGCTGTGCAATCGCAACTTTCGCCTCACCTACCTTGGCCCCCTCGATCGCATCGTCGCCGAGCTTCAGCTCAATCTGTGGGTCAAGCAACTGGCCTGGATGGGGACGGTGGTGCTACCTAACCAGTCTTCGACCATCCCGCTAACCGCTCAGGATTGCTCCCCAATTCTGGCCCAAGCTTCCGTCAGGGCTCCCCATCGGCTTCGCGGGCTACCCCTAAACTGTGCGGTACCAGCCCAAATTGTGGCGCTGCCGGCACTCATCTGGCATCACCCTATTGAGGGTCAGCCAGCCCTAGAACTGCATCTAGCCAAGGCCCAGATCGAAAATTTGTGGCGTTTAATTCAGTCGTTCAGCGATGGTTCAGTATCGCTGACTACAGCTCATACTTAGTTTGCATTGCACACTCTTGACATAACAAGTTGAACCTCAAAATAATGGGGCTTTTTCCAACCAGAGTTTCGGTTCAACTTAGGGTTTAAGCCTGTCTTCAGGCAGGCTAAATCTTTCTCAATCTGACAGCGATGAATTTTTAGAACGGGGCGTTTTTAATCGCTTCTGGCCCGCTTGCCTTCAAGTCAATTGGTCGTTCCGTTTAAATGGCTGCTTTTGTACCACTTAACTGACAGTTAGGAGTTATCTATGTCTCCTGAATCTCAAGCATTTTTAGCATCTTTTGTCACGGAGTCTTACTACTACTGGGCCTCTGTGTTCATGCTGCTAATCCATGTAGGGTTTTTAGCCTATGAAGGAGGTGCGGCCCGCTCCAAAAACGTGCTGGCCACTATGGTCAAAAACCTCATGACCCTATCATTGGTAGGCTTGACGTTTTTCTACTTTGGCTGGTGGGTGTACAACGCCTTTCCGCTGTTTCCCCTTCAGGGCGGCATTGTTGGGCCGTGGACTGACCCTGCCTCTGAGGGCATTGTTGGAGATGTGCTGGGTTTGGTACAGGCGTCTTACCCCTGGTCGCCCGCCCTGGGGCCAAACATTGCCGATAACCTCACTGGAGTATTTTGGTTTGCCTTTGCGCTGTTTTCAATGACGACCGCGTCTATTCTCTCTGGCGCGGTGATCGAGCGCATCAAAATCGGTGCGTACTCCATTCTAGCGATCGTGCTGGGTTCGTTTACCTGGGTTGTCGCCGCCTCTTGGGGCTGGAACCCCTACGGCTGGATGTTTACTCAGTTGGGCTATCGCGATTTTGGCTGTGCTGGCTTGCTGCACGCGGTGGCGGGTTTCTTTGCCCTTGGCGTGCTGATCAACCTCGGCCCTCGGATCGGTAAGTTTGACGCCCAAGGTAATCCACGAGTGATTATGCCTCACAACTTGCCCCTAACCATGGTGGGGCTAATGCTAATTTTTGTCGGTTTCTACGCCTTTTTGGCGGCTTGTGTCATTTTTGTACCCGGCCAAACCGTAGCGACGACGATTTATGGCACGCCAATGACCTTATCGTCGATTGGGGTAAACGCAACTCTGGCGCTATCAGCTGGGTTGGTTGGGGCTTACATGGGGTCTAAAGCCGACCCCTTCTACACCATCTCCGGTGGACTGGCTGGCATTATTGCCGTCGGCGGTGCGATGGATCTCTACAGTCCTGCGATCATTATTCCTCTGGCGTTTATTGCTGCTTACACCATGCCGTTTGTTGGCAATGCGGTTGAGAAAGCGGGCATTGATGATGCCGTAGGTGCCTTCGCAGTGCATGGCTATTGCGGGGTACTCGGCGCTCTGTTTGTGGGTATTTTTGCTTCTGGCTATCCACAACCCGAGGGCATTCCCGCAATTAATTTGGGAGCCCAAATTGTAGGGGTTTCGATTTGCGCCTTGCTGCTGGGCTTTTTGCCGGGCTATGGGGTTAGCTTTGTGCTTAAGAAGATGGGTATGCTGCGCGTGTCTCAAGCCGAAGAAATTGCTGGTCTAGATCTATCTGACTTTGGCATTGAAGGATATCCAGAGTATTCAATTTTGCCTGAGCAAAATGGCCATCCTAGTATGACTCCAGTATCTATGGCAGAGGCCGCTCCTAAGGTTTAGGCATGCCGATGTGTTGAATGACGATAGCATTCAGGAGCCTGTAATATGTCCAGTCCATTTTCCACCATTGATGAATTTCAAGGCGCTATTGATGGCCCTACAGGGGGTGCGATTTACACCTTTGCTGGTAGCCCTGCTGTCAATACCATCGCACTTTTAATTGGCATTGGAATTTTCTTTTGGTTTTTGTCTAAAACTTTTTCCACCCGTTATGAAGCTAATGCCGTAGACAAATCGCTCAATCATCTGAGTGCCTTTATTGTGGCTGGTCTGCTGTCTTTGGCCGGAGCCGAGTATCGGCAGACGCATCAGCCTCACTCGCCCGCTGAAGCGCAGCCTCAGGCTGTGTCTCCCCAGTCTGGGGCAACCGCTGCTTTAGGATTGCTAGGCATAGTGGGTATTGGCTTGCCTGCTCGGCAGCGATGGTCAAAGACCGGCCCTAAAAGGCCAGCGCGCCGCAAAGGTCTCTACCGCAACATCGGCTCGTCCCGGTAGACCAAGAGCTGGAGGCTGAATGGCCCACAGCGTTCGATAGACCCGTCTCTGCCCCGCTGGCCTCTGGCTAGCAGGGCAGTTTTTTATGGGATGGCGTTTTCTTTTTTGCCCCGGCGGTATGATTTGGCATACTTTGGAGCCTGGATGCCCTCTCACTTGTGACCATTCCTGACCTGACTCAACTGTCAATCTGGCCTCAGGCCCAGCGGGGCAACCTGGCCGCGATCGCAGATCTGCTCGCCATTGCCCTCCTTGACCCGGCCACTCGGGTAGAGGTTTCGCGGCGCGATCGCACCCTCTACGTGCTGCTCACCACCCCAAATCTCGATGGGCTGCCCCAGCACCTCGATCGCATTCACGCAGTGGTGATGGCCCTAGCCCTGCCAGACATCGCCGAACTCAAGGTGGTGGATGGCACCAATCGCACCCTAGAGCATCGTTGGCAGCAGGTCTTTAGCCTAGATACCGCCGCTGCCCCAGCGTCTCCAGTCACTGTCCTTGCAGATGAGACGTTGGAGGATGAGAGGGCTTTAGCGATCGCGCCAACCACCCATCTCAGCCCAAGGGCGTTGGGGGCAAAACCATCGCTCTCCAAAACTTCTATTCCTAACCGCTGGCGCTGGGGAACCTTGACCATCGCCATGGTGCTGGGGTTTGGCCTGGCTGCTGGGGTGGCCCAATGGCGCTACGGGCAGCAAGCATCTAATCGAGCAAACCCGTCGCGGCCTGCCGCTGAGGCCAATCTCGCTTCGGCGGCAGACGGTGCGGCCATTGCGATCGAGCCCATGCTCACGGCAGAGTCTTCCACGGCCCTGACTCCCCCCGCACTGGCGGTTCCTGTGGCTCTGACCATCAAAGCCGTGGGCGACATCATCCCCGGTACCGACTACCAGCGCTACCGCCTGCCCGACGACTGGCAGTACCTGTTTGGCAGCATTCAGTACCATCTGGGCGAGGCCGACATCACCTTCGGCAACTTTGAAAGCACCCTCACCGAAGTACCCAGCAGTTCCAAAAACACGGGCAGCGCCAATACTTTTGCCTTTCGCACCCCGCCCTGGTACGCCAGCGTGCTCAAAGAGGCTGGGTTTGACGTTCTGAGCGTGGCCAACAACCACTCTATGGATTTCTTTGAGCAGGGCTTTAGCGACACGATCGCCCACATTGAAGCGGCGGGTATGAAAGCCGTAGGCCGCAAAGGTGAAATTCTATACCTGGAAGCCCAGGGGCAAACCGTGGCGTTTATTGCCTTTAGCAACTACCCAGAGCACAACCAGGTGCAGGATATAGAGGGTGCGATCGCCCTGGTAGAAACCGCCAACGCCCAGGCCGACATCGTCGTCGTCTCCTTCCACGCCGGCAAAGAGGGCACCGACGCCACCGTCACCCGCGACCAAGACGAGCTGTTCTACTCCGAAAATCGCGGCAATGTCGTGCGCTTCTCCCGCGCTGTCGTTGACCACGGGGCCGACCTAGTGCTGGGCCACGGCCCCCATGTTCCCAGGGCGATCGAGCTATACAACAACAAGTTAATTGCCTACTCTCTCGGGAATTTCCTCGGCTACCGTAGCCTCTCTACGGTTGGCCCCCTGGGCACTTCGCTAATTCTGCAGACCAATCTCGATGCCGAGGGCAACTTTGTCAGCGGGCGCATCATCCCCGTCGCCCTCGATCGCAACGGCGTCCCCTACCTCGATGACCACTTTGGCGGCGTGGTGCTGGTGCGCCAGTTTACCCAGCGAGACTTTCCCGACACGCCCTTAGCGATCGACGATCTGGGCTACATCTGGCCCCGATAGCGGGTCTGGGCGGGGTCTTATAACGCGATCGGGCAAAGTTAGAACTTTTTGCTGCCGCTCTTCAGACAGCGTCTCTAGCAACTAGGAGTACTGCACTAAGGGCATTGAGCTAATGCCCTTAGTGCGTCAATCACTTACTCTTCTTCGCTCTCGTCGTATTCCTCCTCGGCTTCCTCTTCTTCCTCAGCCTCCTCCTCTTCCTCGGCTGCTTCTTCTACTTCAGAAAAAAGCTCGCTCACAATTTCGTCGGCTCGTTCGACTGAGATGCTGAGCGATTGGCGCAAGTCGTCGATAAACTCCTGCTCGTCTTCGGGCACTTCGCCGTCTGAGACGAGAACGACGAGCGCAATAATGAAGGCGGCCTCTTCTACGCCCTCCTCTTTAATTGTCTCAATAGCTTGGGAGACGACGGCTTCAACCCCAGATTCGTTGATCAGGTTGCCGATCTCAGCACCCAAGTTGGCAAAGTCTTCCTCTGTGTATTCAGAATAGAGGTCGATGCAGCTAACCATTTCACCCAGCGCATAGGCTTCTGCATCGCTAGACACATCGCCATCGGCAAACGCTGAAAAGAGACCAATCATGGCCACTGCTAGCTCTGGGCTCAAGGCGACTTGAGTACCACCGCCACGCGGCAATCTGCGTTTAGGCATGTTTCTACAATCCATTGGTAAATTTTGTGCGGCCCCTAGTCGTTCGATGGTCAACCAGGTTCAGCCTCAGCATTCCCCGAATAGGACAGGGCGCACAGTCCGGAAGTATTTTGGGCAAACAGATAAAGTTGAGTAACAGTTTCGCAGCGGCAGTTAGCCAACCTACCGCCCCCATGTGTCAATAAAAGCTCTGAATTGAGCCTGCCCAAAGGCGCTCATCGCCGAGAGTCTCCAAAACTGTGCTCTGCCACTAGCACTAGGGCAGCACCGATCGCATAGGCCAGAATATCTTTGCTGTCGAAGGTGGTGCCGATTACGGTAGCAATCAGCTGGTTGTCGCGCAGCCCGAGGCGATCGACCAGCTGGAGGTATTGCAGCCCTTCAATCAGGCAGGCAAAGGCAAAGACCCCCAGAGCCGCAGTAATAGGCCGCATTTGCCAAAAGGCTTTGATAAAGCAGTAAACAAGAGCGACAACTAAAATATCGCCGACGAGGGGGCGAATGATGCGATCGTCTAGAAAAATCGCGATCAAGGTTTCAATCAGAAACAGCAAAACCGCTAGATAGAAATACTTGGCATTAAATTTGATCACAAGATTTATGGCTAGTCACGCCACCGGTTTTCATTTTTCGATCTTCGCTCTTTTGCCATATTTCTGATGCAGCCTGACAGTCGAATCTAAAACGGCTGTTACCCAAGTCATCTCTGAGCAACAGCCGTTTCAAAACATTAGCGAAATTTGTCTGGGTTCACGCCTCTAGCGCTGAAAATTCGCTGGTCCGCTGTAGTCTGTCAGCTCCGCCAGGCGCTCAAGGCTTTGGGTGCCCGCATAAAACTCGCCGTTGATCTCCCAGCTTGGGAATCCGGTAATTTCAGGTTTAGATCGGCACACAGCGACCTGGGGGTTCTGGCCGTCTTCCGCACACTCTACATAGTTAATCGCCGTGGCGGCCTCGGCCCCAAACAGCTGTTTTTGTTCATGGCAGTGGGGGCACCACCAAGCGCCATACATCGTCGCGCCGACCTCTTTAAGGTGGTTGGCCAAGGCAACTTCGGCGGGGCCAGAGGCGGTGGTAATCGGTGGCCCGGCCTGCCCGGCGACATCGTTGCTGGGGCTGCCTCCGGCACTAATGGGGGCATAGACAGCCAGGGTGGCGACGATGGTTACGACGCCCACAATCAGGCCGATAAAGGCGATCTGGCCGAGGTCATCCCAGCGGTTGCCCAGCAAAATAATCACAAACATGGAGAGGGCAAACAGCGCCGAGCCAATGCAGTAGGGGCAAACTGCCTGTAGCTCAAAGGCGAGCACCGTCATTAAGTAGCCGCTAAACACCAGCATGGCCGAGGCCAGCATAAACATCAGCGGCCAAGTCCAGGTTTCGAGCTTCTGGCGCAGGGGCTTGTTTGTATCAGCGTTGATTAGCAGGGGGGCAACAGCCATCACCAGCATGGTGCCGTAGGCCAAACAGCCAAACAGCGTTAGGGGTAGGCCAAACACAGTGCCCCAGGGGCTAGAGAGGACGCGATCGCACCCTTCCGTCGGGCAAGCCCCACCGCCAGTCAGCTTAGCAACGGTCAAATAACCCGTACCCAGGGCACCGATCAAGGCGATCCCCGCCACCAGCCAGCGCGACCAGCGATGAATCCAACGGCTCTCTTGACGACGACGTCTCATGATGCGCCTCTCTTCCAAAACAGCTAACCCAAACTCTACAGCAACACAAAATCAGGGGGTACCACCCGTTTAGGTCTATCTTAATGCCTCAGTCCAGACCTTATGCCTCAGTCCAGGTATGAGCACCCCTAGGATGCCACCATGGTCGGTAGGGTGAGACTGCCCTCCAGGGCTTCGAGACCTTCCTGCATGGCTTCTACAAACTGCCCCACCCGAATCGGGTCGATGGGCTGGTTAATGTCGCCCTGGCGCTTGAGAGAGCTGGCAACAATCACACCGTCGGCGGCCTTCATCAGGGTGCCAATGTTGTCAACGTCGGCTCCGCTGCCGATGAATACGGGGCGATCGCCCGCTGCCGCCTTGGCCAGTTCTAAGTCTTCGAGGCTCGGCGGGCTGCCCGTCGCCCAGCCCGACAAAATAATGCCGTCAGCTAACCCTCGATGAATGGTCTCCTGCACCGCCGTGGTGAGGTTGGGCGAGCCCAAGGGGCGGGCGTGCTTGACCAGAACATCGGCCAAAATCTGCACCGAACTGCCCAGCTCTTTGCGGTAGCGCAGCAGATCGTGGGCGCAGCCTTCGATCAATCCCTGGTCGGTGGCCATCACCCCAGTGAGCACGTTGACGCGGATAAAGGCCGCCCCGGTGCAGGTCGCGATCGCCAGGGCGCTGCGGGCATCGTTGCGCAGCACGTTGATGCCTATGGGCACCGTAATCAGCGTCTGCAAGCGCTGCACCACTAGCCCCATGGCGCTGACCACCGCTGGGTCTACGGCACCCTTAGTGAAGGGGGCGTCGAAAAAATTTTCTACAATAATGCCGTGTACGCCGCCCGAGGCGAGGGCCGTAGCCTCCTGCTCGGCGCGATCGACCACGGCCTGCAAATCTCCCTGCCAGCGGGGAGACGTCGGCAGGGGCAGCAGGTGCAATACCCCAATCACCGGGTTACGGGTGTTAAAGACTTCGATTAAGTCCACGTGAATTTTGCCTGGACTCGCCTAACGTATAGAACTACAGGTTGGCCTGGCTCGCCGCAGCAAACCCAAGCACAACCCACCCTATCAGCATATCAATCCCTGGGACGCGATTTAGGACACCCCTGCTTTTGTGATGTATTATTTATGAGTGTTAATTTGTATTGCCCCCTGGTGCCATTGGCCAAAAGATTTGCTGGGCAATTCGTCAACACAGGATTGATGGATGCCTGAGCGGTGGTGTTGAGGGTGCTGGTACCGGTGATTCGGTTCCTTGATAACTTGGCGCGACTGAGTCAAACCCAATGACCCAAAGCTTTTGGCATGATGCACGTTACATATTGAGAGACACCATGGGGCTGAAGCCAACGGTTGCGTTTAACCACCTGGGCTGCGAGAAAAATCGGGTCGATACCGAGCACATGCTCGGTTTACTCGTGCAGGCAGGCTACCAAGTCGATGCCAACGAAGAATTGGCCGACTACGTGGTGGTCAACACCTGTAGTTTTATTGAAGAGGCGCGGGAAGAGTCGGTGCGCACCCTAGTCGAGCTGGCCGCCGCCCAAAAGAAAGTGGTGATCACGGGCTGTCTGGCCCAGCACTTTCAGAATGAGTTGCTAGAAGAAATCCCTGAAGCCGTGGCCCTAGTCGGTACCGGCGACTACAACCGCATCGTCGAAGTAATTGAGCGGGCCGAAGCGGGCGAGCGGGTAAAGATCGTTTCTCCCGAGCCCACCTACATCGCCGATGAGACCGTACCCCGTTACCGCACCACGGCCTCTAGTGTGGCCTACCTGCGGGTGGCGGAGGGCTGCGACTACCGCTGCGCCTTCTGCATTATTCCGCACCTGCGCGGCAACCAGCGATCGCGCACCATCGAGTCCATCGTCGCCGAGGCCCACCAGCTGGCTGCCGAGGGCGTCCAAGAGCTGGTGCTGATCTCCCAAATCACCACCAACTACGGCATGGATCTCTACGGCAAGCCCCGCCTGGCCGAGCTGCTGCGGGCGCTGGGCGAAGTAGACGTGCCCTGGGTGCGCATGCACTACGCTTACCCCACCGGTCTCACCCCTGAGGTGCTAGCCGCCATTCGCGAAACCCCCAACGTGCTGCCCTACCTCGATCTGCCCCTTCAGCACTCCCACCCTGAGGTGCTGCGATCGATGAATCGTCCCTGGCAGGGGCAGGTTAACGATGACGTGATTCACCGTATTAAAGACGCGCTTCCCGAGGCCGTGCTGCGCACCACCTTTATTGTGGGCTTTCCCGGTGAAACCGAAGACCACGTTGAGCATCTGCTGGAATTCGTAGAGCGCCATCAGTTTGACCATGTGGGCGTGTTCAGCTTCTCCGCTGAGGAGGGTACCCCCGCCTTTAGCTTGCCGAACCAGGTGCCCAAAGAAGAGCGCGATCGCCGCCGCGAAGCGCTCATGCTGGCTCAGCAGCCCATCGCCTGGGAGCACAACCGCGCCCACATTGGCCGCGTAGTAGATGTGTTGATTGAGCAAGAGAACCCGGCCACGGGCATGGCGCTCGGGCGAAGCGATCGCTTTGCCCCCGAGGTTGACGGCCTGGTTTACGTGACCGGCACGGCCCCCCTCAACCAGATTGTCCCCGTCAAAATCACCGCCGCTGACACCTACGACCTGTTTGGCGAAATCGCCGCGATCGCGTTCCCAGAGCCCTTGCTGAGCCTGGCTCACTAAGTCTTTAGTCGATATTTTTTGTCCACCGTCCCGAGGAACCACTATGACCTTATCGTTCGCCAGTTTGGGGTTGTCTGAAGCCCGCGTTAGCCATCTCGCAAGCATGGGCTACGATGAGCCCACGGCCATTCAGGCCGAGGCCATTCCCCACCTACTCTCGGGGCGCGATCTCATCGGTCAGGCCCAAACCGGCACTGGCAAAACCGCCGCCTTTGCCCTGCCTATCATGGAGCAGGTTGATGCCAGCAACCCTGCCGTGCAGGTGCTGGTGCTGACGCCCACCCGCGAATTGGCCATTCAGGTATGTCAGGCCATGCGCGGCTTTCGCATCGACGGTCGCCCCAAGGTGCTAGCCATCTACGGCGGCCAATCCATCGATCGCCAGCAAGAGCAGCTCCGTCGAGGCACCCAAATCGTAGTGGGTACCCCAGGCCGCGTGCTCGACATGCTCAACCGGGGCAGCCTGTCCCTCAAGAGCCTGGGCTGGCTCGTGCTCGACGAAGCCGATGAAATGCTCAACATGGGCTTCATTCAAGACGTTGAGAAAATTCTCAGCAAAGCCCCCGGCGATCGCCAAACCGCCTTTTTCTCGGCCACTATGGCCCCAGCCATTCGAGAGCTAGCCACCAAGTTTTTGCAGTCGCCCGTGACCGTCACGGTGCAGTCGCCCAAGGCCTCGCCCAAGCAGATTCAGCAGGTGAGCTATATCGTGCCCCGAGGCTGGACCAAGGTGCGCGCCCTCCAGCCTATTTTGGAGCTAGAAGATCCCGAAACCGCAATTATCTTTGTGCGCACCCGCCGCACCGCTAGCGATCTCACTCGCCAGCTTCAGGCAGCGGGCTACAGCGTCGATGAGTACCACGGCGACCTCAGCCAGTCCCAGCGCGAGCGGCTGATGCTGCGCTTCCGCCAGCAGCAGGTGAAGCTGGTGGTGGCCACCGACATTGCCGCCCGGGGTCTGCACGTCGATGACCTCACCCACGTGATTAACTTCGACATGCCCGACGCCATGGAGAGCTACGTACACCGCATCGGCCGCACCGGGCGGGCGGGTAAGAAAGGTGTGGCGATTTCTCTGGTGACCCCTCTAGAAAAGTACAAGCTGCGGCAGATTGAGCGCCACACTAAGCAGCCCATGACCCTGGTAAAAATTCCCACCCGGGCCGAGATTGCCGCCCGCAATCTGGAGCGGCTGCGCAGCCAGGTGCGCGAGGCGATCACCAGCGAACGGCTGGCGTCGTTTTTGCCGATTGTCTCTCAGCTCAGTGAAGAGTACGACCTGCGCACCGTCGCCGCCGCCGCCCTGCAGATGGCCTACGACCAAACTGTCCCCGCCTGGCAGCGCGAACACCACAGCAGCGAGCCCGAGATGTCTGAGGGTGGAGTGCCCCTGCCCAAAAAACGCAAAGGGGTCTCGTCCGATTCCCGCGAAGTCAGTAAGGCGAAGGATTAAAGGCCGTCCCCTAGGGGTACTCGCCGCTAAACCGTTGTCGGGTGCTGCACACAGCGTCCGACAACGGTTCTTCTTGGCCAACGATTTATATTGCGGGTTGCGTTGACCGATTGAGTTTGATTGCGTATGCCAGCACACAGCAGATCCCGTAGGGCATCCTAAGATTAGGAAAAGGTCAGGTTAACCCCGACATTAGGGAGGTGACCACCATGCTAGTGCTAATTACCGAAAACCAACTGATATCGCCCCAGGCCGTATGCTGCAACTGCCTGATGGCCGATCGCCATGGACAGCCCCGATGGCAGCAGGGTAGATTGCGCTGCGGTCGTCCAGTGGCCAGTTTAGACCAGGCCCAGCCGACTCAGTTTGAATGCCAAATGGGATTTCGGGTAGCTGATATCAGTTGATAGTGTTTTAACTAAATACTGATTCGGGATCACACCTCGACCGGCCCAACGGGCAGGGTCCGCGTTCTTGAAATGCGTTTTCGTTGGAATATTCCAAGCGGTACAACGTGTAGAGATACGGGTTCGCTTACCCCTACAGGACTCTGTCCCCGACCGTAAACCGCGTACCGCGTCTCTCCGGCAAATCGTAGATTTACGATATGGTAAGGCTATAGCCCGGTAGCCCTTAGCATTTGTCTGGAGAAAACCTATGACCTGGAGCAGTTCCCCCAATCCCACCGTTTTGGATCGCGTTCTAGCGGCCCTGCCTTACATTTTGCCGGTTACTGCTGGGCTGCCCTACGGTATTCAGCTAATCAACCAGTTTCCGGTGTTTGGTTTTTTGCTGCTGCCCCTGGCACCGCTGATTACGGTCTATGGCACCCTAGAGCGTACGATTCCTTTTTTTGGGTTGATCGTGTTTTTTGCGCTGATTTTGCTGGTGGTGCGCAACGAAAACATCAGCCGATTCATTCGCTTCAACACGATGCAGGCCATCTTGTTGAGCATTATTTTGGCGGTGTTTAGTCTGATTCTCACCCTGCTAGACCCCAGCGTGTTTGGGGAACTGCTGTTTAGCACTCTATCTAATGTGTTGTTCTTAGGCATGCTGATTTCAGTCGGTTACTCTCTGGTGCAGACCTTTCGGGGGCTGTACGCCGAGATTCCGACCATTTCAGAGGCAGTGCACATGCAGGTGCGCTAGGGGCGCAGCGCTACAGTGTTTTCGAGTGCGCCAATGCCTTCAATGGCTACTCTGATGTGGTCACCAAGGGTGAGCGGGCCGACTCCAGCGGGGGTGCCGGTTAAGACCACATCTCCCGGCAGCAGGGTCATAATCTCGCTGATATAGGACACCAGGTAATCAGGACTGTAGATCATGTCTTCGATCGAGGCCGACTGCACGGGTGCGGCCTGACCGTTGAGGAAGGTCTGAAGCAGCGCCCCGGCGCTGAGCTCGCGCACAATCCAAGGGCCTAGGGGACAGAAGGTATCGAAGCCCTTGGCTCGGGTCCACTGGCTATCGCGCTTTTGGAGATCGCGAGCGGTGACGTCGTTGGCGATGGTGTAGCCCCAAATTTTGGCCCGGGCGGCATGGGGCGACACATGGGCGCAGCGATCGCCAATCACCACCGCCAGTTCGCCCTCGTAATCAACCCGAGTCGATTGAGGCGGGTAATAGATAGGGGCCCCAGCGGCGGTGACCGTCGTTGACGGCTTAATGAATAGCAGCGGCTCAGGGGGAGCCTCGCCACCCATCTCGGCGGCATGGGCAGCATAGTTTTTGCCCACCGCTACCACCTTAGAGGGGGCGCAGGGGGCCAGCAGGTCATAGCTACCGGGCAGTAGCTCGACCTCGGTGGGTTGCCCCTGGAGCCAGGGTGGTGCGTCTAGCACCTGCACGCTGCGATCGGGGCGCAGCAACCCATAGTGCAGTTGCCCGGTCTGAGACTGAACCCTAACGTAGCGTTGCGCCATAATTTTCTAACTCTTGGCCTACTAATTCTTGGTATGATTGTAGATCCTTGTCTTTGCGCCAGTACGTAGGGCATGGGTAAGCAGATGGCTAAATGGCCGTGAAAGCTTATTTATGCCTATTTTTGGCTGCTAAAGGCCACTATGTCCACAAGGAGTTTTCATGACAGCCTACATGTACGAGACGATGTACATCCTACGCCCCGATCTCAACGACGAGGCGATTGATGCCACCATTGGCAAATATCAGACCATGCTGAAGGATCAGGGCGCCTCAATTTTAGAGACCCAGCACCGGGGCAAGCGCCGCCTGGCCTACGAAATTGATCGCCACCGCGAAGGTATCTATATCCAAATGAACTATACCGGGCCTGGGGGGGCGATCGCACCCTTAGAGCGAGCCATGCGCCTTAGCGACGAGGTGATTCGCTTCTTGACGGTTAAGCAAGAATCTGACGAACCTCTGCCTGAAGAGGTCGAAGAACCCGCTGAAGCCGTTGCCGCTGTTGCCGCTAGCGAAGAAGAGTAGCTTTAGAGCCTCAAAAAATAGCATCGTCCACAGGCCGTTGGCCAAGCTCTGCCCCAGGATAGAGATTGGCCAACGGCTTTGGTTTGTGGGGCCGCCCTTTAAATTTCGGTGTGCCAACTTTTCAGGCAGGTGCTATAAATTAGCAGCAACTTAATCCAACCCTGTAAAGGTCTGGCTGTAGCAGCCCAATTTTGTTTTGGACGCAGCCCGTTCAACCAGTGCAGGTCGTGCAATTAGGCTTTGGTGCATCGAGTAGCAGGTAGTCGTTTGGTGTGGGAGTACTCTTGTGGCGCAGTCTTCATATACTGATATGAGCGAGCACCAGGCCGAAATTGCCCGGCTCGAATCTGAGCTGGCTATTCGTGACCAGCTGGTGCAGCAGCTTTCTCAGGAGCTGTTTCGCCTAGTAAAAGGTAATACCGGTTTTGTACCCAGCCCGGAGGTGTCTGAGCAGCACCAGGCAGAGCTGACCGCTCTACGCGACCAGCTGCGGGGGGTTGAGAAACAGATCGACTTCTACCAGGGGCAGCTGGAAGAACGCGACGGTGAAGTGTTGCAGCTGCGCCAAACGGTGCAGGAGCTGACCGATCGCACCCGCATGCTAGAGCAGGTTGTGCAAGAACTACCAACGGTCTACCGACAAAAGTTTGCCGAGCGCATGGCCGCCGTCAAACAGCGGGTGGCCGAAATTCAGCGCGAAAATCGCCAGCTCCAGGCCGAGCTTCAGAGCGTCAGCTATCGCCTGGCGATGCGCACCCGCCGCAGCCAGCGCCTAGAACTGCCTACCCTAGAGCAAGACGGGCTAGACGGCATCTCGCTACCCTCTTTCTAAAACAAATAGTTCGGACAGCGCCTTGTGTGATTCCCCGTCGTTGGCTAGTGAGTATTACGTCAGTGGGTTAATCGCCTCTCACCTATAGCGGCTCTGCCCTCTCTACGATGTAGGGTGACGATATCGCTTGCAGGCTGCCGGTGTACACCAGCGATCGGTGCAGCATGGCGGCCACTTCGGCGCGGCTAGCGGGCCGGTTGGGAGCCAGGGTATTGATGTCGGGGTAGTTGACTACCAGCCCCGCGTCGATGGCCGCAACGAGCTGACGAATAGCCCAAATCGGCACCTGGTCGCGATCGACATAGGGCGCTAGGGCTTCAGTCGCTGCGCGGCTTGATTTCAGCGTCAGCCCATCGGCCAAAGCCACAATCACCTGAATTCGGCTGACGGTCTGGTCGGGTAGAAACGTGCCTTCAGAGTGGCCGCTAAGAAATCCCATGGTCACCGTCTTTTGCACGCTTTTATAGGCCCAGTGATTGGGCGCTAGGTCTGGGTAGTTAACCACGGCAGGACGCAGGGAGCGATCGGGAGGGAAATCAAACAGCTGGGCTAGCTGAGCGGCAAACTCGGCCCGCGTCATGGCAGCACCGGGGCGAAAAGTGCCGTCGGGAAAGCCTGCGACCAAATTTCGCTGGGCCAGATCAGCCAGCAGGGGCCAGGCCCAGTAACTGGTGTCGAGGTCGTTAAAGCTGGGCTGAGCCTGTACCCTTGGCAGTTCAGGCCAGGCCTGCTGAGGCGGCAGAGGCTGCGGGATCACCGGAGGTGGCACTGTCAGCGCCGATGGCTTGAATTGGTTGCGGCGCAAGAGTGCCTTGAGGCCCCGCGGCTGAACAGGGTTGGTAGCGGGGATCAATGTGGCTCCGGCGTCCACAGGTCGTTTGCTAGTCCACAGGAGCAGGGTGAGGCCAGTGGCGATCGCCCCTAGCCCAGCAGTCACCAGCGGTCGCCACCGTGGACCGTGAGTTGACGAGGCCTGGGGCCACCGAGGCAGAGGACGGAAGAGCGGGGGCATTGGGGACAGATAGCGGCGGCTGCTACACTAAAACGAGTGCTAGGTCACACAATTGACCAGACTTAACCCCCTATGATAAATCTTGCCTAGGGTTTGAGTCGATTTGGGTTCAATATTAGCCCCTGGCTAGGCTGGCTGCGGCAGCATTCTATCAAAGCTGCTTTTCTGTCTCTTGTTGAGTCATGCATCGGAATTTCGGAGCAATGGTTAAGGGAAAACAAAAACGCCGGGGAGCCCTGGGCGCGATCGCCGCCCTCACCGCCCTGGCAGGGTTTGTGACGGCGGGCTACGGTCAGCGGCCCCAGGGGGAAGCCCAGGCTATCCTGGCTCAGGCATCCACCGTGCCCACTGCGGCAACCTTGCCCTACTACAGTTCCCAGGCCAGTGCCGTACTCGACGGTGTGCTAGCTCCCCTGAGTTCGCTGCGGGTGATGCAGCGGGCGATCGCCCTGGCCCCAGGAGCTAATGCCGATACCGTGCCGAACCTAGCGCTGCTGGCGGCTCCCCTTAAAACCACTGGCCTAGGCCCCATTCGCATCGGCATGAAGCTAGACGATCTGCGGGCAAAGGGGCTCACCCCAGTTCTGATTGAAGAATCCAGCAACGGCCAGTGTCAGTACTACCGAATTAAAGACCATGGGGAACCCCTAGGGCTGATGGCTATTGACGATCAGGTGCTGCGGGTCGATATTTGGCCAGGCAGCTTGACGACCACCCGCAGCGGCATCCGGATTGGTTCGACCGAGCGGGATCTAGTACGGGTCTACGGTGAGCAGCTAGAGGCTACCGCCAACCCAGTGACCCTCGGTAAGACCGTCATCTTTACCCCCCAAGACCCCGGCGAAGACGTCTATCGCCTGGTGTTTGAAACCGATGACCAAGGCCGCGTTACCCAGTTTCGCGCAGGGCAGTTTCCATCGGTGACCTGGGCTGAAGGGTGCCTGTAGTTTGGGGCTGGCAGGTTGAAAGGTTGAAAGGTTGGCAAGTTCAAACCTTCTAACGTTCAAACCTTTTAACCTTCTAACTTTCAAACCCCACCATTCCCTGATTGACCCCAGCCTATCCCAAACACCGAATTGCCTCCAGCATGCCCCGCGCCTTGTTTAGGGTCTCTTGGTACTCGGCTTCGGGCACCGAGTCGGCCACCAGCCCGGCCCCGGCCTGCACCGCAACGCTGTGGCCCCCCTCGGGCAGCGCTCTCACCACCATGGTGCGAATGGTAATGGCGGTGTTGAGCTGCCCCTCGAAGTCGTAGTAACCATAGACCCCCGAGTAGGGGCCACGGCGGCAGGGCTCTAGGTCATGAATAATCTGCATGGCGCGAATTTTGGGCGCGCCGCTCACAGTGCCCGCAGGAAAGCAGGCCTTGAGCAAATCCCAGGCGGTTTTGCTGGGGCTGAGGTGCCCCACCACGTTGCTGACAATGTGCATGACGTGGGAATAGCGCTCGATCACCATCAGCTCGTCAACCTGCACGGTGCCGCTGAGGCAGACGCGGCCCAGGTCGTTGCGGCCCAGGTCAACCAGCATCACATGTTCGGCGCGTTCTTTGGGATCAGCCAGCAAATCGTGCTCGTAGGCGGTATCTTCGGCGGCGGTTTTGCCTCGGGGGCGGGTGCCGGCGATGGGTCGCACCGTGGCCACGCGGGGCTGGCTGGGGTCGTCGGCCAGGGTGGCTTTAACCATGACTTCGGGGCTGGAGCCAATGAGCTGCCAGTCGTAGAAGTTGAAGTAGCACATGTAGGGAGAGGGATTAATCTGCCGCAGCGAGCGGTAGAGATCAAAGGGGTTGCCCCCGTAGGTGGTGTTTAACCGCTGGGAGATCACCACCTGAAAAATATCCCCAGCCTGGATGTGGCCCTTAGCCCGTTCGACGCTGGCGCAGAATTCGGCCTGGGTGCGGTTGCTGGTGTAGTCTACCGGGGCGGTATCGCGGTGGGGCGAATGCCAGGGCAGGGTGGACTGGTCAGGGGGTAACGGCAATGTGAGCTTGTGAAGCAGCTGCTGGACGCGATCGCAGGCAGCCTCGTAGGCCGCCCGCATATCGGTGCCGGGGTAGCGCAGGTCGGCGTAGGCCACCGCCCAAATCTTGCGCTGCACCTGGTCAAAAATCAGCAGGCTGTCCACCTGCATCCACAGGCCGTCGGGTAGGTCGTCGGGGTTCAGGGGGTAAACGGGCACCGTGGGCTCAATCCAGCGGATCAGCTCGTAGCCCCAGAAGCCAAACAGGCCGCCGATGCCGGGGGGTAGTGCGGGCAACTTCACCGGGTGGTAGGGGGCTAGGCAGTCGGCCAGGGTATCGAAGGGGTTGCCCTGGTGATCGATGACGGTGCCGTCGCGGTGGGTTTGGGTGGACTGGTCACCCCGGCTTTCTAGCACCCACACCGGGTCGCAGCCCAAAAAGCTGTAGCGGCCCAGGCTTTCGCCTCCTTCCACCGACTCCAGCAAAAAGCTGTAGGGCTGTCCGGCACAGACCTTGTACCAGGCCGATACGGGCGTGTCGAGATCGGCCAGCCACTCCTGATAGACCGGCACAAAGTTGCCCTGGGTGGCGTAGGTTTGAAACTGCTCAAAGGCTGGAAAAATCATGGCACTCATTCTACAGCGCGATCGGAGGGCAGGGCGATCGCAAACCCAACGGCAAACCCGTCTAAATGGCCAAACTAGATAGCAAAAGGGGCCTAGCCGCAGCTACGCCCCCTTACAACACAACAGTCACAGTCAAAACTGGTAGCTCAGCAACCTGAGCCCACCGGACTACACCTCGTAGGTAGCCTTACCACTGAACTTGATGGTGGCCGGGTCGGGGTTGGCCCCAATGTTGCGACCGATACTGCCCACGGCCCCACGACCTTCGTTCACCTTCTCAGGGAAGACGCCGTCTGCCGGGTGCAGATACTGGGTCTCACCGCTGGGAAAAACGCGGTAAATCTTGTAGTCTTCGATTCTGGGCTTAAATTTGTTGCGCAGCTGTCTGCCGAGGGCCAGGCACTGCTCTTTGCGGGCCAGGTAAAGGAGGTTTTCACCTTCGTTCATGAAGGCCGCGCCACCGGTGGGCATTTCAAAAACCTGCTTCTTGGAGCTGGTCCAGGTAATCGCATACTTTTCTTCAACCGAAGCCTTGGTGAGGAGACCGCCGGTGCTGCCTCCAAAAATAGGTGTTTGACCTGTCAACGTTTCAGTCATGAAGTCCTATCTCTCAACCGTTTGATGGGCATCGTATCATCGCGAGAGCAGGGGGTAATACCGATTGTTGAGGAAGTGTAACAGTTCTTCAGGTTGGATTGGGGTTTGTGACGAAGGCGGGGATCCCTGGGGGGGAGGGTAAAGACGGTAGAGGGTTGGCAGGTTAGAAAGTTGGAAGGTGGACAGCTCGAACCTTCTAACCTGCCAACGTTTAAACCTTCTAACCCTCAACGCCCCCGCAGATTGCCGATTTCAGGGTTCTACGCCGACCAGGCTTCGCGAAAATCGGCGTAAAGGGTTAGCCCGCCATCGATATAGAGGGTCTGCCCGGTGATGTAGGCGGCTTCGTCGGAGGCTAGGAACGCTACGGCGGCGGCCATTTCTTCGCTGGTACCGGCACGGCCCATGGGAATGTGGCTTTCGACCTCAGCTTTTTTGGCGGGGTCGTCGGTCCACTCATCGTTGATGGGAGTGACGGTGGCGCCGGGGCCAATGCCATTAACCCGAATGCCCTTGGCGGCGTATTCCAAAGCTAGGGTGCGGGTCATGTTGCCCATGCCCCCTTTGCTGATCGAGTAGCTGAGGTACTGGGGTCGGGGAATGATTTCGTGCACGCTAGAGATATTGATGATGCTGCCGGGGCGATCGCTGGCCAGCAGGTGCTTGATGGTTTCGCGCGCGCACAGGTAGGCCCCTCGCAGGTTGACCCCCAATACCCAGTCAAAGCTGTCGGCTTCGATCGCATCGGAGGGGCTTTCGCTCTGTACGCCAGCATTGTTAATCAGAATATCGAGCTGGCCGAAGTGGTCGATGGTCTGCTGCACCAGGGCGATCGCATCTTCCTCCTTCGACACATCACCCTTGAGCAGCAGCGCCTTAACGCCGCAGTTTTCCACATCTTTGCAGGCTTTTTCCATGGCCTGGCGGCGGGTGTCTTCGGCGGCGTCGGGGTTACTGCGGTAGTTGATCACAATATTGCAGCCTTCCTCGGCCAGGCGAATGGCGATCGCCTGGCCAATGCCCGATGAGGCACCGGTAATCAGAGCGGTTTTGCCGACGAGTCCTTTCATGGGTTAGCTCCAAAAGATAAATGGATGGGGCAGGTGACGGGGAAGGGCTACGGCCTAGACCAGGCAAGGGTCTGCATCCCTACAATGGATGCGGTGAGCATACTAAAGGGCTGATTTTTGGTATATCCCCCTAGGAGGGTATATCCAGTCCTCAGCATGACCACTGAACATTAAGGAGTCGTTAACCATGTACGTACTGATTGGCGGCGCTGGCATGCTGGGCCTAGATCTGGCTAAAACTCTGCTGGGAGAGGGGCACACGGTGGCGGTAGTCGATACCGACCCCCTGGCCTGCCAATACGCCCGTGAAAAGATTGGCGTGATGGCCTTTGAGGGCAGCGCCGTGAATACCACTACCCTGCTGGAGGCGGGCATTCGCAAGGCCGACGCGGTGATCGCGGCCCTGCCTGAGGATGCGCTGAATCTAGCGATCGTCACCCTGTCGAAGCACTATGGGGTGCCCCAGACGGTGGTGCGCATGAGCGATCGCGACTTCGCCGAGCCCTACCAACTGGCGGGGGCCACCCACACCATCAGCACCACCGAACTCACCATTAACCGCATTGTCAACGCCATCGAGTATCCCCAGGTGGAGGCCATGATGCACTTTGAGCAGGGCCAGGTGGAAGTGCTCAAGCTGCCGATTCCGCAGCAGTGCACCATTGTGGGCCGCACTGTAGCCGAAATTGCCCAGGATTCCCGCTTCCCAGCGGGCACGCTGATTATTGGCTACCAGGCCCATCCCCACGAAGATTTGACCATCCCCAACGGCAGCACGGTGCTGGAGAGCGGCTCGACCATTCTCGCAGTGACCAAGCCCGGTCTCGTGCGACAGATGCTCGACTTCATGGGGCTTTGCTCCTGAGAACTGGGGCGAGCGGCAATATTTAGTAATCCTTACTGCCGGGTGCCCTCAGACGGATCAGCCTCGGCAAATATTGGTCTAAAAGGCCAATACTCAAGCCTATGGGCGTTTTCCCATGTTTCACGCTTCTATTTTCGGTCTTTGGAATCAGTCATCCTTGAGGGAAAGCAGCTTTTCGTTGAGGGTTCTGACGTAGGCCTGGCTGGTCTCTTCGGAGAGCAGCCCCTTGCGTAGGGCGTCGTTGACGGCTCCCTTTTCAGCCAGGTAGAGGCGGCGGCGCAGCCCGTCTAGGTGGCTTTGGTCTTCGAGGTGGGCCGCATCGTTGAGGGTGCGCTGGTTGTAGAAATCGCGCAGGTCACGATCGGCGCTGGCGATCTGGGCCTGGTAGGCGGCAAACAGCTCTTCATAGAGGTTTTTTGGCAGACTGCCCGATCGCAGCAGGGCGGCTAGCTCTTGCTGGCCCGCCTTGGCAGCAATCAGGTTGAGCTGCAGCGTCTCAAGGTGCTGCTTGGTGGCGGAGGGGGCGGTGAGGCGCAGACGCTTGACCAGCCAGGGTAAGGTGAGCCCCTGGCCCACCAGCGACACCAGCACGGTGCTGAACACGAGGGCGACCACCTGCGACCGCCCCGGCAGATCGGCGGGCAAGCTCAGCGCCAGGGCCATCGACAGCGACCCCTTGACGTTGCCCAAAATCAGCACGTGCTGCCAGCGCAGGGGCAGGGGGCGATCGCAAAAGCCCAGCAGGTACAGCAGCGGGTAGGTGGTCAAAATCCGGCCCGTTTGGTAAGCCAGCACCGCAAACAGCGCCGCCGGAATCGTTTGCAGCAGCACCCCTGGATCCAGCTCAATGCCCACCAGCAAAAAGATAAAGGTGTTGACCCCAAAGCCCGCATACTCCCAGAAATTAAGCAGGGTGACTTTGGTCGAGGCCGAGGTCTGGCGAAAGCCCAGTTCGCCAATCACCAGCCCGGCAACCACGACGGCGATCGCGCTCGACACCCCGATCTCATGCCCAATCTGAAACGTGCCCAGCGACACGGCCACCGTCAGTAAAATATTGCTGAGGGCATCGTCGAGCTGTTGAAATAGCCCCACACAGAGGTAACCCAACCCTAGGCCCAGCACCCCGCCTCCCACAAAGGCGATCACTATCTGCTGCAACCCTTCCCCCACCGTGAACGATCCCTGCATATGCACAGTGGTGATCAGGCCCAAGAGCACCAGGGCCGTGCCGTCATTAAACAGACTCTCGCCCTCAACGATGGTGGCCAGCCGGGGGGGCACTGGCACTGTTCTAAAGGCGGCAATCACCGAAACCGTGTCGGTAATCGTCAAAATCACGCCGATGGCGGCGGCGGTAATCGTCGCCAGCCCCAGCCCCCAGCGGAGCAGCGCAGCGGTAATCATGGCCGCCAGCAGCACCCCTGGCCCGGCAATCAGGGCAATGGGCTTAATCGTGCTGCGCAACCGGCTAATGTCGGTGTTGATCGCTGCCTCAAAGATCAAAATCGGCAGAAACAGATTCAGAATTACTTCTGGGTTGAGGCCCACTGACCCTGGCAGCACCGATTTAGTCATGCTTAGCCCCGCCAGCACCAGCCCCACCACGTAGGGAATGCGCAGCCGCCGCGTCACCAGAGCAACCCCCGTAGCCACCAGCAGCAGCACAATCAAGGCGTTGACCAAGCCGGTGACATCGCTGGGGGCATCTGCCACCGCCTCTACCCCCATTGACTCCTCGGCTACCCACAAACCCATCACGAACGTTGTACCCATGGGGTCAAGCACCCACAAAACGCCAAAACTCTTCCTCATACTAGGGCCCATCCCAGGGGTGAGCCCCGCCCCCGCACGACGCAAACAAAAATTGCGCCGGGCACCCTTGACTCGGTCTAGGTCGTAAGATAGGCCCCATGGGGATACCTACTGAACCAGGTGTTCCCTATTTGTTAGGTCGCTGGTTACACTGGGTCTAGATAGCTGTCATCGGGCTGGGGTGTTAGATTTGGCTGGGGCAGACTGTCGTTGTCAAGTCGTCTGGGGGTTTTGGAGTTTTGCAGATGAGCGACCAAAATTCGTACGAACTGCTGGGGCTAACTGAAGCCTCGACCTTTGAAGAAATTCAGGCGGCCCGCGATCGCCTGGTCGATCAGTATGCCGAAGAGCCCAAGCAGCAGGCCGCCGTCGAAGCCGCCTACGACGCCATTTTGATGGAGCGCCTGCGCCTGCGCCAGGAGGGCAAAATCAAGGTGCCCGATCGCATTCGCTTTGCCGAAAACGTTCCCGAAACCCCGCCCCCTGCCAAAGCCACCCCCTCCCTGCCCCGACCCGACTGGCTCAGCGGCCTAGTCGATACCCCTAGCCGCGACGACATTCTCTGGCCTGCCGTGACCTACGCCGGGCTAGCTCTATTAGGCTTTGCTGCGCCATCGCTATCGCTGGCGGTGGCCATTGGGGCAGCCATCTACTTTCTCAACCGCAAAGAAAACAAGTTCTGGCGATCGGTGCTGCTCACCATTGGTGGTCTGGCTGCCGGTCTGGCTCTAGGTCTAACCATAGGGCAGCTGCTCATTCCCCAGGGAGCCCAGTTTGCCTGGGCCACGCCCGATGCGATCGCGGCGGCAGTCACCTGTCTAGCGCTGTGGACGGTCAGCAGCTTCCTGCGCTAGCGGCCTGGCGAGCGTGGAAGGTTCAAGGTCTAAAGTGTTTCAAGGTTTAAGGTATACAGGGTACAAGGCTCAGGATTTAGCCCTGTACCCTGTACCCTACGCCCTGAACCTTTGCTAGTCATTTCCCTCGGGCATTCTCCTAGGCGAGGCTGCCTCGCTTCATTTGCTCCCGCTCAATGGCCTCAAACAGGGCCTGAAAGTTGCGCTCCCCAAACCCCTGGGCCTGGGCCAGGTCGCCATTCACCCGCACCACCTGCCGCTGAATTAGCTCAAAAAAGACGGTGGGAATATTCAAAAACGGTTGGGTAAAGGTTTGCAGTAGGCGAGCCTGGGGCAAACGAGGATCCCAGTCTACCAAGATTTGCAGGCGAGCAATGGCGGCCTCTCGCTGGCTGAGCCACTCTGGCGGCATATCGCCCTGGGTTTGGTAGCCTGGGCGTTGTCCTAGGGCTTCGTAGTAGCTTTGGGGCACCGGCAAAAAGCTCACGCCCCCCCTGCGCAGTTGCTCTACTGTATGGACAATATCCTTGGTGTGGAGCGCCACGTGCTGAATGCCGCCGCCCCGGTTGTAGTCGAGAAATTCCTGCACTTGGGAGTTGACCGTAGTCGGCTCGTTAATGGGGAGCTGGGCACTGCCTTGGGGGTGGGCCAGCACCTGGCTGCGCAGGCCCGAGCGAGAGGTGTCAATCGCAAACCGCTGCCGGGGTTGAAAGCCCAGCTGACTGGCGTACCAATCCACCGCCTGAGACAGTTCTCCTGTGGGCACGTTGACTACGGCGTGGTCGATCGCCGTCACTAAGCTGCTGGGCTCGGCCGCTGGGGGGCGATCGCTGGGGGCAATACCCGGCACCCAAGTCTCCCCCTGCCAGGTTTCTACCAGGGTGTGGCGCAGGGAACCCCAACCCTGAATTTGTCCCCAGCACCCTCGTCCCCAGGCATCGGCTTGGATGGGCTGAATAACTTTGCCCCCGGCCGCCGCCACCTGGTGCAGAGTTTGCTTGAGGTTAGCCACCCGGAGGGCAATATCACCAATGCCCGGCGGGTGGTGTTGCAGGTACTGGGCTACTGCCGAGGGCACAGCCACAATCAGCAGTGGCACCTGCCCCAGGTAGACGAGTGCCCTGTCTGGGGCAGGCTGCTCTAGGTTTGGTCTCGGCTCTGGCCCAACCCAGACCCCGCCCCAGGCATGGACAAACCAGTCGCGCCAGGGGGCCACCTCATCCACGTAAAAACTCAGATGGTTGAACTCCATAGGGCTATGTCACCGTGCTGATCCCGCTGTTATTGGAGCACAAACCTACCCCTCCCAGTCCTACCTCTGAGAATATTTTCGTTTAGCCCCTTAATAACTTTCTGTTTTGAATGGCTTTTCTATAGCTTCAAGTCCTTGTTTCAGCCAGTGCATCGCCCCTGTTTTTGCCAATGGTAGCGACTTGTGTCCTGAGCGCAGCGGCCATCGAGATACTTTCTGCCCGATTCCTCAAGGCCGGATCCTTCAAGCTGATCGCAGTGAGCCTTGGCTATTGACGGCTTTTTCCATCTGGCTGCTAGCTGCTCTACCTAACTAGCCGCATTTCCTGCCACAGCGACGACTTGATCTTGGTTTTCGGCGGTGTAGCTGTTGGGCGGGTAGCGATCGAGGTGGCGAAAGAGGGCGATGGGCTTTTGCACGCGGCAGGTGTAAAACTCAACGATGATCTCGGCATCCTGGCGGAGCACCACTTTGGGAGAAAAGTCTTCGGGGACTTTGGTGCGCCACTGCCACGGAATTTGCTGGGGAGGCGCGGCCACAAAGCGGTGGTGTACCCAGCGGGCGTAGCGGTTAAAGCGACCAAATTCTCGCACCTCGCGGGTGAAAATCGAGGCGGCGAGAAACGACGCCAGCGAGCCATCGCCGTCGATACCGGCCATCAGATTGGGCAAGGCTCCCATCGGCCTAGGTACTTGGTCGGGGGTGGTAACTTTGCTGATGGCCTCGTCTAGATATTCTGTAGTGCTGAGCAGGCCGGGTAGGGCAACGGTAGAACCCATGCCGCCGTTGGCGTCTTGGCGCAGGTAGGTCACCAGGCGCATGCCAGGGCGGATCCACAGGCCAGGCAGTTTGACTAGGGCCTCGGCGGGGTCAAGGGTGCTGACAAACCAGCGCCCCTCAGCGTTGGGGGCCGGAATGTTGTCCTCGGGCATATCCCCGACTCGGAATAGGTCGCCTAGGGCATTGAGTGAGTCCGGTAGCGGGCCATCGTCTTCGTCTTGACCACTGAGCTGGCCCGGCTGCTGTTCGTGGGGGGGAAGTACCAGAGTTTCGCGAATAAACTGGCTAACTTTTTGAACCGTAGCTAGGGGATATCTTTGAAACGACATGGATCACCGGGGCGGTGGCTAGGGAGAAAGCAATAGAACTGGCTGGGACGCTGCACCGTTTATAGGTTAAGGATGCCCTGAGGATACCCCTTACCCCCAGCCCTGGTCGGCAGCCAGGCCTAAATCAGGAACATTTCTACACCTGAAACAAGGGTTTGGGCACCGCTACCCAAGCATTTTGACGGTGGGACTGATGGGCTAAATCCATCAGGTGCTGCGATCGCACTCCATCCCAAATCGACGGCTCGGTTGCCTGACCGCGATCGATATCGCTGACCCAGTGGTTGACGACCCGCACGAAGGGGGCAATGCGGCCATCGCTGTAGGTGGTGGGAAACTGGAGGCGATCGGGAACCTGTAGTTCTGCCAGGGCTGCACCGCCTTGGCTGCCCCAGAGCTTGAAGCCGTGGACGTAGTCGGTGAGGTTGTCGCTGCCCAGCACCAGGGTGCCAGCGTCGCCGTAGACTTCGACCCAGTGGCCTCGCCCGGCGTAGGTGACGGAGCTAATCGCCACCTGGCAGGGGGCACCGTTGGCCAAATCGAGCATCAAACTACAGGTGTCGTCGGCATCTACCGGCTGAAGTTTTCCTGAGGGGTCGGGCCGCTGGGGAATGGCGGTGCTGAGGCGGGCGCACAGCCGCTCGATAGGGCCAAACAGCCAGGTGATGTAGTCGAAGCTGTGGGAGGCAAAGGCCCCCAGGGCACCGCCTCCCTGGTCTTGGCGGGAGTACCAGTTCCAGAGGCGGCTGGAGTCGGCGCGGCCCGGCACGGTCCAGGTGATGTTGACGAAACGCAGGTTGCCGACGTAGCCTGCGGCCAGCAGCTCGGCCAGCCGCTGCCAGGCGGGCACAAAGCGGAATTCAAAGTCCATGGTGGCGACGAGGTTGCGATCCCTAGCCAGCTTTGCAATCTCTTCGGCCTCGATCCCCGAGAGCGCCGTGGGCTTCTCCAGTAGCAGGTGCTTACTGGCTGCGAGCACAGTTTTGGCCTGGGGGTAGTGCAGAAAGGGCGGGGTGGCGACGGTCACCGCCTGCACCTGGGGTAGGGCCACGATCGCTTCTACACTGTCGCAGGCGTGGGGAATGCCGTGCTCAGCGGCGATCGCCTGTGCTTTGGCCAGATCGCGGTGATACACCGCGACCACCTCGGTGCGATGGTGGGCCTGCAATCCCGGTATGTGTACCTTCTGGCCAAAGCCGGTGCCCACCACCGCCACCTGAATCGGAGTTTCTGCCATAGCGACCTCATCTTTGCCCTTGTCGATGCCTTTATCAATGCAGGGGGCGGGCTAGATAGCCAGTGCCCTACCCCAGAGTAAGGGGCGAGCTGCGATCGCTACAATTAAACTGAACAGTTTAGTTCTGGGCAAAATCCAAAAAGTTTCTATGCAGGTTCCTTTAATTGGCAAGGTGCGTCGTCCGCTGGTGTGGCTGCTGGCCGGGCTGACAGCGGCGGCTGTGGTGGCAGGCGCAGTGGGGTTTGGGGTTTGGCGCAGCCGCCAGAGCGCTTACGACGTCGAGGCCTTTACAACGGCGGCTGCGATCGAGCCCTTGACGGTGCGGGTGGCGGCCAGCGGCACGGTGAGGCCGGTGCAGACGGTGAACCTCAGCCCTGAGAATGCCGGAATTTTAGAAGAACTCTTTGTCGAGCAGGGCGATCGCGTCGAGCAGGGCCAGATCATCGCCCGCATGAAAAGCCGCGACACCGCTACCCAGGTGGCCCAGAACCAGGCTGCTGTGGCTGAGGCCGAAGCTGCTCTAGCCGAGTTGCGCCAGGGCAACCGCCCCGACGAAATTACCCAGGCCGAGGCGACCGTTGAGGCCAACCGCGCCCAGGTGCGCGACGCCCAAGCGCGACTCGATCTCGCCACCAGCGATCTGGCCCGCCGCCAGCAGCTGTTTGACCGGGGAGCTGTGGCAGCCACCGACCTCGACACCGCCGCCCGCGAGCAGCGCAGCGCCCAGGCAGCCCTGGAGCAGGCCCAGGCCCGCGTCACCGAGTCGCAGCGGCGGGTAGATGACCTGCGCAGCGGGCCGCGCCAGGAGGCGATCGCCCAGGCCGAAGCCCGCTTAGCCCAGGCCCGCGCCCAGCTCGACGGAGCCCAGATTCGCCAGGATGAGACCCTGATTCGCGCCCCCTTTGGCGGCGTTGTCACCCAAAAATTTGCCACCGAAGGCGCGTTTGTCACCCCCACCACCTCAGCCTCTGAGCTGTCGTCAGCGACCTCTACGGCGATCGTGGCGCTGGCTGAAGATCTGGAGGTGCTGGCCGAGGTGCCCGAGGCCGACATTGCCCTAATCGAACCGGGGCAGACGGTGGAAGTGGTGGCCGATGCCTTTCCCGATCAGACTTTTGCGGGCCGGGTCAAGCTGGTGGCCCCCGAGGCGATCGAGCGCCAGAGCGTCACCCTATTTCAGGTGCGCATTGAGCTAATCGACGGCAAAGACATTCTGCGATCGAACATGAATGTCAACGTGAATTTTGTGGGCGATCAGCTGGCCGATGCCCTGGTGGTGCCAACGGTGGCGGTGGTAACCCAGGCCGGGGAGAGCGGGGTGCTGGTGCCCGGTGACAACCGCGATATTGTGTTTCAGCCGGTGACCCTAGGCCCCCAGGTCGGTAACCAAATTCAAATTGTTGACGGCATTGAGGAGGGCGATCGCGTCTTTGTCGATCTGCCCCCCGGTAAATCCCTCGAAAACATCACCGTCCGCCAAGAACAGTAGCAAACTGCTAATTTGCCCAGACCAGTAGATTAGGATGCCTCTGATGACCACTCAAGTCTCCTTACCAGCACCCCCTCCATCGCCGCCAGAGCAAGCCCTGATTCTGCCAGGCCGCTATGCTTGGAGCCATTTCAAAGGTCTTCAAGATTGGGCTGACCAAACGCCTGGCCTCAAAATTACGTACTTGGATGGCGCGATTGAACTTATGACGACTGGTAAGCCCCATGAGCGCATCAAAAAGTTAATGGCCATCTTGATCGAGGCCTACTGCTTTGAGCGCGGCATTCGCTTTTTCCCCTTAGGAAATGCCACCTGCGAAGCTGAGGAAAAAGGGGCCTCCTTTAACCCCGATGAATCTTACTGTTTTGAAACTGACAAAGACTATCCCGACCTGGGAATTGAGGTGGTTTTTACCAGTGGTGGCCTCGACAAACTGGAGAAGTACCGACGGTTTGACGTGACAGAAGTCTGGTTTTGGCAGCGCAATTGCCTTGCAATTTACCACCTCATTTCTACGGCTGCCGACGCGTCTGATTATCAGCTTGCCGATCGTAGCCGTTGGCTTCCTGATCTAGATATTGCGCTGCTCGAACGCTGCGTTCAGCTAGAAGAAGCCGGAGAAGCCCGGTCTCAATTCTTGGCTGCCCTAAGAGAAAATCCCTAAGCAAATTTTTCTATGAACCTGCAAGAAAGCCTGTCGATGGCGACCAAAACCCTGGCGGCTAACCGTCTCCGCAGCGCCCTCACCATGCTCGGCATTATCATCGGCAATGCCTCGGTGATTACGATGGTGGGTTTGGGCGAAGGGGCGCAGCGATATGTCAATGCCCAGCTCGAAACCCTGGGGCCAAACGTGCTGTTTGTGGTGCCGGGCAGCCGCGAAACACGGGAGCTAGGGTCGCTGGAGGTACCCCGCACGCTGGTGCTGGCCGATGCGGAGGCGATCGCGGCCCAGGTGCCCGCCGCCGCCGCCGTCGCCGCCGAGTCGAGCGGTCGCCAGCTCGTCACCTATCGCAACCGCAACGCCAACGTCAATGTGGTGGGCATTACCCCAGATTTTCTCACGGTGCGCAGCTTTGAGGTGGCCAACGGACGCTTTGTCAGCGATCTCGACCTAACCCGCAGCGCCCAGGTTGCCGTGATTGGTGAGACCCTGCGAGAACGGCTATTCGACGACGAATCGGCACTGGGTCAGCAAATTCGTATCGGGGGGATCACCTTTGACATCGTGGGGGTGCTAGAGAAGAAAGGCTCTAACCTGGGCCTCGACTACGACGACGCGGTAATGGTGCCGCTGACCACCAAAGATAGCCGCCTGGCCGGTACCGAGCGATCGCCCTACGGTATCGAAGTTTCATTCATTACCGTGTCGGCCCGCGATCGCGCCAGCATGGCCACGGCAGAATTTCAGATCACCAACCTGCTGCGCCTGCGCCACAACATTCGCGACGAGGACGACTTTTACATCAGCAGCCAAGACTCGCTGCTCACCATCGCCAACACGATTACCGGGGCGCTGACCCTGATGCTGGCCGCGATCGCCGGTATTTCCCTGTTTGTCGGCGGCATTGGCATTATGAACATCATGCTGGTGTCGGTGCGCGAGCGCACCCAGGAGATCGGGTTGAGGAAGGCGATCGGAGCTTCCCAGGGCGACATCTTGGGCCAGTTCTTAATTGAAGCCATTATTCTATCGATTGCCGGAGGCATGATTGGCACCGCCGTGGGGGTGAGCGGCATTTTGCTGATTGGGGTGCTGACTCCCTTTGAAGCCGGCATTTCAGTGGGGGCAATTCTGCTGACGGTGACTGTTTCGGGCGGCATTGGCCTGTTCTTTGGCGTGTTTCCGGCACGTCAGGCGGCTAAACTTGACCCGATTGTGGCCTTGAGAACGGCTTAATGGGGAGTGCCCCTGCGGATAACGATATGGCGTTTGAACTCGATCACCTGTTTATTTGCACTGCTCCCAACGCCCCTGCCGCCGAACAGCTGCTCCAGTTTGGGCTAGTGGAGGGCAGGGCTAACGTCCATGCCGGTCAAGGCACGGCTAACCGCTGCTTTTTCTTCCACAACCTGATGCTGGAGCTGCTGTGGGTGCACAATGCCGCTGAGGCCCAGTCTGACGACACTCGACCCACCTATCTGTGGGAGCGCTGGTCTGGTCTAGCCCAGGGCACCTGCCCCTTTGGGGTATGCCTTCGCCCAATCGCAGGCCCAGCCCCCGCAACCCTTCCCTTCCCCACTTGGAACTACCAGCCCGCTTACTTTCCGGCGGGCGTCGCTATCCCGGTAGCGACCAATGTGTCGGTGCTGAGCGAGCCGATGCTGTTTTATCTGCCCTTTGCCAAACGCCAGGATAGCTACACTGAAGCCAAGGCCCAACCCCTGGAGCATGCCTTTGGGTTACGCGAAGTGACGCGGGTTAGTTTGATTTTGACCCAAGCGCCGCCGCGATCGGGGGAATTGGAGGCGATCGCTGCCACCAACTTAATCGCTATCCAAACCAGCCCCGCCTATCTAATGGAACTCGGCTTTGATAGCGAGACCCAGGCCCAGCACCACGACTTTCGCCCCGCCCTACCGCTGATAGTCCACTGGTAAAAGCATGAACCTTCGTACCGCCATTGAAGCCGATTTACCGGCCCTAGCAACGCTATTTCGAGAAACGGTGCTAGTCAACGGCCCGCAGCACTACAGTCCGGCTCAAGTCGAGGCCTGGGCCGCCGTCGATGCCGCTAGCCCTCGGTTCCACCAGTTCATCTTGGCCGTAACCACCTATGTGGCCGAGGACGATACCGCCATCCTCGGCTTTGCGGGCATTGGCGACGACGGCTATGTGGCGTCTACCTACGTACGCCACGACTGTCTGCACCGGGGCGTGGGCTCGCTGCTGATGCAGGCGGTGCTGGCCCACGCTCAAGAGAAGCAAATCCAGCGCCTCTACGCCGAGGCTAGCGAGTTTAGCCTGGGGCTATTCCAAAAATTTGGCTTTAGCCAGTACGACACCGAAGTGGTCGATCGCAACGGGGTGCAGTTCACGCGTTATCTGATGGAGCGACAGTTGGCTGAGACCGGAGTCTAGGGTGGGGAGTAGGGGGTAGGGGGTAGGGAGCAGCCCTAACCCCCTACTCCCTACCCCTGTTTACTTCCTTGCCACCCCATCCACCCGGGCCGCATGCTTGACCGCCGAGGCCACAGCAGCAGCCACCCTTTCATCAAACACCGAGGGGATGATGTGCTCGCGATCGAGTTCGTGGGGGCTGACCAGGGCCGCGATCGCATAGGCTGCCTCTAGATACATCGACGGCGTAATTTCCTGGGCGCGACAGTCGAGCGCCCCCCGCAGCACGCCTGGGAAGGCCAGCACGTTGTTGATCTGGTTGGGGTAGTCGCTGCGGCCCGTGGCCATCACGGCCACTTTATCCGCCACCAGCTCGGGCTGAATTTCGGGAATGGGGTTGGCCATAGCAAACACGATCGGGTCTGCCGCCATGGAGGCCACCATCTCTACCGACACGACCCCCGGCGCGCTGACGCCTAAAAAGATGTCGGCCCCCACCATGGCGTCAGCCAGGGTGCCCGAGGCTTCCACAGCAAATTCCTGCTTTTGGGCATTGAGATCGTCGCGGCTCAGCGAGAGAATGCCCTTCGAATCACAGAGCACAATGGAGGTAGCGCCGGCCTTTTGCAGCAGCTTGGCGATCGCCACCCCCGCCGCCCCGGCTCCGTTGATCACCACCTTGACCTGGGTGAGAGACTTGTTCACCAGCTTGAGGGCGTTGACCAGCGCCGCCAGGGTGACGATGGCGGTGCCGTGCTGGTCGTCGTGAAAGACCGGGATATCTAGCTCCTGGCGCAGGCGAGCTTCGATTTCAAAGCAGCGGGGGGCGCTGATGTCTTCCAGGTTGACGCCGCCGAAGACGGGGGCTAGCTGCTTTACCGCCGTCACGATCGCGTCGGTGTCCTGGGTATCCAGACAAATCGGGAAGGCATCCAGCCCGGCGAATTTTTTAAATAGCAGCGCCTTGCCTTCCATTACGGGCAGGGCGGCTTCGGGGCCGAGGTTGCCCAGCCCCAGCACGGCGCTGCCGTCGGTGACGATCGCCACCGTGTTGCCCTTGATGGTGAGGTCATAGACGCGATCGGGGTGCTCGGCGATTTCAACGCACACCCGACCCACGCCGGGGGTATAGGCCATGGCCAGGTCATCCTGGTTGTGCAGCTCTAGCTTGCTCTCGACGCTGATCTTGCCGCCCTCGTGAATCGCGAAGGTGCGATCGCAGATCTCCAGAATCTCTACCGCTTCGACGGTTTTGACCGCCGCAATAATGTCTTCTACGTGGGCTTCGCTAGAGGCATCGACGTGCAGCACCCGCACCATGTCGTAGCGGCTGCGGCTGAGCAGCTCAAAGTCGCCCAGGTTGCCCCCGGCCTCGGCAATGGCCTGGGTAACGCGCGCCAGCATGCCGGTTTTATTGGGCAGCTTGAGCCGCAGACTGAGACTGTAACTGGGGTTGGGGGTAAGAGTTGCCATGCCAAAACCTTTGGGCGATCGCCAGCGAAACAAAAATGCTGTCCTGAGGGAATATTAAGACCAGCTCCCTAGTTTAGGCGACTAAGTCTCTCCCGTCTGTGTCTCCCAGTGTGTGTGAAGATAGCAGTAGCGTCTGTTACCTATGCACGGTTTCTGGCGCACGGTTCCTGGCTACCCTCCTCATCGCCATGCCCAGTCTCTACAGCGAAGTCACCATCAACGCCCCCCGGTTTGCCGTCTGGGATGCCCTCGTCCGCAAAGAAGAGTGGCACCGTTGGAACACCTTTCTCTACGACTGCGACCCCAACCTGCCGATCCGCCCCGGCGGCGAAATCTTCCTTGCCCTGCGCCGCCTTGAGGGCGAAGACGAAACCGAGTTTCAGCCCCGCATTGTGGTCGTGCAGCCCAACCACTGCCTGCGGTGGATTTCCAAAGGCCCTGGCTTTAAGAGCGAGCACGTGTTTGAACTGAAAGATGTCGGCCCCAACCGCACCAAATACATTCACCAGGAGCGCATCTCTGGCCTGCTCTCCCAGGTATTTCTGCCCTTCATTCGCCGCGACGAGAAGGAGGGCATTCGCCGGATGGGCCGACAGATCAAGCGCTACGTTGAGCACCACTACCGGCGGCAGTGGTGACGGGGATTAGGGGTGGGTGGGTTTTGAATGCCTCAGCGAGCCACCCTCCAGATTGGATCTTGACCTCAATCGCAAACGAGCCTTAGGACGAGGCCAAAAGTTTGGAATTTAGCTTGAAAGCACCTCGATTCGATCGGACGGGGCGATCGCTGCGCTGGGGATGGGGTTCACCCACCAGAATGACCGAGCCAGTGAGCTGATCAACCAGGGATGTGGTCTGTGAGCCCACGGTGAGCCCGTTGCCGACTCGACGGCGCTGTAATCGCAGCATTACTACATCGAATTGCGACGCCATTTTGACAATGGTAGACACCACGTTGTCCCCTGGCACAAGGCGAATGTCGATGTCGATATCCGCAGCGGGAAACCGATTGACCAACAGGTCTAGCTGCTTGGCCAACCGGCTGCGCTGGAGTTCTGAGGCCCGCGAACTGTGCACATGCAGCAGCGTAATTTTGGCCTGGTAGGTACTGGCCAGTACCTGAGCAAAGCGCAGGGTGCGGAGGTTAGCGGGGGACGGGTTCTCAATGGGCAGCAGAATGGTTTTGCAGGTGGTGGGCGAATCTAGCAGGCGCGCCACCACTACCGGGCAGTGGGCCGACCACAAAATATTGTCTTGAATGTTGCTGAAGAGTCGAGCACCTAGGCGCGATCGCCGCCCCATGCCCAGCAGAATTAGGTTGGCATTTTCCTCCCGACTGAGGTGAGAAATCCCCTGGGCCACGTTATAGTCAATTCTCAACCGGGGGTCGATTTCGGCTTCTAAGGTGGCGCTAATGGCCTGGGCAGCTTCTAACCGCTGGCGGCTGTTGGCCATAGCTCTGGCCAACTGGGGTGAATCCATTTGGGGCTGGGCCAGGGCCACCACCAGCGGAATCACCCGCCCGTTTTCATGGCGGGCCACCGCTGCCGCTAGCTCAAGCAACCACTGCTCGGTGTTGGGGTTATAGACCGGCACCACCACCGTAAACGATTCTGGAATGTCGCTGGGCGGGGGGAGCCAATCGAGGATTTCAGTTTCAGTGAAGCTATCCACTGCGATGAGCTGTTTTCCTGCCCTAGTGGTGACCAGCGGGCCTAAAATGGCCGTCACCAGCATGAGCAAAATGACGCTGTTAAACACCTGTGAGTTAATAATTTCGGCTTCATAGCCCACCAGTGCCGCCGCCAGCGTTGCCGCCACCTGGGGAATCGACAGGGACCACATCGTCCAGGTCTCAGGCCAGGTATAGCCGTAGAGCATCTTGGCACCCAGAGAGGCTAGCCCCTTGGTTAGCAACAGCATGCCGACAATGATCAAAGGCAGCTCAATCGATCGCAGAATGTCGCCAAAGGCATTTAGATCGAGCAGCAGCCCCATGGCTACAAAAAACATGGGAATAAATAAAACGCTGCCCAAAAATTCTGTTTTCTCTTTGACCGGGCCATCGCCAATCACGCTGTTGATAGCTAGGCCCGCCAGAAAGGCACCAATAATGCTTTCTACCCCAATCAGCTGGGCTCCCAAGGCGCAGAGAAAAACCGATAGCATCACAAACAGGAATTGGTTGCCTTCGTCCTTACCCGTTTTGCTAAAGAACAGTTTGCTGAGCTGTTTGAGTCCCACTAAGACTGCGATCGTGTATAAGGTCAGCGACCCCAACAAGATTGCTAGCTTAAGCGCCGAGAAGTCCCCCTGGTTAACACCCAGGCAAATAGCCAGCACCAGCAGCGACCCAATGTCTGTAAAAATTGTCGCTCCAACGGTAACCGTTACCGCTTCGTTATTGACAATGCCAAACCGCTGCACGATGGGATACGCCAGCAGCGTGTGAGAGGCCAGCAGCGAGCCAATTAACACCGCCGCCAACCAGCCAAAGTTAAAGAATAAACCAACCGCAATCCCGCCCAGCATCGGGACAGCAAAAGTCAGCATGCCAAAGCCAAGGGAGCGATTGCGCGTTTTCTGAAATAGGGCCATGTCAATCTCAAGACCGGCCACAAACATCAGATATATTTTGCCGATTTCTGAAAACAGCTTCATGATGTCGGTGTCAGCATTGAGCCAACCCAAGCCGCTGCTGCCAAATAACACCCCAGCTAGCAATAGTCCAATCAATCCGGGTAGTCTAAACCGCTCAAAAATTGGCGGTGTGATCAACACAATCGCCAGCAGCAGCACAAACGTTGTAATCGGTTCTTTTAACGTTTCTGAGACAGGTTCTACTAAAAAGAGAAACATATGCGGCCCTTAGCATAAAGAGAGCCAGGACGGTTAAGACCTGGCTATGGGGTTGCTTAATATTGACTTTGATTAAGTCGGCTCTCCTAAGAGTCGTACTCCTAGGCTAAGTCTGTCTCTCTATCCAAAGAAAGAATTTTGCTCTCTGCCCCGTCTGCAGCATGAAAGCCGCCCTGAATCTCAGAGCGGCTTTCATGTTGACGCTATCTAGCCACTAGACACCTAGAGGAGCATAGCCCCGTAGAACATTCCCTAGAACGTCACGCCCAGTAGCTAACCCAGCGGCTTAGTAGTCGAAGTCGCCGCCCATGCCAGCGCCTGCGGGGGCGCCTTCCTTGGGCTCGGGCAGATCGACCACGATGCACTCGGTAGTCAGCACCATACCAGCGATGGAGGCCGCGTTCTGCAGAGCAGAGCGGGTCACCTTGGCGGGGTCAACGATACCGGCATCAAACATATCGACGAACTCACCGTTGGCGGCGTTATAGCCCACGTTGAAATCCTTCTCTTTGACGCGCTCGGCGATTACGGCACCGTTTTGGCCAGCGTTCTGGGCAATGCGCATCAGAGGAGCAGCCAGGGCACGGGCCACGATCGCAGCCCCAGTGTGCTCTTCAGCAGTCAGGTTGGCTTCGAGCCACTCAGTCAGAGCAGGCACCAAGTGGGCCAGGGTGGTACCGCCGCCGGGCACGATGCCTTCTTCAACCGCTGCCTTGGTGGCGTTGATGGCATCTTCGAGGCGCAGCTTGCGATCCTTCATCTCGGTTTCGGTGGCGGCACCGACCTTGATTACAGCCACACCACCAGAGAGCTTAGCTAGGCGCTCTTGCAGCTTCTCTTTGTCGTAGGTTGACTCGGTTTCGTCAATCTGGCGACGGATCTGCTCACAGCGGGCCTTGACATCCTTCTCGTTGCCTTCGGCGACGATGGTGGTGGTGTCTTTGGTGATGGTGAGGCGGCGAGCCTGACCCAGCATGTCGAGCTTGGTGTTGTCGAGCTTGAGGCCGGTGTCTTCAGAGATCACCTGACCACCAGTCAGCACGGCGATGTCTTCGAGCATGGCTTTGCGGCGATCGCCAAACCCAGGCGCTTTCACAGCAGCCACGTTCAGCACACCGCGCAGACGGTTGACCACCAGGGTAGCCAGCGCCTCTTTCTCAATGTCTTCGGCGATGATGATCAGGGGACGACCAGAGCGGGCAACCTGCTCAAGCACAGGCACCAGATCTTGCACCAGGGCAATTTTCTTGTCGGTGATCAGAATGTAGGGCTCATCCAGCACCGCTTCCATGCGCTCGGTGTCGGTAACGAAGTAAGGGGAGACATAACCCTTGTCAAAGCGCATGCCTTCGGTGACTTCCAGTTCGGTGGTCATCGACTTGCCTTCTTCCAGGGAGATGACGCCTTCGCGACCTACTTTCTCCATGGCTTCGGCAATCATGGCACCCACTTCTTCGTCGTTACCGGCGGAGATGGAGCCCACCTGAGCGATCGACTTAGAGTCGCCGACGGGGCGGGCGTGCTCAGCAATTTTTTCGACTAGAAACGCGGTGGCCTTATCGATACCGCGCTTCAGCGAAATGGCGTTAGCGCCAGCGGCGACGTTGCGCATCCCTTCTTTGACCATGGCGTGGGCCAAGACGGTGGCGGTAGTGGTACCGTCGCCAGCAGCGTCGTTGGTTTTAGAAGCGGCCTGACGAATCAGGGCGACGCCAGTGTTCTCGATGTTGTCTTCGAGTTCGATTTCTTTGGCGATGGTGACGCCGTCATTGACAATCTGGGGCGCGCCAAACTTTTTCTCAAGCACCACGTTGCGGCCTTTGGGGCCGAGGGTAACAGCCACGGCCTCAGTCAGAATGTCCATACCGCGCTCGAGGGCACGACGGGCGTTTTCGTTATAAACAATGCGCTTAGCCATAGATTCGATGTTCTCCGGGAAGAAGATAAGAAGTGAATGCGAAAACGTGAAGGGAATTTAAGAGTCAGAATTTAGGAGTTCAGCTTAGTAGGTTGGGTGAAGCGTTAGCGGAACCCAACAAAACCTGGCATGGCTGATGGTGGGCAGTGCCCACCCTACGGATTGCCTACAGAGCACCCGCACAGCATCCCAAATTCAGAATTGGTTTAGCCAAGAACGGCGAGGATGTCTTTCTCAGAAAGCAGCACAAACTCGTCGCCGCCCAGCTTGATGTCGGTACCGGCGTACTTGGAGTAGAGCACCTTGTCGCCAATTTTGACTTCCAGCGCCTGGCGGGTACCTTTGTCGTCGGTTTTACCGGGGCCTACGGCGGTGATTTCACCCACCTGAGGCTTTTCCTTGGCGGTGTCAGGTAGCAGAATGCCGCCAGCAGTGGTCTCTTCGGACGCACTTACTTTAATCAAAACTCGATCGGCTAGGGGCTTAACGCTAGATGCCGCCAAAGTGATAGCTGCCATACAATGCTTCTCCGGATTTGCTATTAAGACAGCGCCTGGGGGGAATTACACTCGGCCCCGTTCAGACGCATTACACAGGTTTTCGAAGCTTAGCACTCGCAAGCTCCGAGTGCTAATTTACGATGCCAGGGGGGCGATCGCAACAAAGCTCTCTGTACGGGTTCCCGAACTGGGTTGCTCTAGATAGGATTGATCGATGCTTAAACTCAAGGTTTTGCTGCCCATTCTCACCAGCTTTTTGTTCGCGGGCAGCTTTGTGGCGGGCAAATATACGACGGTCGATCTGGGGCCGCTGACCACCTCGCTGCTGCGTTACGTCATTGCCATGGGGGTGTTGGGTCTATTCATTGCCCGCAGTACCCAGCCGATTAAGGCTCTCACCGTCGCCCGCGCCGACTGGGGAGCGATGGCGCTATTGGGTCTATTTGGCGTGGTGGGTTATCACTATTTTTTCTTTAGCAGTCTGCGCTACACGGCTACGGCCAACACCGCCATTATCAACGCCTTTAATCCGGTGGTGACGGGGGTGATGGCGGCGCTGTTTATTGGTGAGCGACTGACCCGTCGCCAGTACGGCGGCATTGTGCTGGCGCTGCTGGGGGTGCTGACCCTGCTAACTCGCGGCAACATCACCGCCCTGCTCACTCTGGAGCTTAACCGGGGCGACGGGCTAATGCTGTGCGCCGTGCTGTGCTGGGTAGTGTATTCCTTAATCATCAAGCAGCTGAGCCAGCGCTACTCGGGGTTGACGATTACTTTCTACGCCGCCGTGGCCGGGGTGGGGCAACTGCTGGTGCTGGCCTCGCTGGAACGCTGGTGGCTACAGTTGGCGACCCTCTCTCTAGCCTCATCGATCGCCATTCTCTACATGGGGGTGGCAGCTTCGGGGGTGGCCTATCTATTGTTTAACCTCAGCATTCAGCAGGTTGGCCCTACCCGCACGGCTAGTGTGGTCTATAGTTTGGTGCCGATCTTTGTGGCGGCGCTGGCCTGGCTGTTTTTTCGAGAGCCGCTGACGGCAACGATGGTGGCCAGCATGGGGTTAATTTTACTGGGCGTAAATGTGGTGCTCAGTCAGCCTAAGGTGTGAGTGATGTGGGTCTGCTGTTCGATACCTTGGACATAGCCCTTGTTAACGAGTTAACTATTCGGAGGCGTTATGGCATCGCTTTTACCGTCTTTTTTGAGTCCGTTTTTGGCTGGTCTTGGCCCCCTCGATATTTTTGGCAGCACGGTTCTGCTCAGCGGTTTGGACGATAACGATCTCAGCGGCGGCCCAGACAACGAAATTTTGTTGGGCCTCTGGGACAACAATCGACTGTTTGGTGACGGGGGGGACGACTGGCTTTTGGGCGGCCTGGGCGATGATTTTCTCGACGGGGGTTTGGGCAACAATCGGCTCGTTACCGGGCCGGGGCAAGATACCGTTGTGCTCAAAAACGATGGCCGGGTCGATACGGTGGTGGACTTTATCCCCGGCGTCGATCGCTTCTTGCTGCCAGGGGGCTTGAGTTTTGGGCAAATTGCGATCGCCCAGCAGGGGGCCAACACCACCCTGCGCTACCTAAACCAGCCAGAACCCAGCGTCATTCTTCTCAATGTGGAGGCCACCAGTCTTACGCCTGAGAGTTTTCAGACCCAGGCGCTGGTGCCCAGCTTTGATAGCCTGACTGTTTTTGGCGACAGTCTGTCAGACCCCGGCAACCTGTTTGGGCTGACGGGCTTTTTTCCGCCCTTTCCCTATTCTCAGGGCCGGTTTTCTAACGGCGATCTCTGGGCAGATTATCTGGTAGATGACCTCGGGTTTGAGCCTGCTCAGGTGCAAAATTTTGCTGTGGGGGGAGCCACCACTAGCCGCGACAACGGCCTCACCCCCCTGATTGGATCGCTGACGGGCACAGAGGTTAATCTGCCAGGATTGCTCGATGAAATCGACAGCTATCTGGGCGGTCTGGGGGCGGGAGCGGCTAACCCCGACGGTCTCTACGTGGTGTGGGCCGGGGCCAACGATCTATTCAATCTACCCAGCGATCCGGCTGCTATTCCAGACTTTTTAGCGGCATCGGTAAAGAATATCGCCACGGCGATTAGTCAGCTGGCGGCGCGGGGAGCCGACACATTTTTAGTGCCCAATTTGCCGAACCTCGGTCTTACTCCCCGCACCTTGGGCGATGGTACCAGCGAGCAGGCGACTGCGTTGAGTCAGGGGTTTAATGCGGGTCTAGCGAATACCTTGACCGCCCTGGAGCAAAGCCTGGCCGGTGCGATCGATATTATTCCGGTGGATCTGTTTGGGTTGACCACCGAGATTATTGCCACGCCAGCGGAGTTTGGCTTTACCAACGTCGCCGATCCGCTGCTCAACCAGGGCTTGCTCGACGACCCCGGCTATTTCTGGTGGGATCAGCAGCATCCCACGACCACCGTGCACGAACTGCTGGCGGATGTGTTTCAGACGAGTCTGGTGGAGGCGGGGTACTTGCAGCCTGGCGATCGCGCGATGCCAGCGCTGGCTGCCGAAGAGTTGGCGCTGTCTGGAGCGCTTACCCAAGGTGAAACCCTGGGAGTCTTCTCCGATTGGGAGAGTAGTTGGGCGGCGACCTCGCTCAGTTCCCTTGAGATGACTCCAGCGGTGGTTTGAGGCCGTGGGCATGGTTGGGGCGATTGGCCTTCGGCCACCCTTTGGGAACGCAGCCAAACACCCGGCGGATCAGAGTCTCCGCCGGGCGTCATCAAGCTAACCCCAGTTGTGAATGACCTGGACTCAGTCCAGGGGGATTGCAGGTTTAGTAGCTGTCGTCACCAGTGACAGTGTGCAGGGCAAGGTCGTGGTTGGCCCGGTTGAGGCGATCGGCGATCGCCCGTCGCCACTTGAGGCTAATGCTGTCGTCTGCGAGTACTTCTTGGGCTTCTTCGCGATACAGAGCGCTTTGTACGGTATCGACTTTTTCGAGCTGCTTAAGGTGCTCAAGCACTTCTTGGGGATTGTTCATAAGAGATAGTCCTTACACATAAAGGGTAACCAGACTCGTTTTGGGGTACCAGGCCTGGGTGTATGACCCCATTCTCCGAGAACCCACCCACAACGGCCACTGTTCAGGCTGAACCTTTACGCCCCGATAAAGTTTGTTGTGCTTCGCAACAGGACGTTGCACTTAGCGCCAGCGAAAATTTACTGAACCGACCCTATTTGGATCCGTAAGTCAACCTTAGTTGATCGGCATGATTGCGGTGATATTCTCTCTAACCGTGGTTAACAATTGGACGTTTCTGCCTCAATTGCCTGTTCAGGTCATAGGCTGAATGGAGTAGAGGGGTGCTGTTTCAGGGGAGAGTCAAGCATGGAGATGGCTGCCAACGGCGCGATCGCGGCGGCGTATTTCATCATTCCCCTCACGCTACTGCCGCTGTTGCTAACAGCCAAACGTGAAATTTGGCTCAATCTATTGCTGATGATCATGTTTGTCTTCAGCTGTGGTGTAGGCCATACTCTCAGCGCCATGAACCTTCACAGCACTCCCTGGCACTGGATGACGGCGGGGGTTTCCTGGGCGGCAGTCTTGGTTTTGCTCAGAAGCCAAACCCGGCTGCGCTATCTGGGGGAAACCTTTCACCTGCTAGAGGCCACCTGGGAACAGGCCCTCACCGGAAAACTGCTCTGCGAGCGCAGCGGCGACGACCTGACCATGATCAAGCTCAACCCCGCCGCCAGAGTAATCACCAAAGACTTGCTCAAGCCGGGCGATCGCCTCTGCGAAAAAATGCCCATCCACCGTCAGCAGGTCTACCCCTATCAGGTGCCCCTGATTGACCTCTACCTAGAGGCGTTGGAATCGGGCCAGCCCAAGCGCCTTGAATACCAGTACAAGGGCGAGATTTCTGGCTGGTACATGACCCTGGTCACCCCCATTTCCCCAAACCTGCTCTACATGACCTTCACCGAAGTGAGCGGCGTCATTCACGACCCGCTCACGGGCCTCTACAATCGCCGGGTGCTAGAAATGGAGCTAGAGGCCTGGGAAGTGTGCCTCTTTGTTGACCTCGATCGCTTCAAGCTGATCAACGATCAGCGAGGGCACTATCTGGGCGATGAGCTGCTCAAGGCCGTCGCAACGGTGCTGCAAGACCACGCCCAACGCTACAACGGCATGGCTGTACGCAACGGTGGCGATGAATTTTTGCTGCTGCTGCCCGCCTCTGACCCGGCTCCACCGGAGCCCTGCCCCATGCCAGTAGCCATTGCCACCAGCGTGCTCGAAGCAATCTTGGCCATTGAACTTGAAGGGGCCAACGTAGGGGCTTCCATCGGGGTGGCCAGCGGCACCATCGACGCCTTTGAGGAAGATACCTCGATCAACCGACTGCTCCAGGCCGCCGAAACCGCCCTGCGAGAGGCCAAACGCAACCGGCGATCTAACTCACCCCAGCACCGCATCCAGATGTGGAATAGCGACCTGGCTCGGCGGCGGCTGCGCCAGATTACCCTCGAAGCCTACCTAGAACAGCGCAGCAGCGAAGCCGAATTTTGGCTGGCCTACCAGCCCATCTGCGACATGACAACCGGGGCCATTGTCGGGGCCGAAGCCCTCATTCGGTGGGACTCGGGCCGTCTGGGTAGAGTGTCACCCTCAGAGTTTATTCCCGTGGCTGAAGCCACGGGGCTGGTGCACCGCATTAGCGACTGGGTACTCTGCCACGCCCTCGAACAGCTGGCCCAGTGGCAGGAGATGGCCCCACAGTTTACCCTCTCCATCAACATCAGCCCCCTGGAGCTGGAGGACGACGACTTTTTAGACCGCATTATGCATCGGGTTGCCGGGGCGGGCATTGCCAGCAACCACTTTGGCATCGAAATTACCGAGCGCGGCATCTACAACAACCTCGATCGCTACCTGCAAAGCCTGCAAGGGCTGCGAGATATGTCGCTGCGGCTCAAGGTGGATGACTTTGGCATCGGGCAGTCGGGGCTGGCTCAGCTGTTGCAGTTTCGCTTTGACGAGGTCAAGGTCGATCGCTATTTCATTCCGACCAATGCCCAAAATCTGGAGAAGGTGGCGATCTGTCGGGCGATCGCCAATCTGTCGGAGGGCATTAACTTTAGCCTGGTGGCCGAAGGCATCGAGCAGGCCAGCCAGCGCGACCTCATGCTGAGTTTGAACTACAACTACGGCCAGGGCTATCTATTCTCTCGGCCGATGACAGCCCCGAATTTGACAACCCTGCTAAGGGAGGGGACTTGTTTGGCACCGAGGTGAGGGGGTGGGGACGGTAGGGAGTAGGGAGTGGGGGGTGAGGGGTTAAACGGTAGCTTACAATACAAAATATTGCTATTTGACTGAGCGGCTGCGCCCTGGCGGAACCTTAATAACAGCAGCAAAATTAGCTGTTTCACCAATCCCTTCATTCCCTGGTGTTCGTCTATGGCCTCTATTTTGTCCGATGCTAACCGCCGTCTAGAGCGGGCGCTCAAGTATGTTTCGATCTCCGAAGATGCCTCGGAGCGGCTGCGCTACCCCAAGGCTAGCCTCACCGTCTCCATTCCCGTGCGGATGGACAACGGCACCCTGAAGGTGTTTCAGGGCTACCGGGTGCGCTACGACGACACCCGCGGCCCCACCAAGGGCGGCATTCGCTTTCACCCCGATGTCACCCTCGACGAGGTGCAGTCCCTGGCGTTTTGGATGACGTTTAAGTGCGCGGCGCTGAATCTACCCCTGGGCGGTGCCAAGGGCGGCGTCACGGTCAACCCTAAGGAGCTGTCAAAGTTTGAGCTGGAGCGGCTGAGCCGGGGGTATATCGATGCGATCGCCAACTTCATCGGCCCCGATGTCGATATCCCCGCCCCCGATGTCTACACCAACCCCATGATCATGGGCTGGATGATGGATCAGTACAGCATCATTTGCCGCAAGCTCAGCCCGGCAGTGATTACCGGCAAACCCCTCAGCATGGGCGGCAGCCAGGGGCGCGACACCGCCACCGGCACCGGCGCGTTCTACGTGCTGCAGGCGATGATGGCCAAGTTTGACCGCATTCCCCAAAACACCACCGTGGCAGTGCAGGGGTTCGGCAATGCGGGCAGCGTCATCGCCCGGCTGCTGTTTGATGCGGGGTATAAGGTAGTGGCAATTAGCGATTCCCAGGGCGGCATCTATGCCCCCTCCGGGCTCGACATTCCCAGTATTCAGCAGTTTAAGACCTCCACCCGCAGTCTTAAGGCAGTGTACTGCGAAGGCACCGTCTGCAATACGGTGAACGACCACACCACCATCACCAACGAAGAGCTGCTGGCCCTGGATGTGGATATTTTGATTCCGGCGGCGCTGGAGAACCAGATTACCGCAGAGAATGCCAACGTCATTCAGGCCCGCTACATCTTTGAGGTGGCCAACGGCCCGATCACCTCCGAAGCCGACGACATTTTGTCGGCCAAGGGCGTTTATGTCTTCCCCGACATTTTGGTGAATGCGGGCGGGGTCACCGTCAGCTACTTTGAGTGGGTGCAAAACCGCAGCGGCCTCTACTGGTCGGTGGAGGATGTCAACGCCCGACTCAAAACCATGATGGTGACCGAGGGCGAACGCATCTGGAAGATTGCCCAAGATCTCGATATCCGCCCCCGCACCGCTGCCTACGTGCACGCCCTAGAGCGCCTCGGCGATGCCCTCAACGCCAAGGGCACCCGCGACTACTACGTCAGCGGCATCTAATCCTGAATCCGCCTTGGCTGCCCCCGGTTAGGCTGGGCAAACACCGTTTGCCCCTACGCAAGCCGCCTGTTTGGCATCAGGGTTGTGCGATTCGGATTAGCCATATCTTGGCGCTATTCGAGCGCTAGAAGTCCGGTACATCCCGAACAATTAGCGCCCGAAACGGCGATTGATCAAAGGTGTCTAGATAGCCCTGGCCCAGGTAGGTAGAGGCCGCCGTCTGCCCCCGCTGGTAGCGGTTAAAGAAAGCTGTACTCAAACCCTTGAGGTAAGGGTGAGCCGCCCGAGCATCTGGCCCCAAGAATCCGGGTGGGAGCGGCAGCGCACCGTCGCTGGTGTCGCCCTCTAAAAATGAGAAGTGGGTGCCTGCGCCCATCACCACCAAATGCTTCTCGGGGCTGGCAATCCAGTCAAACGGCTGAATCTGCTCGGGTACGGCGGGGGTAAAGAAATCGTCGGTGCCCGCCACCACCATCACCGGAATCTCGACCTGACTGAGACCGGCTTCGCCAAAGATGTGGCTGGTGAGGGGGTTAATGGCGATCGCGCTCGTCACCCGCTGATCCCTTAAGGAAGCGGGCAGGTCGGTGGCGATCGCTAGCACCTCACACTGCACCAGCAGCGAGAGATTGAGCGAGACACCGCTCTGGGTTGGTGACGGGCACACCTGTCGCAGGGCTTCAGGGTTAAACGTTGCCCCAGCCACCGCCAGCGCCGTGTAAGCCCCCAACGATTGGCCCACCACACCGACCTGGGCCAGATCTAGTCGCCCAATACTGGGATCCGCTTGAGCTAAAGTCTCCAGGGTATCGAGCACCGCTGTCACATCCCGCGGGCGACTCAGCAGCGTGATCGGGTCAGGGGGCTGGGCCATGCCGCTGAGAAACTGCTCAAACTGAGCCCCGTTGTCGTCGTGCTCAAGCACCACCGCGCCATAGCCATGGCTCGCCAGATGTTCGGCCAGATACCTCAGGGTCTGCCGACTCGATGCGGCCCCGTGGCTGATGACCACCACCGGCAAAGAGCCTGGCGGCGCAGAGATCTGCGGCAGATACAGGTCAGCCACCGGTCGCGTTCGCCGCAGCGCATTCTCGAACTCAAGGGTGCGCCGCTCCCAGGGGTAGGCCCCTGGCTGCTCGGGCATTTTCTGGGAAAGGGCGGTGGACGCGGGGGTAAGGTTTTGCCGGGCCTGGGTCTCTAGGGCCGTTAGCACCGTGTTTCGCTGCTGAAAAAAAGCCTGGCCTTCGCCCAACAATTCCCGAGCCAGGGCATAGTCAATCTGCACAGTGTCTAACGGAAACTGCTGCAACGCATGCAGGGTCGTCAGCCCTGGAGCTTGAGCCGCAGCCAAAATTAGGCTGGCCCGCAGGGCCGAAAACCCGCTGCGCCGGTCGTCGGTTTGCACTAAATAACCGAGCTGCCCCAGTAGCCGCATACCCACGGGAGAATAGGTCAGCTCCGCCACCGTTACCACATCGAGCGCAAAAGGCCGGGTCAGCCAACCTCGCAGGCCGTCGAGCTGGCTGGGGGAAAGCTGTCGGGCAATGGGGCGCAGACTGCCCCGCACCTCTCCCGTATCGGCAAAGTGCTGAAGGTCGTCTACGCGCACGGTAATCTCAAAGGGGCCGTAGAAAAACTCAAGGCGCTCAGCGGCCAGCCCAGGCAGCGCCAACAGAGCGCTGCTGAGGGCTGCAATTAACGATCGCCACCATCGACGGTTTACCCTGTGCCCTTTCAGCCATGCCATAGCCATTCAGTGGATGAGAAGAACGTTAGACCCCACAGCCGACCTCAAAAATCCTACAGCGCCGTCAGATTCAGCGCTGTAGCACCTTTAGCCCCACGGTCGGGAATTGGCCGCTGGCCACGGCAAACTGCACCCAGGCTGTCGCTAGAGTTTCTAAACTGCGGGCGACCCTCAGCCCGCCCGCATCCAGCGCGTCGTAACCACAATCTTCAATCAGGCCCGCCACCGTGGCCTTGGCCGAGCCATCGTCGCCGCAGTAGAACAAGCTGGGGCGATGCCCCCCAAACTCCCTCGACTCCGCCGCAATAATTTCCGCAAAGGTGAGGTTGAAGGCTTCAACCACCCTAGCCTGGGGGGCGAGCCGTTGCACCTGCTCCGCCACAGAACTCGTTAAATCCGTAGCCAGGCCGATGGTTTGCCCCGTGAAATCGGGACGCAGCCCGCTGACGCAGGTGATGATGATTTTGCCGTCAAAGGGGCTGCCAGCGGCGATCGCATCCTCTAGCTGCGGCAGCGCCACCGCCAGCATCACCACCTCGCTTTGGGCCACGGCCTCAGCGGGGGTGCCCACCTGAGCCTTCGGCCCCGCCGTTTCGGCCAGATGCCTGAGCTTGGCCTCATCTCTGGAGTAGGAAAAGATTACCTCGTGGCCCGCTTTAGCCCAGAGTAAACCTAGCCCAGCCCCCACGTTGCCCGAGCCTAAAATACCAATTTTCATGACGGCCCCCTCCTCATGCTGGCTGGGGCAGCATCGCCGCCATCGCCTTCTCTAGGCCTTTGGGGTCGCTGAGCAGCTGAGCCGCTATGGCCTGGGCCTGGTCACCAGGGTAAACGTCCTCTGTACCATCCACCACCGCCTGGAGCGCCGCCTGAACCACCGTCTCTGGGGCCACCTTAGGAGGCGGAAAATCTTGGCTGCCCTTGGTATCTACCGTGGCGGGCATGACGCCAATCACCAGGGTATTTTGCGCCGCCAGCTCGGCCCGCACCCCTTGGGTCAAGATGTAGCCGGCCCCCTTAGAGGCGCTGTAGGACGCGTTCATGGGGAAATTGACCCGGCCTAAAATGCTCAGCATGTTGACGATCGCACCGCCACCGTTAGTCTTGAGCACAGGCGCAAAGGCCCGACACATTGCCAGCGTGCCAAAATAATTTACCTCCATTTCGGCTCGCGCGGCGGAAAGGTCGGGGGCGGAAATAAACCCTTTGAGTAGGCCAATGCCGGCGTTATTGATCAGTAAATTGACGTCGCTGCACTGCAATGCGGCGGTCTCTACGGTTGCCCCATCCGTAATGTCTAGGGCAACGGGAATAATGCGATCGGGGTCAATTGCAACTAAATCCTGTAGGCTGCTAATCTTTCTGACTCCAGCGTAAATTCGAGCGACTCCTAGGGCGCGCAAGGCTTCAATATAGTATTCCCCGATACCACCATTAGCTCCGGTCACTAGCGCCACAGCATTCTCGACTTGCATGTTGACGACTGCCTTTTTGCTGAAGTATTTACCCAACGGTATACTGAGCTTTGTGGTTTGCAAAGTACTTACTTTTTCGTAAGTACCCTACCGGTTAAGACTACATAGGCCAAGGCATGTCAGGGACAATCACTGAAGGTACAGAGTTCGTTCAGGCTACGCTCAAAGTCCTAGGCGGCAAGTGGAAAATTCTAATTCTTTGGCATTTACGCGACGAAGCGAAGCGATTTAGTGAGCTAAAACGCCTGATTTCTGGCATTAGTGAAAAAGTTCTAGCACAACAGCTTCGAGAGCTAGAAAAAGATGGTCTTGTGCTGCGGGTTTCGCATCCCAGCAAATCTCCTAAGGTGGAGTATTCTTTTACTGACTACGGTCACAGTCTAATTCCAGTCTTGGAAGCCCTTTGCCACTGGGGAGAGCAGCATGTGGTGCGACACGGCACACCCCCAATGTAAGCAAGGGCAGTGTTTTGATGGCATCAAAACACTGCCCTATAGAGCACGATCCAATAATTTTCCTAACTGCGGTGATCTAGGCTGGAACCGCAACTTTCTGGGGTATCCAGCGCTCGGCAGCGGTGGCAATGCGCTGGCCAAACAACTCGGCAGTGAGGCGATCGCCCGATTCGATCGCCGTTGGGCTGCCGTCCATCGTCATCGGGCTTTGGCCCATAATCCCCAAAAATGACCCCAAGCGGTTGACGCCGTCGGTTTTGCCCTGGTACTGACTGGGCATGTCGGTGGCCCCCACCCACACCATGCCGTGCTGGGCAGCGTTGATAGACAGGTACAGCAGAGTTCCCTGCTTGTCGCCGCTGGGCGAACTGGAGTGGGTGAACCCGGCGGCGATTTTATCTTTCCACTGCTGCACGAACCAGGCGGAGCTAGCGGCATCGATAAAGGCTTTGAACTGGGCCGCTACACCGCCCATATAGGTGGGGGAGCCAAACACGATCGCATCGGCCTCCGCCAGGCGAGCCATATAGGTGTCATCGGCCCAGCGGCCATCGGTAATTTGCTCCCCCGTGATTCGCAGCAGGTCGGGGGTGTGGCCAGCGGTGCGGATCCCGGCAGCGATCGCCTCGGCCATTAGGTGGGTGTGCCCACCGCCTGAGAAGTAAACAATTGCGGTAGTGGCCATAGCTAAATGTCTCGTTGCGTTACGCTTAGATACTAAAAGTAACTACTTACTCAAGTAAAGTAGGAACCTTGAAGTAACCACTTTTGGATATGGCTTTGGCCCATGGCGCAACCCTCTAGCGATCGCAACCCCTGCCCCGTCAGCCAGCTCATGAATATGCTCTCGGGGCCTTGGACGATGTACATCATTTGGATACTCTCCACCGCTGGCCCTACCCGATTTGGGGTGCTGCGACGACAGGTGGAGGGCATTTCGACCAAAATGCTCACTGAGCGTCTGCGGATGCTGGAGCAAGAGGGCATTGTCCACCGCCACTACGAGCCCACCGTGCCGCCCCAGGTTACCTACAGCCTGACGGAGCGCGCTGGCGAGCTAGTGAACATTCTCGACCAGCTCAACGGCTTGGCCCAGCGCTGGTATGGTGACTTGCCCAGCTGTGGGGCATCCCAGACTCAACCAGAGGTGCTAGAGGAAGCTACAGTTTTGCTTTAGAGCCACTTTGAGTTGACTCTTGTACTCGCGATCGCCCACAACATAGGCCCCAAACCGCTCCAGGTGGGGGTTCATCATCTGGGCGTCGAATAGGGCAAAGTGGCGCTGGCGCAGGTGCTCGACCAGCTTGACCATCGCCACCTTAGAGCCCTCAGAAATGCGAAAAAACATCGACTCGCCAATAAACGCACCGCCAATTACCAGGCCTAAAACGCCCCCCGCCAGCTCGTCCCCCTGCCAGGTCTCAAAGCTGTAGGCCCAGCCTGCCCGGTAGAGTTCGGTATAGACCTGCCTAAGTTCGCCCGAGATCCAAGTGGTGTCGCGATCGGCGCAGCCGCTGACCACCTCCTCAAAGGCCTGGTTGATGGCGACTCGAAAGCGGTTTTGGTTGAGCGATCGCCGCAGCGATTTGGGATAGCGAAAGCGATCGTCCAGCGGAATTAGCGTGCGCTGGCGGCTTGAGTACCAGCCCAGATCGTCGCCTTCGCCATCGGCCATCAAAAAATACCCCTGGGAGTAACCGCGAATGATGGCATCTAGGTCGTACTTGATAGAGGTCACAATCGTCTTAGTAGATGGGTTCTCAAGGGATAGGCGAGTAATGATTCTTGACGCTCAGCCGCCCTCGCCCTGGGGCAAGAATCTAAGGCGGTAGTATTGAGTGTACAGAAGGTTTTCCTCGGTTTCCTCACCCCTCAAAGCGATGACTGACCCCCTTAGCCCCATTATGCTGCCGCCCCCAGAGGATGCTCAACAGGAGGGGCAGTGGCTCAAAGCAGCACTGCTCACCTGGTTGAATGCAGAATATTTGCCCGAGCCAGCCAATCGCAAAATCGCCGAGCGAGCTTCTCAGGTGTTTGTGCGCCAGCGCATGGAGGGCGAAAACGACGTCGGCTCGCTGGTGATGGCGATCTTGACTGAGCTACAAGCCTTTGATTTCTCAGAGAGTTTCTACGGTGAGTTTGCGGTAGCCAACGCCGTGGGCGATCTGCTTTTCGATAGCCTGGGCATCGATCGCTGCTGTGGCAGATCCACCACCCTCGAAGTTAGCCGCGTGGGTTCGCTGCGCGATGGCGGCGATGCCGCGAACAATATCAACTAACTCAAAGTAAGTCGTTATCCTAGGCCTATGACTTCACTGACCCTAACCCTTGACCCAGTGGTGCGGCTCACCCGTGAGCAGTTCTATGAGCTGTGCAAAGTTAACCACGACATTCGCCTCGAACGCAGCAGTACAGGAGATTTAATCCTCATGCCCCCCACCGGCTGGGAGTCGGGAAAGCGCAATGCAGACTTAACCACAGATTTGAATGTTTGGAATCGTCAAGCTCGGTTGGGCATTGTATTTGATTCTTCCACTGGGTTCTCTCTCCCCAATGGAGCCGATCGCTCGCCGGATGTAGCCTGGGTAGAAAAAACGCGCATCGAAGCCCTGGCCCCAGACCCCGCCAGGTTTTTGCCCCTGGCCCCCGATTTTGTGATCGAGCTGCGATCGGCGACGGATAAACTGGCCACCCTTCAGCACAAGATGTCTGAATACCGCGATTGCGGTGTGCGGCTAGGGTGGCTAATCGATCCCCAGGAAAAACGGGTGGAAATCTATCGCTTGGGTCGCCCTACAGAATATCTGAGCCAGCCAGAACAGCTCTCTGGAGAAGAGGTTATGCCCGGTTTTGTTCTAGTGATGGCCGAGATTTGGGGGTAGTATAGTCGCGCGATCTCCAGAAACTCCCAATCCAAAAGGGGATTGAACATTGCTCAATCCCCTTTTGAAAAACAGCTCTAAAGCTCTTTGCAGAAACCTTAGGTGGATTCAGAAAGCGAGAATTTATCTTACCAGCTCGACTTAACCACCCCAGGTAGCAAACCCTGGTGAGCCATCTCGCGCAGCTTGTTGCGGCAGAGGCCAAAGTCGCGATAGTAGCCACGAGGGCGACCGGTCATCCAGCAGCGATTGTGCAGGCGAGTCGGCGCGCTGTTGCGGGGAAGTTGCTGAATCTTGCGGTGAACTGCCACCTTTTCTTGCTGGTTGGCGGCTTTGTCAAACTCTTCCATCAGAGCCTCACGCTTCTTAGCGTATTGCGCCACCATTTTTTCCCGCTTGCGCTCCCGCGCAATCATGCTTTTCTTAGCCATTTGGTTTCTCTAGCCGTAAGACCTTTTTATCACAGACACAGTCTACTACTATACGCGACTCAAGCCAGGGGAGTAAACCCCGGCACCGATTTTTCTTTTGCCCGGCCTCAAGGGCTATCCCCAACGGGGAAATGGAGACATTACATGAACAATTCTGTGCCGCCATTGGTACGGTTTTCTGCCCTCGGAATGACTCAAAGGCCCCACTACAGTGAAACGAGAGGTTTTTTATTGCCCAAAGAATTACTTTAGAAGGAGGAGCGATGACTAGCTTAGTGACCTGGATTTTCTTTGCCTGGGCGATCGGCATCATTGTGGTGCAGTTCATCAATTTAGTATCCCATTCGTCGATTTACCACTATGTCCGTTTCAGCTCCGGCGGTTGTGACGCCTAGCGATCGCTTTCGCTACACCCCTCCCGCGATCGTCCAGCAGGCCCAGCGCATTTTGATCAAACCCAATCTCGGCTACCCCGTTGGGCCACCCGTCACCGTTAGCATGGCCGTGCTCGCAGAAGTTATCCGAGGCCTGCGGGAATTTAGCCCTACAGCAGAAATCCTCATTGTTGAAGGGGTGTGCTCTAAAGTCGCTTTCGCCACCGTGATGGCTAAGGTCGGGGTTCACCAGCTGTTGTCGGAAGGAATTCAGTTACTCAACGCCGACGAGCTGGAACTGGCCGAATACCCCAACCGCTCCCCCAGTCCGGTGCGGTTCAAAACCATGTGGGCACCCAAACTGCTGCAAGAGGTCGATTGCTGCCTCTCGGTCAGCGCCTTTAAGCGCACTCAGCTCAAAGGGGCACCGCTGATTTCGGCTTCCCTTAAAAACCTCTACGGACTCTTTCCTCGGGCAAAATACAAAGCTCGCAGTGCCAACTCGCGGGGGCAGCTACACCGTCCCTCGGTACCGCTGATTTTGCAGGATGTCTACTACACCCTAGGCCACTTCTTCGCAGGCGGAGTGGTGGACTGCACCGAAAAATTCGTTAGCCGAGACTGGCAGCCCGATCGCGGCGATGGCATTCCTATTGGTCAGGTGATCTACGGTGACGACCTGCTGACTGTAGACAGAACCGCCTGCCAGGTGGGGCAAGAAGACATTCCTGACTACATTACCGCCCTGGAGAGTCAGCGCCGGGGCTATCGAGAAAAGATAAAGGTAGGGGCGACATCCTCAGGGCGATAGCCTGCGGCTAGGCATTCGGTCATAGAGTCGGCCACGGCCAGGTCAGCGGCGGCAGCCACCCCGACGACGCAGTCAGAGAACCGCACAGGCAGCACGCTGCGGCGACAGTTGTTCAGCACGGCGGTGGAGTTGGCCACCTCTAGGCCCTGGTGAATGTCACCGACGCAGGTGGCAAGTTCTTTGGGGCGGCGATCGCTCTGGCAGGCCACTAGAGCCTGGTCAGCATCCACCTCGGCAGCCCCGAGCACATCGACGGTGCAGCTTGAGAGATCGGCGGGGTGCAGGGCTGCACCACAGGCTCCGGCGGCGGCGACCGCTGCAATACCAGCCTCAATCAAGCCGCTGGTGCAGGACTCAAAATCGTTGGCGATCGCCCTGGGGGCAGAGATCACCACCATGGGAGCGGCCAGCCCGGCAATTAGGGCAAACGGTAGTGCAGAGCACGGGCGACGGGTAGCAGAAGCGAGAAAATGAACCATAACAGAACGTTAAAGGTTATATAGCTTAGTTAACAGGCGTAATCGCTGGTTACAGACTGTTGGTCAATGAATTACAGCGAATTAATTCAGCAGAGTTCGTTTTAGTTGTGCATTGGGTAGACCAATGCGATCGCCCCAATGTTTCTAGTCGTCGAATCTTCTACAGTGAAGAGTAGCAGGAAAAACTCAATTTCGTGACGCAGAGGTTAAGGCAGTATGCACCTGAGTGACGTAACTCACCCCAATCAACTCCACGGTCTATCCATTCGCCAGCTCGAAGATGTGGCTCGCCAGATTCGCGAAAAGCACCTGGAGACCGTGGCGGCGAGCGGGGGGCACTTAGGCCCAGGGCTAGGGGTGGTGGAGTTAACCCTCGCGCTCTATCAAACCCTTGACCTCGATCGTGACAAGGTCACTTGGGATGTGGGTCACCAGGCCTACCCCCACAAGCTGATCACCGGGCGCTACCACGACTTCCACACCCTGCGCCAAAAAGACGGCGTGGCGGGTTACCTGAAGCGCAGCGAGAGCAAGTTTGACCACTTTGGCGCGGGTCACGCCTCCACGAGTATTTCGGCGGCTTTGGGTATGGCGCTGGCCCGCGACCTCAGCGGCGACAACTACAAAGTGGCGGCGATCATCGGCGACGGCGCGCTGACCGGCGGTATGGCCCTAGAGGCGATCAACCACGCCGGACACCTGCCCAACACCAATCTGCTGGTGGTGCTCAACGACAACGAAATGTCGATCTCCCCCAACGTGGGGGCGATTCCGCGCTACCTCAACAAAATGCGTCTTAGCCCCCCAGTGCAGTTTCTCACCGACAACCTTGAAGAGCAGTTCAAGCATCTGCCCTTTGTGGGTGAGTCGCTGTCGCCGGAACTCGACCGGGTGAAGGAAGGCATGAAACGGCTGGCCGTGCCCAAGGTGGGGGCCGTGTTTGAAGAACTGGGCTTTACCTACATGGGGCCGGTGGATGGCCACAACCTGCAAGAGCTAATCGCCACCTTCAAGGAGGCCCACAAGCACACGGGGCCGGTGCTGGTGCATGTGGCGACCACCAAGGGCAAGGGCTATGCGATCGCCGAAAAAGACCAGGTTGGCTACCACGCCCAGTCGCCCTTTAACCTGTCCACCGGCAAGGGCATTCCCTCGACCAAGCCCAAGCCCCCCAGCTACTCCAAGGTGTTTGCCGAAACCCTGATCAAATTAGCTGAAGACAACCCCAAAATTGTCGGCATCACCGCCGCGATGGCTACTGGCACTGGGCTGGATAAGCTCCAGCAGGCCCTACCCAAGCAGTACATTGATGTCGGTATCGCTGAGCAGCACGCCATTACGTTAGCCGCTGGTCTCGCCTGCGAGGGCATGCGTCCGGTTGCCGCCATCTACTCCACGTTCCTCCAGCGCGGCTTTGACCAGATCGTCCACGACGTGTGCATTCAAAAGCTGCCGGTGTTCTTCTGCCTCGACCGGGCAGGCATTGTCGGGGCCGACGGGCCGACCCACCAGGGTCTCTACGACATTGCCTACCTGCGCTGCATCCCCAACATCGTGCTGATGGCCCCTAAAGACGAGGCCGAAATGCAGCGGATGATGGTGACTGGCATCGACTACACCAAGGGGGCAATCGCCATGCGCTACCCCCGCGGCAGCGGCTACGGAGCCCCCCTGATGGAAGAGGGCTGGGAACCCCTGCCCATCGGCCAGGCGGAAGTGCTGCGCCAGGGCGACGACGTGCTGCTGCTGGGCTACGGCTCGATGGTCTACCCAGCCATGCAGACCGCCGAGATTCTCAGCGAGCACGGCATTGAGGCCACCGTCGTCAACGCCCGCTTTGCCAAACCCCTCGACGAGGAGCTGATTCTGCCCCTGGCGCGGGAAATCGGCAAGGTAGTCACCTTTGAGGAAGGCTGCCTGATGGGCGGCTTTGGCTCCGCCGTGGTGGAATCCATTATGGATGCCCAGGTGCAGGCCTCGGTGCTGCGCATCGGCGTGCCCGATGTGCTGGTCGATCATGCCTCTCCCGATCAGTCGAAGGCATCGCTGGGACTAACGCCGCCCCAAATGGCCGAGCGCATTCTCGCCACCTACCAGGTGGAGAAGCCCGTTCTGGTGCGATAGGTTGGCATTTAGTTGATCATGGCCCCAGGTTGAAAATATTCAGCCTGGGGCTTTTTGCGAATGCCTAACCATTGAGCAAGTTCCATTCTCTAGGTCTCAACCGGGTCACAGCGGATTTCGACCATAAAGCCGTCGGGATCATAGAAGTAGACACCACGCCCGGTGGGACGAGTGACGGGGCCGTGGGCGATCGCAACCCCATTCGCCTCCAGCACCGCCAAGGCCTGGTCAAACTGAGTGGGGTCAATGTCAAAGGCCAGGTGGTAGGCGCGGGTGAAAGATTTATCGGGGTCGGGGTCAGGCGGCTCCAGGTCTGGAGCACCAAACAAGTCGAGAATGAGCCCGTCGGGCAGCACAAAGTTAGCGACCTTGCCCGTCGCCACCAGCTCCTTGAGAGTGTCATCCACCTCGTCCCCGGTTAGCTCCCTCAACCCCAGCAGCCCGCCATAGAACCGTCGCGAGGCCTCCATATCCTTAACATTCAGCGCCAGGTGATGGATGTGGCGAAGTTGCCCCAGAGCCAGGGTGACCGACGGTTGCGAGACAGGGCTGGATTGCATAGGCGCAAACTTGTCCAAGGGCAGGGCGAACTATGATTGATTATAGAAATCCTACCGCGCTCAGTCTTTAAGCCATCGCCGACCAAACCTTAGAACTCACCGTTGATCGTCCTGACCCGGAGCGGCTCGATCGCTGGCTCACCGCCAACGTTAAAGAACTCTCTCGCAACCGAGTACAGAAGCTAATCGATTGCGAGCACGTGCTGATCAACGGGCAGCTCTGCACCAATAAGAAGGAAGCGGTGCGGTTGGGCGATCGCATCCACCTCACCATCCCCGAGCCCCGCCCCCTGGAGCTGGCCGCCGAAGCCATTCCCCTCGACATTCTCTACGAAGACGAGCACCTGATTATTCTCAACAAGCCCGCTGGATTGGTAGTGCACCCCGCCCCCGGCAACCTGAGCGGCACTCTGGTCAACGCGGTGCTGGCCCACTGCGGCGATCAGCTCCTCGGCATCGGCGGCGTCCAGCGCCCCGGCATTGTGCATCGGTTAGATAAAAATACGACGGGGGCGATTGTTGTCGCCAAAACCGATCTGGCCCATAGCAACCTCCAGGCCCAGATGAAGGCAAAAACGGCCCGCCGGGAATACCTCGGGGTTGTCTATGGGGCACCTAAGACCAACTCTGGCACCATCGATGCACCTCTGGGTCGCCACCCGATCGACCGCAAAAAGCATGCCGTTGTTCCTCTAGAAAAAGGACGCACCGCCATCACCCACTGGCAAATAGAAGAACGCCTGGGCAACTTCTCGCTGCTGCGCTTTCGCCTAGAGACTGGGCGCACCCACCAAATTCGCGTCCACAGCACCCACATGGGTCACCCCATCGTCGGCGACCCCACCTACGGCTTGGGCCGAGATGTAGGGGTAAATCTACCGGGGCAGGCCCTCCATGCCGAGCGGCTGGAACTGCGGCATCCGGCAACGGGGGAGATGGTGATGGCGATCGCCCCCCTGCCAGAGCACTTTCTCAAGCTGTTGACGGTGCTGAGGAGTCGATCGGTTTAGCAGAGTGGGGAGAATCGGTGGATCGGTTGGGGAGAGGTAGGTCAATAGCGTATTCCATGAGCAGAGGGGTTGCCTTGGGCACAATCAGGTTAAGTATTGGTCAAGCAATCCAGAACAGGGCTTAAAACGGGGTTCCCTTGAGCATAATCAAGGCGGTCTCAGGGCATCCAACCTGCGATCGCAGGCGTACTTGCTACAGAGTGCTGACATTACCCTCCTCCAGGTGTTATGGCTATGCGTCCTCTCCTACCTCCACCACAGCAGCCAATGGGCCAGACTTCAAAACATTGCGGCCTCGGTAACTTAAGCCGGTTGTTACCCGTTGCGCTCGGGCTTTTAGCCACGACAGCCCTCCTAGAAACGGCCCTTCCTAGACCGCTTCAGGCTGCGCCAAACGCCCTCGCTGCCCCCCAAGACCTCAGGAACAAACAAGACACCTCAGAACCCACCGCACCACCGCTACCATCCCCTCTCCCGGAGCCCATCATCCCAGAAGCAGCGGGAATTATCGGCCTGACCCCAGCCCCCAGCGATGATGTTGGGGTCGGGCATCTGCGTCCCGCCAATCCCAACACAGACCTTGGCGACGATCTCTCTGGCGCTGGCTGGCTACGGGATGTGGCCCTACCCATTTACCCCAGCCCCGAGAGCGCTCACTGGGGATGGCTGATCAACGGCTGGCTTGTCCCCAACGACGCAGTCCCCCTGGCCATTGGCCGTGATGCCGCCTTCTCTATGGTCAAAACCGAGCAGCAGATCTACACCTTTCCAGTTTTAGAAGTTCGCCCCGACGGCTGGTTTCGCTTTCAGTACACCCCAGCGGGGGCTGCCTGGGCCCATACCTCTCACCTAGACCTGGGCCGCCTGCCTCTCACCATAGAAACCTGGGAAACGTCGATGCAAGCGGCATCCCGCATCGAGTTTCGACGACCTGGCCTGGCTCAACCCATGCGCTTAGCTCCCAGCAGCACCGCCCCACTCCAAGCCCTGGTGGGGTCTAACAGCATTATTGAACCCCTCGATCTCGAAGGCGACTGGCTGCGGGTACGCGTCACTCAACCCGCCCAAGGCTGTACCCCACTGCCGGGCTCTAGCACCGCCGAGGGCTGGGTACGCTGGCGCAGCGACGCCGATATTCCCCTCATTTGGTTCCCTTCGACCGACTGCCCACCGTTGGCAAACAATTAGAAATCTCGCTTGACTACTCATTCGATCGCAAGACTCCACCCATAGGCAGATGAGCATCACCTATCCTGGCAGGCGCTCTAAAAGCCGTTGCAGACGAATTTTGGCCATTACGTAGATTGGAAATTGGTGATGTTCGGCAATGAGCCAGCCCACTATGGCGCTGTGGGCGGCTAAGGTACCTAGCGCCCAAACCATAGACCAGTTCATTCCCGCCGTGGCCTCAAGCGGAGGAAAGATGTACCCCCCCAAGGCCACTAACCCCGCCGGAAGAATCACCAGCGCCAACCCGATCAGCCACAGGATCAGGGTAATATCCCCCCGGCTCTGGTGTAGCGGCTGCCAACGCCGACCCTGCCAGCGCCAGCCCATAGGCTGCACGCCATCTACAACATGTACGGTCTGCTGGTCAAGATTAACTTCAAAAATATGGCGGCAAAAGCTACAGGCGTAAGCATCCATGAGCGCCATGGGTTGAATTTGCCCGTGGCGACAAACCGGGCACTCGTAGGCATCGTCCCCGCCGAGACCCAGCAACCGCTGAGCGTCTCTTTGGTTAAAAGCTGTCTGACCGCTGCCCATAGAAAACTCCCTCAGCCGATTGGCCAACCGCTAGGGATCAGGCTTGGTTGAACAATTTCACCGATTGTATCGACGCTATATGCCCCGGCCACCTGGCTAGCCCTTTCTGTATATATCCCTGAACGGAGAGAGCCGCTAAACTTAAGCAAAACTTTGCTTTACCGGCATCCCAATCATCGCTGAAGGCTGGCAGATAGCTAGAGAGAGCTCACCATCGGGGCTCCTACGGTTCGGGTGTAGTCTCTACCATCGTAGGTAAGCACCACCATGGGCTCTTGCCCAGACATATCCACCGACTTAACTCTTATGCGGCCGCCCGCTAGCATATCGCCCTGGGCAACGCGACGGCTCACAGTACTGCCGGGCTCGGTGACAATGACGCTGACGCCGTTACCCACCTGCACCACACCGCTAACCACAACCTGATCAACCAGATTTTGAAAGGTTGGACTGCCCGTGGGAGCAATGGCAATATCGGTGGGGCTAGGCGGCACAGTACCTGGCAAAAAGGGAGCGGGCAAGTTGGGCAGCGCTACGGGCTGAACCGCAACCTGGGGCAGAGGGGGCAAGCCCTGGGTTGCGGTTGCGGGCACCGTGGGCAATCCCTGACCAGCGGCTGTAGGGGTCGCCGGGGTTAGCACAGCGGCGGCTGGGTTAGGACGCGATACCTTGGGGCCGGGCAACACCACCGAGGCAAACGGATCGGAACGACCGGCAGAGACGGCCTCTACCCGAGCCTGGGGTGAGGTCGAGCGCAGCAGACTTGGGTCAGCCAGCCGTAGCGGTGTCGATGCGGCATAGAAGGGCTTCGACTGAAAGGGAGTAGCGGCTTCTCCCGTTGCTGGGATAAGAGCGCCATTAGGGTTGGCGGGGTCAGCCAGGGCTGGGTCGTCAACTGGATTAACTACGGCTACCTCGTTGCTGGGGGAGTTTGCCGTGGTGAGTCTGAGGGTCGCACCCGCTGCGATCGCCAACAGTAGCCCACCTCCGAGCGCAGCGTATAGCTTTCGGTTGGCTAGGCTCTTTAGCTTAGGCTCTCCAGTTTGCCTGGGCTTGGCAGAGTAGGTCATCGCAGCATCTCCCCACAAATTCCCCCTAACCATAGCGAATTCTTCAGAAAGTGGCGCATTTTCGCTCGGGTCAGAGGCGCGATTCGCGGAGCTTAAGGTTTGCGGCATCTCAGAAACGGGAACCGACTCGGAACGAGTATCTCTGCGGGAATCGGAGGTCAACACCGCGAGTCTTACACCGCAAGTGTTTCTACAGCCGCATCAAGCTGACTCTGCCGCCGCTGATGCTTGGCCTGGAGCTGCAACAGTAGAGCCTCGGCCTCGGCCTGCAAGTGCAGCAGCTCCACCTGCTGATTGGGGGGGAAGGGAGCATGGCGACTTTCAAGCCAGCAAAGTTTATCCTCGGCAGCAGAAGCTGTTCCACGCGCCGCTGGGGCTACAGCCGTCGTCGCGGAGCTGAGGGCTGCCACCGGTTCTCTGATCGCTCCCTCGGATAGAGCAGTTACCTGAACGTTAGCGCGGTCTACGGGGGCGTTCATGGGCAAAGGTTTAGATAAGAAATTGTACTTAGCCAGAAAGTTAAGGCATTTTAACTGTTCTGTCCAGAGCTCATCTTAGACCAGGCGATCGCAAACCGCTGAAACAGCCTGGGGCAGTTTCTAAATTGGAGATCCTCCCTAGGACAGAAATCCTGTGGCCAGATTGGCCAAAAGTACGGCTCTTGATCCGCTGGGGTCGAGGGTCACGGTAAACTAGGAGACACAATAGGGTCGAGCCTGGAGATTGGGTCTAACTCATCCAGGTCTTGAGCCTCCCATAATATATCGCCGACCTACCGTGACCCTAAGCGTAAATCCTGCCGCTATCTCCGTCTCCCGCACCAGCGCCGGGCTGCAACCCTGGCCGGGGCTCATTGAAGCCTACCGAGCCTATCTGCCCGTCTCCGACCAGACCCCGGTGGTCACTCTGTGCGAAGGCAATACCCCGCTGATTCCGATGCCGACTCTGGCCCAGCATATCGGTAAAGACGTCAAGGTATGGGTCAAGTACGATGGCCTCAACCCCACCGGCAGCTTTAAAGACCGGGGCATGACCATGGCCATCTCTAAGGCTAAAGAGGCCGGAGCCGAAGCGGTGATTTGCGCCAGCACGGGCAACACCTCGGCCGCCGCCGCCGCCTACGCTCGCCGAGGCGGCATGCGAGCCTTTGTGCTCATCCCCGATGGCTACGTGGCCTTAGGAAAACTGGCCCAGGCTCTGCTCTACGGGGCGGAAGTGCTGGCCATCAACGGCAACTTTGACGATGCGCTCGCCATGGTGCAGGAACTGGCAAAGGATTACCCCATTACCCTGGTCAACTCGGTCAATCCCTACCGCTTAGAGGGGCAAAAGACCGGGGCTTTTGAGATCGTCGATGCCATGGGCGATGCCCCTGACTGGCTGTGCATCCCCGTGGGCAACGCGGGCAACATCACTGCCTACTGGATGGGCTTTTGCGAATACCACCAGCAGCGCAAGTGCAGTCGCCTGCCCCGGATGATGGGCTTTCAGGCGGCGGGGGCAGCGCCTCTGGTCAATGGTCACGTGGTGCGCGACCCGCAAACCCTGGCCACCGCCATTCGCATTGGCAACCCCGCCAGCTGGACTAAGGCCGAAGCCGTGCGCGACGCCAGCCAGGGCGAATTTAATGCCGTCACCGACGACGAAATTTTAGATGCCTATCGCCTGCTGGCCCTAGAAGGCGTATTCTGTGAACCCGCCAGTGCGGCTTCCGTAGCCGGGCTGCTGAAGGTTAAAGATCAGGTACCCGCTGGCATTAATATCGTCTGCGTGCTGACCGGCAACGGGCTGAAAGACCCCGACACGGCGATCGCCCACAGCCGCAACCAGGTCAAAGGCGGTCTCAACCCCGATACCGGCACCTTAGCTAAGGCCATGGGGTTCTAGCGCCTGGCTGATCGACCCAATATTTACTGCCGTCCGAAATGGGCTCCCCTGCCGCTGTAGTCAATAGATGGAGAATGTGAACCGCGTTCAACGTCCCTCCAGAGCAACAACGACCCTCTGCCCCAGGGCAAACGCATACTCGTAGATGAGAGATACTTCAGGATAGATGTTGAGGCAGGACATCCTATGAGTACCTCTGGGTCTGAGTCAGGGACGTTGCTAGCGCACTTTGAAACGCTAGAAGACCC
>JAESGV010000092.1_pt1 | contig 165990 bp, 163 predicted proteins | sample 9269781 | NCBI WGS metagenome assembly JAESGV01 (sample SAMN15741586, study PRJNA653496) | algae metagenome | isolation source: Tildeniella torsiva UHER 1998/13D and co-occurring heterotrophs from... | place: Slovakia: Slovak Paradise National Park, Hrabusice, Kosice Region | collected 2000-01-01 | reverse complement strand
AAGATAGAATCTGAATTACAGCGCACTATTCAGCTTGCAAGCACTGATAAAACCCAATATTTCGGGTCGGACAAATCAGATGTTGATGTTGTTGTAGGACCACGACGGGTTTCAAAACAAAAAAGCAAACCATGAGTTGATGAGGACTTTGTTTATCTGGATTCTGACGATGAAATGGATGGTTTTGATGCTGATGATTCTGAGCAGCCAGCGAAGCGACGAAAAACTGCACGTGAACTCTAAAATAGAGTCATTAAAACACATACCTATTCTGTGAAATTTAACTTGTTACGCTGCTTGTTGTGTGTACAATATGCTAGTGTGATGTACACAGCATACGCGTACACGAAATTGTCACTACTTGTCTGATTGTGTTCAAACATCTTGTTTTGCGGCAGTTGACCGATTAAAAATTTAAGCAAAAAGAAGGCGTGTACCGACTCCTAATTGTTTAACGATACATTCACTGATATCCCATCCCACTGCGTCCACATGTTCAACTTATCCCAGTCTTTGTAGAAAGTTTTCAATTTTCCATTTTCAACTTCAAACATAGCAGCCGCATGCCATGTCGCATGCTTTCCAGTCGCTGGTAATCCTTCGTGTGGCTCACCCTTATGCGATCCCTCCGCAGTATACCTCAAGCATACCCATCTGTCAGTTGCAAACTCCACATCATAGCGTACGATGTGCAAATCATTAACAGATTTCATCATTTCTTTGATGTTAATACTTCATCACAAAACTTACTACCATGGTCCTCAGCGTACTGTAGGAGATCTTTAATTTCTGGAAATGTAGTAGGAGCGATGAACTTCGAATTCTCAGCTACCAAATGCTTAACGTTATCCGCTGAAGCTCGCTCTGGCGAGTAAGAGATATCCATATACTCTTTCGCCAACTTCAAATTTTGTTGTCCTGCGTCACCTGTACTCGACATATGTTGTATTTATTTCTCGAAAGGTAAAAAAAGAAGTCTTACAAGCACGCAGATCATACCCTTCGCTAAAATGCGAATGAATCTTATGTTGTATGACCTAAAGCATAAGTCTGATCTCTAATTCAAACAACGAAGTTGATGTCATTCGGACTCAAACGATTTGGCAAGACATGCACTTGAAAGTTAGCTCCAGCGGCAGAACAACTTAAGATCTGTCACAGTTATCATCTTGTCTTAAAAAGAATGCTACTCCCTGTAAATAATTAGATTTTCCTGTGCTATTCATAGCTGAGCAATTTTTACAGCGATAAAAGCGGGTTGGGATCTCTTCAGCTTGGTAAAAAACAGAGTTATGCAATCACTACGACAACACCAACAACAAGAGGACTACTTCCACACTCCACAATCAAAGCAAAGTGTCAGCGAAGCTCCAACGATAGGCTCAACACCTGTATCCAAAGAAACAATTAATGAAGCAATTGACCATGGAATCAAGGATGTAGAAAAGCAATGGACGAACGATTCTCATTAAACGCGTTGTAAAAATCACAGCTTGTTTTGGACTTCGCAAAAAAACATTTCCATGTCAAAGGTCTCTGCGCTGCGGGCTAGGTTCGCACAGAACACAACAAGCGAACCTGTGTCTTCTCCCAAACCTAGTTCTCCAACACCTGTAAAAAAACGGTGGCCGCCAGTTCAATCTGGTGGTTTCAAAAGAAGATTACCACGTGCTCTCATAATTGTCGACGTACAAAACGATTTTTGCGCAAATGGGTCATTATCAGTACCTGACGCAGATGCTGTCGTACCTGTATTCAACAACATTAGAAAGAAAAGCACATTTGACAAAATATACTTGACAAGAGACTACCATCCAGCAAACCACACCAGTTTTGCCTCCAACAATGACGACGCACCTCTATTCTCAGTCGTAAAACTCGAATGTGGCACCGACCAAGTCATGTGGCCCAATCACTGCGTTCAGGATACAAAAGGATCAGAATTTCATCCAGACCTGATTATAGAAAGTACAGATGAAGTTATAAAGAAGGGTATGAATCCAAAAATTGATTCGTACAGTGGTTTCTTCGATAATAATTCATCGGAGAAAACAGAGCTGGAGCAAAAACTAAAAGAGAATGGGATTACTGACGTGTACATTGGAGGTATTGCGTTGGATGTGTGTGTTCTGTTTACTTGCATGGATGCCAAGAAATTGGGCTTCAATACGTTTTTCATTCAAGATGCAAGCAGAGGATTAGGAGAAGAGCAAAACAAACAAGCAATAGAGAAAATGAAGAAAGCTGGAATTGTCATCATAAATTCGAACCAGATTAACTGAACATAAACATTTGTCATGCAATTCCCTGAATGTAAGCGGTAGAGTAGAACAAAAGCAGTACGGTATGGAGCAAGCCAAAACTGCATTGTCGGGGAATCGAACCCCGGTCTAGACGAACATGCTTGTTTGATGGCAACGTCCAATTCTACCACTAAACCAACAATGCTGATGGTATATGAGTAAATTTGGTATTATAATTGCAACTAAATAAAATTACCATCAGCATTGTTGGTTTAGTGGTAGAATTGGACGTTGCCATCAAACAAGCATGTTCGTCTAGACTTCCAACAGGCTTTTCATTTCTCTTAAGTTGCATTGGTAACAATATTTAATAAATAAAGGACAAAAAATGCGACAATGGCGGTTTAATTCTCTTCTGTTGAGGTGAGAGTTCCTCGCTTTGCTTGTTCATCTTCAATAGCCTTGAACAATGCCTTGAAGTTTCCTACTCCAAATCCAGAATTGTTGTGTCTTTGGATGATCTCCAAGAATAATGTTGGTCTATCTTCAACTGGTTTAGTAAAGATTTGCAACAAGTATCCGTTTTCGTCGAAATCTACTAGAATGTGTAGTTTTTGAATTGTATCGATATCTTCTGTAACTTTGATGTCGCTTGTTTCCAAACGTTTTCTCAAAATGTCATAATACGTACTTGGAACAGATAAAAACTCAACTCCACGCTCGCGCAAGTATGTTACAGATTTGATAATGTCATCAGTCTTGAGTGCAATGTGTTGAACACCTGCTCCACCATAGAAATCGACATATTCTTCAATTTGTGATTTTTTCTTTCCCTTTGCTGGTTCGTTGATTGGCATTTTGACATTCTCTTCCTTGTCAGTCATAACAATTGATTTCAAAGCGCTGAACTCTGTGTGAATTTGCTTGTCGTCTACACTCCAGAAGCGATGGAAGCCAAGTTTCTCTTCATACCACTCACAAGCGGGTTTCATGCCGTCCCAGTCTTGGTTTCCGACAATGTGGTCAATAAGTTGTAACTCTACATCTGGTGTTACTTTTGTCAATGGATCTTCCACATCGTTGATACGATAGTTTGGCATAAATGGTCCAGTGTAGTTGCTTCTGTCTACAAAAGTATGAATAGTATCGCCATATGTTCTAACGGCTGCTACGCGAACGATACCGTTATCGTCTTTGAGTTCAGTTGGCTCTTGGACTGATTCGGCGCCGTTTGTGACTGCTGCCTTGTAGATTGCTTCTACATTATCTACTCTGAAAGCTACATCTTTTACTGCGTCTCCATGATGTGCCAAAAAGTTTCCAAACGTTGTGTCTTTTGGTCTGAGTGCACTGGAGAAGGCAAAAATGATATCTCCTTGCTTGATGACATGAGTAACTACATCTCTTGAACCAGTTTCTAAGCCACGATACGCGTATGGTTTGAAACCGAAACGAGAGATATAGAATGATGCTGCTTGCTTAGCATTACCGACCCAGAAGTGTAAATGGTCGAACGCGATGAATCTGCCTGCTGGTACTTCTGCCTTGGACATGTTGTGTAGTTTCCAATAGATTTTGATTGAGAAGCGGAGAATCTTATTACAATTTATGCGTAGGGCTAGTGCTAATTTTGGAGAAATAAGGAATTCAAGCCCCCTCTGTACCTTTCCCGCCTCTAGTTAAAACTTTAGTGGTGATTATTGTGACCACAGCAATTTGATGCTGGTTGATCGGTAAAATGAAAAGCCACAAAACAGCACCTTCATGCCCGTTACTCTCCATAAATTGTGTTGGCTCATGTTACTCGCACCACTCTGAACACCAACTATATAGTCTTCTACAACACACTATTGTTCACAAACAAAAAGTAGGACATTACGTTACAGAATCTTGTGAAGGTGGGCGCAGGTGGCGATGGAATATATTCCCATTTTCACTTTTGGGTTTCGAAACGACGCTGTCACTCGGTATTAACGACGGTGTGTACAAAGTGGACGTACAAAAGTTCGATAAGGAAGAGCTGATAGTTGTTAGCATCTCTCGGTATGATCTAAGCACGCAAACTTGCATTGCCATGTTTCATCCAAAACACATGCAGCAAGGACTAAACGCGATAAATGAAGCGTTGCACACAAAAAACTTTTCACAATTCATAATTGACGATACACTAGTACTCGAGGTTACTATAGCCACGACATTATCTGCAGAAGTAAATCGATTATTATACAGTCCTGACATGTGCGGAAGCGTCACACGAATAGATCGTAGTAAAGCAGAACTTTGCAAATGGAGCTTGCCATACTATGCAAGTAAGAGGACATCAGCACCAGTGATCATGGCAGGTGAGGAGTGGAATTTGAACTGCGGAATACCTGTGGAAAATTCACCACTACCATGGATTGGCGTCACTTCCTCCATTAACAAACCTTGCTTTTTTGGTTTGTTCATTCGCAATTTTGTGGATCCCTGGGCATCGTTGTACGTTTTTTACTGCGAAAGTGACAGACATTTCGAATGGGATTTGAACAGGTGGTCTGATGACCAAAGAACAGCAAATTGTATGATAGGTAATAGAATGGAGATTTATTTTGGAGTCGCTGATGAGCAAAAACCCAACTTTGGATTTGACTGGTTGCCAGATGATTTGCTTAACATGCATGTGAATTCTTATTTCATTCCACATTCTACACACCACGGTTTTGTGGATTGTATAGACTCGTCAAATGGCTTGTATAAATTCATGGATCTACCAGTACTATTAACTTTGAAGGGTGTTCTACAATTTGAGCGGGAGAAAGATCAAGATGCACACTTGGAAGTAACAATGATCGCCAAAGGTCGAAAAGATTTCGAATTGGTAGTTGGAATCGCTCGAGAAAAACACTCGTTAGGTCACTGTGGATGGTTTGACAATTCTATTGGGTACCATTTCGATACTGGTGAAATTTTTGATGGCTATGAAGAGAATTATGTAACACATGCCGCATTTAGAGGAGGAAAGGTTTTCGAAGAAGGTGATGTTCTTGGATTAGTACTGACTGGCAACAAAGCCACATTTTCAGTAAATGGTGAACAAGTTTTCGTGGTCGATAACAGCGGATATTTTTTACCAACAATAACAGGAGTTGGCAGTACATTTTCTGTAAAATACACGTAATTTAACTATTTTGTTCTTTTATTCTTTTTGTACTGGGATCATCTACTCGTTCTACAAGTTTCCTCTTCTTAGAACTTGGTGGTTCCAAAAAACTTTCCAAGAATGATTTATGTTCCAAATCTCGTAACATTCGAACCAACTGGTTCAAAGTTGGACTAGCTTTGACCAAATCTGATAATCGATTTCTAAAGCTTCTAGCGTAATCATTATGCGCTTCCCAATCAGTTAACGCACGTTGTCCAAGACATGATTTCGCCCAAACACTTGGAGGAAACGAAGCATCGTCACTCAAAAAAGTATGACTCAAGAAAACACGTAGATCATGTTCACGAGTAGGAAATTTTGCCAAAAACTTGAATCGTTCCATATCAAAATCAATTCCATCCTGTGTAGCCAAATTGTTGAAATCTTCCCAGAATCTAGTTCGATCTTGTTCATCCACCATCCATCCGTTTGTTTCTATCGCTCTCATAAGAATTCTCTTCAAGTAGAAGAGACTTCCATACGTTACAGACAATGGCATCACTTTCTTGATTGCTTGATGCATTGTTTTCGAAAAATCTAACGAAATGGTGATCGATTCTTTGGCTAGTCTTGGAAGAAGGATTTGTATGTGATACCACATTGTCTCATACGTTTGCAAACTCTTATCTTGGAGTAGTACTTGTATCAGTGGTATCACACGATTGGTACCATGCTTGCGTACGGAAAGTGTGAAAAGATCATGGGAAGTAGTTTTTAGTGAACTAAAAAGGTAGAATTGATGTTCGGAAAGATCAGCTGATGCAATATAGTCACTTGCGTAATGTCCCATGTACATGATGACATACGTTGGGTATAATAACTGCAGTCGTAGGAACGGATGGTGATCTATGGTCTTAGATAGTTCCGCATCATCGCATATTTGTTGGATGCTTAGTGGTTGTTCGTGATACAGGTTAAATTCGCGTCGAATGGCTTCGATATGTTTTAGTGATGCGAATAGAGTTGGATCTTGTAATTGTTTTGGTGACAGTAACGAATTCACTCCGAATTGTTCGACTTGTGGTTTAAAAGCGTATTTTTCGTGACTTATTAGCCAATCGCGTATTTGTATCTTTCGCTCTTTAGTTAATGTAGCTGGTTTGGTACTAGATAGTGGATGATTGTGTTCATTGTTCTCATAAAAAGAGTTATCAATCGGATAGTGGCGTACTTGCGCGGTACAATGTAAAGGTCTGTATTGATTGCATCGATAACTTGTACAGTATTTGTTTATATGTGATCGTGTAAATACTTGTCCATTAACAAGCAATTGATGTCTGCCAGGTACTGGTTTTACGTTAGTGATCGGTTTTCCTATTCTATGAATTGTTTCTTCTATAACGTTAAAGTATTGTGGTTGTTGTACTTGTATGCTCATCTTGTGTTGTTAATTCGTTAGAACTGTCGGAATGTCGTGCAAGTTATTTTTATACATACTGCGGAATTGCGGAATGTCTACAAGGACTTTCACGGAACACAAACGTGAAGAGTGACGAGGACATGGGCTGGTTTGCATTCTTGTGGGTCAACTAATTACAATCTGCACACTTCACACAATGCGTAGTTTGAACCTACGCTCGTGCTTTATTTTTAATGTACGGTGTTCACAAAGATACTATTCTGCAGCTCTGGCAGTACACGAAGATCCAACAATCCAAAGTCAAACAAACGCTATGCAGAACCCAGAATCAAATACACCTATTTTTCAACTTACTACGAAAAAAGCAGTAAACAGAGCGTACGAAACATACAAAATATATGCCACAAAAAGCGACTCTGAGCGAATGAAGAACAAGTATTTAATGAAGCTCTTACGCAAATGCAAATCTCTAGGCGAAGCAGATTTTGCTTGTACACTATTTTCCGATCTAGAAAAACACAATATAACACTAACAGAAGAACTCATGGAAAGGTTCTTACGTATTGCAACGGATGCCCATCACACAAAACTAATGATAAAACTACTCAACGTTTGGGGAGAAAACATTCTATCTAATGAACACCCAGAAGAGATGACACTACTATTCCTCAAAGGGTTCCACACAGTATCTAATTTCCACATGATTACACGCGTCTATGCTATTGGTACACAGAAAGTACCACCGACAAATAGAATACTCTCACTGTTGATCAACTTGTGCAGAGAATATCGTGCGTTGGAACGCGTGGAGCATTTATGGATGGATGCCATGAAAAGAAATGTATTAATCAACGATGCAGTGTATACACAATTCTTTATGGCAAGTATCGAGTTGTGTAGACGACCATTAATGGAGAGCATAATAGAAAACTTTTCACGATTTCCATTAGAAAATTTACCCTCCATTGCAAGTTTGATGATTCAACAATGTGGACTACAACACGAACCAGGAGCGATACTAGACGTGTACACAGATTACAGAAAATTAGAAACACCATCAGTGATTGTATTCGGATCAATGATCACAGCGTGTAGAAAGGTCAACAAACCACAATATGTAACACGATTTGTGGATGATTTATTACTACCTCAAATGCACACTGTTCCAGTAGTCGTTGGAAGTTTCATACAAGCCGTCTACGAAGCGTACGACGCCACAGCAGCGATAAGAATCTTACAAGAAGCGAAAAAAGGAACCATTCAAGTGGATATCTTTGGATACTCGAATTTGATCAATACACTAGTTGATAACAGTCGTATAGATTTGGCGTTTGAAACAATGTTTGTTGCGGAGAAGAATGGACATACTATTTCACCTCACATGATGACAAAACTTATTGCTGTTTGTGGGTACCAAAATGCGATCAAGAAGGGACGATTGTTGCATGAAAAATGTAAAAAGTTGAATCTTTGTACGCCTGGAGTACAAATTGCGCTCATGCGTATGTATGCTATTTGTGGTAGTCCTGAAGAAGCACAAGAGGTCATTGATGAGTGCGAAAAGTTGGACACTATTACGAGCGACGTATGGAGTGCAATGATGGAGGTGTATGGTCGTACAAAGCAGGAGAACAAGCTGTACAAGATTTTCAAGATGGTAGAGAAACAAGATGCGATTATCGATTACGGAAAAATACACGCGCTTCACTTGCTTGGTAAAAGCGAAGAAGCGTTGCAAGAATATCACAAACTACCAATACCAGATACAAAATATATCAATAGAACGTTATTGATGTTAGTAGCACGAATTTATGCAGAAATGGATGAACCAGAACTTGCTGAAAAAGAATTGAGAAAATATGAAAATCTTGTGAAACCAAATGTACATACATTGTTGACAATTATGAAAGCGTATGGACCAGGAGCAATAGATGACGCACAGCGAGTGTTTAAAATGTTAAATAGTTTGGTACCGTATCACAAAGAAGCGCACGAGTTGTTACATGGTATGTTTATAGAAGCAGAGATGAAAAAAGAAAGACAAAATATGGAAAATATTATGAGAGAGAATACAGAGCAAGGAAAGTGGGATCTTTTCCCATACCGTCGAGTGAATAAATACAACAGTGCGGGTTTGTAAATCATTTACTGTTTGTGCTGGTTTTCTACCATGCACCATCTCCACCTACTCGGTGGTTGTTGTTACCACTTCTGTTAGCTGGTATTACATATCTTTTGCGTTCAGTTTGGTTGTTTTTGCGTTCGTTCGTTTGAGTGAAAATGTAACCTCTTCTGAACGCATTTTGCATAGCTTTTCTAAGCAATATACGAGCTTCATCAGCATCTTGGACAGGTACTTGGCAGTACTTAAAGAAAGACAAGTAGTCTTGCGTTTTTTGTATTTCAAAGATTGCTTTTTGCATAGCCTCTTGCATCTCATGTGTTGGTTTTCCAAAACGACAATCGTACTGCCAACTCATATCATCCAAAGTAACACCTTCGCTTCGATCAACAACTTTTTGTAAAAAGAAAGCATGAAACATGATCAAGCGTAGACCAACGTGACTTGCATTCCATGACAACTCCAATCGATCAGTATCAATAGCGTTGGTAATGGATAATTTGTGATACTTTTTCTTGATCCATAACGAGTTTCTGTCCATGACTTCTTGGACTATTGCTAAAGCAACATCGTTCCAGGAATAATCAGAAACGGAGAGTAGTGGCAAAAACTCACCAAGATTCGGTGTCACGTTTTTGCTTCTTGCGTATTCGTCCTTGATAAATCTCTCTACACGAGAGTTGATGATTTTTAACAACTCTGGGTACATTTCCACGTAATAGATCAACAAACGATGAAAGTGGCAGTAATATTCCAACGCTTTGAAACTTGCATGCATGTTTCGTTTCATGATTTCGACAATCATAGAGCACATGAGTTTACACAACACGTCAACGACGCGAGTGACAATGTGAACATTTTCCGACTTTTTGTGACTTGTAAACAACTTGGCAATGTACTCTTCAAAGATCAACATGCTTCTCTTTCCATGTTCCTTGTTAATGTAGAGTGGTATCCAATGTTCGAAGGGTATACCCCATGCGCTCTTTTTTACATCATCTTCGAATGCTGTTCTTGATAGCAAGTCCATAGGAGTGGTGATACCAGTCAACAAGAAAGTTTTTGGATTGTACTCGAGGTTGAGCCCGATACCAAGAACATCTTCTTCAAAAGTTACCTTGCTATGGAAGCAAATTGTCTCTCTGCGTGCCCATAGCTGTGGTGAGTGACAAAGCGTATGGTATTGTGGACCCAATTGTGAGATAGGTGTCAGATCTTCCAATTGCAAAAAGGTCAACGTGTGTAGTATGACTTCTTCAGGTAGTAGATCGAGCAAGAAGAACAACTTTTCCAAACGTTTGATTTTTTTTGCTTTTTTTTTCTTCTTTGGTTTGTGAATGGAAACTGGACGTTCAGCCTTGATGGTAGGAAATGATATGTTTTTCAAAGCTTGTGGCGTTGGGAGTGGTTCCCAATGTTCTTCAAATGGCCATGGATTTGTTGGAGAATGATTGCAAGCAAAACATTTGTACGATCTTGAATGACCTGCATCTATCATCATTCTTTCCGTAGTGCGATTATCGAACATTTCTTGGCTCATTAGAAACGACTGCAGTTGCAGAAGAATAGACAAGACAGTGTATGATGATGACCAACGGCAAAATTTTTTGTCCAGTGGTCCGTGTGGGTTCAGCATATCCAGACAAATCATACCTCTAAATACGTTTGGATGTTGCATCTTGGTTAATAGTTCTACTTCTGGTGGTTCGTGTGGATAATCTTCTGTAAACAACATCCTTAGATGAAAACAGCATCCATAGTAGTGTGAGTCATTAGGAGCCAATAAGTTGGCGTGCCATTCGAAAAGATTGTTTTCTAACGGACGAGCGCAAATTGTATACAACTTGGTACTGTTGATCTCTTTTAAATCGCGCAGTAAACGCTTCTGAGCATTGCCGGGTTGTGATGGCATGCTGTTTTGTTTGCTGGCAGTTAAAAAGAGCAGGTGGTTGTCCAAAAAGTTTTGGATTTGAATGTTCATGTACAATTCATGAAGCTTCGTGGTCAATTTCGTTACGAAAAATATTATTTCACTTGTCCTTGAGCTTCATTCGCAGCAGTTCAGAATTCTGTGTGCTTGTTTGTGTTTAAACTTACAACACCATGCAAACGTTTGAGGATGTTGACATCTTCTCGGCCCACAAAGACTACTGCAATAACAAGAAAGACATTATCAGCGCCTTAAAACAACAAATAGGGTTTGGTCCTACTTGTTCTCTTCTAGCTGGACTAGCAAACGCAAAGGCAATAGTTTGGGACAGAAAAACTGGTGCTCAAGTCGCAACGCTAAACGATATACCACAAGGTAAATCATCGCGGATCAATTATATCTCCTTGATAAACGATCACGAACTCGCTCTCGCAGGATACACGATAGTTATTTGGAATTTTAAAAACAATACTCAAAGGACTCTGAAAAATGTATTCATTCAGCAACACCAAACGGTGAAATATCGAATTCTGTCGCCAACAACAAATATTCTCATTGTTGTCGCACAGAATGGTATCGAAATATGGAACACAGAAACTCCAAGGCGATTAAAAAAGTACACACATGCTACGAACAATGAATTAGCGTTTTTCAACTCGTTGACACGTGTAAACGATGAATTAGTTGCACTATACTGCCAACCTGATGTGGTTCTATTCAACTACAACACTTTGAACCTCCACAAGATCATCACCAAACCAGAGTTGAAAAAGATTTCCCAAATGAGTGCAAGTAACGGAAAACTATACATACATACTCCACAAAAACTCTATCGACTCGGAATTGAAGATGAATCGCTTACAGTTATAGCAGATAGCCAAGGATATTGCTTTGGCTTTGAAGTGTTTCATGAAAACTTGTTTGTAGCAACAAAAGCGATAAGTTTGTATCGTATACACTATGGTAGGACAACTACTGTTCACGAAGATACTGCAGCAGTTATTGGAAAAGTGGACAGCAAATTTATCATGTTCCAGGAGCAGTCCAAGTTCAATGTCATACTCTATGATCCGTTTACAGACAAGAACAAGATCGAGTTGGAAGGTCTGCCAGGTATATGCGTATGTCCGTTTACCACGTATTAAAACTATTGTACATTTACTATACCATCTAGAGCGTATCCAGTACCTTCTAGATTTTTACTTAGAACTTTTAGGAGTAGGCCAAACTTTTTCTTGATAAGAACTACACTTGGTGTACCTCCTGGTAAAATGCATCTTGGATCACCGGTAGGATCTCTAAAGTACACCGTTTCTCCTGATTTCCGCTTCTCGTAGTTTGCAGTTCCTACGCAGATAATATTTGCTTGAAAATCGTATTGATGCGCGTAAAAATACAGACAATCGTACATTAATTGTCCTAATGTAACGTTGTTAATGTTCTGTCCAAAGTTTCTTTCATAGTTTTGTAGATGCGAAACGACCAAGTAATGTAAACCAATTCCTGGTACTCCGCCTGATTTCCCAGAACTCATTCCATGTGTTTTGATCATTGTTTTCAGTACAAAGCAAATGGGGCGCATTTGCGGAAACTCTGCGATATAGTTTCGTACAAACTGCGCATTACCGCTACCATCATCGATTGTGTTGACATCAAACTGTACTCCGGTTACAGTTCTGAATCTACATACTGGCACACGTCCTCTAATTAACATACTACTTTTCACGAAAGATTCTGACAACAGTTGTTTGTGTAGCGTTTGAATAAAAGTTCCCTGTGTTGTCTTCACAAAGATGTCGACGTCACCACCAGACATTATAATATCTGACGCGTAGGAACCCATCAGTATAACTTTGCATGACGGTTCTAACTCCGAGCATACTTTACGCAAGAATTGGATTGCATCGCTGTAGACTTGTCGTTCGTCTTCTGACATGGTCACACTATCTGCAAATTGTTGAATTGTTTCTTCTAACTGTCTAAGTTGCATAACATCAGGCCTCTTCATCTCTTTGTGTGCATTCTTCATTTTCAGAGTTTACTGCTTACAATTAATTCCAGTACCACTTGTCCAAGATCACTTGCATCGTACAGTATCATGTACATACAAGTAGTGGTTAGATTCAGAGACTGATCAAAAGCTCAGCTTACAAATATTTAGCCAACTGCAACCTCAGACAAATTTGAACTAAGAACATGAGTTATAACTTTACTCTAAAGTTGGTTGCAGGTACAGCAAATATTGAACTCGCCAAAGATATTAGTCGTCTTATGAATGTACCGTTATCGCATGCAATAGTGTCTCGGTTTGTTGATGGCGAAATCACAGTACAAGTCGAAGATTCTGTCCGTGGCTCAGATGTTTTTGTCATTCAACCCCACGGGTGGCCTGTAAATGATAATATCATGGTAATAACACCAAGTATATGCTAACGTATGCCAGGAACTTTTATTGATTGTTGATGCTCTAAAACGTGCCTCTGCAGCAGTACGTACACCACACAACGCTAACCGTTACAGAGAATTACAACAGTTATACCCTACTATGCTTACGCGCGTCAAGATAGAAAAGCAAAACCACGTGTACCTATCGCAGCAGCACTTTTGGCACGCTATTTGGAGTCAGCAGGAGTTGATCACGTTATAACTTTGGATCTTCATGCAGGACAAATCCAAGGTTTCTTCCACATCCCTGTAGACAACGTCGCAGGAAACAAAATCATTATGGGAAAGACTTTGAAGAAATTATTCGGCTATATTGACAACATGGTTATTGTATCACCAGACGCAGCGGGAGGAGAACGCGCGGAACGCTTTAGAACTTATTTAAAAAATGAAGAAGGTATCGAAGCCGATTTTGCAATCATGAACAAGTGGAAACAACGCGAAGAACAAGAAGTAGTACCAACAGGAACCATTGTCAAAATCGCACCAAAAACAAAAGAGTTCAAAATGGAATTGATGGGAAACGTAGCAGGACGAGTTTGCGTAATCGTTGACGATTTGGCAGAAACTGGTTCAACAATTTTACATGCTGCCAAATGTTTGCGAGATGCAGGTGCAGCCACCGTGATCGCATGCGTTACACATTGTCTACTCGACCTAGAAGCGTTGGATCGTATTCGTGAGGACCCCTATTTGGATCATTTAATCGTCACAGATACAGTCCCTTCACGCGATACCACTCTAACAAATCAAAAAGAATTGAAAGGTATGACAAAGAGTCCAAGTAGTCAAGCATTTGGAGATGTAGAGATAGATGGACTTGGTTTGGACTTGACAAAAGGTAAAAAGTATCCAAAGATTATGCGAGTTAGCATTGCGAACATTCTTGCAGAATCAATTAGAAGAGTTCATAATGAGGAGAGTATTTCAATTACTTATTTTTAAATTTATTTTTTCATGCTCTTTTCTTGTTTCTCTTTTCTAATGGTATCGGATTGAAGTGAAAACAGTTCAGATAGTCGATTGGACAAGGATGGGTCTGCTTGTCCGTTATTGGGATTTGCGTAGCGATATCCTAAAGTGCTTTTGTCGATTGAGCAAACGTGATCCCATCGCAGTGGATAATCCATTTCGGTTGCATGATGATTTGTGATAATGTTTTTCAGTATTTTATCTTCATCCACTGTTCCTGGTTTTCTTTTTGATCGCATTTCTCGTTCTTTCTTCTTTTTGGCCTCTTTGGCTTGTTTTATCAAATCTTTTTCCTCTTGTTTTCTATCCGCTTCGAGTTCTTCCCTCCATGCCTCTTCTTGCACTATTTGTAGACTTTGAACAATATCCCTATTCAAATCGTACGCATAGTTCATACTAACTACAAACACTACTTGATTCAAAACTTGAGCCACTTGGAACAGAACATCCTTATCTTCTTGAGTTAAATCACTTGAATAGAATGATCTATTTACTCTATTTGCCGGCACTAGTGCAAATCGTAGTTCTTCTGAAATTCCATAAGGTACTAATAGTAGATTACCGCGCCTAAATGGCTTTCCGGAAAACAGTTCTTCATGCGTAGGCACGAACTCTTCATTTGTTGGTGAAACTAGCTGTGGGGCAGGTGGATCGGAGATCTTTCTCGTTCTTGCAGCAGATAATATACGCAGTCTTCCATCAGAATTATTTGGTGTATTAAATCTCTTTGGTTCGCCTTCCGGCCTAGCAGGGCTGTTTGTTTTGTTTGTACTTCTAGCTCCATGATGTGTACTAGGTCTGGTAGCCATAATTAATTTAACAGTCAGGAGCTAAGACGTATTCATTAGCTACTCGCCAGCCAAACAGTAAGACAAATATTTTACAACTTAATCACAGATTCAACAGAAGAATCTTTAAAAAGGTTTTCGCGACTATGCAGTGCAACTAATAAAGGTATCAACGCTACGCTAAAATGAAAAGACTCAATAAAAGTTTATAGTTCGTCGTTATCCCAATCTTTGGTCAAATCTGGTACTTCGTCGTTACCTTCTTCCCAATCGATACCATCATCGTCAACAACTTCAAAATCAAACATTTCAACTTCGAAAATAAGTTTAGAGTTTGATGGAATGGTTCCCATATCTTGGTCTCCATAACCATACTCTGGTGCGATTTCAAAAGTGGCGACTTCTCCTCTCTTCATGGTCATGATACCCATATCCCAACCTTTGATGACTTGTCCAACTCCGACTGGGAATGTTAACACGATAAAAAGAACAAACCATTGAAATCGAATTTCTGGTCACGATCTCTGCTGGAATCGAACTTGTCTCCATTTTCGAGTGTTCCTACATAATGTACTGATACACTTGCGCCTAAGTTGTTAAATACTTTGTACTCCAGAAACCTTTTGTTGGTGTGTCGCCAGAGCCTTCTTTGATAATTTTTTTGATGACACCACCGTCGGATGTAAGTTTGATTTCAGTTGCGAGAGCGAATGCAACTAAAAGAACGAGTGTGAGACCTAACACGTGTTTGTTCATTGTCAAAAGTTTGGGACAACCAGTACTTACAAAATGGAAGAGACACTTTATTTTCATTATTTTAAAAGCATAGCAGCACTAGTAGTACCAAAATTGAGAATAATGGAAGAATTTGGTTCGCATTTGAAACAATTAGTTTGCAAACGAGTTGTCCACGTATTTCTCCTGCTCCATTTTGTATTGTGTGCACGTTAAAGTAGTATCCTTGTGCTACAAGTGTTGATATTTGGTCGTTTGAAATCGAAAATGTGTTTGATGGAATCTTTCCTGATGTGCTTGGAGTGAAACCGACTAAATTGAAAACGATTGCACCCGTTACGCCGACAGTCCCAGCATGAATGTGAGCACTAGTAATATTTGATGTGAGGCCTGTGTATGCAAGTGATGTAACAGTTAACACGTTCCCATTTAACGAAGCTACAGCTGTTCCGGAAGCCGACGAGGAAACACTTGGTGCTCCTTGCTTTGTGTCCAATGCTACTGTGAAATTAGAGCACGATTGTTGTGCTGTTGCATAAACTAGAAGCAACGTTAGCGCGACAATGTGTCTCATGTTGTTACTGTCAGCTTTTACAATTCAAACATACCGTACTTTGTGTTGTCAACCTTTTGGCTTGGTCAACATGAAAAGAAAGAGGAATAATGCGAATGAGGAAGCAACAAGTGAATTGTCTGAAGAGTTACGTCATGAATTCCACATTAAGTGGAACCAGATATCAACGGACATAGGTAGCATGAAGCAACGAATGGAAGCGTTTACGAAAAAGTTCCTTCTTTTCCGGAATGTTTTCTGATGAACTGGGCTACCAAGAACCAGACGAGAATGGTGAATACTTGATCGATAGAAACCCATCTCAATTCCAAATAATTTTGGATTTTTTAAGAGGATACGAAATTAGAGAAAGACTTGGTGAACTCAACACAGCACAAAGATCGATTTTACGCAACGATGTTGACTATTATAATATTAAGAGTATGTTTCTGCACTTATCAGACAACAAGTAAATCTTAATATTTTAGTACTAACGTTTGTATTGACACAGATGAAAGAACTATTTTGAACATTTGGGATTGACAAAACAATCTATGAAAATCGTTACTACAATTACGCGACAGCATGCTCCATCAGATGTCGCGCTTCACGAAATTTGTAAGAGAAGTCATGTCTCGTTATGTCTAATCATCCCAGGAATGTTGGCAACTTCATCGACTCACAACACATATTTGTGGAGCACCGAAAGCTGGCAAGTAGTAGGTGAGTTTGGAAACAGTACTCAGAATGAGAACGAGCCTGTTAGCATTACAGTCATGTGCGCATTTGAATACGAATAAAATTTATTGTAGAATTCCTTCTAATGCTTTTGCAATGAGCTCTGTTCTGTCAGTACCACTAACGTACTTGTGCCATCCATCTTCAATGAGTCCAAAATCTTTCTCGATCATGCTTCCACATGTAGTTTTCCATTCAGATTCTTTCGATCTCTCAGCATATCCTTCTGGTACATCAACTGCATCAGTCCATGCACTAGTTTCTACTTTATCACCGTTCTTATCCTTGGAAACAACACAATAGCATGAATCTACCCACTTTCCTCCCTTGTCATAAACTCCGTTCTCAAGAGCAAAGTAGAGTACTTGCATCTTGTGACTTGTCAAGAACAACTCTTCAGTTCTTGTCAAGTTTCTCATTTCAACGTCAACTTGCTTGTATAATGCTTCTAATCTGTTATGAGCTCCTTTCTTGGTTTCATCTCTTGTCGATGGTTGGTTGTTTACACCACTATTACCAGAGCATCCAAATACTTGAACAAATCCCTTGTTATACTTTTTGGTAAGTACAGTTCTCACTGCTTCTAATTTGGATTTCTTCGTCGATGCGACGTATGCACGAATAATTGGAGCTTCTGTTTCCTTGCTTGGTAAACCAATACGCTTGAGAATTTCTTGTCCGAGTAACTTTTCAACGTGAATGACGTGGAATGGAGCAACGCCTTCTAGTTTGGTGGCAACGTCAGGAATAGTGTTAGTAACGAAGAAAGATTCAAATCCTTCTCTATCACCACCCTTTGCGAATCTCTTCCATCCGTCATTGGGGAATACAGCGTGAGTAACGTACGCACTGACCTTCTTGGCACCAAGTTCCATCAACGCACTTCTGCATTCATACAACGTACCTCCAGATTGTACCAAATCGTCAATAATCAAGACGTGATCCATGGCTTTGGTATCGTCTTTGGGCCAGTAATGTCTATCAACAATTTTGATGGTTCTCTTCTCACCATCACGAATCTTACTGCATACAATTTGTGGGAACCCTTCAAACACTTTCTTGAAACGTTTGCATGCACCTTCATCAGGGAACGCAACTGTAATTGGATCTGTGCCACGTCTTGCGTGAAGAACATCGTTTAGCAAGAGTGGAATAGCGGAGAGCATTTTGAGCATGACGTTATCAGTAAAGTAGAAACGAACTGGTAACGCGTGAATGTCAAAGATCATCATGGTGGCTGGTCCTTGAACTGTTGCTGGAATGCATGATGCTACAATCTTGGCTGCTGTCTCTGCAGTGGCTACGATACCTTCTTGTTCGATTCTTTCCATAGTTGCAGTGGCAAAGTATGGTAAAACGATGGTTAGTGACTTGACGTGTTGACGTGGTAAAACCATGATGACTGACAGTTGATCCAATAAGAATGAAGGATCGTAGAGTGAACCAATGAACACGACATGCTTGTTCTCGATATCTTTCTCGAATTGAATGTTTGGTGAACGATCAGGGAAGCGTTGCCAGGAAATGTATCCATTTCTGAATTGTTCAGAATAGGAAACACACATTTCTTGTGCTAAGCTTTGCATGGATGAGTGTGCGAAAATGACAACGCGTTCGTCTTCGTGACCATGTTCGAATGATTTGTGTAACTTGAGTTTGGACTCGAACTTTTCGACGAGTTCTTGTTTGGAAGAGACGACAGTTGTAGTTGGTGATGTCTTGAGTGGAACTTGAGATTCACCATCGACGTCGAAATGAAGTAGAGTGAATACTGGGTAACCTCCATTTTCGATGACTTTTCTTCCTGGTAAGCCGATTAATTCGATTAAGCAGCATACACCGACAACTTTGCCTCCTACTTGTTCGACAAGTTTGCATGCTGCCATGGCCGTACCTCCAGTGGCAAGAAGGTCGTCAATGATGAGTACATTGTGACCTTCTGCTGCACCTTTTTGTATTTGAAGTGTGTTAGATCCATACTCTAGATCGTACTTTAGTTCTACAACGTTTGGCATCTTTGATGGTTTGCGAATCATGATGAATGGGATGTTGAGACGTTGGGCCAACGCAGTACCAAAAATGAAACCTCTTGCGTCCTAACATTTGTTAAAAACTGTTACATGCACGACTTACCATTCCTGCTACTGCTGTTACACCTTTACCTCTGTAGTGGTCTGCGAGTAAGTCATACGATAACTCTCTTTCTTTTGGTGCGGACAATAGACCAGAAATATCTCTGAACATGATGCCTGGCTTGGGGAAGTCTACGCATGTTAGAACTCTGTTATTTCGAAAGTACCTGGCACGATGGGAATCGTGGCAGCAATCTGAACTAATTGCTCATAAGACATGTTGGTGTTTTGTGATTTTGCTAGAGTTGACAGAGACAACTCCGAATTAATACATCAAAATATTACAAAGAGGTTCAGCTGACAATAACAGAAACATCATTATGAATCGAGGCCATGGCTCCGTTCGTGACTTAGAGCACCCTTTAATTAAAGTCCCATACGAGCAATTAAATTTAACTTTTCGAAACTCGCAAAAAAGTGTGGAAAAGGATTTGAGTGTCGTACAAAAAGCAGTTAAAGAATTGGGAAAAAAGAAAAATGTTGGTCACAAAGAAGCTGGAGAATACTTGGGTAAAGTGGTACAAAAATTACGCGGAGTCAAAAGAAAGGTTTGTATATATTTTCCACTATTAACAACCAGTTGGAAGAAACAGATGTCGAAGAAGAGAAACAATTGCACGTTATTCGAGCTCGATTATCGCATTTACAGTCATCAGTCGATCCAACAGCAGATAGACGTTTTAACGGAGTAAGACTTAATCGCATACTAGTGGACTACATGCTCCGAGAAGGTTATTACGATTCCGCAAAACAAATGGCAGAAAAATCGGGCATAAACGTATGAATGCTTCTTTTTTCACTAACATGCAGGACTACGTCGATATTGACATTTTCATAAAGTCACGTGGTGTAGTAGATGGACTTCGCATTCAGAATTGTGCAACTGCTTTGCAATGGTGCACCGATAACAAGTCACGACTACGCAAACTCAATTCATCTTTGGAATTTCAACTACGTCTGCAAGAGTTTCTCGAAATGGTCAAACAACAACGAAAACATGAAGCCATAGATTATGCGAGAAAATATTTAACAGCGAAAAAGACCGAAGAGGAGAAAAACGAAATTGTTGACGCAGCCAATTTAGCTCTTGTTCAACGCGCGATGGCCACTCTAGCATTTGGACCTTCAACCTCATTGTCACCATACAAAGAATTATTCGCGAACACTCGGTGGACAGAACTGGAAGAGTTGTTCAAACGCGATTTTTACATGCTGTATAGTTTGACTACAAAACCATTGCTGTACGTCACCATGCAAGCAGGTTTATCAGCACTAAAAACACCGTATGTGGTTTCAAAATTTATAACAAAAATAGTGTCGCTTATGATGATGAAAATTATAACGTGAATGATCCACTATGCGACACATTGTTTCAACAATTGAGCACAAACTTACCATATGCGACTCATATACATTCTAAATTAGTTTGTCGTATAACTGGACAGTTAATGGACGACAGAAATCCACCAATGGTGTTACCAAATGGAAATGTGTACAGTTTAAAGGGTGTTGAGAGTATTTCTAAAGAGGGTGTGTTGACCGATCCTAGAACAAACGAGCAGTTCCCTGTTACAGCACTCAAGAAAGGATTCATTATGAATTAAGAATCCATGTAAATAATGTACAAGTTAATGTTTTTGTAGTCGTACTTTGTCTTCCTATTTGTGATTAGAACTTGTTGGTTTACAAAAGTTGCTAGCATAGCCAATGAACAGAGCCAGCGATGAACCACATATCAAGTTTGAAAAAGAGGAGCTAGAAACAACTAAAAATACATTAGATTTGAAGCTAGGCGAGTGGAAGTATAACTATAACGATAAAACGATAATTGAGAAGAATAACATTTGGACAATCAAAAACTTTTTATCACCTCAGGAGTGCTCAGACTTGATAAGATTTAGTGAGAGTTTGGGATTCGTTGGAGAAGATGATTCTGAATACAGATCTCAGAAACGTACAGTGTGGCACGATCCGGCATTCAGCGAACAAATTTGGAATAGAGCAATGTATTGTGTACCAAAAGATGCTGCTAAGCTACACACAAAGAGTGTAGCTGGCAAAGGTTATGAGCCTTGTGGATGCTATGACCAGATGCGATTTTACAGATATGATCCACAAGAAAAATTTGAGTCCCATCTTGACAAACCAAGAGTTATCAAAGAAAAGAAGAGCTTTCTAACGTGTTTAATATATTTAAATGACGTTACAGAAGGTGGCAGCACAGCTTTCTACGGTGAAGTCAACAGCGAAGCTCCAAAGTTCAAAATTGCTCCAGTTAGTGGAACGTGTTTGTTCTTCGTTCATGGAGGATTTATTAATCGCCATGAAGGTGAACCCATCCCAGAAAACTCTAATCAACGCAAGTATGTTTTGAGAACAGATATTTTATATCAGCCAAAGAAAGTTACATAGCTAAATTACTTTTTCTTCTTGTTCTTCTTTTGAGGATAAATTTCTGTAAAGTACGGACACAGCCCTTCCACTTGCGACAGTGAACACTTTTCGCACTTTGGATGAGTTGGTGCACAGATCTTTTGTCCAAATCCGACAAGATTTACGTTGATCGGCTTCCACTCATCTTTTGGTAGAAGCTTCTCAAGTTCTGCTCTTGTGACTTCCGGTTTCTCGGTATTAACCCATTTCAATCTGTTTGAAATTCTATGTACCTAACATGGTTAAAAAAAAGTTCAAGTTAATCTTACATGTGTGTCTACTCCAATTCCCACAACATTACTCCAAGCATGGTTCATGCACAAGTATCCCATCTTCGGCCCAACACCAGGCAACTCCATCATTTCTTTAACATTGTTGGGAACATCACCTCCGTATTTGTCTTTCACAATTTTTGTCGCCTTTTTAATGTACTCTGCTTTTCTCTTGTAGAATCCAACTGGAAATATCAACTTGGTAAGATCCTCCAAAGATGTCTCATTAAGCGAGTCTACCGTGAATCCATGGTTCATTAGCTTTTCCATGACCTGTACAGTGATTGTGTCTTTTGTTTGAGCGCTGAGCATCAAGCATACGAGTGTTCTGTATCGTTTGATTTTGAGTATTGCTTCGTTTTCTTCATCCGATTCGAGTTTTTCATGATGATCTGGAAAATACAAACACAATTTATCCACGGTAGCGTGTTCAGCAATTCCACCTTCGCCTCGCATCTTTTTAATCAAGTTGTACTGCTCATCAAATTTCGTCAAGTCTGGCTCCTTGCTCTCATACTCTATTACTACACTCTTACGAGTACTTGAAGATCGTTTTGTCATTTGTTTAGCCTAAACATTCTCCCTTATCCTAGATTCTTTTTATGCGTCGGTTGACAAGAGATTACAAGTAGAGCATTCCAAAACAACAGCATGGCAAACAATCCAGATGAACATGTGTTGGACTTTCAAGACTTTACGTCAATGAATGAGCCAAGTGGTGCAATCGTCAACGGTACAAATGTTGAACGTTTCTTATATTTTTAGTACCTTTCGACCAAACAGAAATTCCACTCGATGACGAGCCCGTTTTACAGCCAAACACTGCAAATAATTCGAACACACCAGCCTCGAATCCACAATCACCAACTAACGCTGCTCCAACAAGCGCCTTTTGGACAATAGAATATTATCAACCATACTTTAACGTCGATACAACGCAAGTACTAAACCGTTTGTGGAGATCGTTCGTGCCCATCAAAACAGATTTCTTATCCGTTATTCGTGAAAACTCACCAGATCTTTGGGGTCCCTTCTGGCTTGTTACGACATTAATTTGTATCATCGCCATAACAAGCAACTTGGCAGGACTATTTAACTTTAATTCTTTCATATCACAATTCACCAATCCAGAGGCAACACAAGGTCCTCATTCGAGTCCAAAAACTGCTCTAGAGTGGACAAGCGATTTTTCTGTAGTCACCGTCGGATCAACAGTACTTTATTCGTATGCTGGCGTCGCACCGCTATTGTTATGGTTGATGATGAGATACAAAGGCGTTCCAGTTAGCATTATCGAAACATTATGCGTTTATGGATACTCGTTCTCTGTGATCATTCCATTTGCAGTACGTTCATTACACAAATACTAATTTTAAAGGTTATTTGTATTTTTGATTTCAACTGGCTGAGATGGGTATCGTTACTGGTTGCTTTTTCTGCATCAGCATTGTTCATAATCATGTCACTTTTCAAAGAGTGGAAAGCTGCACTATCAGATCCAAAAGATGGAATTTTTGTGATCTTATTTGTCGCGTACGTGTATTTACTCCACATGGGATTAGCTCTATTTGCTAAATTGTTCTTTTATACATTTGCAACACCAATCAACGTTTAATATAAATTTCTCGTTCCCAGCACTAAATTGTTATTTTATTCAAATGTGACCGTGGCGTCTTTGTGACGAGCTGTCAGGTGATCTAAAGCGAGGCAAGAAGCAAATTAAAACTCCTGACGTTTGAACGATGCAAACTAATTAAAGCGCAAAAGCGCACAAAACACTCATACAACACTATGAACCCTTATAGTTATGCGATGGAAGGACTCAACAGAGGAGGCTACACCTCGAGTAACACTGTACCAACCCCACTCCAAGATGCTTTTAAACAGTTCGCACAATACGATGCTCCTAACTTGAGTGAGAATACCTTGGAAGCAGCAATAGACAAACTAGAATCAGCAAAGCGCAAAGAAGGCTACATGGGCGCGACAAAAGCTTTTGTGAGTAGTTAAGGTTGGATAAAACTAGCCGATGGTGTTTTCAAAGACGACAAATTTGTTCAAAACCCAGTGACTTTGGTTCCATTTTTGAAATTCGCTGTCTCAATTCTTGAAATGTATACATCATCACTAGACAAAGAGAAACCAACAGATGGATTACACGCCACTAACGTAATCGAGAAAATTACTGCTTCCACTGCAAAGCTGTGTTCCGATATCAAGAACAGAGGAGATAATGCAAATGCTCTAGAAAAAGAGTTCTTTGTTCTAGTCGGGAAATTCTTTGAAGAATACATTGCATCATTTACTTCAGACTCTGTAATGATGCCGGCTATCATTGGTGCGCTCATCCAGCGCCATGAATCGCACACTAAAGCACTGATCCCAGCGTGGGAAGTGTTAAAGAGTGATGTCGAGTCTGCAGCTTTCGCTCAGATCAACACCACTTTGAACCTCTTTGTTCAAAAAGCTTCTGAAGTCTATCGTTCATCAAAAGATGAAAACACCACACCATTCATTCCTGTAGCACTGGATCTAATTAACGGAACAAGATACGAGCAAGATTTCAATGCTCATCGTTTTGTCTTCTACCAAAAACAACTCGGTAAATTGGATTCATCCATTTTATTTAATGAGCAACAAAGAGAATCATTCCGCAAGTCACCGACGTTTTCGATACGCATTCACTCCATTAAAGCTACAAAGCTAACTGCGTTCGATAGCAATGGATTATCGGATCCATTCGTAACATTTTCTCAAAGCGATGAAATAAAATTCAAGACAAAGAAAATCAAAAAAGAATTGAATCCAGAGTGGACGTTTGGGGAGAAGGATGATGCCAAGATTGAAATTAAACCTTACTTTGAGTGGTCCACTATAAAGGTCATGGATTGGGACTTGATTGGAAAGAACGAAACAATGTGCGAGTTCATTGTTTCATTCGTAGCCTTGCGAGCATTTTTCACTATGGGAAATGAAATTAATCCAAACGACCAATTTACGTTAATTTTGCGAGATCCACGCACTGTGAAGAAAAAGGATACTTACAAGGTGGGAATGGAAGGAGAATTAACGATTGTATTCTCATTTTTATAAACATGGTCCAAGCCTAACTTTTAAACTTTTTTAAGGAACATTGTTATCGACGATTGTTTCTTCTTAGTAACAGGATGAGCTGCCTTCTTGACCGGTGTTATCGATCGCTTCTTTGGAGAGATCATAGGCGCTGCTGCCTTTTGCTCTGTATTTGCTTGTTTAACTTTTAACAAATTCTCCAACTTTCCTACTTGTTCCTCTATTTGTTTCAACAACATTTGCTCTTTTATACAATCATCAGTAATCAATTTCATTTCCATTTCTACTTGCTTTTTTGCTTCCACTAGTATTGGCTCCTGTACAATAATATTCGTACTCATAGCCGTTTCGTTATTTTCGCGAATCTGTTGCAGAATTTTCTTTTTGAATGCACTTAGAAGCGTTATTTGTTTTCTACCAGAAGAATCAACAATTGGAAAAGAATGCGCAATCGCTGAAGCAGGTTTCACTTTTGTCTTTCTTGGTCGTTTCTTCTTTGGTTGTATTTCATAAGGTTCTGGCGAGTCATACTCGAATTCACTCTCCGCGTAACTTCTATTTCTTTTTCTTCGTGGGAAAAAATCTAGTGTATTTGCCAGTGATTGTTCATTCAAATCTATTGAACCATCTCTCATTTGACGTGATAGCATTAACTCTAGTTCGTATTCCATTAATTGTCGTTTAAATCCATCATTGATCCTCGTGTGATGATGTGTTTTTGTTTGTATGTGATTAAACGCATCTGCGAGTGTCCATCCAAGTTTGTTCATCGCGTAAGCCAAGAGCATGGATACTGACCGACTACGCGCTTCACGACAGTGAACTAGTACATTGAATCGTTGGCCTGTATGGTCACTTTGGATTCCTTGATGAATAAATTCAACACCTTCATCAAAGTATTGCTTCAAATCTTGGTCCATACTGTCTGGAATGTTTATCCTTTTGTATTGTATCATTTTTTCGAATTCTACTATTTCTATTTCGTAAACAGGAGTCAGACATGACTTTTTTGCATTCTTTCTTCGTTTTACAGTTTTCTTGTCAGTATTTTGACCTATAGTGAAATCCCATGGTGCGATTTGACCTTCATCTACGGATAGTGGCGTTGATGATGTTGGCGTTGGTGTTTCGTCGAGTGACATTTGTGAATCAGTGTCTGCTTGTTCGAATAAAAAATAGTTATTATCCACTGCATCGTCGTTGCCTGGTGTAGCCATTCCTAGTCCAAGACCTTCTACAACACATTCGTCTGCTAATAGTAATTGTGAAATTGCAGAATTTTGCGAAGAAGTGTTGTCTATGGTTGGTGTCTTGTATATTCTCTGTTTGACTGTAGGTTTGTTGTCGAAATGGTTTTTAAGGTCATCAGTAACATTTAGAACGCATCCTACTCGCAAGACTTTCAATAAAGTTGCATTAGCAGCGTCATATCTGTTTCCAAGGAATACATTTTCAAATATTTCCATATTCAGGTTTTTTCCACTTCGTAGAAAGCGTAGTCACTAATCGGTGGCACGTAACGGTAACAAAGATATCTTTGATGCTTCTTTGGATTGCGTTCCAGGTTGACGACTTTACTACAAACACAAACAAGAAAATAAGCTCGAATAATCACAAACTATAAGTTCAACAGCGGTGCTAGTATATTCACCAAAGATCACGTTTCTCGCTGCATATTGTAAGTTGAGCTTTCAATCAAAAACAACAAGTTAGAAGATGATCAGAGCAGCCATAGCTCTTGTTTGCTTCGTAGCGTTTGCTTACACACAACTACAAGAAGCTGCAGGAGGCGAACCACTACATGTACTTCGGTTAACGACGCAAAATCCAAAACTTTTGTTCAGTACTCTCGAGAAGTTAAATTTCGACGTTTTACACCCATACAAAAACTATGTTGATGTGATAGCAAGCGAAAAAGAGTTGAAACAGTTTCTATCAATGCCAAAACAATTATTCACTGATGTAAAGTTGGTAGACACTCGCGTACAAGTAAGTTCTCGATGAATACCAGGCTAACAACTGCAGTCACCCGATTTGCTCGATGTTTCATCTGATATTGTGCAACTAGTCGACGGTGGAGTACTTCCAAAAGGTGTACCAGCTGGATACCACTCGCCAAAACAAATAGTACAATTTTTGAACGATCTTGCAAAGAATAATTCAGACATTGCTCAAGTAATCGACCTCACCAAGCAATATGGAACAGGTCCAACTGTTGATGGTAACTCTGTCCTCGCAATCAAAATCGCAGCCAATGTATCGCAAGTACAAGACAAGTAAGTTGGACTTTGCCAAGTAACTTTTCATAGAGAAAATATTCTTATTGCATCGTGTCACCACGCCAGAGAAATCATCACACCAGAAATCGCACTTTACACTGCAGATACAATCATCTCCAAATATCGTGCCAAGGATCAGTTATACCTCAACATTCTCGCACGTAGTCAAATTTGGATTATCGCAGTTGTCAACGTAGATGGCCTCATCTATGTTCACGAAAAGAACAACTGGTGGAGAAAGAATCGCAAACTAGTCGATACTCAACAACGCATCTATGGTGTCGATTTGAATAGAAACTATGATCTAGGTTGGGGAAAATGCGGAGGTTCCACACAAAAAGATTCGGAAACATACAAAGGACCAAGTGAATTATCAGAAGTTGAATCACAAACTATTGTCGCTTTATCCAAAGATTATTCATTCGCAAAAGTTTTGGATTTCCATTCATACGGAAGACAAGTTTTAACTGCATACACGTGCACGAAGATGCCAAGAACTGCAAGTGACTACATTACTAAACGCGGAATGGAGTTGATGGGATTTGCCAAGTACGATCATCGCGTACCAACTAACGACGGTGAACACCAAGAACACCAAATCAAACATCACACGAGTTATACATTTTTGGTTGAAACTGGAGAAGATTTCCAACCACCATTTAGTGAATCTGTTGCAGAAATCAAACGCGTGTATCCTTTAATCGAACACTTTTTAAATGTTTCAATTCCAGTCAAGGGTCATGTTCGCGATCAAGATGGTAAACCAGTTGTTGCTCAAATCCAAGTTGACAAGATACAATGGGTATCTGGTGAAACTAGACACTCTGAGGGTCGTTTTGGAGCGTATCACCTGTTCTTACCTGCTGATCAACAATACGCTGTCACGTTTAGTGCAGATAATTTTGTTGAACAAACAGTAAACATTCACACAAGCGCTGATGGAGTATATGGATCAGTTACTCAAGATATTGTTCTCAAACGAAAGTAAATATTTAATTTAGCCAGATCCGAAGCATATTCCAGCACATTGCTTGAATTCAAAGTTACATACCGCAGAAGCATTTCCCGTGTACTTGCAAGTCTTTGCGTTCTTTGCTCTTCTTGCTGTTCCAACGTACACTTCTTTAGTAGTAAGTACTTTGCCCTTTTTGTCAGTCGTTAGTACTACTCGTTTGTGGCAATGTATGGACTCATCACAACCTAGTACTCTTGCACCATGTCTTTTAGAAAGAGTTCTCCTGCTGCTTATTTGTTAGTACGATAAGTGTCCTCCTTACCGAGAAGCCAGGGTTACGTTAAGCAACAAAGCAAATACGAGTAAAGCGATGATGATTGTTTTCATTTTGTTGAGAATCAATCACTCAATAGTGTGATCCAATTTATAGGTTGATACTCATGAGAATTGATCATATCTTGCAGCATTGGAAAGTATGAGTAAATCAATCATGACCTTACTTAACGCGATAACATTCAAGTTTTGATTGATTGTGAAGAGTCGAGCTATTCCCATACCATAATGGCAAACTGACGAGATCCCAACACCCCAATATTAACTATATGTTTGTCCGAGTAAGTATTTATCACTTTTCCTGAACCCGGCCACCTAAGCTGCACACCCCATGCTGCGTATGAGTACAATTTACCATTTTTCCCTAAAGCTAAGCTGTCCGATGCTCCTAGTGCTACTTTAACAGTGTTTCTTAACTCTGTATAAGGTGTATAAAGTGAATCAGAAACACCCCCTGATGTGAAGATGTCTGCATTGATTGTCATATTCGCTCTTGATATCATTTCGATATGATCATGCAGCATTCCAACTGCCTCTCGCGCGAAATCTCCTAGATGGATCTCGCTAGCAGTAATACTGTGCTCTTCACGTATATTGAACAGCTTTCCATCAAGAGAAAGGTAGTGTACGTCAATCTTACCAGTAAACAGTTTCTCGACATTACGTGCTACCAGTTCAAATAAATCTGTGCGATCGGGTTGATATTTCCTTGTAGCATACAAATCACTATTGAAAAGCAGCACGAAACCTTTATCGCCTTTTCCAACTACGATTTGTTTTATGTCGCTATTTGAGACATTTGGAATTGTTAGTACTTGAAACTTTTCCACATTAGTCTCAGGCTCTAGATTCCATTTACACCCAATCCGGATCAATTCATTATCTGTAAGTAATAATGCACGCGCTGAGGTATATGATGAGGCGATTTGCTTAACTTTGAGATTAGGAAATATTTTAACAGCGGTTTTAACTAAATCTTTCGCATCTATGAAAAAATTTAGACATCCAGCAAAAAGCTCTCCAGCATCTAAATAGGTTAACATTTGTATTGTAGGTGTACTACCGGAAAGAAAAAAACAAGCTTCGAATGATAGAAAACACGCTGTACTAACAATATTCTTGCCTGTTAGCTCTTCTACAAGTCCCTCATTAATATCACGACCTTGTCCTCTTATATACAGTCGATGCCGCCGTTTTCTATGGGCACGCAAAAACATGAGCAGCTGATATGCACTGCTACCATAATAACCGACAAATTCTGCATCTGCGAAGCACATTTGCATTTTTCAAGTTGGCTATGTTCTTGTAAGCTTCAGACAACTGAGAACTTACCATTCCAAAACAAACTTCTAAGAACTGAACTCATAACAACATGCTCTGTTGGGAAGAACCAATCACGCGACCATACGAGAAATACTACATAGATGGTCCAGTATACAACGACCTGACCAAGACAAAAATCGCAATCAACAAATGCCTCAGAGAATTAAATATGAAAACGACTGTAAAGACCAATCGCAAATACAGTGGTCTGAAACAACGTCAAGAAGCAGCAAAACAACGTAACCAAAGTAATGGAAAAGACTTACAGGGAGAGTTATCCAAGTGCGAGTCATTCTTGACATTTTATGCGTACGGTGACGTCATGCTTCAGAACATGACCTCTTTCGAAGTTTGTAGACGATATTCAAAGCAGCATTTCACTGATAACGACGAGTTCTTTGGCAATCTACAAAACGCGCAACAGTTTCTCGAAAAGATTGGTACTTATAACGATGAGACAAAAAAGAACCACCCATCAGTTGTTGCAATTAGCAGAAAAATAGAAAAACTTGAAGTTTTAGTTGTACTATCAAGTCAAGAAGAATATGCAAGTACGATCGCAAGCGAGTTGGATTGGACAAAACTCAACAACACGTTACGACATCTTACTGTATCTGATTATACATCTGAAGACAAAAAGAGACAAGATATTGCACGTACACTACAAATAGCCGCCAATTTGTGCACTCACGAGTTTAATTATGATATCATTGAAGAGTCAGGATTTTTCGGCCAAGTTTTGCTTCCAATACTACTCTGTACTGATATCAAGATTGATTCACAAGCCAAGGACCGTGTAAGAAAAGATCCAATCCGACCATGTGACTATAATCCTCCTGCTTATAGTAGATGGGCAAAAGTGAACAAGTATCAAGCCTATTTTGATCAAAGAAAACGAGCAGAAAAGCGTATTGAACTCAAGAGAGAAAGTGAAGTACAATTCAGACAAGATGCTGCCAAGTTGAACTTGCAAGAACTTCGAACGCAGTTTTATCCACTTTTCATGCACGCTATCAGAGCAATTCACGCATTATCGTCAGAACACCGCTTCAGTAAGAAACTCATGCAATATGATATTGTTAGCGCGTTGGTCTCTATTCTCGATCACTATGGGTATGATTTAATTGGTTATCTACTCGAGGAACAATCAAAGGGTGGACAACTATCAGTCGCAAATACGATACAAAAGTTGAAACGACGAAAAAATCGTACCAAGATGGAAATGAGAATCGAACAAGATGTACTTGGTATTTTGACCAATTTGGCATCACAATTTAAAGAATTCTCTTCTCTAATTTGGGGAGCTCAAGAAAAATTCATTGAACCACTAGTCGAGTTGACAATGAACGCAAATCAACATACAACTTTATTGTATGGAAAACTATGGCAGTTTTTGCTTGTTGATAAAACGAGTTGTGGTCTTATGAACGAAGAAGAGTGGGATAGAGTACAAATGTTATCACTATCTGTTGCGAGAGCGAAAACGCATGTTTTGAGTGATTGGCAAGGTGTTAATCCATTTACTACCATGACAATGCCAAGAAATGTGATTCCTGTAGAAGAGTAAATTATATCATCTGTTTTATTCTATGTTGGTCTATGAAAGATTGCAACGTTTCTTGATTTGACATTAGAGATCTTCCTACTTTTACTCCATCAAATTGTGCATACAAAATGCCATCGTGTATTTTTAAATTGTATGACGCCTGTTCCAAATCTGTGAATTTGAACTCGCATTGCGGGCATTCTAACAAGGTTCCATTTTTGTCATCTTCAGTTGCACCATTTCTCGCGAATAGCTTACCAAACAGTAAAGAATTTCCCAAGTGATAACAAAACAAATTTATCAGTTGAAATTCATCTCCAGAACGTATCAACAGGAAATAGTTTATGTTGTCCATTCGTACAATCCATCGCTTCGATTGCTGCAGTATTTCCATTTCTTTGATTTTTAAATAGTTGTGAGAATCAATGTTTTCACTGTAAACATCTATCAAAGCGCTGTTTTCCGATTGTTGATGCTTATAGAGTAATTGAAATAGTTGTGGATTAGAGAATTTTGCATCTGTGTAAACCTTGTATGACGTAGCAGTCGGAAAGGGCAACGCTGATGTAGTTTTGTCATTCATGTAGAATTGTAGATAATGACGATTATTTTGGTGTTGTAGCGTGCGTTCGTGTAAAAATGCATGATGATTCCCAAACATATCGAATTGTCGTGTTCGTGGAGCTCCGTTCTCTTCATTCGTTGTTATATCTACTGTGAAATTTGGAAATACTGGAGTTGGTCCATTTTTTAGTAACTCTACACGGTCTTTTCTCCTCATAGAAACTGAAATGTTTGTCACTTGACCATTTTCTGTTGTATCAGAATCTACAACAGTGTATTTCTTAATTTGAAAAAGCTTATCAGGATTTTCTGGAAGTCCAAACTGTGTGTTTGCAGGAATAGTAGAATACACTCGCGAGAGTCGTGTTACGTTTGTGTATTGTCGCAGTTGGAGCATTGTCAACTTAAAACCCACAATTACAAGGTGCTAATTCAGTCGGCAAATTGTCATGTACTAGATGACATTAAAGCGCACTTAAACTTACTCAAACTTCAACATGACTTGTGCACATTGGCTTGATAAGCGAACCGTGCGTATTAGTTGTCGTGATAGCACCAATAGCACTGCCTCATTCAGCCTAGTTCATCAACTAACGATAACCTAGAGCGACCTGGGGTAGTCACACTCTTTAAATTTTAATTATTTTTCAAAACGCTAAGTTGCGGCCAGGTTAGGTTTACTTGTTGTTCCGACATTTGAAAGATGGTGACGCTATTTTTTCGCTACAAAGACAAGCAGACATAGTTCGCTCTTCTTTTCGTTCACGTATGCGAGTAGTATTATATTTACTTCTTGCTGTTGCTGCTGTGATGGCTAGCGATGCCAGTGTTCCAAACACAGATCAGCCATTTTCTGGTTCGCATACCACTTTATCGTTCGAAGAGAACAAGCAATTAATTCGCAAGGAAATTAAACTCATGTATAAGAAGCACCGCCGTAACACTCAATTCAACTTCCACTTGCCCATTTCCAAATTTCCAAACTTTCCCAATTTCATTCCAAGAACGCCAACCATTGACGAGATGCCAAAAACGTGGATCAACTTCCCAGGTATTGGCCCACGAACAACATCAGACGTGACAGCAGCTCCGTATAGAGTGGGATTCAGACCAGCATTTACCTGTCAAATAGATTGCAAGAGTAAGATGAATGGTGTACCGGCCTACAACACTTGCGCGTATCAGTTCTACAAGTATGGAGCATGGCAAATTCCTGGATGTTTTGCACAAGATCGTTTGACTGAGGCCCAAATCGATCTAGTGAAGAAGATTTGCCAACAAATTAATGGATGCTCCCAAAGAAACTGGGCCATTAACAGAGTCAATGTTGCATCAGCAGTAGGTATCAATACACTGGCTACTCTGTTTAGAAACGGTGGTCAGTACTACGCTATACCATAAAATAGATTCTTTTCTGGTTAGCTCTTTGTTACAATTCAATTTTGATTGGTCGTGACATATGTCACTTGTCAGACACAATTATTCTCCAAAAGCCACAAATGAGAGTTCTTATTTTCGCCTTGTTCGTTGTTGCCTATGTGTTGGCTAGTGATGCTAGTTGCCCAGGAAGAGGTAACAGAGACGGTCGCTGGGGAACTACATTATCTTTCTCACAAAACAAGGAGTTAATTCGCAGTCATATTCGTAATATTGGAAAGAGACATCGTCACAACACGCTCGGATTCACACAAGCGTTAACCCTAGGAAGCGTGCCCTCCATCGATGAAATGCCAAGAACGTGGATCAGTCCAGGCATTGGACCAAATAGAAATTCAAACTCTGATGCAGTACCATACCAAGTTAATGGACAACCCGCTATTACATGCCAAATCGATTGCATGAGCAAAGTATCCGGAAACCCAGCATACGGCACTTGCAACTATAGATTCTACAAGTATGGAGCTTATCAAATTACAGAAGGCTGCTTTGCACAAAATAGTTTGAACAATGATCAAGTCAATCTTGTCAAACAAATTTGCGAACAAATTAACGGATGCAGAAATAGCAACTGGAGAATAACTAGAAGCAATGTTGCTCTTGCATCAGGCAGAAACACATTCATTGAGAGATTAGGAGGACGCTATGCCGATAGAAGATAAACATAGTTGCTTATAAAAATATGTTGCTGACGCAGCTAAATTGTTACCTGTCTACAGATTTAGTAGAAGTTTAGAACGTTCCGAAAGTTTGACAGGTAACAGTGACATTTCTACAACCAAAGCATGAGAACACTTCTCGTACTTGCCCTCAGTCTGGTTGTTGCGTTTGTCCACGCTTCTAGTGCGTGTGACGTTTTTAAAATGGTAGCTAGAATTGGTGTACTCTCGTACGAAGAGAACAAAGTTCTGGTAAGAAAAGAGATCAAGGGTAGTGTTAAGAAACACAAGTTGCGTTTCGGAGCACAAACTATGATGATGTTTCCGTTTTTTAACATTTACGCTGCGCCATATCTTAACGTTCCATCATTAAAACATATGCCCTCGACATGGATCGCTGTACCAGGAGTGGGGCCAAACTCTGCTAGTATGCCAATTCCAAGACGTTTCAAATCAAATAATCAAGCTGCGTTAACATGCCAATTTGACTGTCTCAGCAAGGTCAACGGAAGGTCTGCGTACACCCGCTGCCAATATCGCTACTACACATACGCTGCGTATCAAGTTACTGAGGGTTGTTTTTCACGAAAAATCATTTCCGATCAACAAGCGGCTCTCGTTAACCAAATCTGTACATCGCATAACAGATGTGTTGGAAGTAACTGGGCAGTAACCAAAGAAAACATTGCGATTTCTGTCGGTGATAATACGCCATTTGTTGCTCCATTAGGAATTAGCAAATAAAACGAGGTTAGTTAATAATGTGAATTTAGGTGGGATTCTACCTTTGACTACAGGACCAGGTGAGATACAAGATAGTGGTAGCTATGTGCTGTTGCGAAGTTCTGACAGTGACACCTTCTGACACTTGCAAACGTCATGAGGACACTGCTCGTTGTCGCTCTAGCCGTAGTCACTACACTCGTAAGTGCATCAGCGATCTGTGATATGTTCAATGTAAATTCGAAATATGGAGTACTCTCATACAACGAAAACAAAATTTTTGTTCGTAAGACTATTCAAAGAGCAGTTAAGAAGCACAAATCCCGCTACGGAGCACAAACGATGATGTTATTCCCAACATTTAACCTTTTCTCTGCCCCATACATCAACGTTCCATTACTTTCGCAGATGCCCTCAACATGGATAGCCTTGCCAGGAGTTGGGCCGTACTCTACAAGCATGCCTAAACCAAGATATTTCAAAGCGAATGGCAAACCTGCTTTAACATGTCAATTTGACTGTTTGAGCAAGATAAATGGAAAAGCAGCATACACAAAGTGTGGTACTCGTTACTACACCTACGCAGCACTTCAAATGACTGAGGGGTGCTTTTCTCGTACTGCCATTAACGATCAACAAGCAGCATTAGTCAATCAAATCTGTACCTCACACAACAAGTGTGTTGGAAGCAATTGGCCAGTAACCAAGGAAAACATTGCACTCTCTACTGGTGATAATACTGGATTTATTGCACCATTAGGTTTGAGTGATTAAATAAAGATTCTAGTCAATCGTTTTGGTCTAACCTTCTCTTTGCAAATCGGACACTCTAGTTTCTGTTTCAACCAACCAGTCCAACATTCTAGACAACAAATATGCCCACATTGAGCGGCATGAGGATCAGTATATGGTTCTTGACATATTGTACACGATGGAACTTTTCCTGTTGGATTTGTAGACGATGGTGGTTCTGCCATCATACTATCTGCTTCCAACGTAAGAGGAATGTCAACTACGATAGGAGTAGGATCTTGTCTTACTGGTTGTGGAGGTGGTGTTGGTTTGGCATCACTTACATAACTAGGTAGACGTATTCTCTTGGACGCAGCACCAGTGAGAAGATCTACAGCAGGCCTCTTTTTAGGTACTTCCTGACTTGAAGTTGTTCGTTTTCTTTCTGCGAGTTTACCATTTCCTGATGACGCTGGTTTCGTAGTTTCCATCACCTCATCATCGTCATCTGGTACACCTTGTGCCACTAGTTCTTTGTATCTTCCTCTTCTGCGTCCAGTTACAAATTGCTCAAATCCTTGCAATAGTACCGCCTTCTCACCAGAAAACAAAACAAGTAACTGTCTTGTTAACTTGTCGAAAAGTGCATTAGATACAGTTGCTTCACCTTTGTTCGTCTTCTTTAGTGATTTTAGAATATCTTTAAACTCTTCATATTCATGTGGTGTTAGTATCTTTCGTGCTTGGTTTAGAAACGTTTGAGCACTGTTGGGCGATGTTTTTGTGTCTGGTGGTGTTGTTTTGGCAGGAGCGGGTGGTGTAAGTTGTTCAGGAGGTGCAGTAACGTCACTTGGTTTTGAATCAGGTGTTACAGTTTTAGGAGGTGAAATGTGAGTTGGTGGAGTTACAGGTGCATCGTTTCGAGTGATTTTTGGTGGTGTGTTAGGTGTCTTGTATTGATGACCTAACGTAGGAGCTGTATTTTGCTTGAGTGATGCGTTATTGAACAAAGGCTTGTTATCGGTTGTGATCTTTTTCGTTTCGTCAAGAGAGTTCATCAACGCACGTGAAGATCGTTCCAAACGTTCTCGATACTGCTGTTGTAGTGATAGTTGTGAGTAGGCAGGTCTCATCGTTGTTGACGAACTTGAAAGTACACTTTTCACACCAGTGCCATCGTTTTGTGTACTCGTTAGCTCACCAGGTATGAATCTTGTGACAGCAGTAACAATTTGTGTATGTTCTTGAGTATCTTTCTTCTCATCTTGCGCTGCTTTTAGCAACTCACTATCTCTTCCAAAACTTTGCATGGCACGTTTGAAAAATTGTGTCGTATCGAGTGTGACATCTCCAAAGTTGTTTGTTACTTTGATACAACGACGTAACCATCGTGATATTTGTTCTCGTTGGTATTGTGTTGCAAATCGTTCATCACACAAGATGATTGCTCCGTAATCGTTTCTGTGGCGAATGATACGTCCAATAGCTTGGTTCACGGCGCGAGATGCTTCTTGTGTATACCAATCGTTACCTTTTAGTGGTTTCGAAGTTGGAGGGGCTTTTGTCGCCAACATGTCCAAGTATTCTCTCTTTAGTTTCACTTTCATGTTTTCTTTTGGTGGAAAAGGTAAACCAACGATGACTACTGCTCTACCACTTCTATCTGCAAAATCCAATCCCTCAGATATACGTCCTCTACATACAGCGAACAGTGCTGCTCCGTTACTTGGTTGTGGAGTGTTTCCTGGAGGTGGTCCGTTTGCCAAAAAGTCTTCATAGTCTGCCATACATTGTTGCATGGATTTGTTATCTGTTGGTTCGACAAAGATCTTCTTGTACTTGCCAATCGAGTCATACAATGGTTTCATTTGGTTTGGTTGTAGCGTGTTCCACTTCTGCAGGCATCTTTCCATGACGTTACGACTACTGAAGAAAACTAGTAAACCATCAGGTACAATGCGCGCCAAGTTAAGTAGTACGTTTCCTACTTCGATTTGGTACTCGTTACTGTCTCGATTTCCAAATGATGAATTTAATGGAACTCCGCTTGGACCTGTTTGCGTTGCCATGATGTGTATTTGGTTAGTGTTGATAACGTGTTGATTCTCTAGACGTATAGAAAAGTTACTAATTGTGAGTATTTGCATAAATTAAACTTACATTCCCAACTCGTACGCAAATGAGTCCATTGGCGATAATGTTCCTGAAGTCAAAATGAACGCATGTGGTTTGTCCTTTCGTAAGTTTAGTAGTGCCAATCCAGGGTTGAAACACCAAAAACCAATGCTACGTTCGGATATTTTCATTCTTTTGTCACGATCACTTAGTGCTTCTGAATACATTTCTTTCACTTCTGCTCGAATTTGAGGAATCTTTCGATCAATGCTCAAAAACAATCGGAAACTATCGGCAAATAGGTCTTGGTTACTATCAGGATCGAAAACATGTTGAATAATGTCAACGAAGCTCTTCAAACCAGTGGCTACATGTTTTCCTGAGGAGTATGCTTCAAGAGTTAGAAATGTCAAATTCAAGTACATACCTTCGTACATGGTTATAGCATCTCGTAAATTGGAAATAAAATCTTCATATGTACTTGTTTTCACTTGTGCTTCTGCAAGCACATCTACTATCCAATCTCCTGCTTTGATTAGTCCCTCTTGGTTCTTCGGTATTTCAACTTCTTCAATAAATTCTTCAAAATCAAGTAGATTGTCTACATTGTTAATCAGATGAACGCTGTTTCATACCTTTGGTTGTATTTAGTGCTTGTAGTAACTCGTCTACAGGTCGTGTTATCGTTAGTTTGCTCTCGAATTGATTCTCTTTGTATTCGTTCACAGATTTGATTGCTATCATGATCTCTCCAATTGCTTGTCCAATGTGAGCGCAATGAAAGTCGAACGACGCAGATTCTGTACATGTTTTTTCAATGTTATGAGCTTCGTCGAAAATGATAATGTTATCTTTGACATTGATTCCACTTCGTTTTCTAAACTTTGGGTCAATCAAATAGTTGTATGGCGTGAAGATGATTTCTGCATCTTGTAACAAGTCACGAGAAAAGAAGAATGGACAAATGTTCTCCTTTCTACCGAGCATAACTAGATCTTCAATGTCTGCAGTTTTAGGTACAGGTACTGATTTTTCTTCTTTTTTCACTATGAATGTTAGAATCAGTTAAATGGTCGTACCTTTGTATGTAGAGTAATATTCACAACCATTTCTAGATCTTATCAAGCGTTGGCAACAATTGTTCAATGCAGTGCCACGTCCTGCTGATAATGCTTCTGGATTCACACAAAGTTGGTCACGCGAACCCAATACACATGTTACAGGACTGTATGGGCTGTGTTTGAGTTCATCTACTGCTTTTGACAATTGACTATGCGTTCTACTCGAAAATATAATTTTTGGAAACGAAGCCACACCTGCCGCCTCTATTTAAAAGTTAGTAAAATGTTTGTAATTATTACTTTTCTTAAAATCAAGCAACCATGCGTAGGATGCGCATAATAAGCATAGTGTTTTACCAGTACCAGTTGGTGATTCTAGTAGTGCGTTTCTTCTGCATGCGTTTTCTGTTCCATTTGTTGCACGGTCTTTTTGCGAGTCTTCTAGGCATTGAATAACTTTTTCCATGTATAAAAGTTGGCATTGATATGCCTTGAATGGAAAGAGAACTTCAATTCCTAATAGTGTGTACTTGTACGCAGTACGTTCCATGTTGTTGGGTCTTCTTGTTCGCTTGTGGTCTGGAAATGCAACAGTTGATTTCGCGTTACAAATCCTTACAATTTTGCACACAAACAACTTCAAAATGGGTTCTAAACGCAAAGGTCAAGGTGGAGGAGGCAAACAAAAGTTTCAAGGTCGCTCGTTATCTGGCATGAACAGTATCCATGGTATTCTATTCACTTGTCCATCAGATAGAGAACGTGAAGCGAGACGAGAAGCATACAGTTTAATAGAAGAGGTAAATTATTCTATTCGTGCTAACCGCATAGGTTGTTGAAGAGATGTCCGAAGATTTACCACCATATGAACCTAAATCAGCATCTACAGCAGTAAAAACTAGTGATACAGTTGCAGAAAAAGCACCAGAAAATATGGAATCAAAAACAGAAAATACAGATACCAGTAATACAACAGAAACCGTAGCATCGGCACCACAACCAATCGTCGCAGAATCTAAAGTCGATCAAAATGCAGAGCTTAAACAAGAGATTGACGATCTTAAAAACGACAAACGAATCGATATGTTGGAAACACAAATCAAAGGTGTAATATTCTTGCGTATTAGAGACAATAGAATCTCTGCAGTCGAAGTTGTGAGAAAGCTAATGGCAAGTTTTGTCGAATCGGAAGCCAATATCAAAGCAAGATTTTTATATCGTATGATTCCAGTATCTACAACGTGTTACGCGTCAGAAGAAAACATCAAAAACACTGCAGAACGTATGTTAACTTATTTTGATTACTAACGTCTAGTTATTGTTCCAACTTATTTTTCACAATACAATAGTAACACATTTAAAAAGTATTGCGTACAATTCAAGACAATGAACAGTAATGCTATCACAAGAACCAAAGCGTACGAATTGATAGGTTCAATGATCAAGTATTACCACTTTGTCGAGTTGAAAAATCCTCAAGTAGTGATATTTGTATACTTGATCAAGAGCATGTGTTTAATCAGTTTAGTAGATAACTATGAATCGTTACACGACTTGAACATCAACGCAGTACGAAAGTGGCACGAAAGCAAACGAGCGGAAGCTAGTGTAGCAAATACGATAACACCTGTACCAGTTCCTGCTCAAACTACAGAAGCTGCAGCAGCACCAAGCACAGAAACTGCAGTAGAGGGTGAACCAAAACCTGAAGAACCTAAAGAAGAGAAGAAAGCTAAACGTAAAACAACAGAAGAAACAGGAGAGGAACCAAAGAAGAAGAAAAAGAAAGTTGTAGGAGGAATTCGATTACTATAAATTATTCTATTTTATGTTTATCTTCAACATTCTTACATAATAAAAACGCATAAAATCCAAATGATCCAAACATATGCCACAGACCATGGTACATTCTCAAATAGTCTTTTTTGTCATCTAATCCTTTCTGAAAACATTAGTAGTGATGAAGCAAACAACTTACTATGAAGAAAAAGATACCAACACCAAGTAATACAATCGCCATTCCTATTATTCTCCAATTATACCTTGGTCTGTATTGTATTGGCACTAAGAATACGTACCTGAATATCGCAACGACACCAGCAGCGACTATCGGTAGAATTGTGTAAAATACATTCCAAGGACCTTTCTCTTGACACGTCAAAGTGAACGCTAAAGACACCCATCGGAATAAATTTAAAACGCGTTGTTCATGAGCAAAATGTTTGCTATGATCTTGATATCTTGTTAGTGGTCTATCCCAAAGTGCTGTTTGTTTGATATCAGTTGCGAAAAATATCCAGAATAATAATCCTTGTGTTGACAAGATCATGAATACGTTATCGAGACGATGCCAATTACCAGCGTTCATTCCCCAGATTCTTATGTTTAGAGCCTCACATAAGTGATATAATGTACTAGTTAAAAATGTCATAAAACCAACAACAGACTCTGTATAATTTTCAGTACGGATACACTCGAATATTAATGGAAAAACAAATCCATTAGTTATAACGACTGTCAGAGATTGTAGAAATGCTTCGCTTCTAAACAATCCACGCCATGTGTAGTATCCAAATACTAACGGATGCACTACGCCTTGCCAAACCAAAATCGATACAGATGCTGCAATAAATAAAAGCGACAATAGAATTCGTGGCCACCATGGTCTGACGCTTGGTGGTTTAGGATCGTTGGTTGTATCTGGAGCAGGAGTTGTTGTGTTCTCCTCTACTTCTGTGTGCATAGTTAGACTTTACAATACATGCGACTGTAACTTAAAGAACAAAACAAGTTACGTCTAACACGTTTCTTTAATTTTCCATGTCGCCCATTACTGAAAAGAAAAAAGCAACGTTGTCTGAATGCTCAAACATTGTTTTGTAATCAGGACTGGGTTTTAGATCTTCACCTTCTTCCCACAGCGGTTCTACTTCGTTATCCTCAATCACGTCAGAAAAGGCTTTGTACGGAGTCGCTTGGAAAACGCTATCCTTTACTATACCTTCGTTCTTTAGGGTCCCATACACTTTTGGTCTGTTCTGTTGCAGCCACTCAACAGTTTTGCTGTGAATGGACACAGCAGATGGAAACTTCACCTCTAGTATATTACACAAAAACTGCATTGCATTAGTTTGTGTTAATGTCTCTGGCAGGTCCACAAAACCTGAGAAAACTGAATGAACATCGCCGTTATAAAATTTGACTTGATCATAGAACAACACGTGGTCATTGGTTTTGAGTGTCAAACGTTGCGTAAGTAGTGTTGCAACGCGATTTAAATCTTCGACTTGGTTCACATCATGTATTTCATTCTGTTGTAGATCAACAACATGATTGAAGTCTTCTGTTATAATTTCGTTGTATTCTATGTGTCTCTCCTTAACGATTGGAATTTTGAGCGAGAACTTTGCTTCCATTATCTTTAACCAAATGTTTTTCATCATTAATTCACCCTTCTGGTTTTCGAAAAACATTTCTACCATCCTTTGTGGCTCATGTTGCTTCTTCATCTCTGCTATTAATTGTTCCGCCTCTTGGTCCGGTAACATAAAATGGGCTTTGCATCGTTTTGTTGGTTTAGTATTCAATTTGGTAGGACAGGAGATCTTGGTTACTGGAATAGCATAACAGCTCGTAATAGGAGCATATGTTCCACTACATGTATCACCAGTTTCTTTGGCCTTTCGAAACTGTCACAGTTTGTCTGTTGGTGTACCAGCATTTACTTGAACTGCAACTCCATCTGCGTAACTTGGACGTTTGTCAAATACAAACCCTACATTTCTTCGTCGAATAGTGCTTGTTCTCTTTTGTAGATATAAAGTATTATATAACAATTTTCTTTTATAAATATTAGTTTTACTCATAGAAACAACCATAAATCATTGCAATACATGTCAATGAGGACTAGCTATTAATCACTTGCTAACAAACTTACGTTTTTAAATACAGCAGTTGCAAAGTTATCTTTTTTTGGGTCCCATAAGCAGCGAGAAGCGACTCGCAGACCTTGACCAGTCGTGCTAGTAATAGTTACCTGCACTATGAATTTATATCGCGGGTATGACATGTCTACAACAAGTCAATTCATTCAAGTTCTCGATGCTTACCTTTAACTTGCGCTAACAATTTCGCTGCCATATCTTTTGACATTTGCATGCAAGTGTTCATGTTGTATACTTCTGTCTTTAACTCTTTTTCTAGTATCGCGTTCGCTTTCTCTTCCACGTCGCGTTTTAAGAATCTACTTGGTGAGTATTTGCTGTAGCTACTCACTTTTCGCCAGGTTTAGGCTCCATACGAAACGAGGTCTCATAAATTTTAATTTCTGGTTGGTGAAAACCACTATCATCGTTGCTCATGTTTGCTTTGAGCTATCGTTTGTAACGCGGGATCGCTTGGTTGATTAGATCGAATAAACACGTTCACATACAATGACAGAATCTCTTACCGTCGAACAAAGAGCAGAAGAAGCGAAGAATAAAGGAAATGCGTTCTTTAAGGAGAAGCATTACCAAGAAGCCGTTGACATGTACACCGCATCTTTAGAAATCAAAGAATCTGCTCCTGTATTCTGTAACCGTGCTTTGTGCCACATTCACTTGGAAAACTATGGCTCAGCGCTACAAGATTCAGAGAGCGCAATCAAATTAGAACCTTCTTTCATCAAGGTAGTAAAGAATCAAATAATTCACACAAACTAGGGATACTATAGACGAGGCGCTGCCCATTTGGCACTACAAAAATACAAAGAAGCGTTGCGCGATTTTAAAAAGTGTGTCGCTTTGAAGCCATCAGATAAAGACGCACAAGCAAAAGTCAAACTTTGTCGTCAAGAAGTACACGCTATTGAATTTTTGAAAGCAATCGAAACAGAAAAAACCAAACCAGTTTCCGAAACTATCAAGTGGGAAGATATCAAAGTAGAAGACGATTACACAGGAAAGCGCTTACGTACTATCGATGATATCAATGTCGAGTTTGTCGAAGATATGGTCGAGCGTTTCCGAAAACAACAAAAAGTACATCGCAAGTATGTCATCGCTATACTGTTGAGAATGATCTCCATACTCTCACAAACAAATTCATTGTTCCACGTTAACGTTCCTGCTGATGGTCACATTACAGTTTGTGGAGATACACATGGACAATATCACTCCTCACTACTCAAGATTTTCGAAATGAACGGCAAACCATCCACAGAAAATCCATACTTGTTTAACGGAGATTTTGTAGATCGTGGAAGCTTCTCATGTGAAGTTGTGTTAACATTGTTCGCATACAAGGTTGCTTTGCCATCTGCCATGTACTTGACAAGAGGAAATCACGAATCTAGACACTTGAATCGTGTTTATGGATTTGAAGGTGAAGTCAAGGCCAAATTTGATGAACAAACATATGAATTGTTCCAAGAAGCGTTCAACTTGTTACCACTTGCTGGTGTGTTGAACAGAAAGGTCATGGTTGTTCATGGAGGTTTACCAAGCAGAGAAGGTGTAACATTAGCAGAAATAGAAAAGTTGAGTAGAAATACAGATATTCCAGATGATGGTGTCATGTGTGACATTTTGTGGGCTGATCCACAACATGATAACGGAAGAGCACCAAGCAAACGTGGTGTTTCAAGTTCATTTGGACCTGATGTAACTCGTCGTTTCTTGGATAACAATGGATTGGAGTTACTTGTTAGATCACATGAAGTTAAAATGGATGGCTATGAAGTTGAGTGTGATGGACGATTGGTAACAATCTTCTCTGCTGCCAACTATTGTGATTCTGTTGGTAACAAGGGAGCGTTCATCAAGTTTAAGGGATCAGATATGAAACCACAGTATGTACAGTTTGATGCAGCTCCAAATCCAACAAATGTCAAACCAATGCAGTATTCATCTGCCTTGTTTAATCAACTCCAATAAAAGTATCAACGAAAGTTGTAAGACGCAAAAAGTTCAAAAAATGAAACGAAGTGCAACCCCCACGTGTTTGGTACGTCAATCGAAACGACAAGCTTTAGATACAATGCTACCCGCACTATCTTCACCACACGATGTGAGCGTAGACTTACAGGTACGAAAAAATGAACAAGATAGTTGGCGTTCATTAATCACAACACAACACGCAATGCAAAAGATGGAGAACGGAATTCATCACATTCTAGTCCACAGTATTCCAGAACACTTATTCGCGATAAAATGCTCCAATTACAGCAGTTCACACCTGCTTTTTAATGTTACTGTCGATGGAAAGCCAACAAGAATCATTAAACAAGGCGATAAAGGGAAAAGGTGGATAGTGAGGGCAAGAAGTTCATTAAGACTTGTAGGATTCGCATACGGAACAGTTAACGCACAATTCGTATTCGGAAAAAGTCAAATTGCACAAGATGCTGGCGAACTAGACAGAACTATCGACAGACAATCACTAGGAAAAATCGAAATTCAAGTATCAAGAGCTGAAGTATGCGGTGAACGAGAAACAGATCCACACTATCACGACGACTTTGATGAATCAGCATTTAAAGAGAACATTAGGATCAAAGAAGCTGATTCGAAGAGGATTGGAATTTTAACACAAGTAGGAGCATTGAAAAAGGTAGATAGGAATAGAGGAAAAACGACAACGTTTACGGAACATGAGCATTTGAAGACAATAGTTATTCATTATCGTGACACTATGGGAATGATTTGTAAGTCGATTTGAAATAGCATACTGACTACTTTAGCAAGTTATGGCACACCGCTTTGGAGAGGAGAAAATCATACCAACATCAAACTATTCGAAACAACTCCACAGATTCCACAAGTGATCGAAATAGATGATGATGTACCAGCGATGACACCACAACCATCTCCACACAGAGCAGCCTTCCTGAAAAAGAAAGAAGCCATTGACAAGATATCAAAGTGGAGTCCATCCAAAGTTGCACAAATTATAACACAAGATCCAGAGTTACAAGTGTACAAACTACGTTTCAAAATGAACGAAATTGATGGGTCAATGTTGATCGCGTTAACAGACAAAGATTTGAAATTGAATTTACTAGTCGAGAATGAAGTGCATAGACAGAAGATTTTAGACACTGTTCAAATTTTGGTTGAGAAAGTGCAAAATGAGAAGTAGAAAAGATTAGATTTAAATTGTTTGCAATTGTTTTATTGACTCTACACTGGTATTAGGTAACACGTTTTTAGAGTGTCACAACACGTTTGGTTAACATTTCAAAACGGGTGCGATTACGGTGACGTTGATAAACGAAAGACAACAAATTGTTGGAGAAAATATTGGCATGTTGCAAACGGTACTAGCAGCACTGCTTCTCTTGGTCTCACTAGTAACCTGCTTTAACCTCAATGATTACGCTCTGTCGACTGCGTACAAATACGCAGGTAAATACCAGGGTTCCCAGACCAGTGTAGATGGTAATTTGACCTCTGCTACCTTTGGCAGTCCCTCTTTTATCGCATTAAACGTTCAGGACAACATACTTTACACTGCAGATGGTGCTGATAACAAACTTCGCGCAATCAATATGACGAGCGGTCAAGTAACGACTATTGCGGGCAACGGTATGATATTTTGCTAACAACTAACACGGTAAGGAGCAGCAACTAGTACGGGAGACTATGGTCAAGCCAAATCTGCTACCATGTTCACTCCAATAGGAATATCCTTCGATGACAAGAGAAGATTACTCTACTTTGGTGAACTCTCTGGCATGAAGATTAGAGTCATTAACATAACCTCTGGTATCATTAAACCTGTTGGAGGTTCTGGTGGTTATGGTTTCAACTTTAATGGAGACAACATTTAAGCACAAAGTGCGAACCTTACCCCCTACGGTCTTGTAGTAGATCCAACAACAAACATGCTCTACTTTGCGGACCAGTATGGATACAGAATTAGAAAAATCGACTTGAATACTGGATTAATTACTACACTCGCCGGAAATGGAACCAAACTAACTTATGGAGATAACATACCAGCAACACAAGCATGTGTACAAACTATCGCCACGATGACTATAGACACAGTCAACCAGAGACTATACTTTTCCGATGTAGGAAGTATAACAAGATTCATTCGCGTAATCAACTTGGTTACTGGATACATTAGCAACGTTGCAGGAGTTGCTTATACTTGGGGCACAGTAGGAAATGGTGGACCAGCGATCAACGCGCAAACTGGATCAGTTGGAGGATTGTATGTCGATTCTACATCCAACTTACTCTACATTGCCGACAATGAAAACATGTTGTTCAGAGTTATCGACTTTACAAGTGGAAATATCTACTCGTTGAGTGGTACTTTGAGCACTGTCAATTCAAATTCACCAGTGCCACTAGCAAGTGCTAAAATTGAAAAAATTAGTGCGCTAGCTTTTGACAATAGTACTGGAACAATGTACTTTGCTACTGATACAAATAATTTTATTGGTAAAATAGACAAACTCCCAACTGGATCTACAACTAGTGGTCCAACACCAACACCTACTACTACTCCAACCACAACTTCACCTACATCAGCACCAACTACTAGCAATCCAACTACTGCTGGTCCCACTTCATCACCAACTACTGGTACCCCAGTTTCGACAACCACTAGCACACCTACTACTGGTTCAACCACCACTGCACCAACTACTCTTGATCCAATCACCACAGCATCACCAACCACTACTGCAAGTCCAACTAATACAACAACTCCCACTGGCTCTGCAACACCAAGCACAGCACCTACAACTACTCCTGTCGCTACAACTTTAGTGCCAACCTCAGCTACCTACAACTTCACATACATCAACACTAACTCCTAAACCAACAGTGAATGGTGAGATTACAGACAAAAATTCCACTGCACCAGCTATATAATAAATTTATTTACGCTGTCGATAATTCAACTCTTTCTTCCACATCTTGTTTCGATTCCAAATTTCTATTTCCATGTAATATTCTAACATGAATCGCAGCACATGTAATGCAACTTCCAAAGATTGCAATATGAACAAGTACAACGAAAAACACTTGCGCGACAATGCTTGAAATAGGTTCGTAAATGGAGTACCCTTCTTGTGCTGGTATCACTGAACTTGGCTCAACACCAAATGGAACAAAGTATAAAGCCAACTCTACTATCAACATTGCTGTCAATCCGATAATATATGCATAGGATAAAAGTATCTGTACCGAATTTCTCTTTAGTGTAGCCGATAGTATTCCGACAGTGCCCACGACTACACCTCCACAGTATGCAACGTAACGTAAGACAGTCAAAGCGATGAACAATTTGGAGAATTCAAATCCTCTTGTGCGGAAGATTGCTAACGCTATGGACATGCCAATTATACATGCGATACACAATGCAATAAAAATACTGGCCGACAATGTTATAATTTTGCCCCACGTCTTTTGCATTTTGTTTGATGTTTCTATTGCATCTGGTTTTTGCAATGGTGTATGTGTTTCCGTAAAAACAACATTATTTGTCGGTACATTTGACGGACTAACTGGTATCTCCTCGAGTGATGTCTCTTTCATCATTTTGCTGTTTGTTGTTTCTATTTTTGTTTCTTGTAATCTAAAGACAACACAAAACGTGCATTGATATCCATTTTATAATCGAACAATAGAAGAAGTAACACAATCAACTTTCACTTGTACTGTTTTTATATTTTTACATTAACTTGGTGTTACACTCGTTAGTTTACACAATATTCAAAAATGAACCTGTATAATGTCATTCCTCTCTTATTTCGTTTGTACAAGCACTTGTAAGTGCGTGAGAGAAATTAGACACGTGTGACCGGCTCATAGCCACACTGTATGTACACTATTTAGTTTTGTGAAGGGATTGGTGAGAACTTGAAAAGCCCCAACTCGACTCCCAATTCCATCTTTTTCATCTCGTGTACTGGAGTTGAAGAAAAATGTTGGAAACGGTCATCAAAGCATACAGGGTTTTCTGTCCTCAATGGTGGTGTCATAGACTTGAATATCAACTGTCCATCGTGACTGTATTCGGCAGGTTCTTCATCGTCATCGGAACCGTACATGCCAAACATGCGAAAGTTTGTGCCTTCCTGGTACTTGTATTCTTCATCTTCGTCGTCACTATCTATACAATCTTCGCTCAACTCTTCATCTTCGTGGAAAAAGGATGAACTATCTCTTGAACTAGTCATGGAGGGGAAAGAAGTTGTGCGGTCTAGTTTTGGTTTATCATCTTCGGCCGATGGCATAGAAACTTGCTCCGTTGCTGCTTCTGTATATGCTTCAAAGAATGAATTTAAATTCCTCTTCGCGACAGTAGGAGTGGTTGGAACAAGTTTAAACATTGGTGCTGGTGATTTTGGGGCTATAAAAGTAGAGCTCTCCAGTAGCGCGCGTTGGAATAAAATATTTTGTATTTCTATACCGGCTAAACGCTCTGGGGAACTACTTAAACCATCCGCTATGGGCCCAGTAAAATTATGGCTGCTAGTACTCCTAATAGGTGTTTGTGGTTGTGGGTGTAAAAGATAGCTCTCCAATGTTTGTGCTGAAGTGCTACGACTAAGCGGCCGACTTTCACTACTATTAAAAATAAATATAACATAACAATTAAACTTACGCGAAAACAGATGTATGCGCCTTGATAGGTGAAGCAAATTCCAAATTAGCTTTCACTGGCTTAGGAACTAGAATATCCGATTGCGAACGTGTAGATAGCAATCTATTGAAGGGAGATGTCGCTCTTTCGTGAGGCGATGGTGACGAACGTAATGTTAGTGTCGACATGTGATTGTTTTTCACTTCTAGTTGTTTGTACAAGAGGAAGTTTTTAGATATTTTTAGAACAATAAAGTTCGATAGTTGATAGTGCAGATAGATTATGAGGGTTTCGAGTAGACGATAGTCTTGGTCTCGTTTTTTTTCCCAACACGATGAAAAGTTGGGAGTCGTACGGGGAACACTCTCAACCTCTATGGAGATTAGAACTGGCAAATTTCACCTATTGGCGTGCGTAACTGCTTACAACAATCAGTGTGATAAATATGGACGAATTACATGACAAGAGACATGAAGATAACGTCTATCTGGCTCTTGTCGAAATCGAAAGAGGTTACCACTGAGCTGTAGTGTTTAACAACTGCTAACGGTGCTGGTGCAAAGTGTGTTCTTCGCTAGCATAAAAAAACAGGAAAACTAGCTCGAAAAAAGCTAACTACTCCTCTTTTGGTTATACTGATGCACGATATGAGCGAAAACGGCTGTACCTGCTTTTCACCTCACTTTGTGTCTACAGCGATTCGGTTCTACAGTAAGCGCTAGATCGAAGCGATTCGTGCAGCTCGAGAATGAATGCATTTGGGATTTAAAATATTCAAATGGACTACATGATAATCAAAAGCGTGAAGTGATGCTTAATTGACAGAAAATACAACTAGAATTTTGTTTCGTTTGCTTGGTTGTAATACATGAATACAACACATGGACACCAAGGTGCCAAACTTGCACGTGTCACAAGTGTAGCATTCCACGGTATTATCTCGTTTGAATTCCTTGATAACTCTACCCTTTCGCAATCAATACCTGCGACAGTTCTGCAACAATATTTGTTGACGAAATACTCAAAAAGAACGTCGTGGAACGGAAGAGCATTGCTATTCGATAATAATGACGTTTACTTGTACGATATATTTGCACAGAAAAAAATATTTTCCCTACAAACAACCAGAGGCGACAACAACTACGCAATACAACTAGACGACGGTGGATTTGCAGTGACCAAAAAGGATTCTGGCGATTTGTATATTTTTGATAGTGCAGGAGTACTAGTTGCGCAGCAACACAGCAGCCGAGCATCTCATTTTGTATGTGAGCTGAGAAATGGCAATTTTCTCCTATCTAATGATCGGGATAACAATGGTTTTTGTTTCAACAAACATACTACAGATAACACAGATGTTTGTCCTATGCGCTATTACACTTTGCAGTTGCAAGACGGCAGAGTTATTACCAATTATTCCAGTTCAGTTCGTGTACACAACTCCTCTTTGTCAATCACCAAAGATATTCACGTCAGTTATGATATTAATTACTTTGTGGAGTACAGACCTGGAAAGTTGCTGTGTTGCTGCAAGCGAGATGGCTATGAAGTAATTTCTTTGGATCTCGATACACTAGAAACCAAAGCGTACTCTTTGCCAAAAGTATACTTGGATTCAAACGATCAATTACAGGATAAAATTGATTCTATGGTAGCGGTAGAAAGCGGCGTTTTGCTGCTTTGTAGTTTTGGAATTTACATTTGGAATGAAGATTCACATGTGAGACTTATAAAAGCAGAGTTTTTTGCAGGGTATAGCCGCGCTACAAAAGTGGGACATAATCGAGTAGGATTTGGTACGTTGTCGAGCATCTGTGTTCTACATGCGCTCTCAGGCAAGTTGAAAGAGTATGGAATACCAATGGACTCTAGTCTTGGGTGCTTTGTTCTAGATCGTGAGTAAAGTTTGATATTTTGAGATCGATTTGTAAGCAAGCTATTTTAAAACGATGTCGCAACATCAAGAAAGCCCAACAATAACAACACTAGAAGATAATAAACATGTACAAACGAAAGCGATGCAGTTCATTAGTGAAGACTCGCCGCAGGACGCAAAGCGCAACGTTCAAAAGATGTTTTCCAAAAAGCAATAAAATTTAATCTCAAAGAATTCATTTTCAAGGTGATTCTCCACGTTACATTAAATACACCAGAATAAAGAATTTCTTCGCCCGTTTCTATGTAATGGTCAACGTGCTGCCGTCAAAAATGTCACACCGAAAATGTTTGGCTCGCACGTCGGAAGACAGAACGCTGACGAGCTGCCATTGTGCCAACAAGAGAGTACAATACTCTCAGACGATCTTATTGTATACATAATAACGTTTCTTCCAGATGATATAGAAACTTTAAAAATTCTGGAAAGTATTTCAAAACAATTTCGAAACGCAGCCACATCTGAAATGTTATGGAAGAAAATATTCGAACAACGTCATGGTTATAAAAATATACAAATACAAAACTATCGATATGCTTGTCTCGAGTTGCAAAGATATGCAATACAGCAAGTTCATAACAAAATTAAGAAAAACGAAGCGCAAGAATACAGAATAATTTTTGCAGGCAATAATGGCGTTGGAAAAGAAGCACTGCAACAGAGAATCTGTGGCGATTATTTTGTACAAGAGTACGACCCTGTAACGTATGTTTGTTGTTCTAATTAACAATATAGACCTGACAATTATCGAAAAGTCTTCACCATCAACAATAAGAACTATTTTGTCGACATGATAAATGTAGATTTAGATGACGACGTGTATATACCGATCAAAAAGCAGCATTGTAGATACGGACATGGCTACATACTTATTTGCGCTATCAACGATCGAAAATCGTTTGAAGAGTTGGAATCTTTTGTCCATCTTGTTTATCTTGAAAAAGATTACATTGATGATAGATTGGTACCAATGATCCTAGTAGTTACAAAATCTGATTCACACGAACGACAAATCAGCAACGCAGAACTAAAAGAGTTTGTTGAACGACATTCGCTCGGCGGGTGTGTCATCACAAGCGCAAAAGATGGAACAAATTGTCAAGAAGCAATTCTACAAATGTTACAAGTAATCAAGTACAGATTCATGCCACGAGAAATTATTGAAAAAGTTGGAAAAGGTCTTTCTGTGACAGAGAGCCAAAAGAAATGTAACATTTGTTAATAATACATTTAATTTCGCGATAAATTAACGAGCACATCACCTTTTCCATCTGGCTGTACATGAATATATTTTTTAGCGACTTGTTTCCACGTTCCATTGATCACCGTTACAAAATACCCTTTTGGATAGTGTAACTTTTCATTTGTGTAGATAATCGTTGGAGCAGTACACTTGGGAATCAATGAGTAACGTAGTGTATATCTTGCAGTTTCAGTGTCAAAGTATTGTAACGCAATTTGTCCACATACACGCTGAGCGTACGTTTGACTTAAAATCTTGGCCAAGTCAGTATTAAAAGTACCATTCTGGCCCCACAAACCCCATCCCCAACCCGTAATGGGTACAAGTGGTTTATATTCCCACCCAATCCAACTTTGCTTTAATTTATTACAAAAATCAATTAATCGTTTTGTTTCGTTCCAAACGTTTACATTGTCACTTGAATCATATTCAGTTAACATGCCACCACATCCCAACTTGTTTAAATCATTCATACGAGCCATAAACGATTGTTCCAAACTAAGATCAGGAGGAATGTAGTGATGGTACGCCAACACTGTTCTGTTTTGGAATTCAGGACCACCTGGTGTTTGAGTGAAACCACTTCCAAAATCTGACCACGTTGTAGGTTCGAAGAAAATGAGTTTTTTCGTATCTATTTTGCGTATGTCGTTGGAGATACGCTCGTATAAAGGTTGCAAGTTGACCTTGTCGGCAATGCCAGGTAATATTAGATCTGGTCTGTGGATGACATCTCCGGCAAATGGTTCGTTGATAAGTTCGTAACCGATAACGTTTGGAATGTCACGGAATTCTGTTGCGATAATTTTCCAAAAATTGGCAAATGCATCTTGTATGCCGGCGGTGTTATTGTACAAGGCTTGGAATGCTGTTCCAGTTGCTTCTGTAAAATAGTACGTTGACCAATCGTAGCGTGCACAATCGGCATCAGATGGAACTCCACTCTCGTCTACTGTGTACGGATCGTCTATTGGGTATGGGAATTTTTGCTTTGGCTGACCTTCTTTTAAAAATGTAGCCCTAACAATGTAAGCGTGTTTTAGTACAAAACGAACCATGTTGGAATGCCTTCTCCACAAAATTTTCGTGACAACACCTATTAAAAGTTATTTTTGAAATGTAGTCATACATCTTGATGAAAATCTAGTAGCGCATATAGTCCGTATTTGTCCATATCTTTTATAATTGTTTTAAGTACGTTAATGTAAGTCGTATTAATTTGGCCGCGCTCTGGTTCTACACCTGGCCACTGCGTTCCTAGTCTGACAATATTGAATCCTAGGTCTGACATCAATTGCATGTCTTCAGCACTGAAAGATAGCTTATAATCAAAGTGATCTAGTATCGGATAATATGGATGTTTTTTGTAGACAACGTTCAGCCCACGGAAAAACGACTCACGACCATCAGAGTCTATAAACTGATGCGATGTGGTGTTAATATAAAAAGTGTAAACGTGAACTGCCAACAGTATGACACAGAACAGCCGCATTTTGATTGAGAAATTAAAAGCAAGAAAAATGTGCGACGTTTGGAGCCTGCATTTACGGCCGTAGTCGCTCTCCAACAGTAAAAAGTATGAGCAGTATGTTAAGGTGAAACAGGTGGTATACATGTACTAAAACAAAAGGTACTTGCATTAGATAGATTATTTGAATTAGAAAATAATATTTATAACTCCATATCTTCTAGTGAACTATCTATTAGCTCACGTATTCTTTCCATATTTACAACCACTGATGCATACCAACGTGTGTCTTGGTACCCTTTTGCATCCATTCTATAATCGCTAGAGTTTCTAACCTGATAGTAACTCTTCTTGAGGTATGGCCAGTGACCCCAAAACGCAGCTTCCATAGAACCAGATTCACCTTCTCTAAACCCATACATAGTATGCGAGACATAGTAATCCATAAAAATTGCATGAGCACCGCGAGGTAAAAACGGTGCAGTCATGGAGACACCTCCTGCTGGCGTGACCAATATAGTTGTATTTAGTAACAATTGTAGTTGCTCTTCTATTGACATTGAACTCCAATCTACAACTTGTATTGGTATGTCAGGGTACGTAAGCTCCAAAAAGTCCACAAGTTCATTTAAATTGTAAATTGATCGTTGGAATTGTCCCTTTTTCTTCTTTGTGATAACAATTCTATGACTCTTTGGAACATGATCAGGATCTAATCCATGACATTTGAGTATTCTTGTGCGGAATGATTCGAAAATTGGTTCTTTTCCAATGTTGTAGCTCATGTGTTCTCGTTGAAAAACTGGCATACTTCCACCGGCTTGCAACTTTCTAAAGCAAACGTATCGCGTTTGAAACGTTTGTGTATAGTTCACAAGTTCTACAAACGGTCGATCAGAAACACCACATGAAAAGTTCATGAATTTTGCATAATTGGATTTGTAGACGATTCCATTAGTACTCATAACGATAGGTTCTTCGTCTAACCCTAATCGTTTCGTAGTCGCGTAATGACCTAATAAATCTTCCCATAGAAAATGGCCAAGATTTGGATTGAAAAGCCATTCCGCAAACCAACTATGCAAGTGGTCGAGCATGGTCACACTTGTAGTTGGTACCGTTTCATGAATGATTTTTGGAGCAAAACTCTTTTGATTCATGTACGTGATCCCGACAAATCCATGTCCATCGCGTTCAAAGTCATAGATATGTCCCAACTTTTTATCAAACAGAATGGGTCGTTGTTGTTCGGTGTAATAGTCAACTTGATTGGTTAGCGTGTCGTAACAGACGTTTTCAAATAAACATGCTCGAAACCTCCACCCATCTCCGACACTGTATTGTTAGAGAACGAAAATGAACATACCTATTGTCATCTCCTATGCATCGATGCTTGGAATATTGATTCGATACAAGTCTTTTTCGTCTAATTCTTACTAATTTCTTTTCTAATGGAATTGTTGTAGGTTTGACAACGTGCGGCTTTGGTTCAGATACAGTAAATGAAAGAATTGTGTACAAATGTAAAGTGGAAAACACGAGGACCAGAGTCACTAGTAGGTAGATCGTTTTTGATGCCATGACTTTGCTCTTATAAACCTTTTAGCGTGAATCATATCGTAACGCCACCGAGCCATTTATGGTTACCTTTCGAGTGGAACATAAACATAAATGGAGAAGAACACTGGTATAAATATCACTCAAGAGAATCGGTTTTGAGATTGCTGTTGTACCTTTACTGTTACCAACTATCAATCTAATGCTTACCAAATAAAAATGGAATGTCTCAGGTTTACAACCTATGCTATCGAGTATTTTCACGAACAGTCCTACGCGATACTTGGGTAAAGGAAACTATAGAGTTCTTTTGGTTACGAATACGTAGTACTAATTAATTGAATGCTGTCATCACGTTTGTAAGTAGTCCTGCTCGTAAGTAGTCCTACGCTACTACCGCCAAACTATTGGTCATTGTTACTCCTGTGGTCTTCATGTGGCGTAGTGTTTGCGACTTTACAAGATTGAAGACAACTGAGGCAATTTCACACAAATAATTTGAACATGAGCAAGACAGACGACTTGCAATACGATTTAGGAAATCTCACTGCTGTAGATACACATGCTATCGATGTAGAGAAATACAAGTAAACCACCAACATAGTACTAACAATTTTAGAAAAAACAAGAGTGGATACATTACAGAGACTGCCAGAGAAAACTTGCAACTACTAATTAACAAACTATTCACACTAAATACACAAAATGAAGAAGATGGTCTATTTGCAAAATTACCCAAACCAACAACAAAACTACCAAGAGAAAAACCAATTCCAAAGAAAAAAGAAAAGACAAAATGGGAAGAATTCGCACAAGAGAAGGGTATGCGTGCACGCAATCGCGAAAAGTTGGTTTATGACGAAACATCAGCAACATTCAACCCACGTTTCGGTGTCAATCGCGCCAAAGATACTAACAATGATTGGGTAATTGAAGCCAAACATTTCGAAACACCAGACTCTGAAATGGACCCATTCTTGTTCCGTGAACAACAAAAGAAACTCGCCAAAGTTCAACAACAAAAGAATGAAGCAAGAAACAAGGGAATACCAAAGGGAGAGAAGGGTGCACCAGCACCAATCAAATTAGCTAACGTACACGGTAAATTAGACGCACGTAACTTGGGAACTCAAATGAAGGGTGATTTTGGCAACACATACGACATTGCTCGATTATCAACTGCTAGTATGGGTAAATTCGATAAACGGTTACGCAATGAAAGTAAATCCGAACCAAAACAACTCGGAAAAGAACAATACAAACCAAATGAAATATCAAAGAAGAGAAAACGTGAAGAATCAAAAGGAGAATCTGAACGTGAAGCTAGCCAAAAGATTTTGAATCGTGTACTCAAGGTTCAAAGCAAGAAGAAACAACAAGTCAAGGAAACAAGTGTTAGTTTGTATCAACGTAGTGCTGAAAGAGATAAAAGAAAGGAAAAGAAGAAACATTTGTTGGGAGAGAACAAGAGTCGTTTCAAACCAAACAAGAAAGCAAAATACGAAGAATAAATTTTATCGTGTTAAAATCTCAACGCCATTTTCTGTTAATAGTATTGTATGTTCGCATTGTGCAGAAGCACATCGATCTTGTGAAACAATTGTCCATTTATCTTTCCATGTTTTAAATGCAGAACTTCCACCACAGATAACAGGTTCAATAGTAAATGTCATACCAGGTCGCATCACTTGCAAGTAACTATTCTTGTTTAGTATACCTGTAATTTGAGCGCGATGACCAGATGTCTTATAATGCATGATTTGTGGGTATCCGTGAAAATAGTGTCCAATGCCATGTCCACAAAAATCTGGGGAAACACTGAATCCTCTTGATTTTACAAATTTTTCAATAGTTGTGCCAACTGTTGAAAAAGAGACACCTGGACCACACTTACTGATTCCATGGTATGTTGCTTCTCGTGAAGTTTCAATCAAATATTGTAATTGTTTCTTTTTTTCTGGATCGATAGAGGAACCATCTCCTACCATGATAGTGTTAGAGTTATCACCGTGGAAGCCGTTTTTGTAGACTGTTACATCGATGTTAATGATATCTCCATCGTGTAGAACTGTATCGTCTGGTATTCCGTGTACCATTACTTCATTTACACTCGTGCAAATGCTCTTTTTGAAACAACGGTAATGTAGTGGTGATGGATACGCATTGTGACTAATAATGAATTCGTGTACTTTCTTATCGATAGCATCTGTGGTTATTCCTGGCTCTACCAGTGATAGTGCGTATTTGAGTGTTTCTTGTGCAAATTTACAAGCTTGTCGCATGCCTTCAATTTGTTCGGTGTTTTTAATATCGATTTTATGTAAAGACATGATACCATCATCTATTGGTTCTGAATCGTCTTTGTATTTAGCATAGTACGTTGGCGTTTTGATATGTTCAGGTACAAATGACGGTGGCGAAACTAGTCCCTTTCGAATTATACGTGGTGTGAATAATGGATGCAGAGTGTTGTATGCTTTTGGCGTTCGAGCCACTTTGGTCATCAAACTCATGTCGTGTGAAGCTCAAACTTTGCAACTAATTTTACAACATGGATGTTAGCAACAGCGAAGCGAGTCCTCTTCTTACCAGAGGTTCTCCATCACCTAGACGCGGAAGATCATTTCTACAATAGTAAATTTAGCGATAGATAGTATATTCGTGATAAAATTCGACATAAAACGAGGGAATATAATAGAGTACAGTAAATCGAGAAAAAATTCGATAGACCTATCTGGTATAGAGTTCAAAGCGCTACCAAGTGGGATACATGCCGTAGAATCTGACTATGTGTAAGAATACTCACTTATGTTAACATTTGAGTTTCTTTATGATTGAAGATTTATATGGTGTTGCATGTTTCCACAAATTAGCAGTTGATGATATTGAAAATGAACGCGGAGCACGTATGCGCTCTGTTGGAGTACTCGTATCAGATTATCGCGCCATAGTTACACACTATGCATTCTGTGAGAAGCAAGTACAACGCATAAACGAAATGGGAAGAGATATCGCTGATACAACAGCTTTGGAGAACTATATGTCAGAATACTGTCACGATACTGGGCTAGAGTGCGCCATATTTCGTCCCATCAGCGACGTTTTCGTGAATGACATTTCGAGAAGTGTTGGAGCTGTCTCTAGTTTATTTCGATTTTATGGAGAACATTTACTCACGATATGGAAAGCACTCTTACTGCGGAAAAGAATTATTTTTTATCATCAAATACCTATGGCGTTGTGTGCGCTCGAGTACATGCTTGTGGACATTTATTGGAATTACCAAACTCGTCTATAAGCATAGAAGAGCGACATGGAGAATTAGGTCGCTTATTCCGCTCACCACCAACACGTTACTATTATATTTCTGTTAATGATTTGGAATACTTTGAAAATGAAGAACGAAAAGAAGAGTTTTTCATTGCGTGTACAGCTGATAGGATTTTACTAGAAAAGCCAGATTGTTGCGATCTATTTATTCATCATCAAACATTAAATGTGAGCAAAGCTCACGCGAAATCACTTCAACATGCGTTACACTCAACAGAGAGCGATAAACGAAAAGCAAAAGAGTTGGAAAAGTTGTGTGAAGAAAAGAAGGGTGTTGTTTTGGAAATGGCCATCCATGACTATTTTTCCAACTTGAATGAACAAGTGTTAAACTTGTTCAAGCGACATACATGCAAAAAAATGAGTATTGATGATTATACTAGAGGTGGACTGTTTGATTCAAATGATGCATACTTTTTAGAGCAATTATCTACAGTGCTAGAGGCAGATGCAACGATAGAGATACCTTTAATTTATAAATCACCATGTTGTACTGTTTTATAAAAAAGAGAGCAATTTGATTTTTGTCTTTACTCAATATCATACACATTGATGGTACAATCACTTGATACAGAAGCAAAATGACGCGTTGTTATGCACCAAGATAACCCTTCTATCGATCCATTATGCATTTTCCCTCTTGCTAATAACTGTTGTGACATCAAATCCCAAACAAACATGTATCCATTCTGAGTAGCGCATGCCAATTTTGATCCTTGCTTCTCCAATGCTAGATACGTCAAAGTATGCCAATCAAGTCCATAAGTATCTGTTTTAAACACGTGATACAATCCCCACCGATTCTTATTATCTACAATATGTACATTCACTTTTTCCATATCTTGTCTTTCATTTGGATTTTCAATAATATTTGCATGATGAGAATGAGTTTGTAATACATGCTGATTTTGTGTATTCAACTTCCATACCATCGCTCGGCAATCATCGGCACAAGTTACCATAACTTCACCGATACCTTGTACAAACCTCCATTCTACTGATGTCACAGCAGTGGTATGCCCTGTTAACATGTGCATTTTCTCTCCATACATGTTCCATATACAAGTTGTTTGATCTTCACTACAAGTAGCGATGAACTGATTACATGGAGACCACGCAAGTGACCACACTTCAGAGTACTTGGCAATAGATCCAAAACGACTATCTGTGTTTTCTTTGATTGGTTTGTGCGCAACAATCGCCAACTTCATACGCATGACACCATGTACATGCTCGACAATGCATAACATACCATCACTTGTACCTAACGCTAATAGTTTGCTATCTTGACCATGTTGCCATTTCATAACGGTAATGGTGTCACACATGGTTAGAATTTTGTCAACAGGTGCTGTTTGTTGATTGGTAGTGTTGACTTTCCATACGTATACGGTACCATCTAAAGCACCAATGTAAACGTGTAACCATTCATCAATGGATCGGCAACATAGCGAGCGTACTGAAATTTCAATATTTGTAGAAGCGAATGGTGTATGTACATCAGGTTTGACTTTCCATACAATTACATTTCCAGAAAAATCTCCACTTACGACAAACTTCCCGTCAAGTGAGAAATCTACTCCACAACATGTCAAATTGTGGAAATTCAAAACTTTAGCGTTGCTTTCTGGTTGGTATAGATTGATGGAATAGACTTGTGCATCGGAACCAATCCATACTCGTTCTTTACTACCTTTTGCGTATCCAATGTAGAAAACATTGCCTACTACTGATGGTGTAGCGTATTCGTTCAATACATGTGACTCGTTCGTGACTGCGTAACGACTGAATCCTCTTCGCGTTCTTATGATGATACTATTGTTTTCGAAAATCATACACTTGAGAAATCCTGCATTTTCCGGTTTAAATTTGGCTACTTGTTGCATTGAATCTGTTGATAGTACAGTGACTGTTCGATCTTGGAATCCCAATGCGAGTTGTGAATAATCTTCATTTGGTTGTACAATTGTTACTTGTGGTCCATCTTTTTGTAAAACTTCTCTACGTAACTCTACTAGTAAGTTTTCAACACTTGGATTGACGGCGAAAAGTATTGACTGTGCTGTGTGATCTTTTATACGTCTTTGTTGCCAAATCGTCAATAGTTTTTCAGTATTGGTATCGAAACATGCGTACTCGTAGTGACCGACAAGTTGTGCCTCTACTGCGAGTGAATAGTTATTGTCTTGACCTGACACGGATAGAACTGTGAGAAGACCTTCACCACCCTCCGAACAGAGTGCGATGTACTTTCCGTCGAGTGACCATATTGCGTGACAGAGTTTTTCGTTCTTCACATCGAATAATGCACTAACAGGTTCCCATTTTGTGTTCCATAGTCTCACTTCTCCGCAATAGGCTGTGGTCGCGATAAGATTTTCGTTTGTTGGACAGGCTCCGATAAAGGTGACGACATCAGAGTGAATCTTTTTGAATTGTAGACGTTGTTGTGTTTGTATATCCCATCGTGAAATGCACGCACCTACTGGCAGGTCTACAACAGTTTCTGACTCTGCTAATAGATTTGTAGTGTATCTTGGAGTTGCTGTACCGTATGTGTTCACAATGTTCATTGTTTAGAAGTTATTGTCTGCATGGTCAACGTTGTTTTTGGTTTTACAAAGTTAGAAACAGAACTGGTTTAATCAAACAAACTGATTCCACCATGTGTTAATTGCGGGTACAGCTCATGGATGATATCATAAAACTGTGGTAACGATAGATCCCAACCACGCTCACCAACAGGCATAACATGTCTTTCTCTAGCTTTGTACTTGTCCTCTTGCACGTGCGCATACTTTAAGAATCGTTCCACCAGCTCTGGACCACCATCTCCCAAGATGTACTTTCCCACAAGGTTACTACTCAAATCTTCCAAAGCTGTCACAAAAAGTTTCCACACTATCTCAGCATCCGTACCTTCCTCACTCATATCCATTAATCGTGCTCCTAAATAATCTTGCAACTTGATCTTGTCAATAAAAGGATCCAAATCAAAATTCGATAGATCAGTACAACATATCATCCATGCTATCGCAGGTTCTAGTTTTTGTCCTGTCCATGAATTCAATCCACCGTTACTCACCTTTATAAGTGACTTAAAGTTGGTGTGAGATGGCACTTGGAAAGACTTTTCGTGTAACCCTAATACTTTCAAGTTTGGGCATCGTGAGGCAATTTTTACAATGTCAAGAGGGAATGCCCAATTACTATAGTATTGACCTACTCCGTGAATTTCCAAGCTATATAGATTTGGACTATTTTCCAGTAGTGCATATACTGGATTTGCATCAATCGATGGGCGACAGAGTAGTGTGATTTCTAGATGTCGCAAATTCTTCAACTCGCTACAGCTACTATAATCTACTTCTCTCTCAAATGAAAAGTGTAATGTATGGAGATTTGGAAACGACGATAGCGTTTGTAGATCTTTAGCATACACTGGTCCGACCTCACGCAGATTTGGACACAAACCAACAACTCTTCCTAAATCTGTGGCCTCGCTTGTATGCCATGTATTCACAATACGCGATTCCAACGTCTCTAACGACTCTCCTGCTATTTCAAGTAACGATAGTAATGGATCATCATCTTTTAGCGTAGCACAGATCTCTAATAACTTGATGTTACGCAAGCTAGTAAATCTTTGCGTTACCCTGTTGTCTGTAAAATAAACTCTTGATAGTCGAAGTGTACGTAACGCTGTCGTACATGCAGTCTTTAGGAATTCTACTAACCAAAAGTACTGATCTGGAGTACCACTTTGATATGCTCTGCCAACTCGAAACTCAAAGTAATGAAGCAACGGACACGGTGTAAGAGGGCGTATGTCTTCCCCTGTTGCAAACATGAGATCGTCACTCCGTAAAGATAGTTTTTCCAACGAGTCACACCAACATTGTGTAATCTTTTCCAATAGACGATAATGCAACTTGTTCTTGATATTGTGTGCATGAAATGAAAATTCTTTCAACTTGGTATTTTGTATAAATTCGAGTAGAATGTCTTGAACTAGTACTCCTAATGTATCACAAGATATGTGTAGTACTTGTAGTTGCGTGCAATTTTGGAGTGATTGAATTGTTGAACCATTGAGGAACGATAATGTGAAACCAAAATGTTTTAAATGAGGACTGGCACGAATGAGCGTTTCGACAAACTCGTGTTTTGAATTTCCACAACTTACTACTATTTTCTCTAATAGTGTGGTTCCGAGTACTGTATTAGAATATAGAGGCGACTTGGTGATTTCAAAGAACACTAGCGATAGTTCTTTTAGTTTTTCGCATTTGGATACTACGGGTAGCAAACCCTCCAGTTGTGGCAGTATGTACGAATTAATTTCTAAAGAACGCACGGTGTCGCATATTTCAGGATACTGAACTATTCCCTTGTATATTAAATTATAAACAAACAAACTGTGTTTGTACGCAACTAATCTAATGTTACTGAACTGGCAGTGCTTCATGAGTTCTAACATGTGTAATAATAAACTCTTTTCTGCTTCGTCTTGTTCGCCATCGTCCTCTAATTTGTTGTCTCGTAGTACAATAGAAAAAACATCGTGTTCCCAGAATGAGGAGTCGTGCATACGTTCATAAAAAGTCCAATTCAACTGCCCGAGTGTGCAAAAGTAAAAATACGTTGCTGACAGTTGCGATGAGGCTTTACTCGTACGTTCATTCTCTATAACGAAGCGACCGATGTTGTGGAGTATATCGTTTGGTAGTGACTCAAGCATTAAACAGTTATTACAAAAAAGAGACAGCTGAAAGATGCCAACAAAAGAAGAGGAGGAAGATAAATCCCGGTCTTATTCGTGGGGTCTGGGTATAGCCGGTACTGTAGCGGGAGCTGCTATACTGGGATTTGGTTTATCATATTTTCTTTCTGGAAACAAAACGCAAGAAAACGAAGATTCTGAACAATATAGTTCAGAGGAGGACTCTCCCAGAGAAGAGTCTGTGAAGTGGCGTAGAATGGCTCTTAGATGCTTGAATAACAACGCTTTAGATGAAGTTAAATTCTCTACTCAGCCCACCAAGCAGGAAAACAATTCTGTGAATAAGAAATTTGACAAAATAGTCAGGTTAATACAGCAAGAAGTTGGACCAATGAAAATCATCAAAACAGGGTCGTTTGGGAGAGGTGTTCATGTATCACCAAACTTCGATGTTGATATGAGCGTATACGTTGATAACAAATTCTTCGAGTATGGAGATTTGAAAACAATACGAGAACTGTATGAAACTCAAATTCAGAAGATTCGCGCTGACATCTTGAATTGTCTAAATATGAACTTGACATGCGAATTCAGCAAAAGTGATCCTCACATGATCAAGGTGCTATATGGTAGCGTTTGGTTTGATATTATTGTTACACCAAATATTCCCATTGAACATGCCAGAACGCTAATTCAAGAATGCACTCAAGAAACCCCTTTTAAGAGGTTTATTTCCAATTGTTTAGCTGAAGATCGTTTGAAATCATACAAATACACTGCTCCTGAAGTCAAAACAATGATTCGAGTTGCCAAATATTGGGTAAAGTGTCATAACTGGTCGCACAAAAAGTACAAGCCACTCTCCTTCTTTATTGAGACGCTAATGCTGCAAGTGTGTGAGAAAGCAAGAAATGCACCAAGTCATGTTATTTTTATTTTCTTCTTGAAGAATTTGATAGAAGTATGTTATCAAAGAATTGAAATAGTGGATGCTGGGACAGGCATACAGATACATCCATGCTATAGTTACTCATTGGTTGATGAGGTGATACAATTTGCAAAAGAATCATTGCGCGAAATGCGAGAAAAATATTAAACAATTATATGATTTACTTTCAATGTTTATGCTTGTGCCTCCACTCCGCTTGCCACTATTCCGACTTCCTCATTCAAAATTAAATCCATTTGTACAGATGGTATCATCTCTTCACTAACAACATTGTCAACTACCTCTGCAGTAGGTAGGACCTCTTTTTCTTGTTCAGGCATAACATACGGTTGACTCTCTGGCTCCTGTATAAAGTACGGCTGACTTTCTGGATCCTGTATGACAAGTGTTTGTAGTGGAATATCTTTTTTCTCTTTTTTCACTTGTACACGTTTTTGTTTGATAGCAAGTATCACTGTAATAACAAGTACACTAATACATCAAATGACGCATGCGGCAATAAGTGATCCTATTACTGCTCCAGCAATGGAAGCACCAGATATCGAGTACAATGAGCATTGTTTTGTGACGATCGTTCCGGCAGTACTGACATTCTGAGTACCGTAATAGTTCACTTGTACGGATACATCTTTGCTGTGAACTCTTCTAGCAGCAGTGCTCGCTAACGCAATACAAAAGTTGAACTGCTCTGTCAATAGTGCTTCTGTGATATCTTGGTTGGCTATGAATAGTTCCAACGTAGCTACAGGCTCATTCTTAGCTGTCACAATTTGTGAAGATAAAATCCCAGCACTATTATCGATGGCAAAGAGTAATACATAGGTCATATTCACATTCAACGAAATAGCTGTTGATTCACACTGTTGACCAATAATCAACTCCAATACTCTAGCTCCAGTCACTCTAGCTGCAATCTTTTGCGTACCACTTAGCCATACTTCAACTGCAGATGGAATAACTACAGGAATATTAAACGCGATGAACGCTTGAACTCCTACAACAGAGTACTTTGGGTTGAAGCAAACACCTTTTCTACCAGTCTCTGCTTGTGCAAATGAATTTGTTATTTCAATGCTATTGTGATGCAAAACATATGACGCCGTTCCAGTAGAATCAGGTATCTCATTTGATACCGCAGTATCAACGTACCCAGTGCTTGAAGAGTTGAATACCATGTAGGATGAAGAGGATACTTGCATATCAATTTCGCACATTTTACCGATTGTTGGTAGAGTGCATAGACAATCGTTATATGCTACGCAAGTACCACGACCACTACAAACGGCAGTGTCTGTACTAACCTTATCAAAGCATGTAACAGATGCAGGTGTTGGCACTGCTGTTGTGGTTGGAGTAGCAGTTGTAGTTGGTGCTATTGTGGTTGTTGAAGTAGTAGGTACATGAGTAGTAGTTATTGGAACAGCAGTAGTAGGAGTTGGCGTGGTGGTTAGTGCAGCAGTTGATGTAGTAGCCAAAGTAGTAGTAGTGGTCGGTGCCGTTGTGGTAGTTTGAACTGACGTTGGTGTGGCAGTAGGTGTTGATGCGGTGGTTGGTGAAGCAGATGTTGAGGGAGCTGCAGTAGTAGTAGGTGCTATGGTACTAGTTGTTTGTACAATAGTATTAGTAGGTGCAAGTGTTGTTGTTGGCGCTATTGTACTAGTCGTAGGTACCACCGTGGTTGTAGCTGAGGAAGCAGTTGAGGTATCCGGAGTTAATGTGGTTGGTACAACTGTACTTGAAGGAGCTTCAGTGGTAGGTGCAACAGTTGCAGTTGGAGAAACAGTTGCGGTAGTTGGTTCGGATGATGTGGTCAGTGCAATGGTACTGGTTGAAGGAGCGTCAGTAGTAGTAGGTATCATTGTGCTTGTTGTTTCTGCAGCTGTAGTAGTAGGCACCACAGTTGTTGTAGGTGCAACAGTCGAGGTGGTCGGCTCGGGTGTGGTGGTTGGTGCAACTGTGCTAGTTGAAGGAGCTTCAGTAGTAGTAGGTGTCATTGTACTAGTTGTTTCCGCCACAGTGGTCGTTGGTACAGCAGTCGATGTAGTTGGTACAGATGTAGTGGGTACAGGTGTTGCAGTACTGGGTGCAACAGTAGTTGGCGAAGCAGTTGTGGTACGGTTTATATTACAACTCTTGTCCTGTGGCAGTGTTATGTTCACTTGGTATACTTTACCAAGATTATTATCGCTCAAAAATATTCGATCATTAGGTCTGTCGATTACCATACCCAGAAAGATAGTGGTGGACACAGCTGATACAATAGTTGTTACAACTCCTGTCCCTACGTGAACTTGTCTTACTTTAGATCCTTGTACTACGTATACATAACAAGAATCGTAAACAATTCCTCTCACGTCTTGGAACGACGCACTAGTACCAACACCGTCGATAGTTTGTGCGGTACTGTTACCTGCTATTGTTCTCACAATGTTTGTGTCGCGATCTATTACTTGTACTAAGCCACCATTTAAAACATAGAGCCGATTATTGTAAGAATTCATTGCCAGTCTAAAAGACGCAACCCCTGGGAGATTGAACGTCAAGTTGCGAGCCGGACCACCAGAGTTTGTCTGTGCAATTCCTACATGTTAGTATGTGTGCAAATATGTACCATTTCCACCAACTGAACTCATGATTCCTGTATTTCTGTTCAACATACGTATTCTATTACCTGCGGCGATGTAAATAAAGTTTCTTTCTTCATCAAGAGCAATTCCCGCAGGAGCTATACACGAGTTAAACGAAATAATATGTCTTACCAGAAGCCATAGTAGCGTTAGTAGCAGGGCCATCTACGTATTAGTGAATGAGTTACAATCTTACCATCACCAGAATAAACATTCGAGCTTCCATTTTCATTAACAATCAAACTTACATTTCCTGTCGTACCGTTTATCATCTGCAAGACACCCTGCGAGTATGTTGTCACATACCATACATCGCGCGTCAAATCATAAAGAAATGGAATTGGAAGTTTGAATTTGGCCTGCAGTCGATGTCCATAAAAAGTTGCTGAAGATATTGTTGGTTGCTGGAGACCTGTACCGCAAAACCTACGCAGCATGCGTGGTGTCGGATCGTTCAAATCCATAACTTTAATATAATTGTTATTGGTAATAGCAATGTACAACAGAGAACCGTTAAGTGCTAGAGCAGTCACGTAATTGAGATTACTCTCTAGGGCTGTATAGTCTGCTATATCCGTGGTCGAACCACGTGTTCCACCTCCAGCTATCGTAGTGAACGTCGTCACTTGACAAAGAGTAACTGAGATGATGAATAGAATACAGAAACTAACTAGCTTCAGCATAATTCTGATGTTATGACCTGGTGTTTTCTATGAAACTTTATGGTATCGTAATTGTTGACGTAAAAAGCTCAACTGAATACTCTATATAGAGTAGCTGTTACTAACAACGTTCAACGCAAGATAACACCAGGTATGGCATCTGACTCAGTTATAATTGTTTGAATAGCATAACTTACTTTGTTAATTGTAATTGTTTTGGAAACTCCAAATTTCTGTTAAAATCTTTTGCATTTACTTCGACTGCTATGCTCATACTCTATTTTGGTGCGTATATGTAGGAGCATGTCTGGAGAGCTGCCTTTGATAGGTGACGTAAATTTTTGATGTCTAGGCAATAGCTCCAAATTACGCGAGTAAAAAATCGCAACATGTTTGTTACTTTTCCATTTTCACAGAATTTAATATATATATAAACTGGTGTAACGAGTAGAAGAGCGAAACGTTTGTACTGTACGTCCTAGGCAGTGTGTTGATAACGTCTAGACTATCTAGTTTTGTGTTAAAAATCATCCGTGAATGAAACGTACAGACATGTCACCAACCAATATTTGTGGTGTTGTAAAACTGCTTGCAATTGCATCCCACGTGAAGATCATTACGTGAAACATAAAACTACTTATTTACTGCCATAACCTCTTCATAAGAATACTCTGCATTAACTTCCTGTAGATAGAAGAATCGCTCTGAAATGTTCTTGAGTGTGGCCACCAAAATGTCAGAGTCTCCACTGTGTATTCTCAATGAGGTGTACAACTTTCTAACAATCTTGTGGAAGTGCCGGATATCTGTTTCTAGATCAGTTACCGAGATTTTGGTTACTTGAGAAGTCTTGAAAATATTGCCGACTAGGAAGTAGTGAACAAGATACGGATTGGCGCTCTTTAGCACAAATTTGGGAGCATCAAACTTTGGACCAACTACATTCAGCGTCGCTCGCACCTCTTCAAACGCTGTTTTGTATTGCGTGTATGCACTACTAATGCCTTTGTTGAATTGCTGAATTTCTCTCTTGAATTGCAGTTCTGGTAGTGAGTCTTTGCTTGATTGTTTAACCATGAACATATTAGCAAGTACATGCAGTAGAGAGATTCTCTTCTTCTCATTATCCAATGGTTTCAACATCGTATGAAGCGATGTGCGCTGTATCAAATGTACAAACAACAAGTTGGCTGGTTCTGTATAGAACAAATGAGTAACAAGGCCAGTAAAACCGAGTGGTTTCCCTCGTTGGTCAATATATCCTTGACGCATCAAGTACTCTACCGCAAATCGTACAAAATGTTTGTTTTGTACTTGATGATCCTCTGTATGCATCGACAATAACGAACGAGATAACAATCTCATCAAGTCGGCGATCACCATCTCTGTTGCATTTCCTCCATGCATAACAAAGCTATCTTTACTGTCCTTGGTACCATCTACGAGTAACAACATTCTCAATACGAAAGAGATTGTCATTTTGAATTGTCCACAGATATCAGGACTTGGTGCCGTCATTAACTTGGCAACACCTGGTTTAGGTACATGATACAATATGATATCTCCTTTGCTATCAAAGCCACGACGACCTGCTCTTCCACAACACTGGTTAAAATGGAGAATATCCATGTAACCATGTTGTCCTGCGATTACGACTGTTCTACATGGCATGTGAATACCATGAGATAATGTACCAGTAGCGATTACCAACTTGATAACTTTGCTTCGGAACAGTCTTTCAACTTCTTTCAAGTACTCGTTATTCATACCAGCATGATGTACTGCTATACCTCGAGCAATTCCAGTTATCAAATAGTCTTCTATTTTCCCAATTTTTTTCAAGTTCATCGCTTCTTCGTATGCCGCGAGTAACTCTTCTTCTGTTTGGAGCAACTGTAAATTGGACTGAATCAATAGTCGCAGCATATTGGTACATCCGGTTCTACTAAAGTTGAAAATGATGGCAGGAAGTCTGTTTGTAGAAATCATATGTTGTACGAGTTTTTTTGTTCCTGCTACGATGTCGTTGTACCCATGTTTCTCTGTATACTTGACATCTTTTCCAAGTCTGCGAAATAGTTTTTGAATCTTCTGCTCCATGTCCTCGGGAACTCGTAATAGTGCATCTTTGATAAATTCGTGATACGCTTGACATTCCTCTCTTGTTATGACAAGTATATTCTTAAAATGCGCTTCTGGATTGAATTTTTTTCCGATATCTTCCCCAAGTGTTCTTACAATTCTGTTGTATGTTTTAAAATACAAACTTGGTGACATTGGTTGAATATTCTTAATCAAGGTTCTCCATTCTTCGTTTCCTGCGAGTAGTGAAAACGTATTGAGCGGAGTAGTCGCTCCACTTTCCGGATTATAAACATGGTACGACAAGTCACGTGGTCTCCTCTTATGTTCTACCAATTTGACTTGTCGTCCAATATCTTGCTTACTATCGTTCATCCATTTGACAAATTGTTCTGGGTTACCAATCGTTGCAGATAACGCTAAGAATGGACAACGAATCAACGCCAACAAATATTCCCAAACGACATTCTCTTGTATAAAGTGAACCTCATCAAACACGCAGTATTTTATCCGATTTTTCCACGGTTGATTGTACGCAGATAACAATAGAATTTCCAAACTTTCAGGTACGCAAATGAGCACTTGTGAATTTCCAACATGTATCTTGTCATCAGCGTTGAATATTCCAACCAAATGTTTGTCTGGTGTTGTGTACTCTTTCTTGAAACGAGATTGTACTTCTGCATAGATTTGATTTCCTAATGCTTTGGTAGGTACAATTACACAAACGACATCATCGTCTGATGCTCTGATTACTTTTTCTATAACATAGAAAGCGATAAAAGTCTTTCCTGTTGACGTTGGAGCACAAGCCAACACTGAGAGTCCGTTATCGACGTGATCGATGAGGTCAGCTTGCCATTTGTCTGGTTCAAATCCATGTAACTCGATTTGAGCAGCTCTTGCGTGGAGTGCATCAAAATCTTGCGCTTTTACTCGTTTGATCTGCTTGATAAGTTCCAGAATTTTCTCCAAATCGCTCATAGAAGAGTACTCTGCAAAAAGATGCTCGAATTGAAACGCTAATACAGTGGCGTCGTTAGCGTTGGCGTAATCTCCAGCGATAACAGCGTTGCCGAAGTTTTTGAACCCAATACGTCTGTAGACGCTATTATAATAGCTCTTGTGAGTTAAATTCTCCAAGTTCATTCACTCTTTCCCAAATGTTGTTGTCTATAGAAACTATTTGTAAAATAGCACTGCACATCTCGAACAATTTCCAACGGTAGTGATTACTTCTGTCGTCTTCGATCGTCTTGTACTCGCGCAAGAGCACGCTGACTTTTATCAAAAGTGCAAACATCATGAGTACAAGCAATTGGTCTAGATGCTCTTCATTGACTGTTCTTTTTGTGTTGACTTTGGTGTAGAAGTGATTCTGTACTAAACCGTCCACGATAGTAGTTCCATCTTCCACTAAGAATCCAATACACTCGTGTAAATCTTTTGTGTACTTCTCGTCTGTTTTCTTTTTTAACTTTTTGTGCACGCTCTTGAGTCTGTCTGGCGCGTACTCTATACAGTTTGTAGCTTCTTTCAGCTTCTTGTAGAGCACAGAACGTTTTTCTGCGTTGATTTCTTTTGAAGTTTTTTTGTCTTTGGCGAGTGCTTGCATGTTTAGGATGGTTTTCGCTTCATTCACTGTGTGTAACGACTGCGCGTACAGTTTCAACCTTGCCTGCTTGAGCTCAAGCTCCAGTTTTTGTTCTCGTGTTCTGGGCTTAAATGTCAAGTCCTCGTCAAGACGTGCATTAATATGCCAGTGGTAAAGGTCCTTAAAATGTTTAAGAGTCGAATAGTTTGGTTTCTCATTGGTTTCTTGAGGTTCAAACACAGATAACCAGTCTGCGAGAAACTCATCTGTTAACTCGTTGTCAATGTGTAACAGCGTCATGTGTCTTCGTTTTTCGTTGTTCGGAGAGCGGTAGAGGAAAATCAATCTAATTACAACTAGGAATCAACCACTTTGGTTTCACCTTGGTTTTTCTGTACCTGGTCTTGACGGTAACAATCTTTAATGTTTCTTTTGAGCAACAGGCAAAGACATAAAATCTAAATCTTCTTTTCGTTTCTTTCTTGGCCGATCATCAGGTATAGTGATAACGTCAATGCTTCTTTTTACCGCAGTTGGCGGCGGTCTCCGCGCAACATCACGTTGCACATTGCTGAGAATTTTAGCCAATTGCAAATCGACAGCTTTGTGACTTGAAATCTTTCTCATGTGGACTCCAGTGGAAGAATCGTTAAAGCGAGCCAAGTTTGTATGTTGAGCAGGCTTTGAAACAATAGACGGCACAAACTTGGGTATGGTTCGAACAGATATCTGCGCAGGCTCTGGCAGTCCTTGTCTAGAAACATTCGATCCTTTTACAGAGCCTACAGTAGGTCTTGAAGTAACACTTCCTACCATTGGTCTCTGAGTACCATTTCCATACTGATTTGGTTTTGGTGTACTTGTTGCAGGAAGAGAAGGAGAAACCAAAGGTCTACTCTGTGTTTCTGGCTTTTTCAATTTTCCATCATAGAAATCCAACGCACGTTTGCTAATCAGTCCAACATTGTTTCTATCAAAACCTTCAAGCTGTAATCCTACTACGTTAATACATCCTAAACACTTACGCTCCATGCTACGCACTCTCGAAAGAGCAACGTATGCCAATCCAGGACAAAAAATATGATCCAACGATACAATCGCAGAATCCAACGTCATTCCTTGGCACTTGTGTACTGTCAACTAGTATTGTTATTTTTCATGAATGTGCAACTTACAGCCCATGCAAGTTTTAGTGGTACAGCAGCTCGAAACGCTTTTGCTTTTCCTAACCCTTTAACCTCGAAAACATCATATTCAATAGGTACTTGATCTCCATTGATAAACCGTACGATTGGTACGGTCACATTCTTTTTAATTTTATCTGAAAATTTTCTAAACATGTTCACTCGCCAACCTTCATGTTTTACGACTTCTATTGTCGTGAAACCAGTTACTACCCCTCTTGATCCATTTACTAGACCTGATTTTACATTAATGTTTCGGATTAGTAACACTTGAGCGCCGATCTTCAACTGTAAATCGGCTTGAATACGATCATTCAAATCTTTGCATAATCGACCTCGCGTTTGCTGATCGCAGCCTTCATAAATATCTTCACATTTGAACGACGATGCTGACCCTGGTAACTCCGCCAAATGTCTTTCGTTCAAACCATTTACTTTTTCATTGACAGTAAAGATGCGAGTTGGTAAAACACCATTCACTGGTTCTACTTTGTTTTTTGCTAATCCGTATAGCGTCGATAAATGATCTTTTGAAATCTTCCCTACGCGAATATCATTCAAAAGTTGGATAAATTGTGAGTTTGCTTGGCGAAAGATTTTAGTAGTGAGAACGACATTGGGAACTGCACGTGACCAACATCTAGCATCAAAGCATAGGTATTCATTCTTGACTGGTGGTAATTGTAGAAAATCTCCACAAAGTACGAGTTGAACGCCACCAAACTATTTGGTTAGAATATGGTCAGATAATTACTGGTGGATAATGTGGCTCAATAATCGAGTGAAACTGGTCTACAATCTCGCGTGTATTCGTTTTGTTTCGCTCTTGCTCTGCCATGAACTGTGGAAATTGTAATTTGATGTCATCATAACAGCGAATGTACGTTAATATCCTATAATGTAAATTTCTAGCAAAAAGTTTGTACATGTTGATAAGTTCGAAAAAATCAGCAGGTAACATTGATAACTCGTCGACTATTAGCGTTCGTAATTCTCTCAATGCCTCACGTTTCGTCCATGCTGTTCGCCAAGACCCATCTGGTGAGATTCCACTGCAGTATTGTTAGTATTGAGTGGTTTTAACATACAGTAACGAATGCAGCGTACAGCCTCCAATGTTAACCGCAGCAATACCAGTACATGCTGTAATTCCAAGCGCGCCTTCATCTGTTGCATACTTTTGTTTTAAACTTTCGATAATTCTGCACAAGAGAAATGATTTTCCTGTTCCTGCGCAGCCTGTGAAAAGTACACTCTTATTTGCCAAAACCAACTTCAGTACGCTTTCTTGTTCATTACTGAGGGTGTTTGACGTCATACAAAATTTTTGAACGTCTAATTTGCCCGCTGCTTTTTTTGTAAGGTGTTAGAATCTCGGTTCAACACAAAGCAGTGCTAGATCATGTATTTGCTGCAACTTTTTCCTTGATGTTAAAAGTCGTGCGCCAAATTCAATATTGAACGAAGCTTCCCGCTTGTTCTGGTAAACCAGAAAAAATCAAACAAACATTAGGGCAACACGATGGCAGATAAAGAACTCACAAGACAAATCAAACTAAAAACAGGATCAGCAAAGAGACTCTTTAAGGAATACCAATCGTATCAACATGAAGAAACCAGAGAAAAACAACGTCTAGAAAAACTCGCACATGAAGACGCAGACGAAGTGTTAATTAAACAACAAAAAAATGTTATTAGTGAAACAAGTCAAATGATACCATATTGCAAAAAGAAGCTCGAACAAGCTGTTGAAGAACTCAACAAATACATTGTACGTTGGAACGATCAAATAACTAATTTAATAGGAAGAGAATGTAACTGAAGAGCACAAACAACTAGAAGCCTATGTCGAAGCAACAACTATTCTAACACAAATCGACGAAGCAAACATTTTTGTACGTAAAAACAGAAACTAATTTATGCTTTGCTTTCCAATTCTTTTTCCAACTTGTTAAATTGTTCATTCGACGCAACAGTTAGTGGATCATCTTCTACTTGTCGAACTTCTTCCACTTCTGGTACATAGTGCATCAACATGTTCTCTATTCCGTGCTTTAGTGTGACACTGGAACTAGGACAACCACTGCAAGAACCTTGCATCTTTAACCAAACTATTCCATCTTCGAATCGATCTAGTAGAACATCTCCACCATCTTCTTGGACCATTGGTCGTATTTTTGTCTCCAAAATTTCTTTGATGGCGATCACGACTTCATCGTCTTCCTCTTGTGGCATTGTATCTGGTGATGGTTGTGCTTCTTCATCTAGTACAGGTCTTCCACTTGCAAAAAATTGTTGTAGTGTTGAAAAGATGCGTAATTTCGCAACTTCCCAGTTGGTTTCTTCAGATATTGTTACAGTGACATAGTTATCCGTGATAAATACTCTTTTTACACCATCGACTTTGAATACTGACCTCGCAAGTGGTGATGTATACGCAACTAGTGGCGAATTAAAATCTTTTGTTACACCCGTGTCTAGTATTTTATGATCCACAGTTAAAAATTTGATGCTCTGCGGATTTGGTGTACTTTGTGCTGTTAAAAATACATTTCTGTGCGTTTGGAATCGTAGAGGGGAAAACAATGACTTATGTGTGAACGTGTTGTTCATCCATCGCGTAGTGAAGTTGCGCAACATTTTTACAAGGACTGAGCGATGGACTCGCCAATAAAACCTAACACCCCAGAAGAAGGGTACGAATCTATTTGGAGGAGTTCTCCACAGCTTGGATTCGACGATTCAAATGACAGAGAAATTGAGGCGCCAAGTACTTGGCTCTCTCAATCTATTAGCCAATCGAAATTAACGCCAGCGCGACTACATGAAAAGAAAACTCCTCGACCTATTGTCAAAAATGTTTTAAATACAAAAATATTTTCAGATTTGGACAGGCATATGAGTTTAGCTGGGAAAACAAGTCATTCTGTAACGCGCATCTCATCAGAGCCAGTAAAATACAATTCTGAACAGATGGAAAGTTAGCGAGGAAGACAAACCACTTTCGACTCATCAGAAAGTGCTCAACGCGCTAGCTGAAGACAAAAAAAATAGAAATCAAAGAGGAGCAAGGCTGAAAAATAATCTTCGAAACAGTTTTGCTCTGTAGACCTTTAGATCTGTTGCTGCTTCGATAAAAGGACAGGTCACCTGACTAGCTTGTTGTAAAAAGCATGATATTAATAGCAAACAGCAATCGGAAGGATGTTCATGATAGCAAGATACACTTCCCAAGACATGAAGCAACTGTTGGGCCAAAACGCAGAATATATGATTGCTGGTGCTCACGCATGGCGCGCAAATAAAGTGCTCCTTGGACAAACAGCATTAAGCAAAGTAACCACAATCTACAATAGTGTAATGGAAGGCATAAAAAAAGTAAATGGGAGGACGTACGTGTTGATCAAGTGCGAATTCCCATCAAACGAGGATATTAGTAGGGAATACTTCGTGGTCGACCTTTTGAACAATATCCATGCCACAGACCTCGAATCATACCATGCACTATCAGCTGTGATGAGTGAGATCGCATCTGGAAAAATAGACCCTTCGTCTCTCCAGCATTACCACAATGAATTGATACAAATAAAATAATTGTAGCTAAAATGTTATTATAGTTGTATATATCTCTATGTGGCCAATTTGCATTTTAGATTTTATGTACATGTTAATGAATTTGCTCCTGTACTTAACGGATCTGTCCAAGCAAGACGAAAGGGCTCGAAATCTCTCTTCGAAACTGTTTCGCTCTGTGGGTTTGTCAAAGATCTGATGTTTAGAACTGTTCGTTCTGTGTTAGTCGCTCTCTACTAATAAGGCAAACTTTAGTGGCATCACTAATCAACACGTCACTTTTCATGTCACTTGCAACAAAATTTTAGCAAGAAACGGCACGATGACAACAACACACTCGTTCTTCGAGCGTTTAAAAGACATGGTCAAGAAGAACTCTCGCGAAACTGACAAAAAAAAGGGCAGCCCAAGGACTGAAGAACCAGAGCGTTCTCACGCGAATAGCCCTCCACCAATTTTAACAGAAGCACCAAGACCTACAAGCCCTGTACATAGTCAAACATATCCTAGAGCATTGTCACCTAATCAGCGACGTTCGCTAGGAAATGCGCTAAAAAATTCTTGGAGAAAATCTGTTTCCGGTATCAAAAATGTGTTTGCTACCGATGGAATACACGCACAGTTATCAGATATAGAGGCAGAAGATTTGCTTAGCAAATTGCAACCACCCATCACCTTCACAAAACAAGACATACAAAACAGAAAAAGGTCTGGTGACCGTAAGTCTGTCGTTAGTCCGTTAGAAGCGATAGCATCGAGTAGTTTGGTGGAGCATGACTTCCCGTATGTTTGCTGTATAATTTTTAACCATAATAGACCAAGTGAAGAGGAAATACAAGTCATAACGTGTATAGCAGATAGAAAGTTTGGGCTTCCGTTGTTGATAAAATTCTCACTACAAGAGCGTAGTTTGGAGAACATAGAAATTTGGTTAGACTTGGAGGAAATACTCAAACGATGTCCATCATGGAATGTTTCTACAAAACTAGTGTACATAACGCAACTCTACAGTAAATACATATCAGAAACGAGTGTCAAACAAGTCAACGTTGGCGCAGAAATGACAAAAGCAATGGCAGAACTAGTTACTGGTGATTGGATACGCGACGTGGATTCTAAAGTCAATCCACAAGTCACATTGATGCAACTAAAATCACAAGTAATGTTAAACTTGTTAGACTCGTTCTCAAGGTTCAAAGAAACCAAGCATTTTGAATTGTACAAACAGTTAATCGCCAACGAATAAAAACTAGGATTGCCAATACATACATATTTTATTGTTGATCGTGAGCTTGTTGATCATCTTGTTGGAGTATTTGTTGGTCTTGAAGAGCTTCCATTTGCTCAGCTTGTTGTTGCTGGTACGCCCAACTCGCTGCATCTGGGTTCATTCCACCAATCGTTTGTGGCATGGTCGCTCCCAAGGCCATGTGACTCATCATAGGATGATACTGACCTGCTTGGTATTGTTGAATCTGAGCTTGTGCGCTACCTCCTGGACTTACTGGATCTTCATCATTCTCATCGTCGTAGTTGTTTGTTTCGCGTAGTATTTTTAGCATTGGTTCTTGTAAATCAAACAACTCGCCTTTTAAGCGATTGAATCCAGTTTGGAAAAAGTAGTTGTCTTTGGTTCCTAACCACTTTTTGTGTTTGGTGCGTTGAGCTTCTTGATCCATATATCTTACATGACACTTTCCACGTACACTTTGTAGGGAGTTGTAGTTGATGTCAAAGCTTACAAACACTTCCTTGTCTTTTTGTAGTATGTATTGTTTTCTAGTACGATGCTTGGACGAACTATCAATGTTGCAACCAAACGATTGTACGTCTTGCCAGCGATAGAACCATTGACCAATGAATTTCATCTCTTGTGTCTTGGTTTGTACCAAATTGATAATCTTACAGATCCAGTATCGTTCTGTTTCGCTCTTGACTGCTGGTGTTGTTCCTTCCTCACCTTCTTCACCTTCTACAGATTGGTCTACAGAGTTTTCATGATCGTTGGTTTCTTCCTTGGCTGTAACATCTTCTGGAACTGCTTGTTCGAGTTGTTCTTGTTGTTGAGTAACTTCTGCATGTTCGGCGTGTTCAACTGGCATAGCGTTTGCGTCAGCTAGTGCTTGATGTTCTTCAGAAACACCTTCTGGCATGATTGTTTCATCAGGTGCAATGTATACAAAGTCGTTGATCTTGTAAATGACGCCATCTTTGCAGAATGCGAGATAGAACATGTCTGCGTTGACGTTCATACCGATCGGATCACCAACCCAACACGTTCCAGTTTGTGGTAGGATAGTCTTCATGGCAAGGTTTGGTGCTGGCATTTGTGGCATGTTGGCAGAGTTTGCAAAGATGGGTAGGAATGGATACAACATGTTCATCATGTTGTCACCAGTAGCGCCTTGTTGCATGGCCCATTGCTGTTGGTGTTCGTCCATAACTTCCATCTCTTCCTCTTCTTGGGAACCACCTCGCTTTCTCTTACCCTTGGAAGGTGTCTTTCTCTTCTTAGATTGAGAACGTGGCGTTCCTCCTGGTGAAGTTTGTCCGTTCTCCTCGTACTGTTGCAACATGTACTTTTGGTAATCTATGCGTTGCGTAGTGGTAGCTGCTTTTGTGATAAAAGTCACAGTTGGATCTAGTGGTTTGGGGAAGTGCAAATACTTGGTAATGTTTGCATTCTTCTTGACAAAAGTCTTGAATTCTGCCGAGTAAATTTGGAAGTGATAGTCATCGGTTGGATCGTCCATTGGTGCATAGGAAATGAATAACTTGAACGCTCCATATTGGAAACGTTTCGAGCAGAAAGTACTGTTGATACCAAAGCGAATAATGATCTCATCGTCTCCTGATTTGTGTAGTGATGAAATGGTAATTGTATCCGAGTTTGTAGGCTTCTTTTGCTTACGCTTAGATGGTGTGTTTGATGCGGAAACTGGTGCTTCGTTGACCTTTGGTCTCTTTCTCTTTCTTTTCGCAGATTCATCATCGTCATACGATGGGACTTCGTGTTTGTCCGTTAGTACCAAACTCATCTCCATACTTTCCAGAATCTTGCTTTGGTTCTTGTTCAAGAAGATTTTATCACTACACATGATTCTTACGTCGTACTTGTGTTTCCATGTTAGTGTGTATAGTACTTCTGGGAATTGCTCTGTGAATGCAGTTTGGCGACTACCCTTGAGGAACATTTTAAGAGTGAAGTGTGGAGCAGAGGCATTCAAAATACGAGTATTAGTTGTTGAAGTGCTCTCGGCAGCGATTTGCTTAGAAAACGTTAGGGCAGAGTTGTGATCCATTTGGTGAGCATGTGAAATCATTTCTTGGTCCATGTAACCGTCTTGTGCGTCTCCGTGAATCAAACCTCCTTGGTTAATGCCTATGACATACTGTCCCCAATCTAATCGTTGAGAACAGGACACCGAATCGTGAATGTATTGCTCTGTGACGACTGGTATTTGGAACTTGACTGCGTGTGCAATTCTAGAGGTATCAACAATGTTACTAGCGGGAACGATGAAAATATTAACCTTGAAAAGTTAGTCATTTTTTGCGCGAATAAACTTACACGTTCATTAATTTCTCTATGAAACGTTCCACCATGTTCTGTGATCTTTCTTTGTAATTCGCCAAGTAAAACTGCAGTATTTGTATCCATCTCGATGTCGCCGTGACTTAGTGCAATGAAAAATCCTTCAAACAATTTGTTGCTTGGGAGTGGGTGCGCCTCGTCAACAATCATTTGATTTTCATCTAATAGTTGGCCCGATTGTTCATTTGCGTTATTGTTAACGTCTTGCTGTACATTATTTGCTTCCGAATCATCTTTTATCGGTTCTTGGTTTAAATCGCTCATGTTGTGTTAGAGTTGATCGAGCAGTTGGCTGGGTGGTTCTGTTTGCAGGTTAGTATGTTCAAACGACGCAATAGCATACCTGTTGAGTGATTTGTTGTATGTAATTAAAGTATAATCAATCCTAACCGCCGCGAAGGTCTCTATGCGTTCAAAATCAATGAAGCCCAAAAGAATTTCGTAACGAAAAAATTGGTCAACTTGCTCAATCCATCCGGAGAATATCCGGACAACCAATAAAATTGCTCAACCAAGACCCAATGGAAAAAATGCCAGCTAAGTTGTAACATAACAAGGACTTTTTTTCGAGCTAAATAAAAGCATCTTTTAATACAGGATGGTTGTCTGCGAGTGCGATTATCTCGAGCAAATGACTGATGCCTTGTTGTGTCTTCACTTTGTTTGAACGCACATTGATAGTTACAAGAGTTTCATTTGCTCGCAACATGTCTACAATGTACCCAACTCCAACATCTCCTAATCGATTGACACTAACATCCAAGTGCTCAACGCTAGAGTTGACTTCTTCTTTGACACCCTTGTTTGATAAGACGGCGCAAAGATGTTTTACACCTGCAGCTGAAATATCGTTCATAGACAAGTTTAAGTAATTAATTGTATTGTTTTTTCGTAGAGACTGTGCAAGTGTATACGCTCCATCATCACCCAGTCTATTTCCTATTAGATCTACATATCGTACAGTACAGGTAGGTGATACAAGTACAGTCGTCGTAAGCTGATACATTTCATCTGCCGTGAATAATCCATAATTAAACTTTAAAAAAGTTGGATTTTGCTGTAATTGATTTTCAATGCTCTCTTGGAAAATAGTTTTGGGAGTTTGAGTTTTTTCATTTGGTGTTGTGGTTTCACCAGACAAGGCGACAACTGCATCCATTTTTACAAAAATAACTTGTATGACTGCTCGCTAATTTATTCAGTCTTCTTGACTGTTTCTTCGACACCATCAAAACTTATTACTGGGAGTATTAACAACTAGCGAATTTTGGCTTTTACAGCTTCAGTTTCGTGATTTTGATTTGAAAATACTCTTCCAAATCGTGATGTAAAGTAGCAATAAATGGCAAAAACACCCCAAACATACGTTGCGTACGATGTAAAGAAGTGCCAAATGGAGTGTAGCTTGAAATGCTCGTAATAAGGACAGAATAGGTTATCTATTCTCCATGCTACGAAACCTACGCCGCTACAGATGACTACCAACGCTACCAACGTAATCTCGTTGCGTCTTACTTGATGCATGTACTCTTGATGTTTTTCATGAACTTTGTATGAGCGCAGGCATTCTGATACACTCAAGTATATCCCGAGAAGTACTGACAGTCCGAATGAAGTTTGAAATACTACTGGGCTCAGGAATTCATACGCTATGCATGATCCTATAAACACGGCTATTAATGCGTAGGCCGATATTGCGGCCCTTACGGATGGGAACAATCCACCCAATCGTAGAAACGCTAAACTGTGATGTTTCTTTGCTTCGATTTCGTCTTTTAGATTTCCCAAGAAATAAAGATGAGCGAGGATCGTGAAATACATTGCTAATTCATCTAGTGCCTGAAATTCTCGCATACTTTGTTGTCAAATGGTAGGAAAAAAGAAACTTACAGTGTCATATGAAATAAAAATGAACCTATTCCAACGAATGAGAACCCAAGCCCTTCTACCCAATTCCTATACAGTGTAGCGTTTCCACCGAGTCCTGATTTTTTGCTGAAGTGATGTGTACTGTAAATATATACTACACTAAGTATTATGTAACTCAGATTTGACCAAGTATTCCATAGTTCTGCAACAATTCCTGAGCTTACATAGTTAGGTTCGCACCAATCTAGTTGTTAATTAACACCATTTAATTCTATCGTACCTATAGTAGAGGTTAGGTTCCACGTAGGAGCCAAGTTGTTTATCTCGTTCAGTTTCATGATGTTTTCTGCAAGTTACACCATCAATCTACGAGTCTAAATCAAGACGTTGACGATTCCAGTACGACCTGATGGATTGAACTCTTGGGCTTCTTCTAGACATTTGCAGTCGTACAAGCAGGCAAGTAGATTAAAACGGCCAGTTGGCCAAGCAATCCTTTTTATAGAACCTCAGCAAAAAGGAAGATCGTCACGCTCTCGGTGAAGTAGAGACAGCGACTTCAAAATCATTTATTGTTTTCACTCTTATTCATGTTGCGTATTCACTACTTGCTGCTTCTGGGTATACCCAAATTGTTTCGTTGCCGATGCAACACGGTTTACAAACCAAACCATCACACGTCAAACTTTTTTGTCAGACCATGACGCCAACACTTTCTTCAGTTTGGATTTTCTTTTTTCCAAACATAGGTGGTGAGTAACTGTAGGGGTTGTATGGGCCAAATGATGGCACTCAGAGCGTTGCTGATACTACTTGTAGTAGTATTAGTTCAAGCTCTTGCACCATCACGAGTAAAACGTATTCTAGCGTGGGGACACAACACGTACGGACAGTGTGGGATAAATTCGTTCTCTGATCCAATATTGACTCCCAATCCAGTCATTGACGGTAATGGCGTATTTATCACGTTGGATGTTAACGTGAAAACGATTGCAACTGGTGGATATTTTGGTTCGATACTAACGACGTATGCATCATCGAAAAAAAGAATAACAATGTAGAACCGGAGCCATTTTCTCGTGGGGGAACAACCTGTACGGTGGTACGTTTGATTAGAGTGTTTTATTAATATACAGAGCTCGGTGTTGGTGTAAAAACATATCCGATTCCGTACCCTGCATACTCTGTAATCCCGACGGCACTTTATTCATCATTTAGTGCAGGTCATTACCACATGCTCGCAGTAGTACGTTGTAATATACAATACTCACACAATTTAGAGCACAAAAAGAGCACTGTTTGCATGGGTAAGTCTGAAAACAAAGTTTTTAACATGTAGGGAGCGAATGACTACGGAGCGATAGGAGATGGTACAACAGTAACAAAATTAAGACCTACTGCAGTAAAAATCTATGGAAATGTTTCATTAGCGGTAGCAGGACATTTAAGTAGTTTCGCAATCGTTAATGGAAGTGTTTATGCGTGGGGATTAAACGACTATGGAACACTGTATGTCAATGGAAATACGACTAACTATTATCAGAGGAATAGGATTCATATCTGGTTGGAAATCGTGGATAAAAACACCATTTTCGACTCCACTACCGGTATCAACAACAGATGCACTAGATGGAAAAAACATCGTTCAAATTGCAGCAGCAGAAACAATGACACTATTTTTATCATCAGATGGATCATTAGCCGCATCAGGTTCGTACGGTACAACAGATCCAGTTTATAAACCTACTGCAATTCCAACTGCAGTTCTAATCAATGGAACAGATTTGGCGAACAAAACGATAACTACGATTTCCGCTAGAAGCACTCATGCGTTAATTCTCACTGATAGTGGACTCGTCTATGCATTTGGATCAAACTCTGATGGACAATTAGGAGTAAACATTACTGATACGTTTATACCGACGCTAGTACCAGGGTTAGAAGGTTTACGAGTGAGAGATATTTTTGCAGGTTTTTCAACAAGTTTTGTTATCACTACAAATGGAACTTTGTATGCGTGGGGTGCAGGTACAGTGATAAACTCACCGAAAGCAAGTTTTCTATTGGCCAATGTTAGTAGTACACCTATTCCTACAGCATTGTTTCCAATGTTGAATGTTTCGCAAGTTCATTCATCATTGGATTTGACATTGATAAATGTTGAGCCATGTGTAGGAGATGTGAGTGGAATTGTTTGTGAAGCACCACCAAATGTTACTACGACAATAGCACCTAAGAATTACACTAAAGCACCTTCAACAACAAAATCACCGAAAAATATGACTACGACATCTATACCCACGACTAGTGTGCCTACAGCAACACCAACACCAGTTCCGTTAGAACCAATAGAGATCGAGTTAACAGCACCTTCTACTATAGGACCATGTGCAGATTCATTCGTACTAGATGCTTCCATGACACGAAGTCCAACGTCGGATATACTCACATACTCTTGGTCAAGTAGTTCAAGTAGTCTTAACGGATTTTTATCAACTCAAACAGATGCTTATATCACTGTACCGACGTCACTTGTTCAAATCAATGTACCAACAACAGTATCATTGCGAGTATCCACAAGTGATCGGTATAGTGTACAAAACACCACCTTTACTAGAGGAAACGCAGCAAATACACCACCTACGCTTCGCCTAGTAGGAGATAAAGACGTGCAATGGAGTCCTGGACAGAAAGAAGTGAGTTGGGCTGTAGTAGGTTCCATTTGCAATAATGAAAAACTTTCATACTCGTGGATGAAAGTAGGAGGACCTGTTCTTCGAATCGGATCTTCAAGCGCATCGGCTTCTTACACTAGAAGTGCATGGCAGTTCTCCATCGCAGGATTATACATTTTCAAATGTACTGTTAGTACACCATCAGGTTTATCATCTAGTTTACTAGTGTCAGTGAACTATGACTATGATGCTGTTGTGGCTCGACTAGCAGAAGGTTCACAAATCACAGTGAGTAACACGCCAAACGCATTGTCGTTAGATTCTACTGTTAGTACAGGTGATTGTTGTCATGGTCTTCCCGAAACATACATTTGGACTTGTACAGGAATGACATCGTCATGTCCAACTCAAGTGGTTGACTATCTCGCAAAGGCATCTGGAACAGCAGGTTCAACATCACCTTCAGGATTTGGCACGATATCCCTTCCTACAGCACTACCTGTTGGCCAATACTTGTTTAGTATGACCTACGTTGAAGGTAAAAAATCAGATACGGCAACGATACTTGTCACTGTGATACCAAAGAATGTCTTGAAGATATGGATTAGTGGTATAAAACCATTTTCGGCAGAATCAACAACGTTACAATTCACGGCTGGAGTTTCACTCGTAAACAATCCCAACACTGATGATTCCGTCACATACACGTACAAATTCTCAACATCAGGACCAAGTGGGAATTATACTTTTAAATACCAAGACATGACTGCAACAGAGTTACTCACGATACCATCTTCTGCAGTATCTGAGCAGGGGCTTCACACGATACACATTAATGTTGTCGATTCACTCGGAACAAGTGGAGATATTTCAATCGATACAGTAATTGTCACACCTCCGCAACCAGGTTCATTAACAATTAATCCATCTGTTGGACGAGCCGCAAATACCACTTTCACAATAGTCGCTCCAGGTTGGCAATCCAATAGCAACCAACTCTATTACATGTTCTATTTCGTCGATGGAACACAACTGGTTCCTCTTCGATCGGGTTGGGGATTATCACCATCTCACACGACCATTTTACCTATTGGAAAACTAGATGCCAATCAACTACGTATTTTTGTCGTAGTAAAAGATCAGTGGGGATTTGTCGGTGCAGCGTTCACATCAGTGGTTGTACTTCCTATTGCCGATAATGTCATGACTGCAACCAATGTTATTACTGATTTTTTAAATTCACAATATGCGGGACCAGAAACACGTAATGCGCTCATCGCAACATCATCTTCGATATTACCAGTTCCAAGTACAAAAGATGCAACACTATGTTATATGAAAGGTGTCCATACAACAGTTAATTACTGCCAATGCGATAAAGACTGGTTTGGAAGATACTGTTCGCTCAATCAACAAGAATACACCGCCGTTTTGAATGTGAAAACACTCATGATGCAAACGTTATCCAAATTTATTGTTGCGACTCCTACATCAGGAAGAAGAATTATAAGCGATAACGTATTTGCAAATAGTCCATTTTCCCAGGCAGAAGTTGAACAATATCTAATGATTTTGTCATCAATTGTCGATTCTGCAGTTGGAGTGTCGGCGACTACTGCTACACAAGCTCTACTCACTACCAATACGTTACTAAACTATGGAGTAACAAGTCCAACCATTTCCAACTATGCCGCCAAAGTTGCCGATAATGTCATGTATGCCGAATTTGTGTTGTACAATGTACCTCGAACAAGTGATATTAGTAACGCAATCAAGGGTACAATAATATCCTCCTTACTACGTGCTTCATTGTCCACCATGTACATTAACCAAAATCCAGCAACTGTACAGTATGATACATTTGGTTACACTACCCAAGTACTCAAAGTATCTACATTAGAAAAAGGAGTGTTGTACACTACACTCGATACAGAAGTGACTATCAAGAAGAGTGGTCAACCACTACAATTGGGTTCTTTGTCAATCGATAGTGTAGTCAATGTAAGAATTGCTGTGTTCAAGTATGATATCTATACCAATACCAATGCGAGTAGTATCGTTTCTGTTGGCATTGTTAAACAAGATAATACTTTCATCGATGTCGACATGAAGAATCGATTAGAGATAGGATTTATAGGTGACTATAGTTGGATAACATATAGCACGTGGCAAATAGAAACATCAGAGTTGATGTGCATGCGGTGGAACGCTACCTGGTTACCAACAACGTGTACAGTACGAGTATCAGCCAATTTGGCAACTTGTACATGCAGTAACACTGGAGATTATACAATACGACGTGTTGATTCTGTTTATCGACAGCAAGAAGATGATAGTATATATGGATTAATCATAGGAGCAGTACTAGGGGTTATCGCAACAGTGATCTTTGTTGTTTTATCAGTTGTAATTATTTATTTAATTTACCGAAGAAGTGTCAAGTACAGTTCGTTAATTACAGAAGTAGAAGTTACAGCAACTGATGATTTATCAGAGTGTGACACTAGAAGTGATACAGATGCCATGAATAATAGTTTTGGAAAACTCAAACGACCGAGGTCAACCACTAGACTTATGAGGTTCCACGAATTGGACTTACCTACGAGTATTGTAAACCAAGGACATGCTGATTTTACGCATTCACCTGTACGAGAAAGAAGTGATTCTGTGTTTACTCTTCGTGAAAGAAGTGATTCTGCATTTACATTGCGTGAAAGAAGTGACTCTTCTTTTTCGTTGGAAGTTGAGAGTCCAGTACCAGGTTATATTACATCACCAAGAGCACTTGGAAGTAATACTCCTCCACATGGGTCACCGAGAGCAAACAAGTATGTTGTTAACATTGGAAGAGATGAAATGATTGGAGGATTTGTATCAACAGAGGAAGAGGAACAGCCCATTTTCCAACATAGAAGAGGTTCACTTACAGGATCACCAAGAACGTTAACATCAAGAGGCTCATTTTCATATTCTTCAAGATCTCCAACGCAAGTTTCTCCAATTGAAATAGGAACACCAAAATCACCAAGATTTGTAATTCTAACGCCAAAGACCATTAGCAGATCAAGCTCGCAAAAGGCTATTACACCAATTCGTGTTGTAGATTTAAAATTTGAAGACAAAGAAGAAGATTCGAATTAAATATTTATTTACTGTTAAATGGTCACTAGCCGTTCGTTTCTGCTTATAGAAGTGCAGGAATCTGTATGTCAACATCAAAGGTCGTACTAATCGCTTTCTAAACTACAAAATATGAACACGCAACGGTGCTTAGTACTGTTGGCTTTGCTTGGGATCGCGCAGTGTATCAGCAACGTTGTATCGTTCGGTGACTCGCAATTTAATCAACTTGGTCGTGGGGCACAACAAAACTTTTTTGCTCAGCCAGGTGCGCTTCAAACTGGCGACAATGTGAATTCTGTTATCGCAGTGGCAGCGGGAGCAAACCATACACTATTTTTGCTATCAAATAGGGCAGTGTTTGGTGTTGGTCGTAATTCAGAGTCACAATTAGGAGTTAATCAGACTTTCCCAGTAGCATTAACACCGTTCAGGCTTTCAAACCCTGCAAGTGGACTGTACGTCATTAGTGCTATTGCCGTTGGAAATCAAGTCTCGCGAATATTAACGGCGACTGGAAAAGTACTCTCTTTCGGGTCTACAAACGTCGCAACTGGTGAGTACTTGGGAAACGAAGCCACTATATCGACTAGTGTACCTATTCCATTGCTAGATCCATTCAACGTGATAGGAAACAAAAACATCAAGAGTATTGCCGTGTCTGGTGCTGGTCACACACTAATGGTCTCCGCTGATGGAAGTTTATTTGCATTTGGAAGAAACAACTACTGTCAATTAGGCTTACAAATCTGCTCTGGGGACAGTCAATATCCTAGACGCGTATTTGACGGATACAATGCCATCAACAATATGAACATTGCCGACATTGCTGTGGGATCAGAAATTTCTGCTGCACGCTCAATCAATGGGACAGTTTTCTTTTGGGGAAACGGTGCATATGGCGCATTGGGAACAGGAGGTATCTCTAATGGAAGTATTCCATTTCCAAAAACAAGTAATTTATTGGCAGGCAAAACAGTTACTCAAGTTTCAATGTCAAACTCGTTTACTGTACTCGTTACAGCCGATGGTCAAGGATATGGATTCGGTCGTTCCGAATGGGGAAACCTATGCGATGGGGCAACTGCTCAGCAACAAAACTCGCTTACACCCTTTAGTTCTGCCACTTTTAGTTCCAAAACTATCACTAGTGTTGTCGCAAGTAATCAACATACTTTGGTACTAACTAGTGATGGAAGCGTTTTCAAGTGCGGAAGCGCATACTCTGGAGCTCCTGTTGACGCTACCATTACGTTAGTCTTGAAGAGTCCCAGCGTGACCTTCATAGCTGCATCGAACTTTGGTAGTGATACATCTTTCATAGGAACAAGCATTGATGCCAATGCAACAGTAGCTCCTGTTCCTACTCTTCCTCCTGTTGTTAATAACGAAGTTTCCAAAATAACTCAAAAGATTACTGGTGCTGCTGACAAGCTACCACCTGCTGCTGTTCCTGGATCATCAGTATTGTTTTCTAACGCAAGTGTGAAAGCATCGTTGCCAATATCTTTCACGACACAGCAAGTTATTCCAAAAACTGCTATTGTGCAAGCTTCGCGACTTACTTTCAACGTTACATATGTTAGCGCTGCTGCTGTAGTAGCAGTTGTTGTTTCCGACCAAAACGGTACTGTTGCGGGTAGCGTTAGCGTTTCCGTTACTGCTAAAGGCACGTATACGGTAGACTTCAAGGATATTCTTACTGAACTTTTGTTAACGTACCAACAATCGTTCACAATTCGTGCCATTAGGGGTAATATTTTGAGTGTTTCGGTCGAATCGCAAACAGATGACGTGGTTATAAATATCGACGAAAATGTATCGACCACGGTAACGTACGCAGACACGTCTTCTGACACTGCTACGCCAACACCATCTACAGGCGCGACAACTACAACTATTCCAGTATCTACGAAATCTAGTGCTAGTCAAAGCACAAGTTATCTACTGGTGTTGTTAATTTTGTTTTTCTTGGAACTGTAGATAAAATGTTAATCGCATTTGGACTTGAAATAGACTAACAAGTTTAGTGTTAATAAATAAATAGAACTTAGTTTATTGAAGCTTATAGAGCAGCTGCTACGACGATGGCGGCGACGATACCGACGATGCTTGCCTTGGCGACTGCGCTGTTGGCTCTGGCGTTGTTGTTACCAGCTAGAGGTGGGTTGGATGAAGCTGGTGATGGTGCCTTGGAGGTGGCGCATGAGCATTGGGATGATTCTGGGGCAGCAGTGGTTCCTGGGGCAGCAGAGCTAGCTGGGGCAGCGGATGATGAAGCTGGGGCAGCAGAGGATGAAGCTGGTGCAGCTGAAGTGGCTGGTGCAGCAGATGTAGCTGGAGCGGCAGAGGTTGCTGGGGCGGCAGAGCTAGCTGGAGCAGCAGAGGTGGCTGGTGCAGCTGAAGTTGCTGGTGCAGCAGAGCTAGCTGGAGCAGCTGAGGTGGCTGGTGCAGCGGATGAGGTGGCTGGTGCGGCAGATGATGAAGCTGGGGCAGCAGAGGTGGATGGGGCAGCTGATGAGGCTGGTGCAGCAGAGGATGAGGCTGGTGCTGCTGAGGTTGATGGTGCTGCAGTTGATGGGGCAACAGATGGTGCTGCTGATGAGGCTGCTACTGATGATGATGGTGCAGCTGTTGATGATTGAGCGCTGACTACGAAGAAGATTGCGAGGAGTGCTACTAGTGCTAGAGTGAATCTCATTTGTGTTGTTTGTTTGTGTTTCAATTATTGAATTCAAGAAACGATCGGCCTTAAAAACCCTGCGTTTGGAGAAATGGTTTATTTTAGTGTGTTAAAAGCATGCACCAAAATAACACCCTACCAAAATACAAGATATCATTGTAAACCACCTGGAAACTTTATAAATAGCTACCAAATTTGTCCTGATGGGCTCTGCTTTCCTGTATCACGTAATCCTTGCCAGCGTGAGTGTCAATAACGCAACTTGGATGATAAATACAGATAAGAACACTGTATTATTAGATCGTGTTCTAGAGCGCTGTTTAATAGTTACTTAGTTTTGCAGCGTCGCAGTTTAGTTTCGCCGAAACATTGCACAAAACGGAGAGCCTAACACAAGGTTTATAAAAACAATTTTAATAGATTTCCTGTACATTTTTCTACCGCGTACACGTCTTGGTATACAGCAATACTATTCAACGCAGGGTATCCGTCTTTGGTAATGAGTACTTCTTGCTCTACAAAATCTTCTTCACCGTCCCATTTGACTAATCTTCCGTTTTCATTCAAGCCAAACACTTGGTTGTCTGAGGATACGGCAATGTCGACAAGTTTTGCTTTGTCGTAGATCCACATTTCACCATTGTAGAAACAACATGCATGATGATCTGTTGTTAGTCCCCATATCTCTGGATTCTTTTTTAATTCATTGGATCCTACCGATATCTTGTTGAGTTTTTTCACTTGCCCTAGTGGTCGCCATTTGCATTTCCTAAAGTACGACATGTGGGTACATACTGCAACGTTGTCATACGTGATGCCATATACGCTAGTTCTTGACCTTGCTGATATGGACTTGAGGTTTTTCGATTGCTCGACCTCAAATAGTTCGAGCTGATTCTGCTTATTCATTCTGTACACATGTCCTTTTTCACTAAGGGCAAAGAGTAGTCCACGAGAGGTTACACTTATGTCTCTGATGAACATTCCTCCACATGGGTACCTAATCCATCTCTTCTCACTTAATTGGTACAATCTTCCTGATTGCGTTAATCCCCAAATAATGTTTTCTAATTACTGTTAGTATCTCTTTCAAATCACTTACCTCCAACTGCAACTTTATGTATTGGATCAGCTACGCGAGTACAATCATCTTCTAGTACTGCTTGCAGGTATTCGAACGTTCCTGAGTCGGTCGCCGCATGATAGTGATGACAAGGCTTCTCGTCTGGTGTATCACAGGGAGTCAAGGGTTGGTATAGCTCTTGGTACATTTGTTTACTTGAAGATTCGATAAAAATGAAACACCAGAACAAAAATAGGTATTAGCGAAAAGTTACAAAGACGAAGAGCCAGAAATTATGTGGTTTACCAATCAAACTCTCCAGAGGCTCTGTTGAAGACATAATCTTGTCCATTCAAATGCATGATACCACACTTAAGGGCACATTTCCATTTGTTCTTTGTACGTGTTACTTTTTCAAACTGAGACAACACTATGTGATTTGTTTGTGGAATATCACCTTCTTCGTCCGATAAATCGTCATCACTGTTTAAATTGTCATCTCGTGAAGCTGGTGCTTTTTGTTTTGTGTCTTCTTCGGAAGAATCGCCATCACCCCAGTCATCATCATCTTCACCGTCCTCCTGCCGTGTAATATTTGGATTTGGTCTCATTTTTTTCGCTGGTGGTTCCATATATTGCACTGGTTGTTGATAATACTGTTGATATTGATTTTGATCTTGTTGCTGATAGTCTGTATATAAAAATTGTTGTGGTCTACCAATTATTGGATCTGGTTTCATGTCAATGTATTGCATTGGTGGTGTTTGTTGCATATATCGAATATCTTGAAGTTCCGGATTGATATGACTGTATTGTTGCATATGCAAGGGCGCTATGGCGGGTACAATTGCTGCAGCTGACGTAGGGTCCTCTTGTGGTTGTGATTGTGGTTGAAACGATGGTACAGCACCAGACTCGACAAGTTTGTATTCCCAAAGCTAAACGTTTTAGAAGAACTTATATGAGTCCTACCCTTTGCAATTCAGCTAATACTTGTTCTCCAACACCTTCATCAGCAAAATCTTCTTTTATGTTTTCAATGACGTCTTGAATAACAAGCGAGTAGACTGTGCCAACGGGATTTGATTGGGATGATGCGCCTCGTTTGGTTGTACCCTTCTTTGCGCTCATGGTCGACACTTGTGATGTTTCAAACAAAGATTTGAAAAAGTCCGAACGCCTGGCATTTTATAGGTCGAGGTTTACAACGATCATCCTAAACTAAGTATTCATGTGGGCAACAAACAAGCGTTTATTTTTTCTCAATACCTTTCTTGAGTAAGCTCCAAAATTCATTCTTCTCTGCAGGACTGTTTGTAGCAACAGTAGCGTTAACAGTTTGTGTTTTAGGATCAACTTCTGGTCCATAAAGACGATCAATCTCCAAAGTCAAATCTTGTTTCTGTTTCTTTGGTAATTGTGCACATGGTCCAACTTCAATTAATGCTTTCAGTTGTCTTGGAGTATAAATAGGGTCATAACAATCTCGAATCCATTCCATCATGTCTTTTGTGTTTTGCATATAGTAAGCTTGAATGTAGTTTCGAACAGGTTGAGTATAGGGTAATGGTTTTGTGATACTTGGTGGGGAAACCTTTAAAATCACTTGTTGTACAGCGTTGGAATCAATTCCCATTTGAGCACGACCTTCACTAGTGCACTTTTTAACTCGAGAAAATCCTTCTATTAGTTCCATCATGATAAATTTGATCACATGATCCCATATCAAGTCTGAACTTTGTATTGGAATTTGTGTTTTCGGTATTTGGTTGTTGACCTTCTTCTTGTCGTCTTCTTCCATGATGAAGGGTTCTATTTGATTCTTGAACGTTTCCACATCTTTTGCAATGTTGTTGACGTACGGGTTTTGATCTCCTCTTGTTGATACCCATTTGCATTGTTCGATTTGTGCAGGATAATCTCCCTTATTGTTTGGATTGGTACTTGCTAACTTCATAAAGATTCTTCTGACAATTCTCGCGTAGATGACTTGTTTTGTATCAAATGTTATCTTTTTCATGATTTGTATGAACCCTTCAACGTGTTCTTGTTTGCTGCTACTCTTGATCATGTTCTTTATCTTGTTACAAACTTTGGTTACAACTTCTAGTAAACTATCCAAACTCTCTGCAGCAGTGGAACGCTCGATTAGTCCATACACGCGACTACTCGAGTGTAGTGTCTTGACTTCACTTGGTTTAGGAATTTGGAAGTGAATGTCATCTGTTGATTGTAGTGAACCACTTGCAGCCTTGTTAAGTGCTTCTCTAACAGCTGCCAACGCTCCACGTAACTCTGTACTAATATTTGGATCGTTCTCAGGAATGATAAAATCTCCCAAGTTTTGTTGTGATGTATTGTGTTCATCATCTGGTCTATGGAATGCAAATAGTGCATACACAATGTATAAATAAAATTGGTACAGTGACGCGAAGCAGTTGAAGATTTCATCGGCTTGAATAATCTCCATGGCCTTGACATAGATTCCCATTCGTAACACAATTTGATTACTCGTGTTGGTGACAACAGGAGCCAATTTGCCTTTCCGTTTCTTCTTCTTTTTATCGCGAGGTGATTTTGGTGATTTTTGTGGATTTACAGTAGGAAGTTGTGTATATTGTGAACTTTCTTCATAGTCCTCATAATCTTCGTAATCATCATCTTGTTCTTCATCTTCGGAACTACTATCATATGACTCGCTCTCTTCATCTTCCTCTTCACTATCACGTTTATCCGATTCTTTTCGTTCACTCATCCATTTTCCATTTTGTTCTGCTACACGGAATGGGTTACTATCCGAGTCGCCAACTAGGAATTTCCGTACAACAGTAGAATCTTCTTCATATGTTGCACTATGTGTAGATCGTTGTGTGAGTTCGACTGGTTCTGAAAAAGTGGCATCTAGACGAGACCATGATTCGAAACCTTCTACCATTGTTCGAATATGTTCCAATGTATCCTTGTGACTATTCATAATGTAAATCTTGCTCTTTGCGTTGAGCGCTCCACGTAGCATGTGAGAATCACTTTCTCCAAACTCTTCTCCCAATTCACAAAACATGCTTACAGCATGATGTACTTGTAAGAATCGTTCAATTTTGAAATGGGAAAACTCTAGAGATCCGATAAATTGTGAAATCTTTTTTTGTATCAAATCCCAAAGTGTTTTTCGAAACTCACTAATTTCTTTTCCAAGTACTTCATGTCTTGCTTTGTGGAACAAGTGCAATTGGTAATAGTTGTGCATCATATCCGATAGCATGACGAATATTTGTAGCAGACATGGTAAAATATCATCAAAGTGAACATTCTTGCACAACTCTTGGAATTTCATCCTATATGGTTAATATGAGCAAACAAACATACTTGACTACACTTTCTAAATCTTTGCTTCTCTTTTGTACAAAACTGAGTACGACTCCACTCACTACATCTGCATTTCTTTGCACAAAATTTGAAATCTTTCCAAACACTGCAGATTCGTTTTGTCCCAGTAACTGATACGCAGTCAAGATGCGATCATACGACGTTGGATCATATTTTGATAAAACGCCATAAAGTCCATCATCTATCTGTTTTGCGACTTTTTCGTAACCAGAAGAAATGTTTTGATCCAATTGTTTAACACACTGTATTGTTTTCCAAGCGGACAAATCTTCGCGATGAACTCCCATTAACTGTATTGCACTTGGGAAGTCTCCACCTTCGAGTAGATCTGCTAGTTGTTTTTCTCTGTCTGTTATAATTTTTAGTTTGTTCAACACGTGGTGGACGCTCTGTATGGTTAGAATATGGCACAAAAAACGTACTATGAGTGCTTTTCGTTTGCGATATTTGGCAACAACAGATAGACCATTTTTAACAACATTATCCTGTGCTTGGTGTAAACGTTTGCGACCATTTTTGCAGATAATCGATGTCATAGTTAAATCGTTTCCGACCTCTTGCACTTTTGTCATTCCTTGCACTATTCCAAGTTAAAACGCAATTAATATGGTATTACCGAAAGAATTATAGTTGTTCATAACTGTTGCAGCAAGTTCGGAATTTATGTGTTGCAGTCCCTTTTCGTGTCGCGACAATTCGAGTTCTACTTTTTCTAAACTCCATATCTCTTCGTCACGTGACAATAAAAAACGAATTGGGTCGAATCCCTCTTGTTGCTCTTCCTCAAAATACTAGATCAGTTAGCATGGTGTATAAATATTTGTACTTCTTTATCAATTGATTTTAAGGCTTGTTGAGGTGTCATTTTCGACACTTCGTCTTTTCCAGGTTCAACACCATTTGTTTCTTCTGCTGGAGTCTCATTTACTTTTGGCGCAGGTGCTTTTCGCCCTCGCAAAAGGTTCATAGAGTTGTTTGTTGATTTACAAAGAATTAGTTTGAAGAACACTAACGCAAGATGTACAACAAAGTGTGATAAAAGCTGTGTATTGTTTGGTGAGCATTTCCAAGGTACTCACAAAATTAGGTAGTGAAATTATTCGTCTTTCTCTTCGACATCTTCGTCTTCATCGATCTTTGGTGCCAAATAGTAACGGATGTGGCCGTTATCGTCGAACTTGTATTGGACAAGAAGTGGTGACTCCTTGGACAATGACAAACTTACAATGTTGCTCAAATTTGCAGACTTGCAGAAGATGTTTAGGTATTTGAGGGCAAAAGTGAGTGTGACTGGCTCTACGAGTTCAATCAAAGTGTTGTCATCCTTGCTGTCGGCTGAGGCGTTTTGACGAACAGTGATGCTTCCACTTCCAATGTCTCCTGAAACTGAGAACTTAACACCATCCTTGGTGGCGGAGATGGTTACGGTGTCACCAATGCTTGAGAGATCGTTACATACACGTTTGAATTCAGTTGCTGGCATTTGAATGACGGCTTGGTATTCAGTCTCTGGGATGCCGAGTTGATCTTGTTCAATCTCAATGAGTTTGACTTCGAATTCACTGAAGCGTTCCTTCTCTTTGCTCTCAAAGGCGAGGGCGACGCTATCACCGTTGTCATTGGCACGTAATGTGATTGAATCGTCGTTGGCAGCGCACTTGAGAACCTTGTTGAGGTTTGTCATGTTGATACCCAAAGATAATGTACGATCGCATCTGAAGTGGTCGAAGGCTTCTGCACGCAATAAAAGGTGAACTAGAGAAACGTGGGACGTGTCCATTGCTTGAAGTCCAATACCGTTTGCACTGCATTCAAAGTTTGCGTCGTTCACGAGTTCTTTTACGGCCTCCATGACTCTCTTAATGAGTTGTCCTTCATTCTTCGTTGCTTCGAACATGATATGTGTGGTTTCGTTTCTTGTTGTTTGTTTGTGAACGTTGTGGTTCGAAAAATCGGCGCCAAATCAGTTTTTCTCAAGTTGACCATGAAATTCATGTAACGTTCGAATTATGAAGCGGCAAAAGAAGCTTGAACGTTTCTTGTTCAGATATTTTGTAGAAGAACTTGTAACAAAAGACTTAGGAAGAGATATTGATGAATCGAGCTTTATTCTACAAATGAAACAGCATAGACTATGAATACCCCATATTAGAATATGGAACATATTTAACTAATTACATTATACTGTTTGTAGAGCCTCTTCCTCGCGCACAGCCCTATTTCTTAGAACTGACGCAACAATTAATACTCCACCCAAGCTAGCTACTGATACTAGTACGCTTAATGAAGAATGGACGCTGGGATGTGCTAGTCCGGATACGCCGTCACAAACTACCCAAAGAATGGATGCTAAGGTTACCACTGCTTGAAGTCCTAAAACGACAACTAGTGCTGTCACAAATGTAGATCCTAGTTTTACCTGTCTTGCAAGGGGTACGGCGGCGTATGCACTTTGAACTCCTAACAGTGAAATAGCAGCTGTTGTGAATCCTAATAACGCTTGGAAAGCTCGTATCCATCTAAACCCATCTGTACGCCATTCTTTTAGCCAATCGACAACGTATACAGAGGAATCAATTCCCGTGTACAATCCATACGTTACCAATAGAGTTGATAATACTAATACAACATTGGTGAGCTGCGCTGTTGTTGATTTTGGTTGAGGTTTTTCAAGTACAGAATCGGTATCTGTATTTTCATCTTCCATTCCTTGTGTTGGGGAAGTTGTGAGCTCACGGTCTCTCTTGCTCATCAATAAATTATTATGGTTGGCTAGGCAAATAGATCAAGATAACTAATGCAGAAATTACCACTAAACTGAGAACAGCTTTTGCATGGAATCTATTTTACAGAACTACGATCGAGATCGCAGCTTATAGTCCTGTATATCTCAAACTATACTCCCATAGTTTGTCAATTTTCTTTTGATCTTTCGAGTACTCCGATTCTGTTCCAACTGCGCATTTTTCATAGTACGCACCTGGAACCAATGATTCTGTAACTACGCAATGTATTGTAGTTTGAGCACCTTCTTCTACTGTCAGTCCAAACGCTGGTAAAACAACATGTTTCATGAACTTGTGTACTAACCATGGCGTCCCAGAACTTAGTTCTGTTTGGACCATACCTGGATGCAGAGATACAGAAACGGCTTTTGTGTCAAGTTTATCAAACTTTTGTTGTAGGCCTTTTGCAAACAGAACGTTACAGAGTTTACTGTGGCTGTACGCATCGTTTAGTCCAAGCATAGATGGTGCACTCTTTGCTGTTTCTGGGTAAATGTCTTTTGTCCATGCATGTGTTTCCGAAGAGACGGTGATAACTCGTGTGTTATTTGCTACCAAGTTTTCGAAGAGCAAATTTGCCAATAAGAAATGGCCCAAGTGGTTAACTTGAAACATGCTCTCGAAGCCGTCTCCAGTGATCGATGAGTTAATTAGACCTGCGTTAAGTATTAAGAAGTGTATCGGCACCGATTTTTCAATTATTGTAGCAGCAAACTTTCTAGTGTTCTCTAAGCTTGCCAAATCTAGAGGAATGTACTCGAGTACCGTTGAACAGTTGGTCTCTTTCTTAATGCTTTCGAGTGCAGTTAACGCTATTTGTTGGTTTCGACTTCCCACTATTATGTGAGCTGCTCCAAGCTTTGCTAAGTATTTCGTTGTTTCAAAACCAATTCCTGCTGCGCCACCTGTTATGACTACGTTCTTACCCTTCAAGAACGTTGAGTTGTTTAGTATGCTGTCAGGAACGCGAGCTGGTGGAGCCATGTTGTGAACACTTGACTTTTGCGTGAGTTTGAGGTTTACCGGTGTTACAACAACGAATCATTTACCAAGTTTAACATAGTAAGTCATTGTTAAATCTTTCATCATCGTTTCAGTGCTCTCGGGAAGATCTTCTTTATATTTTCCTGGATTACCAGAGTACAAAGTAAATGCTGGTACAATTGTATCAGCTGTAAGTACTGTATTGTCTGCTACTCTTGAGCATTCTTTCAGAATACATCTAGGTCCCTAAGCAGTTATTTTTATGTTATGATTGATATATCATACTATTACACAATTCTTTCCAATGTGAACAAAGCTCGAAACAACTGCTGCCTGTACTACCGAGCCTTCCCCAACGAAAACATAACTTCCAATTGTCATAGGTATGTGATCTAATTTATCCCTACGAAGTTAGCTAGATAACAAATACTAACTTGTGCAATACTTGGGGTGGTCGTAAAATAGAGTCTTTAGAAAGTATCACAAACATTCCAATATTGACTTTGTGAAAGTCTCCTCTGATTATTGTACCGTCTTCTATTACATTTTTTCCATCTATTCTAATATTGTTCAATATTTTGTTTCCCTTGCCATCCATCGACATCATCATAGAGTTTGAGGACATTTTATTGCCGCCACTAGTAGTGATGAACACCCCTTGCACAGGAACATGTTCCATAGTTTGTAATAGATATTTTGCAGGCAACCAGACCAGAGGATGGACACAACACCACAAGTCGATTATAGCGGCTCTTCTATTCCAGACAAAGAATTCACGTTGGAAGAATTGGCCCAATATACGGGAGCATCGGAAACCGAACCTGTATATTTGGGAATTGCCGGGCTAGTATTTGATGTTTCTGCAAAACGCGAAATGTATTCTGGCGAGAGTGGATACAAAATTTTTGCCGGAAAAGATGCTACACGCGGACTTGCTAAATCATCTTTGGAAGTCAAGGACTTGGAACCATTTGGTGTAACCACAGATCTATCAGAAAAAGAACAAACAACACTAAAGAAGTGGCAAGCGTTCTACAGACAAAGATACCCATGTGTTGGAAAAATACCAAAACATTAAACTAACCGTTACAACACAAACCTATCAAAAACATGTTCACCAGACGCGTATTCACCCTTGCTCGTACCACACTCTTCTCCAAGAGAACTTTTTCAGTCGCCAAACCAATGTTTGAGAAAAAGATCTGCCACAGTGCTGGAGCAGGAAAGGCCATTGGTGCATATTCACCTGCCGTTCAATATGGAGATCTTTTGTTCGTCAGTGGACAATTGGGACTTGTCGACGGTAAGTTAACTTCTGAAGATGTAGTTGAACAAACTCGTGTCGCCTTGACCAACATGAAAAATATTTTGGAGGGTTCTGGCTCCTCACTCGATAACGTTTTGAAGTGCACCGTGTTATTGGATGATATTTCAAACTTTAGCAAGGTTAATGAAGTCTACTTGAAATGTAAGAGTTGATCAACACACTAACCAATTAGTCTTCCCCAAAGAACAACCTGCTCGTGCTGCATTTGCAGTTAAAGCATTACCAGCCAATGGAAAAGTAGAAATCGAATGCATCGCTGCTATGAACAAGTAAATTTATATTTGCTCTTTATTCACTGGTATCGTCGTATCAAATAGTTTTACATCAATTTCGAATCGTCCTCGCTTTCTTTCAATACATGGTGCAAATTTATGGTTCATTTTTATATCTTCAGGCATGAAACTGTACCTAGCCTGCACATTATCACTTATGGATTCTTCGACTCCTGTAAAGATGGCCACTACTTCGAACTGTGTATTATTCGAGTTTTCTAGTAACAGTGGCGTTAATGGTGAATTTTCTGTTAGAGGATGAACGACCGTCCACGGCATAGGTAACGCAAACATGCTATAGTCAAGTGACCTTGTTCTTTTCATTTGTTCATTGACTTCATACTCGAGTTCTATTATTCTAGGTGTAACGAACTTCTTTGTAGGTAGTAACACTTGCGATTCGTCTCCATCTACAACTTCAGAAGGTGATAATCGTTCATCTTGCCACTGTAGTAGCACTAAACGTAGCTTCGCTTCTACGAACTGTGGTTTGTACGCATTTAAAATTTTAAATACGAAGAATTGTCCTTGTTCTGGTGTATCTTGTTTCAAACCTAGTTGATTGACTACTGCGTGCGATGAAAACAATACACGAGTGCGTAGGCGACTAGGTCTTGCAAATTTGTGGTAGAAAACTCCAATCATAAGACAGTCAATCAACAGTCCACACCAAGTTTGCAACAGTACGAGTAAATTGGCGTAAATAGTCAACGGTTTGAGATCTCCATAACCGATGGTCGACATTGTTTGTACTGAAAAAAAGAAACAGTCCAAGTATGAGTGGTTCTTGTCGCTTAGCATGCCAGGTCCCCCAACGAAATATAACATTCCAAAAAATAAATGCATAACTGTAATGCACGACAAAAAGAAGAATATCAGTACGAACCACTTCATGTTCAACAGTGTAGGATACAAGTTGCCTCCGTTGAAGATTTGTCTGAATGGCAGCCGAATACGGCTTATATTGAACATATTTCTACTGTGTTAAGGCTTGGCATAATTTTCATACTTTTTCTTGCGCGAAACAAGCCGCTCAGCGTCCTTCGCGACCATGCTTAGTATACTGTTGTCTTGCCAGGAGTTGTAAAACTTTGCAATTAACGGTTTTCATGACATGTTTATTGGGTGAACTTTTGGAGCGCAGTTTATTATTCACGCCACAGTTATCGTACAGTCATCAAATTCCAAATCGTGTTGTGCAATTTTTCTCCAATTGATACTGTGGTTCCATTTTACGGTAGTTGCATGCTCCAAGGAAATAAGCCATTTAAATGGACTATCTTTGAAGTGCTGCGTAACTGTTAGTTTGTCATTCAATACCGTGACTTTAAAAATATCGAAATGATCAGTGAGGTATGGTTTTCTATCATGAAATTTAGCTGTACGCAAAATAACGTGAACACTGATGTCTGATACAACGAACAACGATAGCGAGGTATTCTCTGGAACTACAAAATCGTAGGTCAATTTTTGTTTTGTTGGCAAATGGTAACATATGCAAGTATTAGCTTGTGTGACAAGAAAAATATAGTTTCCTGTTTGAACTACATCTTGAACATTATGTAACACCTCTAATTGATGCTCAATTACAGCATTTCGAGTAACTTGCAAGATAATCCCACTAAAAGGGTAAATACAGTCTCTCAAAATCCTCCGTTTTGATGTGATAGTAGTAGGGAAGACATGCTTGTGGATGAATTCGTCTGTGTTCAGATCAAATGCAAACATTCTGTAGCCAATGTGATCAACGATGATAATCAAAATACCATTTGCAAGTAAATCCATAGATATCACATTTTTAACATTGAAAACACGAGACCGTAGTTCTTTGTTTGGCGTTTGAATGTCTATAATGTTGTTTCGCCAGAATATGAACAATTCCTCGCTGAGTTGAAACAAAAAGTCCAATTTTTGTTTTGTTCTTCCAGTATTGATATCTAGAACCGAAAAGTTGTTGTCAAAAGTGCTATTGATTACATGAGTGCATCCAATTTGCTTTATCTCTCTGCACGAAGCATCCTTCGAGAGATGCTTTATTTTCTATATCTACTATAGTGTAACCTATGGACCGTACTAGCAGTAACTTGCCATTGTGAAATCGCTCGTAGCTGTGTGATTCGTTGTAGTTTTCACAATCGAGTAAGATTTGAAAGCATTTTTGATAATTTGCGTCTAGAATGGTGATTCTATGCGTATTTTTTCTCCGCTCTCCACGAACAGCAAGAAAGCAAGGTTTAGATGAGGACGACCCCATGCTTGTTTCTGATTCCTGTCGCTTTTCAGTTATTACAAATGCGGAGAAACCGAATGACGAGTTCATAAAGTTTATTTCTACATGTTCAGGAAGTCATCAAATGATGCAAATGTTGTTTCTTTTTTGGGTGTAGAGGTTGTAGGTGTTGACTTGGTAGCTGGTACAACGAAAGAAAGATCAGGAATATCTGAAACAAACTGATTCAGTTGATCATCTCCAAAACCATCGTCATCATCGAAACCAAAACTATTTGATGTACCATTCACACTTGTCGCTGGTACTGTTGCAGTTGTTTTAGGTGCCATTACAGGCATATCTCCCCAATCCAAATCAAAGTTGGTAAAATCTTGCTTGGGTTCTACTGCTGGTGCGAGTTTAACAGGTTGTGCAGTTGCAACAACTGGTGCTATTGTAGGTGCTTGTACAGGTTCATTAGGGAAATCATCAAAATCTACATCGAAATCAGCATCAAATCCATCATTCACTGGAGCGACAACAACAGGTGGTGATTGTTTAACAACAGGTGGTGGGTTCTTCTTTCGCTCTTCCTCTTCTTTCTGCCGCCTCTTTGCCTCCTCTTCTTGTTGTTTTTTCCGTTCTTGCTCCATTCTTCGTAGTGCTTCTTTCTTCTCTTGTTTTTCTTGTTCTTTTCGTTTTAGTTCTTGTTTCTGTAACTCTAGTTGCCGTTTAGTTTCAGCATCTACTTGTGTATCCTTGGTATCTTGTTTTGCAGTTGGTCGTGCTACAGGTACAGCAATAGGTTGGACTACTGGTACAGGTTTTTCTGCTTCTGCTAGTGGTGGAAGTTCTGGTTCACCAATTGTTGGTAAATCTTCTCTACTCCATACCAATTCTGCAATGTTGTTAAGTTCGTCTTGTTTTTGAGGTGTAGAAGGTGTCGTTTGGAATTGTACTTTTCTGTCACCGGTATCACCTTCGTCCTCGTAATTGTTAACTTTTGGTGTTGGTTTCATGGGAGCAGTGTTAACGTGCATGACTTTTTTCTTAACATTGGCGCGTTTTTGTACGCCAATTGCACGTAAGAAATATTTTTCAATTTGCGATTCTGGCCATCTTGCCATCTTGTTTAACGCGTCTATGTTATGTGGTGCTTGTGTCTTGAACAATGTTTCAAGTGCATTTGTTGGAATATTTTCATATGGATTCACAGGTTTTTGATTCTTTGGTTTTTGTTGCAAATGTGGTGGTAAAACGATCATTTCCAATAAATTAGTAACATTCTGAGCAACAGTTGCTGTTGTGTCTCCTAATAGTGACTATTTTGTTAGTGTGTGAAAAACAGTAACATACGCCAATAACAGCTTGTTGTAGCATGCTTAGTGATTGGTAGTCAAGTCCTTGTGGTTGAGGTTGTACTTCTAATGGTTTTGGTTGTTCTTTTGGTTCAGGTTCTTCAAATGACCCAAACTCATCTGTGGCCTCTGCTCCTGTTTGTGTTGTCTCAAAATCACCAAAATCTTCAAATTCATCATCTTGAGGTGCTTGTGTTTGCTGTGTAGCTGCAAAATCATCAAAATCACCAAACTCATCATCTTGAGGTGTTTCAAGTGCAAATCCAAATTCATCTTCTGTAGGTGATGCCACTTTGAGTTTGGACATTTCTTCAGGTGAGGTGGCAACTGGTTGATCCGGTGAGAATGGTAATTTTAGCTTGTCGCCATCGTCTAGTAACTCTGTTTGTAATGGTTGTGCTTGTACTTCTGTTTTTGGATCTTGAGGTTCTTCAAAGTTGGCTTCAAAGTCAAAATCTTCATCAGATGAGGCTTGCTGTGCTGGTTTGGTGTCAAAACCAAATTCTTCATCTTCTGGTTGTGTAGTTGGTGTTACTTGTTGTACAGGAGTTGGTTCCGATGGAGAAACTGGTTTTGGTTCTACAGTTGGTTGTTCGAAATGAGGTTCATCATCAAAATTTGCATCAAACTCGTCCATTGGTTCCTCTGAAAATGTTGATTGTGTAACTACTTTTGGTGAAACTTGTTGTGGTGATATTGGTACAACAGGTGGTGCAAAATCATTTTCTTCAAATTGAACATCAAATTCATCACTTGGTTCTACTTGTGTAGATGGTTGTAGTGGTGCTTGTGTTGTAACTGCTGTTTCATCTGTTTCTGGCTTCTGTACTTGTTGTTGATCAAAACCATCATTATCAAAATCGACATCAAAGTCAAAATCTTCATGACCAGTTGATTGCGCTGGTGGTTGCGTTGGCGTAAAGTTTGACCCAAAATCAAAATCTTCTTCTACTCGTTGCGGTGTATCGTTTACTATTGGAGTGTGTACTGGTTCCTCGGTATCAAATTGAAACAACTCTCCTGTTGGTGTTTGGTTCTTTACCTCTTCTGATACAGGTTGTTCAATCGTTGGTGTTGTATCAATACGTGCGACTTGTTCTGTTTCAGCAGGTTGTCTTATCACTGGAGGTTGTTGAAACACTGGTTCATCATCAAAATTGACATCAAATCCATCTTCTTGTGGTTGAGTAGCTGATACTACTTGTTCTGCCTCTATGGGTGTCGTTTGTCTTGGTTGTTCATCTATTTCATCTAACGAAATTTCATCATCAATGTCATCGACTACATCTAACGAGGCTTCATCGTTGAACGTATTGTTTTGTTTTGTAACTTGTTTGTGAGCAGAAATGTCTTGTGGTGATGTCGTTTGTGTAATATCAGGTTCAGTAAGTGTTGCTTCGTCTACTGCTACTGGTGCTTGAATGACATCATTTTGTAGAGAATCTACAGGAGATGAGACTTGTGTGATATCTGGTTCGGCAAATGTTGACTCATCGGCGGATTTTTCGCCATTTGTTGCTTCAATTCCTACTGGTTCACTCTCGCTTTGTGTGGAGACGGCTGGTGGTGGAATAACACCAGATGGTATCTGTATTGCAGGTGCGACTTCGACAATTGGTTCTTGGAAAATTGGTTCTTCGTTTGGAATCTCTTGTAGTGAAATGTTTTCGATCTCCGCTGGTTGTGTTACAATCGCGACTTGTTCTGTTGTATCGTGTACAGGTGTCGATATTAACTCCTCTATTTGTGAAATATTCTCCTCACGCTGTTGTTTTGCTAGTAGGTCTACTTGGACTTGGTTATTATCCCAAGTAGAAATGATTTCGGTTCCGGACTCAAGTAATTCTGGTTGTTCTTGTGTATCTGCCACGTGAACGGTTTGTTCAGTTATTTCGGAAGAATATACGCTTTCACCCTGCTCAACAACCTCAGAAATATGCGTAGGTTCGGTATGATCTTGCGTTGCTGCAACTATAACTGGCGATGGTTGTGTCTCCGATACTTCTTCTGTTAAATTTGTGTTTTCTTCGGTGTTTTGTGTTATGTTTTCGATAGTTAATTCTTGTTTTGTTTCGTCCTCTTTTGATTCTAATAAATCGGTGTCTGGAGTCACATAATTTTCTGTATCGACATGCGGTTCTATATGTGTTTCCAAAACGTTTTCATCAGTAGTATCTACTTGTGTATTTACAACCGATTGTTGTTCGGCTTCATTAATCGTGTTGGACTCGCTTTCTTCGTCATTTATAGTCTCTTGTACATTAGTTTCGTTTGCATCGTCCGACATGTCATGTACAACTGTGTTCGTTACTTGTAAACCAAAGTTGATCGCTGCAATGACACAAGAACCAAGCAGAGGTGACACTTCGCAAGTCAAACCCGCGTTCCAACCAAATAATTATTTATACTTAAATTATCCACTATCGACGTTCACTTTACAGAGCCCTTTAGCTCTGATACAGTGGGATGATGTTTCAAAAGAGATTGTTATCATAAACGATAGACGCGTAGACATATTACCAGTGTACAGTAACGCAGTACATGCCATTTTTCTAGAGTATGACTTTCGTGTATCATAAACTAAAAACAGGTTACCATTGATGCATAACACGCCACTACCCACGCATGTTTCAGCACATTCAAAATCAGACTCTGCAATTAAACAAGCAAAAGTATCGCCGCAGAGGTTACTGCTAGCGACAAACTATAACAACAAACAAATAGTAATAATACTTTTATTCAGAAAGAATAACACTATAACAGATTATATTCAGTGTTGCGAATCAGGCACGTGATATTGTCGCTGCATATGAAGTTAAAGATCAGAAAAATAGGAAAACAACAATACTTGGTTTTTACTGGATCGATGAATCAAATATTCTACTCGTTACCACAACATCTATCGAAGTACTAACAGTATGTACCAGTTCAAAATGTTAACATCTAGTTCACTACAAAAAACAAGTTGATGAAACCAGTCAAGACCTTTTATGATAATATTCGTTTCTACGAGTACAATGTAAGTTTGAAAATGTTAAAACTAACAGAATAGCCAGAAACTGGTATCGCAGTAACAGCAGTAGAAGGAAAACCAGGTTACTTATTCCCATACTCGATGAATCTACAAACAAAAGGAATGCTAAGCAAATTAGATCGTTTTTCACTAGAAATCCAAACAGGTGAACCCAATTTTGAACAATCCGAGATCTATCTAGTACTATTATACGGAAAATGTTGTTGTGCATTTTTATCAAGTTCCAGACAAGAAATGCTAATTTTCCGATTCAAAGATACAACCTTCACCAAGCATAGAGTATTCAATTTATTCTCACCTGGAAACTTTGCACTCAGTATCGTTGATTCGTTGATCATTGTTCACAATACTGATGATAAACTTTCCATGGCCTATGACATATTCACAAAACAAGATGCACCAGTTTGTCCACCCATGTCGATCGCACCATACAGTTCCTACACACGAGATGAAACACGAACAAAATCACCAGAACCATCAGAAGTCGAATTGTATTCGTCACCATGGCGTTATATTCACCCAAATATCATCATTGATACCAAAGGTGGATTCCTTTTCGAGTTACACATTTCTTTGAATGAAATGCCAATAAGCATACGAAGCAAAACAGATATGATCAAATTCCTGTTCCGTCGTTTGAACAGTAAATTTGTTCTACTACGCATGTTGAAGAGTTTCATCGACGAAAGAAGAGAATCATTAACATCAGTTTCGACTCTATTGGGAATTATTAATCGTTACTATTTGAATATTCTCATTCGACGTGAAAAAGAAAAGAAAAAGAAACAAACTGTACAAATGAGTACGAATCGTTTATCGTTGCGATTGATCAAACCTTCACAAATACCAGTTGCCATTGGTGCACCTATTGGAGCAATTAGTCCGCAAGCAAGTCCAAGTCAAGAAGAAGTTGTCATGCAAGAAGATGCTCCACCATTGCCAACAGAAGAAGAATCTGGAACTGGAAGTGAAGAAACATTAATTGTCAATTCATTGGGATATCCAGTCGTCGAACAAGTAGATATTTACACGCATGTATTGCACCCAATCGATGAAGAAAAATCAATCGATACATTGGAACTCATTCCTATCGTCGTCGAATACATTCGAAGTTTGAAAAACTATCGAATTCCTGTACAACATTTTATTCAGAAATTTTTGATTGAATTATTGGTCAAAGCGCAAGAGCTACATTTACTGCATAGTTTTGTGCAATACAAGGTGATCAGTGATAGTAGACCAACTGCATTACAGATATTATCGATCTCTGCAGAGTACAAACCAGGATACCAAATTGCATTGGATATGATGAGTAGATTACAAGCTTATGACTTGATTTGTGAAATCTTTTTATCAAGAGGACAATTTTCACAAGCGTTACAGACCATGCATAGATACTCAATTTCAAATATTCCACCAAAAGTCATATTTGAAACCATTTTGGCCACAAACGACCAACTCATGTTTTTCAACGCTTACGAGATTTTAAGAAAAATTAATTTGAAAAATCGTGGAGATCCTTCATTCTTGGAAAGTGAAGAATGTGCCCAATACGACAAGTTATTTGCTGAAAACTTTTTACCACAAGTAACAAAAAAACCAGGTACCAATTCCAATCCATCATCACCAACGCGACTAGCAGAAGAAGTCAAGTTAAATTAAATCACCAAAACACTGATTTATAATCCTTATAGAATAGACTATGTTTGCAATCTTTTGTTCGAATGGATTCAAAGATTGGGTCCATTACTCGAGCAGCTCCATCAATCTCATCCAATGGAGGAGTGAACTTTTTGACATCAAAGCTTGCGTTTTCGTTAGTTACCCAACCTGTGTCGACACTATTCATGTAAATTCCATCACGAGCATAATCTAATCCAGAAGTTCTTGTCATCATGTTCAAACTTGCTTTTGCCATATTAGTATGTGGATGCGTTACCGATTTGAACGGTTTATAAAATTGTCCTTCCATTGAACTCACATTGATAATAAATTTATCAACTGTTCGATCTCTCTTCATCATTTCTCGCAATTTTCCAACAATTACAAATGGAGCAGTACTATTCACTGTTTGAACTTCCATAAACTCTACCAGTGATACTTCATGTAGTTTCAACGTCCAAGTTGTCTTGTGTCTCAAATCAATTTGTTCGTTATTGATATCTGTACCTTCTGGAAAGTGTTTCGGATCGTTCAAATGGACATGATCATCTTCACTAGTAGGAATCATTGTCAAAATAGCAGAAGCACTGATATTGTTCTCTTCTTGAAGTGCTTTTAACGATGATAACGGATTGTTCACAGTACTAACTGTTGACTCTTCCTCAATGTGTACTCGTTGGTTTGAACCTTGCGTTAGCATCATATTACTCAAATTGGCTACGTCTTCCATGACAAAATCTCTAGGAAGTACATCTTTCAACTCTCCCATTTCTTCCCATGTAACTGATAATTCTTCCTTGGCAATTTTTTCGAAAAAGTTTGGTGGTCGACGAATTGTCTGAGCAGCGTTGTTGATGATGATATCCAAACGTTTAAAGTTGTTCGATAAATAATCACAAAACTTGATCACTGATGGAATGTGACGTAAATCTAGACCATAAATGCGTACTCTAGATTTCATTGTATTCCAATCTTTTTCTTTGGAGAGTCGTTTTGCACAATCTTTAGGAAAACGAGTAGTAATGTGGAGCATTTCACAACCAGCGCGCAAACACATTAACGTAATGTGGTAACCAATCTTTAGACGACCTCCAGTAAGTAGTACATGTTTTCCTTTCAAATTTCCAGTTTGTGTTCGTTTTGCAAAATTAAAATCTGCACATTTAGGACATAACTAGTCTGTTAGAATCGCATTGAACGACTTACGCGATGATAGAAGAAATGTAAATCTTTGTATCGTGTTTTGCAAATGTGACACTTGAGTTTCATGTTTAATTGCACGTCATCTACTGGTTCTGGATCTTTGTGATGTGCAATGAAATCATAATCGTCTTCTATGGTTACATCTTCTTCTGCGTCTTCTTGTTTCGTGAGAATAGGATTTTTAGTAACAATTCCAGTTGTTTTTTCTGCTTTGGTGTCTTCTATAGCGAGTACCTTTCTATTTTCTAATTGTGCAACAAACTATTTGTTAATAGAAGAGATTATGAGCACATACCTCGAGAGATGGTTTCTTTTGTCTAACAGTCCTAACAATTTTCTTTTCACGATCTTTTTTCTTCTTCATTCCAGTATTATCGATTTGTTTTTGGTCATCTCGTTTCTTTTGTTGTTTTGCTTCCTCTCTACGTTCTTTTCTTCTCTTCTTTTTCTCTTGTACGCTGCTGTGTTAGTTATAATCAACCTAACATACGTTAATGGTGCGAACAGTTCTTTTCCCTTCTCAAGAAGTGGTTTAAAATGTGTGTGACTCAGTAACTTGCGTCTATAGTGCAAAGTACTTATTACTTTGCAAGCAATTTTGAATTCATCGTCTGTGAACCCTGCGAATGATTCGTTGAAGGGTTTACCGTCCTCTGCTTCTGGAGCTTCCATTTCTTCGTCACTAGAACTATTTTCTTCACTTTGCACGTCTGCCATTTCAAATACCTGTCTGTTGATGTTTGAACACTAGTTGACCCAAGTTATTACAAGCTATTTATTTTTTGTACATCTTTTTGCCTTCTCTTTAGTTGATAAGGTCTTGTATAGTTATTCTCTTTCTGGCTATCTTAGGTTTGGAATGATGTATAATGTTCATGGACAATGCTAAGCTAATTTCGAAACTCTCTTTAGCTTCCTTGGTGAGTATGCTAGCCGTGCTTTGAGGAATCTCTACAGCTCGTACAGCTTCAGCTTTGTGCATCTTGCTGGACTTTTGTATTTTTTCTGCAGAAACATTCGACCATTTACGAACTGAACCTTTAAATACGTATGAGCTGCTTTCTTTGGATTTATAGTTGCGTCTTACTGGCTGCTCTGTCTTCTCAATCTTGTTGGGAGTCTCGGTACAGAAAGTCCAGTTCGAAAGCATACCAACGACCATTGTTACTTGTTTTTTTGTGCTGCAGCAAGGTTTTTAGCGCTCTTTTATAAGCTTTGCGGAAGAAAACATATTTTCGAATCAAATATTAAAAGAGATAGTTGATTCCAAATATGGAGTGAGACAAGACTACAGTAAGCACTCTTCGGCTTGCAAAGTTAGTAGATACTATAGCGGGTGTTTTAATATTGTGTATTTTGGAGCAAGCTCACAAGCCAAATTTTATGTTGAAAGCAATGTTTAGAACCAAGCAACTGAATCAGGCCAGTTACCTCCTTGAATGGTATGTTACCAATTTATAGAGGAGAATAAAACAGACTACAGTTAACTGTAAGCAACGAGTACGTCAAATAAAGAGCTTGGAATATAATCTGAAATATTTATCTCCAGTCTGGCTTCTTAGGCGCCACTGCTGGAGCATTTTGTCGAGTAAGTGCCATCGATTGCGCAATCTTCTTGACGTACTCGGGCGCGTCTACTCTCTTGTTTAGTTTCCCGTCAAATGGTGTAAATGTACAATCTTTGAGCTCCTTTTGCTCTCTAGCAAGAATAATATTTCTCTTCTTTTGTTCTAGTTTCATGTTTTGCACTTTAAGTCTATCCATGTAACTAGATGGATCTGAAGTTACTCTTAGATACCCTTTTGTGCCATCTGTAGGGTTTGTTTTCGGTTTAAAAGTCACTTGCTCCATTTCACGCTTCTCAATCTGGTTTTTCCGTTCTTGGACTCGCTTTTGCTTGTTTTCGTAATCTCCTTGACTCATTTGAGAAGCAGACCGTGATGGTAGAGCTTTGGACTTGTCATTAATTTTTGGTTTAAATGTATATCCCTTGTCAGTAGATGCCGCTAATTGTTTGATATTCTCGTCTCGTCGTATAGCCTGCTGCGTTAATCTCTTTTCAAAATTTGCCAAGTCGATTCTCCCTCTTGACGTGTCTAGTGACACATTCCCACCATTCATCATTTCTTCACTCTTTTTATTTATAAACACTTTTTGTGGTGGGTCTATCGTACTTTTGATATACGTTATCTTCTCTTGCTTCTTTTTCTGTTGGTTATTCTGTCGAGCCAAAAACTCTGCAAATGATTTCGTGTTGGGTGCTTGCGTGCTTCTTCGTACACCTGGAGCAGATTTTGGTCGATTCCCACTCGGTGGTACATACCCATCTTCTATCATTTGAGGTTCATCTGAACGAGGTGGTGTTTTTGGTCTACTCAGTCGATCAAACGCATTACTTTGAAGATACATTTCCGAACTTCGTAATCGATGTGTACTTCCTCCTCTTCGATTGATTTTTGGTTGGAAAGTACATTCCTGCTCGCCATAGTAATCTTGTAAATTTCGATTATAGTATTGCGTTCTAGAAGTGTCCATGTATCTTGGCTGAACTTGTTGAGTGCTTGTAACTAGTTGTGGCTTAAATGTACAACTATTTCTGAATTCTTCCTCTTTGATTCTTTCACGTTCTTCTTCTTTTTTTGATGCTTGTTGAAATGAGTTTATGTACAATTTTTGATGAATATTGGTCGATGGTGTTGTTCCGAGAATATCCGTGTTAACATTGGGTTTGAATGTACACTCGAAAAGTTCACTCCATTCTCGCTCCTCATTCAATTTTTCTTTTTGTCGTTCTTTTTCATGTTTCCAACTCATCACTCGTTCAAAGAATGGTTTATCCAAATGTTCATGCAAACGAGTCCCTCCGTACATTTCTTCTGGTAGCGTATTTACCGTTGGATGGAACGTACATTCTGCCATCTTTTGCTCCTCTAGTTCTAATGTCATTTCTTGCGTTCTATTTTCTGATCTTCTCTTGTTTAATTCAAACTGGAATTCTTTTGTTACTGTATTCTTTGGTGTCGCCGAATAGTGACTTCTATCGGAGGCAGAACCATTTCTATGTGGTGTATTGTTTGGAGGGTTTGTATCAAACATTAGAAAATCTGATATTCTTTCTACGTCGCTCGCATTGAACAAGTTGCTGCTATCAACGCTTTCGTTTGGTCCTATGACACTACTGCGAGAAGATAATTGAATTGAACTAGCAGTGGAAATATCTGTGGCTGGTTTGAGCACTCCAAAATTCGATATGATTGGTTTCTTTGCGCTTGTTACCGAAAGCAAGTCAGGATTATGATTTTCTTTGTTTAGATAACCATCCATTCTTGTTGGATGATGCGTTTCATCAAACGTATCTGTATGTCTGTCGCTTTTCCGCCTCGAGTTTTGATCGTGTGATACTTGTTTTTGTACTGTCTTCACACTTTGCTGTTGTATGTCGTGATAACTGTTTCGCTGCTCATCAGATAACGAATTTAAGTATTCATCAATAATCTTTTGATGTTGCAGAGCGATTTGAGCGTTTGACACTTCGTTCATGGACTAGCTTAGCGGAATTGTTGTTAAAGAAAGCGCTTGTAACGGATAGATTCTACAGTGGCGGGAAGTATGCCAACTCGTTATCTAGGTATAATTCATTACACGTTATGAAACACGAGATTTGGTGACACCGTCATGACTTTTGTTTTGACACGGCAGTTGCTTTTACAACCAAAACAAATGCAAAAGTTATTGGTGGGTTTGTCTTGTTTGATAGTGTTAGTTTTGGCTTTGTACCCAACCATGCGCTGTTACGCACATTGCGCCTTCACTTCGTTAGGTTCAGTACGCTCGTGCATTTTTAAATGCGGAGTAAACTCGAAAACACTCGAATCAAAACATGACTTATTGGAAAAACCTGTCGCTTGGTTCACTGATAAGAAACTCACTGATCTATTGTCGTTTGATGAGGACACAGTACTATGTCCAAACATTGATGTTGATATGCGTGAGGGACCGTGTACTCACTACCCACTTAAGAGACGGATACGACAAGGCGACAAAGTTATCTCCACTGGAGAAATATCCGAAGGTTGCGGTAAAGCATGGATCAAAATCAAAGAGAACGGTTGGATAGTCACAGACTACATGCGAGCATGCGACGTACCGCCAAGAATGTGCGCAACACATAGCGTGAATATGCTAGATGGGCCTTGCCACGACAAAAATGTCCTCTCGACGTTGGAAGAAGGATATCCTGTACAACCATTGGGTATTGCAACTAATTGTGGACAACAATGGATTGGTATTGAGGGAGGACGTTGGGTTCCTCTACATTCATTTGCACCATGTACGAGATCTACTGGAAAAACAGATTTTGATGGTACATCACAATCATTTGGAAGCTGCAATGCACGAGTGTGAGTATCTATGAAACTGCTTTCTTGGATCTGTCCTGCGTTTCATTTCAACACAAACTGTTCATCAATAGAAGAATATAACCAGTAGCAAATTGATCACTACAGTGTTATTTTTAAGGTCCTACTACCTTCTTTGGTAACTCTGTCATCCAAACTTCACAATGATAATTTGTAGCCACCTGCTATGCACATTGATTCTACTGAGCTATATACTTTGTGAAATACAATCACGCAGAACAAGTCAAGTGGCGAACGAAGATAAATCGCGAGTTTATTCACCAGTTCCTGTTAATCTAAATAATTTGGCATCTACAGACTCCATATCGTCGTTAGTATGTGGTCATAATCATGTCCACCTCGTAACAAATAGCGGAAAATTCTACAGGTACATACAATACAACGATTAACACAAATAGTTGGGGCAGTGCAAAATTAAGCTTACCGTTTCAAAACGGTGTGGAGACAGCACGTGTACCAACACTGGTAAACGTAACAACATTTAAACTTTCACAACACATTCGCGTTGTAGCAGGATATGAACACATACATGTCGAAGATCTTGGTGATTTGTATTCGGCAGGAAGCGGACGCTATGGAGAACTCGGAATAGGTCAGCTTGTAGAAAACTCACCACTCGCAAGAGTTGCTAGAGTCGTTGCTACTTCAAACTCATATACCTTGGTCGCTGCTGGAATACATATTTCTATTGCACTAAGTGATACTGATAGCTTATTTGCATGGGGTGATGCTAGATTTGGCGTAATGGGTCCAAATATAAATACATATGTATCAATCCCGACTAGATTGAATCTAACACAAAGTGTACTAAAAGGGAAAACTATCAAGACAATATCTGCTAGTTCACATGTACTAGTTTTAACTAGTGAAGGAAACGTCTATGGTTGGGTAAGTAACAGTTATACAAATAACAATTATAGGGAAACAATGACAACGGTCAACTAGCTGGATTTCTCGAATACCTCACCGAACCTACAAGTATCATTTCACTTTATAATATACCGATCACATCAATTTATGCAGGACAATACCATTCATTGTTACTTACTTATACTGGTGTGATCTATGGATGTGGTAGTCAAACTAATGGGATTTTTGGTAAGATATCTTCCTCTCCACAAGCAACTGCAAGATCAGTACTACTCTCTACAAACAAATATGCGATTCAAGTCTCGTCAGCACATACTCATGTATTGGCATTAGATTATTCTGGAACACTACTCTCGTGGGGTTCAAACGGGTATGGAGAGTTGGGAGTAGCTGACATATATATGAAAACAGTACCTACTGTTGTAACAGTTGTACAAGGAATCAAAATTGAGCGAATAGCTGCATGCTATAATACGAGCTTCATTTATAATACAAAGCAACTGTTTGCATGGGGAGATAATACAACAGATCAAATAGGATGGTTATATGGTGATCCATTGTTCACACCAGTATCAAGAGTTGGAACAACGGATCTCAATACTGTGGCTGCAGTGGTGTCTAGTACAGGTGGTGCACTCGTAGCGTGTATATTGATAACTATACTAATGATTATATTGTGTGTCGTTGCTCGTCGTAAGAAGAGATCAAAACAACGCCACAACAATACTCATGCAAACACACCTGAAAAGAAAGAAGAAGTAGCAATTCAAATCGAAACAGAATTCACACCATTGGTTATACCAACAGTACACACAAAAGATCGATTTGCAAATCCAAGACTAGTTCAACAGAACATCACAGAACTCATACGACAAATTGCAAATCACGTTCAAATGAACCAGTTTGAAATGGTTGAGCAGCTCTCAAATAATATCAGAATGCTCGTACTAGAGTACGGAACAGTACTACCCAATCCATTTCATGCATTTATATCACTTGTTCGTATCACAGAGTATGACACTTTTCGGTACGCTAGTTCACAAGGACTTGAACCACTACTCTATATTACTCATTTATACGCGATTCTAAGTCTACATGAAATTGTTCTAGAAAATAATCGAATTGATGATCAAGATAAAAAGTTCATCATCAACAAACTCACAACACTAGCAGAAATCAAACAAAAAGGTACCAACTATAACGTTACTTTTCTGTTAGAATGTATTCGACAATGTGTTCTGTTGATGAGTGATACAAGTTCCAATGCTGTAAAACTATTTCGTGCTGTGTCCAATGTACAGAATCCAAGTCGAATACTCGAACAGGTGATCTCAGAACTGTTGGTAGTACCAAGTACTTGGTATGAGGAAATCCTCTCGTTACAATTGCACTTACTGAGAACACCAACCAATGGAGAACAATTATTTGTCGAGTTGTCAGAGCTGTTCACATCGTTGAAAAAACTAGATTGGAGAGTTTGGTACTATTGTATTGGAATGTTCAATGATGTTATGGATTTGAGTAACACGGAAAAGATGGCAAGTTTGATGTTATTCAATGAGAGTATTAGCGATGATATTACATTGGAAAAGATTAGACAACTATCGACAAGCGCACCTGCTCATACTCTCGTTAGACTATCATCATTTGATGGTGCAAGAAAAAAGACAAGTGCTCGTATTCGCGCTCAATGCGCAAGACAACTGTTGAAAATAGTACAAACAAACCAACATGTACTCATTCGCAAAGTGACCATCTTTATTCTCTTGCATCGAAGAATTCACGAAATCGAACCAAAAGTTGTTTCCGAATTGGAAACGATTTTCAAAAAGATGGAAGAGTTGGGATTGGTAGACATTTGGCGAGATGTTGCAGAACCAAGTTTAAAGATTGCCAAAACAGAACTCGACACCGAGTGGAACAAGATCTCCATAAAAAGAGCAAAACTAAACGAGTTGAGAGAATTGCGAACAAAAGAACAGAAAAAGTACAAGATTGTCGAAACAGAGTTGAACTTGTTGCATGAACAAGTTAAGCAAAGAGATACTGATATGCTACGGATGGTCGCATTGGAAAAAGAAATTAAGATATGCGAAAAAGAGGAGGAACTTGAAGATGATGAGCAGAGATCAATTTTGTTGGCAAAGAAGAGAATGGAATCACAAATAGAACGCACTCGACTATTGAACCAAATTAATAATGTAAATACTCAAAGAATCGAAGAACTGAAGCAAGAACTAGAGGCTGCTCCTGAAAAAACCAAACAATTGGAAAGTCAGATTGAGAAAAAGAATGACAAGATAACTGAAATGCAAAAATCATTCAACCTCAAAAGAGAGCATTTCGAACAATTGCGAGACGATTATCATTTAGCTGTTCGATTGGAGTTGCATGACTTGGAAGCCAAAATGAATGATGTAGAGATGTATTCGAAAGCTAACTTGACAAAAAAGAAGAAATCTGAATTGATTTGTCCGATTACACAAAGGCCACCACAAGTGCCAGTAAAATTACAAGAAACTGGGCACGTTTATGAAAAAGAAGCAATTGAAACGTGGTTTGTTAATCATGACACAAACCCAGCAACAGGTCTAACGCTAAAAGATAAGACTTTGATAAGAGTGGAGGTTCAATAAGTTTATGAAGTCAAGAATGGATGTTCCAATGCCTCATCTACTGTAATTCTTCTCACTGGATCCAATGCCAAACACTTTTCTAGTAAATCGGCAAGTTGTAGAATTCTTTTTCGGTTATTTGTATATTCACTGTTCTCGTCAGCAGCTAATAGTTCTGTTTTCAAGTCTCTTGTTTTGGGTACTCCGTTAATACGTCGTATCATAGGTGTTTGTGTAATTGGATCTTCCTCCTTGGATAAGAACGCTCCTGTGTGATCAAAATGTCTATCACGGAATAAACACTTTTTGAGCATCTTGGCAGTGAAAGGTCCCTTAACTTGTTGTACTAGTAACAATAGGTGGTTGTTGTTTGTAGATTGGAATAGAATCTCTCCTGTGAACAACTCGTACAGTGAGCAACCAATACTCCAAACATCTATAGGATAGCTGTATCTCATTCCTAGAACAATTTCCGGAGCTCTGTAGAATCTACTAACCAAGTATGGTGTAATAGCATTCTCACTAGCATCAGATCCACTTCCAAAATCACACAACTTGACAACTGTTCCTTTTTCATTCGCCAAAATGTTATCTGGTTTGATATCTGCGTGTAATATGTTGTTCACGCGCAAGTGTTTGAGTGCGATGAATAGTTGTAGTGTATATAATCGAACACCTTCCATACTGATACCAACTTGTCGTCCTTGTTCTTTTCCATACTTTTTGATCAAACTTCTCAAGTCCATTGCCAAACCTTCGAATACGATGCATAAATGGTTTCTGAATTGGAAGCTTCCTAACGCTCTAACGCAGTGACACTTGTCTTGTGGATCACTATTGTTGAGTTTGACCAACATTTCATATTCTTTCATTCCACTCTTTTTCATCCATTCGTTATTTCTAACAACTTTAATGGCGACTTCTTGTTTTGTAGTCGTATCCATTGCACGAAGAACGGTACCAAACACTCCCTTACCGTGGAATCCTAGAACTTGATATCGATCGAGTATTATTTCTCCTATTCTAAACGCATAGTATCCTTCTTCATCGTTCCAATTAGCAGACAAGTTTGGATTATCAGTTTGTGCGAGTTGATGTGCTGTTAGTCGAGGACCATGTGCAACTGTTGTACTTGGTGTGTTAATCTCTTCTCCGCTGAACATGTCGAATTCGTCATCATCGTCTGCTTTTTCCACAGTTGGTGGTGGCGTGTGGTGATGTTCTTCATCGCGTCTGTCTCGTTCTTTTTCTAATTGTTCTAAAAAGTGTTGTCGTTCAGTTTGTTGAGGAATAATCTTTTCTTCATCGGATGGTGAACTTGGCGCACTAGATACAACCGTTTCAGGTTTAGATTCAGTTTTTCCTTCGGCAACAGGCTCATTTTTTGGTTCATCAACTGCCATTGCTTGCATTCGTTTCATTCTTCGCTCTTTGGCTTTTCGTATTTCCTCCTCTTCGTTTGTTTCAATGTGTTCAAGTTGTTGCTGAATTTTTTGATGATATTCTTCATGTTCTCGTTCCTGTTTTTCTTTTTCTTTTTTTTCGACTTCAGCAGTGTCTATTACCGTCACAGTTTTTTCTTTTATCACTTTTTTCTCATCTTTTTTTTCATCTCTATGTGGAATTACATCCCTCCGTTCGTCATAATGTCTGTGTGAACTGTTACGATGGTCATTTTTATCGTTACTATATTTTGACCTTTTTCTATCAGGACTGGGGCTTCGTCGCCTTGAGTAAGAGTCCCTCCTTGAGTCGCGAGAATCTCTATAATCGTCATAATGCCTACGAGGACTATACGAACGCTTGTTGTGTCTGTTTGACATAGTTTTGTCGTTCAACAAACTCGTTGAAACGTTTTGTAAAATCCGCGTATCAAACTCAATTATAACGCTATCATATCAACAATGCCCTCTTCAGTTAAAGTTTGGTCGTGCTCTGCATGTCCTTTTGCGCAACGCGTCAGAATTCTCTTGATCGCGAATGAAATCCCTCACGAAGTAGTAGAAATTCCAAACGAAGTGCTTTTGGGAACACAATCAAAACCGAAAGAATTACTCGAAAAAAATCCATACGGTGCGGTACCAGCAATCGAGCATGACGGGCTGGCAATGTACGAAAGTAATCAAATTCTTCAGTACCTTGAAGAAGCCTTTGAAGAACAAGGGCACTACATGCTGGGCGATGACCCAAAACACAGAGCAATTATTCGCATGTTGATGATCGACGCAGACAGAAAGATCACTCAGTTTTACCCTTACATGCTCAACAAAGATGACAAGAAAGAAGATGAACTTCGATCCAAGTTGGAAGAAGCGTTACAGTTCATTGAGGACAAGTTCAACAAATACAAAGGCCCATACTTTGCCGGGAAACTAATTTCCTTGGCTGATATCGCATATGTACCCTTTTTCGAACGACTAGTTACCGTTGTCGAAAAGAGAAAGAATGTAAGCATATTGGAAAAGTATCCAAGCCTTCATGCATGGTACTACAACCAAATGATGCATTACGAACCTTTCCTAAAATCTCGCACATTGAAAGACGAAGAGATTAAAACTTTCTATGATGAGTACATCCGCGTCAAATAAATAGATTTTAGTTTTACATTAATAACCATTACTCGGCTCTGGTGAATCATGCATATTGTCTAGACACTACACTATTAGTAACCACCAAACTACTTACGTCATATACAGCTTGGTCAAATGTCACTCTCCTATTCGTAGTAAACAAGTACATTACTTTCTTGTACTGTCCACCAGTATAGTACAAATGTATCTCACCTTCAAGATCACTACCCAGTATCTCCCAGTTACCAGCACCATATTGTTCATCATTTATTCCCTCACACCTCCATTCAAATCTTCCATCCCGTGATAACGATATCACTGCTCCTGTTTGTCTGTTTATATATGTTCCACCAATCGCCTCTAGTGCGTACTTAGCCTTTGGTGGAGAAAACGATATACTAGTAGCTATCATGTTCATCACATGACATAAATCATTAAACTTTTTGTCATTGGTAGAAGTAATACCAAAGAAAACATAACAATCTCCAAAACTACTAAATATACAAAGCAAACGCGCCATAAGTGTTCCTGTCTGTTCTTGATAGTATCCATGAACTACCTTTTTACAGTACTTGCGATCTCTTGGAAAAACAGAGTTTGATATGTCAACTAGTGAATCAAACGAAGGATTGAACCATACATTCCTCTCGCCGTATCCTTGAAGGTAACAGTGCTCTAGTGCCTTTTCACTTGCAGGTCTGTAAAACCTTCCAATAATCATACCTGGTTCCAAGCATGAAAGTATGACTGGCAGGTAGTCGGCAACAGAGTAGAACCATGTCGGAGGTAAACAGAAACTGACACCAAAGTGCATGTTGTTGTATATTTTCGGCATAGAGGGACCACTTACCCACGAGTCAGTTCCTGATGTAAAAACATGATGGTTTGCTTGTAGAGGTAATGTAGTTCCCTGAGTACTATTGGTAGGAAGCATGGATAATAAATCTCCTCGCGGTATTGGCGATACAGCAGGTGCCTTGAGTAATATAAGAGCATCACGATCCGTCATAAGTATTATGCTTTCTCCAGTCACCATGTAGTTATTTGACATAAGTAGGTTTCCAAACTTCATATACAGAGAATTCACACCATTAATGCATGTAGTGTGCCACAGTCCTTTGTCGTCGTTATTGAAAATCACCGAATGATCGTCATTAAACGTTATTCGCACAGGCGTGTTCATGAGGTGCGTTCCAGCCCATGAACCTATCAGTATCTTTTCACGGACTTGGTCATCGCTGTTGGAGCCGTTCATTGCGTCTTGTTGTTTTTATGTCGGGTAATTAAGAAAATATTACAAACTCACTAACATAAAAGTACCTCGTTAATTTGAAATAATCATGTTCGTTATTATCCACCAACAGGCAGATGGGATAGAGCAAGGCTATCAAAAAGATCTACGCGTTTAGTAAATTATGGAGCCAGGTACGGTACTTGAAGAAAAGAAGTTCGACTATCATTAAAAAGAGCTTGCAACATAAAACACGAGGTAACCACATAAACTGCTGTTCTATCACGATATTTGGAGCGTAATGAAATTTACCTTTAATTTTCTAAAAATCTTTTACTTCACAATAGTTAATGAAACACTGTGCTATTGTGGTTTAAATAGGTATAGTAGCTCAAAATTGTTGAAAATCGAAAAAAAAATTAAAAATTTATTTCTAATAATTACTTATATGTTGGCATTGCTGTGCTCAATTGCGCTGTTACGTCATCTTCGCGCCAGCTGCTAGTAACTGTCTTAAGTTTAGTGAAGAAGTAGACTCCCATCTTTCCGTAGAAGTTGAGGTCACCACGGATTGATGCACGAGATCCAGTGAAGGAGAAGAATGGAAGTGGGACTGGAATTGGTACGTTGATACCAACTTGACCTGCATCTACTTCATGTTGGAAGTGTCTTGCACATGGACCAGAACGAGTGAAGATGGCAGTTCCGTTTCCGTATGGATTGTTGTTGATGATCTTGATGGCATCATCCAAAGTGGCAGCTTCCATAACGCACAAAACTGGACCGAATACTTCTTCCTTGTAGATAGTGTGGTGTGGTTTGACACCAGTGACTACAGTTGGACCAACAAAGTATCCATTTTCATATCCCTTAACGACAATACCACGACCGTCCAAAGGTACTTGGCAACCTTCCTTCTTGGCAGTTTCAACCAAACCTTCAATGCGTTTCTTGCTCTCTAACGAGATGACTGGTCCCAAATCAGCTTCTGGGTTACCACCATAGGTAGTTTTGAGCTTGGATGCTCTGCTGACGAGTTCGTCAATCCATTTGCGTGACTCACCGACAAAGATGACTGTGCTCAAGGCCATGCAACGTTGACCAGCAGCACCGAAACCAGCAGCAACCAAAGCGTTCAAGGTATCTTCCTTGTTTGCATCGGCTAAAACGACACCGTGGTTCTTGGCACCCAAGTTGGCTTGTACTCTCTTACCGTTTGAAGTACCACGTTGGAAAATGTACTCTCCGGCACGGTTACCTCCTACGAATGAAATGGCCTTGATGCGTTCATTGTCGCACAAAAAGTCAACACAGTTCTTCTTTCCGTGAATAACGTTGACAACACCTGGTGGTACACCAGCTTCAATGGCAAGTTGGGCGACCATGACTGATGCAGTTGGATCGGCTTCAGATGGCTTCAACAACATGGTGTTACCGGTGGCAATAGCCAATGGGTACATCCACAATGGAACCATAGCAGGGAAGTTGAATGGGCAAATACCAGCGGTGACACCCAATGGCTCACGGAAGCTGTACAAATCCATGTTCTTGGATACGTTTTGCATAGTCTCACCCATTTGAATAGTAGTCATTGATGCTGCGTGTTCTACAACTTCCAAACCACGGAATACATCACCGTCGGCATCTTTGATAGTTTTACCTTGTTCTTCAGTGATCATTGCGGCAATCTCTCTTGATTTTTGTTCCAAGAGTTGTCTCAAGTTGAAAATATAACGAACACGTTTTGATACGGATTGTTCTTTCCACTTCAAAAATGCTTCGTGTGAGTTTTCTGCGGCTTCGTTCATTTCATCTTGTGTGCATTCTGGGACTTGTGCGATAACTTCACCAGTTGCAGGGTTTGTTACGTCAATCCAGGTGTCTGTTTTGGAGATGCGTAGTTCACCGTTGATAATCATTGGGACTTTGCGAACCTCTTTCATTGTGGTGATTGAGGGGTGGAATGAACGAACATTTCTGAGTGCTTTGTTACGAGCAAGTTTGACACCACGTTGAAGCATTGTGAGTATTGGCAGGTTTTTCCAAGTGAAACTATTCAATCAATTTCAGATTCTTGGTTGACTAAACGTTGAAAAATTTTAAACAGACAAACAGGTGGTACAAGCTGCGCTCCAGTTACTAAGAAAACTGACAACTTTTACGGTTGTATCAGTTAAATGAAAATTTACTTGTTTTCGTATCGATCAAAAATTTCGCATACTTGTTGGTATTGCGTGTTTCCTGCGTTCACGTCTTCTGTTCTAGCGAACAAGTACAATTTGTATGTCTCTGCTTGTTGCTTAGTTCCAAAGTTTCCAAGTAAATGCGCAGGCACAGCTACTGCACGATACGACATACCTAATCTTGTTCCATCTTCCAAAAATTGAGTAACACCATCTCTATCATCACTCAACACTTCAATAAAGATTCCATTAGGTCTTGACATGTATGCAAAAACAATTTCCAATAGGCAATTAATAGTATTTTCGTTTCCAGTGTACGTCAACTCGCTGCCAAGTAGGATATCCACAGTACCTAAAGGTATGTCTGGTTGTGGATTTGGCATTGTTTTGATATCATCCCAATTTAACATGCAAACGTGAGCGGATTTTGCGACTTGTCTTCTGTACTCGTTCTTTTTTTGTTGAATTGGGTCGTCAGTTTCGTCATCATCGACTGTGCTGTTGATTTTTACGTTGTATTCCATGTTTTCTTGTATAGTTTCGATATAGTCTGTCAAGTAGCATTTTTGAGCGAAGCGAGCTGCCATTATACCAGGTAACCCTACACCAGCTCCTAATTCGCAAACAGTTTTGTTTCCAAACAATTGTTCGTTTTCATAGATGAAGCGTGAAAGAATAATAGCTGCGTCCCATACTGCACATCCGATTCCGCCATCTATGATTGATAGCTCTTTAATGTACAACTCTAACAAGGTTATTAAGCATTGAATAAAATATACCATCTTCATATTCTCTTGCTTTCTTGTTGTAGGGACCAAAACCAATTGTTTTTCTTCGATTCTTGCCGATACCAAGGGCTACTTGTTGCCAGTTAATGCCAGTTTCACCAATACGCTCCCTGTTGTTCAACATACTGTTTTGTAATTCTTTGTTTGATTTTTCACACAAACGCGAGCAGCTGCCACATAAGATGACATCTACCTGTAATTGTGCAACCTAGGCGCTGGATTATACGTTTTTTAATTTGTTGTGAAACCCATAATACAGAGCTCAAAACTGACAGGTTTCAAAAGAAGTCGAAAACTCGCCAACAGCACAACTCTATCTACAATCACACCATCAAATTGGCTCCATGCCAGGAGCAAAATCTGAAACTGTTGAATCGGTGAACGCAAAAGTAGAGGAAAGTGTACGTAGTCCACAGAATGTCACTCTGCTTTAGTGATCAATGTTGCTCTGATTACTAAAACACGACATAATGGGCACAACTTTCTTTTAATTATAATCTACATCGAAAGCCAGCCCCATCTCATTCAGTTCTTTTTTGTACTGATTGAGCTCACGTTCCAATTTTCGTCGCAATAGTTCCTGCCTATCCTGTATCGCTAGCAAATCTCGAGTTGCTGAAGGTTTATTTTCGTATATTCGTTTGCTGTCCTTTCCATGATGCCACCGTACGTCATGATTTGTTTTCTGTTTCCTAACAATTTAGCTAGCACAAATATGCCATACTCTGAAACATAGTTTGAGAACTCATTAATTCTGTTATCAATTCTGATCCTCCTATCGATATTATACGGACGATGAGAGTCCATTCTGGGTTGATAATTTGATTTTAGCGGGTTTGTAACATCGTCTACAGTAAGTTGTAAAGAACTCGAGAAAACAAAATGTTCCCATCATCGTACCATGGTTACCTCACTCACTCTGAACTACCACTAATACCAATGAAAGTTGGATGTGCAACAAGAGCAAACTTGACAATGAGAGAATCAGATTTAAACAGTACAAACGCCACAACATTAAACAATACAGTTTCTGTTTCGCTTCAAAAGAGGCCACAGACGATGTATGGTCGGGAATATACGAACAAGAGTACAATGAGACCCTTAGATGGACTCGATAAAAGTGGAATTAACCGAAGTGGAGTTCATTCTTCAATGTCTAGTACTCGCCCTGGAAATAGCATGAAAATAACAAATCATATTCATCAAAATTACAGACGCGATATACCAGACCAACCAGACAAAGAACAAGCTCTACAAAATACTTTCAAAAGTGTTCAATCTCATTATGCAGAATTGAAAGGACTTTCTGAATCGTACGTGAATTTTACAAATACTAACCATCTAGTTCTGGTCGCGTTCCTAATGACTACAATATTAAGAAATGGACTGTTGAATCAGAATTCAAACCAGCCGCTTTTCCAAAGAGACGCGATCCAACGAGCGTAAAAGAACTAAAGAATGCGACATTTGGTTCAGTTGGTTCTGTAACTGACCATCGTTCATTCAATCGCGTCAAATTAGAAAGAGATTTTGAAAGTAATAGTACATACCGTAGAGATATTGGTTTACACAAGGAAAATCCTCGTGATAGATTTGCCGATACTGAAAAACAAGTTTCTGATGTATCTTCTACTCAAGAACTGTTCATAGGTACAGCAAAATCTACAACGCTACCTCACTCGTACATGGGTCATGTTCCTCAAACACTTGCAAACCGTTCCAAAATGCTAGAGTCAAAGAATGACACAAGTAAGAAGAATGCAAAGAACCACCTAGTTTACACTGTTGAGCATAATTTACCTGGATACGCTGGGTTCAAACCACATGCCGTACCAAACGACAAAGGACCAACAAAACCAGGAAATAACTCAATATACACTCACAGCTATCAAAAGCACGCTCTACTGGACGCCGAAAGACCACATCACAAGCAGAGTATGATCTTGAAAAAGTTCTTTACAGAACCAAAAGGTGACTCTGCTGTTATGAGTGCTGATGGATGTGCCGATGCAGAAACTTTCTACAAAAAATTCAGACCACATGAAGCGTTACTTAAAACTGGACCAGCAGATAGCAGAAAGTGGATTACCGACGTCGATCTCAAGAGATCTTTTATTTACACAAGTGCTGTGTAAATACTGTACAATCATTCCTTTTTTTCATGTTTTGTTTCCTCTTCTTCGAATACTACTTGTCTTAACATTGGAAGTACCCTATAGTGTTAGCATTTAGAAAAATAAAAGCATACCATTGTAGTGAAAAGAACAATCCGAGCAGTAACGCAAACATGACTAACACATGTAGTCTGTTAATATTTGGTAGCATAAACATAAATACGAGAGCTCCAATTAAACCAAGCATGACGAGATAGAGTATATTGATGGCTTTCGGGTGAATAGATGTACCAGGCGTGAGCATGAAGCCTACAGCACTATCTTTTAGATATGGCATCTCTTTGAATAAGTCCTGTATAATGTCATCTTTCTTTTCGGTGTTTTGTGGAGCCGGTGTTGCAGTGTCTGTTGTGTTTGTCATTTTATCAACTAGAACATTCGTTTTGAACTTACAACAATTTGTGAATAATTTCACAAATTTGATCACTGGTATGCGTACAGTGTCGTTAATAGCTGTATTGATTGTTAGCTTTGTTGCAGGAGTGTTAGCGTGCTCAGAACGCAATACCTGCTATCAGTGCTTGTACCAAATGCCAAGATCTTGCGTCTGGTGTGGTCACTGCACAAACGAAACAAATGTACAATGCTTGGCATCGTTACCTAGTAATTTTACTATTGCTAAGCCAATTTGTGAGGTAGCTAGTGATATCAGAGCATTGGTTCCACCAACAGCAGGTGTTATTTTTCTGTTGACATTATTTTGCTTTGGCTTAGCTTATAGGATGTGGGATCCAGAAAGAATACGATATATCAACAATCCAAAATGCGAATCGTGCGATCATACACATCATACAAGTGTCTGTGTCGCTAAATTTGCTGTGCCTGGACGCGAATGCCCAAAATGTAAACATCCATGCCATGCTGCGCACAAGAACTGCGACACAAAAGTAACTCATACAACAATTACACACGTTACTAGAGAGGTTGAAGAAAAAGAACGAGTAGGTACCAAAACAGTAAAGAAGACGGTAAATGTGCCTCGTACCGTAACTAAACAGAGACCAGTACAAAGATCTCGTCTTGTGAATAAGAGTGTAGTATGCTCCGAGTATCCAAACTACTATCAAACAAATGACTACTTCCCAATTTTCAAATCAGTCACTGTTCCTGAATTGTACAATGATGTAGAGACTTATCAGGATACAGAGTTCAGATCAGAAGTAATTGATACGCAAGAACCTGAATTTCGAGTTTATAAAGTGAAGAAAAACTTTGACGAGCCATCTTATACCGAGAAAGCTTGCGGATGCAAGAAATGTAAGTGTACAAATTGTGTCAGGAAAAAGTGCGGATGTGTTAAATGTACGTGTGCAAAGTGCAAGAGTAGACCATGGTTCGGAACTATAATGCTAATTACACTTGGATTATCTCCGGCAATTGGATTTTTATGCCACATCGTCAGCTATGGACTCTATTCAGAATGGAAATTGTTTGCTATGACCTTAAACAAGTACACTAGCGCTACAGAACACTCATTAGTCGCTGCCGAAATTTTACAGTGGATTGCTGTTGGATTTTTCTCGGCTCCAATCATTATTGCACCTATTTTAATCTTACTCAAATGTTGCTGCTCGAGAAAAGAGAATACTCAATATATCAGCGTTTGATTAAAATCTATTTGCCAACATCGATTGTAGAATTTTTTGCAAAGATTAATACATAATGCATAGATATTTATTAACTAGATTGCTAGAGGACTCTTGTCGCTAACTGGTGTTGAAGGTGTTTCATTTGTGTTCTGGTTGTGGACGACCATTAGGATCACGTATGCTTCAGCTTCTTGGGTTTCCATTGGAATATCGTTCTGTTGGTTGGTTTCTTGCATGGCAGAGTTATCGATACCTTGTTGGTCGGTAATGTTGCGAACCTTAACAGTAACTGGAATTCTCTTAGATGATGGTGTTTCTGCTTCTGTTTCAACAGCGTCCTTGACACCAATCTTTGTGTAAAAGTTATAGCCTAGTTTTGGTAGAATATCACCAATGAACACACCGTTAGACCACTTTTCGGCAGAGAATTCAAAAGTAGAATCGAATGCCGCGTTAGTATGTACAATCTTGCCAGTAGCTGTGGTTACTGCCAAGAAGTCAGGCATGATATCGATGGTGGCCTTGTTTCTGATGTCTTGAGATGCCAACTTGCGTAACAAACCTCTTAGTTTCTTTTGGTTTGTTTGCAAAGAAGTTACCTTCTCTTCAGTGCGTTCTTTTGATTTCTTGGACAACACTAGCTTTCTGTAAAAGAACAAAAAGACTACAGCGATGATGAGCACGAACATGATAACTAGTGAAATGGACAAACCAACCCACTTTTGTGCGTTTTGGTATCTACTAATGTACTTTGGGGTAGCGATGAAAGTGGCTTTCCACAAGCGATCAGCGACTGGTATGTACACTGTCTTCTTCACTACTGCGGCTCTGATAATGTTCTCACATTCAGTAATGTTTGTGAGATCAGTTGGGGCTCTACCTAGTATAGCACTTGCTTGGTCTCGACTTGCTGTGTTTGAGATAAAAGCAGCATCAGAAGTAGTTGCATTGGCATCAGAGATGATTGCGAATACATCGCTATCCATCTCACCTAGACCTGAAGATACAATCGTATTTCCGTGGAAAACACCACTGATGAATCCAGTTACAGTCTTTGATCTATCAAACACTGGAGAATAGATGATCACACCATAGACGATACCTTGGTCAGAGACAATTGGAACGTTATCAGTCGCACTAGCGTTTCCGGTCTTGAGAGCCTTCATGATGGTTGCGTTCTTGCTTGCAGTGTTTGCGGCTGGGTTCAAACCGGCAACAAAACCCAAGTAATTTGGAGGGTATACATAGACAAAGGTCAAATAGTACTCACGATCGGAAACGTCGGGTACCTTTTGCTTGTTGTTAAGTCCACTATAGATGGTAAAATTTTGGAAGCCTGGGCCCATCTTGGTGACATTATTCAAGAATTGAGGAACGTCCTTGTTATAGACTATTTGGCAGTAACTGAGCTCATCAATGGCATCGGTGATAAGGCCAGAATCTCTCAAGTATGGTACAAAGTCATTATAGTAGTCGAGCTTGTAGTAGGGCAGGTTGATAGTGAAGAATGAGCCTAGTGCGTTCATAGAGACCAGGGTAGTCTTCACGACGTTATTTAAATTGTTTAGTTTTCCATCGGCAATGTTGTACAACGAAGGTCTGGCCAGCTCAGGTTCCGTGTTTTGTAGCAAAAAGAATGATAGTAGTGCCGCTAGTAGACCGAGTACCAATAGGGTGACAATCAATAGGAGAAGAATGCCATCCACAACCAAAGTTTGCCAAACGGATAGCTCTCCTCCATAATTGAGTGATGAGCTTTCTGAATCTAGCTGTTTTGTAAGCCCATCAAGTGTCTCACTAGAACTTTGCGATGCTCTACGAGGCATGTGTTTGGTTTCTGATGTTTTGTTGAAAGTTAACACCTCCAAGATCGTTGCATTCGCTTTGGTAGCCATTGCTGTAGTCGTTGCCCAAGAAGCCGCTGCATCCAGTGCATCTGCTAACGATGAAGTAGTTAGAGTTATTAACATTCCATCTGGTGCTCCACCAACAAACGACGGGTACGCATACTCGCAACTAAGCTACAACAAGGACTTCCTCTGGATTGCCGGCCAAAACGGTTATGACAGCTGCGGAAACCTTGTCCCATTGGATCGTGATGCCGCTGGTAACTACCACATCTACACCAGAGCCTACATCGCATTCTTGAACATCAAGGCTATCATGGAGTGCTTCAACATGCCAATGACTCAAATCCCATCGCACACCGTCGCATTGAGCGCATTGGCTGCCAAGCCATTAACCCCAACTCAACTCAACGACTTGTTGCTCCAATGGAGAAGTGAAGTCAACACCATTCAACGTCTACCAGAATTCTGGGGCCCAACTGAAAATTTGCCAGCCAGAGCCATCATCGGTGCTGAATGGTTGTCCCGTGGTGACTCCGTTGAAGTTGAACCAAAGCCAGTTCCACGTACCAACAACAGAAGAACTTGCCTCCAAACTGGTATTGCTCCACCATCTGCCCAAATCCTCTTGAACTGGACTGTAAACGGTGTCAAACCAACCAACGCCATCCCACTCCAATCATTAGGTATTGGTCCATGCCCAACCTCTGCTCCACCAGCAACAACCAGAGCTCCAACTACCACCAAGAGACCAAGCGCATAAACTAGTTTCGTCACAAAAATAAAACTGTATTTCTAGTAGATGCAGCGTCAAATAGTTTGTCACGTTGTAGTCTTAAATATTTCCACCTACTCCCTACGTGACATTGTCGTGATTATGCGGCTGTTTTGCGATCGTCAACAAATAGCGATAGATTTTTTTAGTCGAGTTGAAAGTTTACACCACTTGAGAAGTACGTATGAGCTCTGCAACAATCGTATCAAACGTTGGTCTTTTTTCAGGATCGCTATGCCAACATTGCTTCATCAACTCTAAATACATTGTTTCCGCAGTGGAGTAACTATCATCTAGAATACTCGGGCGTAGTCCTCCAACAACTCTATTTCCAAGAGCTATTACACTTTCAAATTGTTCATCATTCGTTCGATATGGCAACTTTTCAAAGAATACTTCGTGTAAAATGATACCAAAGCTGTAAACATCAACTTTGGTTCTGTGCTCATTTTTGACGCGATTAATGAGAATTTCAGGTGCCATGTAAAGAATAGTCTATCGATTAAAAATGAAAACAATCACGACTTACGCCTACATTACCAGTCATTGTGTTGTTGGTGTTAACTGTAGCTGTACCAAAATCGCATACTTTGCACATACTACGATTCTTATCTAGCAGAATATTGCTTGGTTTCAAATCACGATGTACAATTGCAGGTTGCAGACCATGCAAGTAAGATATACCACGAGCCACATCCAAAAGCAGATCAATCTTTTTACCTAGCGATACCTGCTCATGAAGATAACCACTTGAACTTTGTCCATGAATAAGCGTATCCAACGATTTTCCAACCATGAGTTCCGTCACGATAAATCGATTCGAGTCCTAACAAGTTAACTCTTGAAAGTGTACACTTACGTTTAACGCAACACCCATAAATAACACAATGTTAGGGTGTCTCAAACTCTTCAAAATCTTTACCTCATGCGAAAACTCTTCCAAATTGTTTTCATTTTGACCTTTGATCACTTTGATAGCACTATATAGTTAATATGATGAAATAGAACATACACATCACCACCCTTGTAAGAACCCTTGAACACGACACCAAATGAACCTTCAGAGATCTTATCGTTAAACTTTAAATCAACAAAAGGTATGACCCAATCTCTATCGACTTGATCGGCCAAAGCGTCCGCTCGAATTAAACTCTGGTGTAATAAATCTTTGATATCTTTTTCTGCCTTCTCTTGTCGTACTAATCGTAGTCTATACCGACAAGTGAATATGCAAATTCCAGTTACAAGTATGGATGCTATGAATAGTGCTGCTATGACGCCCAAGGCGATCAACGCTTGTGATAGCTCACTGAGTGATGCACAGTTTACTGACACACGGAATGCATCACACTCACACAAATCTTTGGCTACGCATTTTCCATGTCCACTACACACGGATTTACTAGTAGCTTGTACATCAAAACACGTTCGACAATTTTCAGTTTTACACTCATTGCAGGTTGAATTTCCCCAATCAAGATCACACTCACACGTTTGAGGAGCAGTACACTTACCGTGACCATTGCAGACACTAGGATGATCTGATGGTATACCATAGCATAGTGGAGTCTCACATTCGTCACCGGTAAAACTCGAAGAACAGTTTCCAAACACAGCTGTTATACTCTTTGGATTTTTGGTTACCGAAATGATCTTCTTAAAGTCTGGAGGGATATTTGATATGTACTCTGTGAATTTGGGTCCATACGATGTACTACCTTCATCATAGCTAGCGTATTGAATGAAATTCTGCATGATTATAGTTCTGTTGTTAAACACTAGTATATCTTGCTTTGACAATGTCACGTTGATATCAGTATAGTATGGTATCCAATATCCATCCAAAGAATAGTACGTTGATCCGTTCTTCATAGTGGCTAATATTGTATCTTTATCATCAACACGCCAATAGTCTATCCTGGACAGTCCTTCAACATCAAGAGTCCCATTCAGTGTATATATTGTAATGTATGCAAGATTATCATACAAAAAAGTGAATGGTGTCGAATAGTACTTGCCTTTCAAGTGTTCCTGTGCTTGATAATAAGAAATTGCGACAAATACAATGCGTTCTTTGTCTGTCACAAAAATACCTCCATCGGATACTGTGTTCAATAGTGTCATTGTAGAACCTGCAATCTCTGGTACAGGTAGTTGTAGTGTTGCATTGTTAACGTATATCTTATCGTCACTTCCACGTACCAGGTAAAAGCTGTTCACAAACATTAGTTCTTTTACCGCAGTATTTAGTAACACTTCGGACTTTTGTGGAAGTACTGCAACTCTGGAGCCATAACCGAACCCTCCCATACCCCACCAAAACACTTCGCCATTTGCAATAGCATATACAGTAGCAGTTGACCCTGTTGCGTAGACATTGGTAACTTTCTTCTGATAGAGATTATCATTCATGTTTAGTGCTACAGGAAGCATAGCATTTGTTCTTGTGCCGTCACCAAGAGATCCAAATCCATTATGACCTACACCATACACTTTGTTTGATTCAGCGATGAGAATATTAAAGTGCATGCCACCTACAACTGACTTGATACGACCGGTTTCAGTTGTGACCATCTCTTCCCACTTGTATTCTTTTTCAGGAGCGTTAATGTTTGTGATTTTGAATGCGTTTTGAGTTACGAACACAGCAGCGTTATTGTAAGAAACAGAGGCAAATAATATTGGATCACCTCGTAACAACACGCAGAATACAGGCTCGATGCGTGATATCGTAGTACCATCCAACAACTGTCCTTGATCATTCGCTCCAAAGGCATACGCTAGACCCTCAGAGATCAATATAACATAATCACTTCCTGCTAGTACCGAGGAGAACACTTTACCTGGAGCTCTAACAAGTACAGGTAATCTCTGTATGGGTACAAGATCACTAACTTTACCCCAATAGTACACTTGTCCTGTTGTTGTCAACGCCACAGTAAATTGGTTTCCTGTTTTTACATCTTTAATGGGTACAGGTACTTGTGCGATAGTGGTATTGATTGTCAATGTTTGTTGCGTTCCATCTCCAAGTTGATAATTTTCGTTCTTTCCCCACATGAGTAGTGATCCATTGCTTAGCAAGGCACCGTAATGCATGGATATGCTACTCGATGCACTCAACTTTTGAACAGTTTCGTTTCCAAAGTACGAGTTTGGAAAAACAAGCACGCCGTCACCATAAATTCCATCAGGAGTAAGTACATGGGACGTGCCAACCTGAATTATTTCAGGATATCTATTATATGTTTGAAAATACACTTGTCCGCCTATTGTATATGTGCTGACTAGTTTTCCATCATCAGTGACTAGTCTGGAGGAGTACCCATTGGCATAGATGTCGTCTAATATTGCCTTAAACTTGACTGTAGTGTTGAGTTTCACTAGGTTTGGGTACATAAAGGCTTCTCCTAGATTGTTTATCAAACCACCAACATATCCGCCAACGATGGTACTATTGTCGTTTCTTAGTACTGTATTATTGTATCTTCCAATTTCTCCAGTTCCAAACTCTCCTACTACAAACCTAAACAACTAAGCAAACATAGAAGAACAGCAATTGCTGTTGTGGGCATGTTAAACGATTGACAGCTTGTCAAAATAAGTCCAAACCACGAGTTGTCTTGCTTTAATGAACTACATGGATAAGCTTGTACAGCAAAAACAAGCAAGTGTAGGTGTCAAATTAAATTGTCAATAATCTCTTGAAAATCGCAAATATCAATTGTCTTGCGATGAGCATGCGAAGGTCCAATCACTGTTGCTCTCATTCGTTTCTTTCTTGAAACTACACCTTCTTCGAAATCTTGATGTTCATGCATAGGTGTAGATGGAGTTGGCGTTCCAGGTGTAGCTGCAGCTGCGCTAACACTACTTTGACTCTTTGTATCGTCCATATCTTGATCATTAACTCGCGTAGATGGTGGTCTCAATTTTAATAGTTTTTCTCCACCCATTGCCGATTTGATTAAATGTTGAACAGGAATAGTTCCAAATAGTGCTCCTATTTTCTCCAATGCATTATCAACTCTTTTCGCCTTGTTCTTTATCGCCTCAGTTTCTAGTTCTGTCATCACTTGATAAACAGGTTTTTTATCCAAACGATTATTAACTTTATCCCATTGTCTAATTTGTCCACCTGCCTTGTACGCACTAGGAATCTTTTGCAACAAACTCTTACTTTCCATTTTTAATTTTTCATTATTCTTCGCCAATTGTTTCAACTCTTTTTCTTCGAGTGGAATGCACAATGGACATACAACACAATTCAATCCAATACAAACAGTATGATAGGCATGTCCACAGGGGAATAATCGTACAGTTGTTTCTCTACCGTGACTTTCTTCCATTGGTTTTGATAGTGCACTTTCACAGCGCAGACATGTTAACCCTTCTTTTGGTTTTATTCCTCTTGTTCGTTGTTCATGATAGACATGACCAAGAGTAAACGTATCATATGAAATTAATTCACTTGCAGCGTACAGTAACATACACTTGTATGTGAAACTATCCAACATACGCATCAATGTAATCTTGATATGACCAAATTGGTCAGATTGGTGTTCATCGACAATCTTGTTCAGAATGGTAGGAATATCAACATATCGCATCAAATCACCAAGTATCAACCGTATACAATGTGTATTCACACGTTGTAACCACAAATTGACTAGTTTGTGAACATTATGAGGAGCATTAACATCATTATTTCTCTCTTCTTCAACTTGTTTCGCTTTTCTTTCATTCTCTTCCAACTCTCGTAAATCAAATTGTAACGACATGATGTGATCCTTCTTTTTTCTAATCTTTTGTGTCACTTTTTCAATTTCTTCTTCGTCGGGTGGTTTCTGATCTTTTAAATCATTTAATTCTTTTTCTAGTTTGTTTAACCGAATGGTTTCTTCTACAATTTCTTTTTGTGTCGATTCGATCTCACTTAGATCTTCATTGTCGCTATCACTATCGCTATCGTCTTTTCTTCGTTTTACATTTTCTGTAGTTGTACTTCTTTCCACACGTTCCGGTAATGCTTTTCGATTCACATATCCATACCGTAATCGTCTCAAAAATAGTAGAAATGTATCTAGTAACTTGAACCATAATTGATTCACTTCGGCGTCATCGAGTGTTTTTCTCTCACTATTTTGTCCACATAGGTTAATTGCCGTTTTCAACTCTTTGATCAACTCTCGTGACTCTTTACACATTAACACATCAATCGTATCTTTTTTGAAATCTGTTCCTCTTTTTCTTGTCACCTTTACGAGTTCGATTTTTGGTTTTTGTTTCATATCTTCATCTTGATCGGCCATGGGAACGTTTCTAATGTAAAACGCTGGATCGTTTGTGATTCGGCTAAAATTGTGGGCAATAGTATCAAACAATTGTTCATCGAATGATTCACACTCTTTTCTCTTCACTTCGTTCATGAGTTTGGTTTGCAAAATTCCTAATTTTCTCTCCAACTCTTTTATAATCTCACGTAACGCATGAGTGACCTCTCCTGTACGTTCTAACAGAAACGATTTTGCTTCTGGAACATTTTTGCAAATTTGTAAACAACGATCGACATCGAGTTGTTGGGATTGTTGTTGGATAAAATCTTTGACTTTCCTATTTTCTTCAAATTCACATAACAGTTCCAAATAGTCATACGCTAATTCTTCCACTCGTGCGAATCCCTTTTTTGATAATTCAAACATGTCCATTGTACGTTTCTCATCTGGGTTATTCGGATGAACTGGATTATTCGCACTAGATGTTAAATAGTCGAAATAATTCTTACTTTTCTTCTTGTATCAAGTGAGTAATATACCAAAAGACAAAGTGCCGAATATGATCATCGTCACACATTTTCTGTAAATTATCAATAACCATACTGTGCATGGCTTCTTGTCCAAAATCGTACATTAACGAGTATGCGACATCAGGTACATCCTTCTTTTCTGTATCTTTGATTCGTTGTTTACATACTTCAAAGTACCACTGCCACTTGCCAGATTTAAAATACAAATATTGTGCAACGATGGACAATTTTGTATCCTTGATCAAGTCAAAATAATCATTCTTGTCTATCGTATCACCGTACAATCGCAATATATTCACTAGTTTATCTTCTCGATCTTCTTTCATGTATAAAAATTCTTCTCTCGGTAGAATAGATTCTTTTTCAAGAATATCTTGTCCAACTGTTTGGAACGTTTGGAAAATGATTTGTTCATTAGTTACTGTGATGACTTCTTGTGACAAAAATTTTGCATAAAAGACAAAAAATTGTGTTCGACCAACGGCAAAGGGACCGACTCCTTGCATGAGTTCTGGCGTTTCCAACATGTAAGTAACATATTCATCGGGTGTTGTATTGTATTCTCCCCATGGATTCGTTGGTCCTTGATCACCAAACGCAATATCCAAAACGTTGAAAAACTCGACAGGATAGTATTGAATCAAAAATAACATGGGTGAGTATTGCCGTTCCAAATCTAGATGATTAGTTGTCAATAATAAAACATACGGAAAATATAATCCAATAAATCTGCTTTTGTGACTTGTATAACATCCGAGTGTTTGATTTGTCCAGTTAAATATTTTTGCATGTACATGATAACAACTTCTGCGACACGTCGTGGATTTGAATCACAATACTCCATCACTAACGCTAGTGGTGTAATATACTCTCCCTTCTCTTCATTGTACGCATACACCATACTTTGATGTAGTTCTAGATTCTTCCTCTTACAGTACCGTAACACTTTTTCAAATTCAAAGTTACTCAAATCCAAACGACTGATGCATTGGTCCAAACGCAAACATAATTCTGGTTTGGAATATTGATACACAAACTTGTCAAAAATATCACTTGGCATAGTTTTCAATTCGTCTTTGAGAATGAATGGTTCTAGTAACTCTAAAAAGGTTCCCTCATATCCATTCGTTTGAAATGTTTCATGAACAGTATTAAACAAAATATCGAGTCGGTGTACACGTAAACAATAATCCACACACGTTGTTCCTACCGTTTTGAAAATTTCTCTATTGGGCCGATCTGATTTTAACATGACTCGCAAGTATTTTGTTATGGCGTCGGTAATGTACTGTGAAGTGATTTGACGTGATTGTGCAGCATCTTCTGGTAGACCGATCACTGCACGACCTCTCCCTTTGTGAAAATCATCCGCTAAACTCAACGCTTCTGGCCAAAGTCCCATTTTGATTAACGAATCAACTCGTTCATCCCATGGTTTTATAATGATCGAAGAAAATGTGTGTTTACCCATGATGTAGACAATGGCTGGTGCATGAGTCAAACTAGAGTGGAAACTTTTCACTGATCCAAAAGTGGTATCGTAGTGTCTTTCCAAGTGAGTAATGTCATAACTTTCAACAATGGAATCTTCTGATTTTGGGTCAATCAGAAAGACTTGTTCTCTAGCATCGACAATGATGATAACACGTTGTGCTGTCCATACCAATCCACAAATATCAAATTGTGTTTCAATGGTTACATCTTCTTCTACTTTGTCTTTATCAATTTCATAGATTCGTAACATTCTAGCGTGAGCGACAGCTAATGTTGGTTTTGTTTTTTTCGAATGAGGTCTCCATGTCAAATACGGTAACGGTACTTCTTGATCTCTCCTGAGAATAGGAATATCCATGACAATGGGTTCTTTTAACAGTACTGGTGCACCTTTCATATCGTATATGAATAATCTAGTACGAGTGGCAAATGCAACCAAACAAGTATTGTCTATGAGAATGACATCCATATCGATTACAGGTCCATCGGGTAAGAGTAACTCCCATGAAACAGTTTGTGCGTATAATAGTAATACTTTGGTTAGTGAAACCAATTTGATATTGCCTTCTGTATCAGAAGCAATGATCCTAGTTGCTTCATCCAGGAAAGATATTCTTATTACTGGTGAAGTGAACACTCCTACTATGAGTTTGATTTGTTGTGCTTTTTCTGCTTCCCATATACAAATTTTTCCTGTCGAGTAGCCTACCAAGATCCAATCAAATTGTTCCCAATAGTCTATGCTACTCACTTGCCCCAATTCTGTTTCTTTAGAAGCTATCTAGTGAGTAAAAAGTAAGTAGCGTACCTCCAGAAAGTCCCAATACATGTTTAACTTTTTGACTATTGTCAAACAAGATGACTAGACCTTGTGTAGTTCCAATTGCAAAATATTTGGAAAAGGATTCAAAGACTGTATAGTTTCCAACTCGGCCTTTTAACTGTAGTGAACAGATTTCAGATGATAGTGGTTCTTCTCGCAATGTACTTTTCATCTTTTCTGCAACCGAACGTTCTCGTTGTGGTTTTGGTGTGACAGTGTCTGGCTCTTTGATAGAGGCGAGAAAAGAGTCAAGCTCGTCGGTAAGTAGGTCATCTTCAACCACAATCTCTTGTGGGTTGCTTGACTTCCTCATATTTGTAAACAAGGATGTTTTTCACGACAAATGCTTAAATTGATAAATCGATTTTGTCATATGCTACAAATCGAACGTGTGAGTGCAGCTAACAGCAGTCAAAGTCTGTACTGAGTACGAAGTATTGTGTGACCATTTTATACACTAATGATATTCGCATAGGTGAGAGTTTTGTACAACGCAAGTGGCATGTTTGACAGTTGTAACATCAATTAGTTTCACCCATCAATAATTGGCCACGTATGATCATGTCACCGGTTGACTGTCATACATTCCAAACAAACTAGACAAGAAGCAAGTATGTCACATCTTACAGCATCTAACTTTTACAGAATGGCAAACCCAGGACTCGCCAAACGTAAATCCAAAGAACACGAAAAACAAACAGCTGGTTCAGCCAAAACCGGTACACCAGTAGACAGAAAGAAGAAAGAAGAAGGTGGAAGCCAAGTTGGTGGTATCGTTTTGGCCTTGTTGTTATTTGTAGTTATAGGCTCAGCAGTCATTCAAATTATTAACAACGCACGCAATGCATTAATGTACGGAGAACAAGTATGTCACATTTTAACATTTAATAACACAAAAAACAGGCACAAATGGAATAAATGGTTGTATTACATAAATTACACTAGTATTCATCGTCATAGTCATCTTTGTGCCGGTTATTCGCATTCGCAACTTCTAATAGCTTATCAGGATTCAGTTTTAATATAGGCGACGATGCCACGCGATTATCATCAGCCTGTAAGATATTTGACAGTATTTTGTTTTCATATTTTGCCTCAATACGCTGTTCTTCCTCTATTTGGCTTTCATCATTACCAGGTGAAGCAGGTGTTATCGGCGTATAGGGTGATACTTCATAATGCTCTGGTGAACGTGGCATTACAATTGGAACAGGTCGCTCATTCTTGTCGGATACAGTTGGTTTCGTTGGGAACGCTTTGTCGTACAACAACTTTAGGACACGTTCTTTGGACAGTAACATGTCCATCACACGTTGTCTATCAGCATAATTGAAATCCTCCATATATACGTTCCCATTGGCATCCGTTTTCGTGCCGTACCCCATTGAACTTGTAGGCCGTTTTGGTTTCACTGCTAACCGCGATATATCATGTTTCACATCATCAATACATTGCCTCAAAAATATTTCTAATTCTGTCCTCTCTGCTAATACATTTACGTGTGCCGTTCGTACTTGTTTCAAATTTTTTCTTTCAGTTTCTAGTAGCTTCCGTAGTCTTGTCAGACCATCCATTAACTTTCTTTCTCGTTCTGGGTCTATGTGACCATGTTCTTCCCAAGCTTCATTGGCAGTAGCTCGTTCTAGAGTAGGTCTACTGCTTCTACGTGTACTAGGACTTGGAAGACTCTCGCTTTGGTGAAGAGCATTCATCTCTTGTATTGTACTCTTTGCTTGTTCTAGATCTGATTCTAACTGTTTCAAATCTGTTTTTAATTTACCATTCTCTCGTTTCACTTGGACAACTTGTTTAGCTAACATTTCGCGGTCGTCTTCTTGCGCTTTGTACTGTATTTTCAATCGCTGATTCTCGCGCAACAATTTGCTATTTTTCGCATCTAAATCGATAACGTTTTCTTTGAAGTGGTCAAGCTCAGTTTTTAGAGTTTGACTCTTCTCTTGCCATTCTTTTTCACCAGAAGTTTTTTTCTGTCGTTCTAATTCTAACGCGGTAATTAGCTTCTTTTCTTTCTTTTCGAATTCGTTATTCATGTACCGAGCTTGTTCATCTAGTAATTTATTCGTATCGCCTTGTATTGTTTTAATTTTCCCTTGGATAGATTCTTTCATTCCTCGCAGCGAATCCATGCGTTTATGTGTATCTCCGGATAATGTCACAGCTTCGTTAAGCTGATTTATTAGCTGTTCCTCCTTCTCTTTCGAACGCGCTTCTTTTCGCATGAACGTTGCTTGACGGATTTTCAAAACCTCTTCCTGTTTCTTGTATCTATCGAGTAATTCTTCAAACTTTTTTTGTAGGTCGTAGTACATTTCTTCCCAGTTATTTTGCTGTCCCATATTATCGTTGCGACTCGCTCCTCTTCGTTTTAAATTTTGTTTGAATGAGCGACTCTGTTTTGATTTGCTATCTAACCCATTATCGTTTTCTGGTTTTCTAATTACGTTAAAACATAGCGTGTACATACGGCTCTATTAGTTGATTTATAACAGATAATGTTTCGCGTAGTTTTTTCTGTGAAGGTAGCTCTTCGCTATTTGTGAGAATATATGTGCGAATTTCTTACACGGCTGTGTTCAAATCTACTAAGGTTCCGTTGTCATTGTGGTCAATATTTACTGCCAATCGATGGTCTAGTTCTTTGAAGTAGTTGTCTTCTTTCTCTTTCGATGGAGGATTCACACCTCCAGACTTCGAACGAAACATACCAGTTCTAAACGGCTGTCGATGGAATTGTTATTGTTCCCACCAAAACCTGTTTCCTGTTAGAGTTATGCTGCGACGAGAAAACGGATAAAGAACACAAACACTTGGCACGAAATGAACAACGTAAGAGTGTCAAGCATCATTGTACGTGCTCACTAAGGTAAAATTTTATGTGTAGCCAAAATAGCTGTGTATTAATAGAATGGTTTCGTTCCTTCTTTTGGCAACAAAAACATGCAAAAAGCAACGCTCTATGTTACAGTGCTTGCGCTCTTATCAGTTGTGCTGTCACAACTACCAGCATTCCTGTAAATCTTCAAAGAGGAGTTATCGATGAAACAATTGGTGACGCTACAAGCGATGGAACAAGTATCTTTGTGACAACTTATTCAGACACGACAAGAATTATCAAACTATCTGCCAATGATTTATCACGTGCCCAGAATTTTGACATCCCGGTTGCATCAGGCATCACTTTCACAAACACTATTCACACCAGAAACAATCGTGCATTTGTACTTGGGTATAAGAATTCACAACTAGGGGCAGGTCAATACGGAGGTTCCAAACAATCTACCTCTAAAGGATTTGGTGCACCAGTATTAGCTCGATTCAATACTGTTGGAGATACATCGTTGTTCATCAAGCAAATCTCTATTCCTACCAGCACCAATAACGACTTTTATTGTTCACAAGAAGGTCCGCAGCCAACTACGATTTTTTCAGACAACAATTACGTGTATGTGAACGCTCGCGTAGATGGAAACTCCACACTCTTACGATATGACATCAACACGCTCGCAAGTGCAGGGTCATTGTTCATACCAAACAAAGCATTCGTAGGTGTAACAATGAATAATCCACGTGTCGTGTATGTTGGACAGAATATTGTCTCGTTTGTGACTCTAAATAATTTCCAAAAACAAGCATCAGATAAAACACTACCAACAACGAATATCATCAACCCTACACTATTTGGAAGGTATTTGTATTTTTCTAGAACAACTATTGTCTCAACAAATCCTACTGCCGGTACACGCAAACTACAAACACAAGCTATTCGTTATGATATTGATAATAACTTTGCACAAGTCATATTCAATGTCGGAACTGCACAAGACATTGGATCGTATCTACCACAGAGCGTCGACTTACGGTTCTTAGCAGATAGAAACACTAATGCACCAAACTTGTTTGCATTACGTTACTCAAGTGTTTCTAGTCCATCTAGTGGTACCTCTACAAGTGACCTCCAATTGTTCAAGATTGTCGTAGCAACCAACGCCGTCACAGATACTGGTCTAACCTTGCCTGGTACTAGTACAAATTTTTGCGCTGTTGCTGGAGCTCCCTCTCCTGGAACAATATTTTTGATCAGTGTAGTTGGCGTGATTACATATGGTGTAAATTCTGGAACCATTCGAAGAGTTACAGGTCTTAGTACACCAGCCAAGATTACTCATACAATTACTTTGTCACGTGATGGTACTCGCAATGCTGCTACTATGGATGTTAGAGGTGATACAATTGTTTACACTACAACTACTGGTCAAATTGGAACATATTCTTTGACTACACAAACAGGTCGTGTTTCAGCTCTACCACAGAGTTTTGAAAAGTTTTCAGGTTACTACGTTGATGCGACAGGTGCGTTTGCATATGTTCCACAACCAGGAACGTATCCAAATGGACAAATTGTCAAAGTGAATCTCAGTACATTGAAAGTAGTCTATACTCATACATTACCACCTGCCTATCAACCATTTGCTTCAACAGTCAAGAACGGAGTTATTTTATTCTTTTTGTTTAGACCACAACTTTTCCCATACGAAGATAACCCAGGAAACCCAGCCAACATTGCCATCTACGATATTCAAAGAGGAGTTATCACGCAAACTCTTGATGTCACGTCATTGGAGATGTACTTGATCAACACTGCTACGTTCTCTAACGATGGCAAGTATGTGTACATTTCTAGAGGAGAATATGGTCAATATAGCATCATTCGCTACAATACTGATACAAACTCTATTGACAAAACACAAGCAGTAACTGAAGAGAAGCAGCCACTTGCTTTTACAGTTGGAGGAAACTACCTATATGCAGCTTCTGCAAGCTACTCATCAGGACCTCAAATCACTCGATATGACATCAATACACTTGCCCCACAAGGAACTATTTCGATTCCATTAGGTGAAAACCCTCTACAGTATGTAAGCAAGTTATTGATCACAAAGGACAACCAATTTGGATACTGGGGAGCGAGAGGAGTTTTGAAAAAGATTAACATGAACACGTTTACTACAGTAGCATCACAACAAGTAGTTAGAGCAGGTGTGGCTGCAATCGTACAAGCAAATGATGGAAAGATCTATACTGCAGGAACTACAAACGCTGATAGTTCACAATACGGACTGATAATCAGAATGCCAAGCAACTTAGGTGTAGTGTAAATAATGTTTTGTGCAAAAAACTGCGCATTTTGCAATTTTTACTGGAGCTACATCTATAATCTCTAAGCAATGTTGACTTGCCTTGTCAGCTGGATGTTTCAGGTCTCTAGTTGATTCTATTCTTTTAGAAATGATAAAAGCGTTCACCCTCATGACCGTTTATCTAATTAGCAGGAAGTTTCAGTTTAAATTCAAACACATTACGAGGCAGTTGAAACAAATGGATAACAACGATGAGTACAACGGCATTGAAAATATAGTCGAAATGTTAAAAGCAGTTGTACTGCGAAAGGGAATAATAAGCCCATATTATTTTAAATCAGTTTACCGAGCTGCTTGCATTTTGGAACAGCTGGGCAGATATGATGAGGCATTGACACTACTATCTAAATTTGGACCTTTCTATTTAGACTTAATCGACGAAAGTTTGGCAATCAAAATAAGAGATCTTAGAGTGTTTATACAAGCTAAGCAGAAAGTGCCAATATCTCATACAGCAGACCTTTCCTCAACTACTAGATCTGTACGCCAATATCACATGGTTCGACTTGGATATATCTGGAACAGTAGCGCAATTTATTCTGGTTTTGCGTATAAAGTTAAGGCCTTATATGAGAGAAAGCAATTTGAAGAGGCAAAGCAACTTTTGACAAAAAATTTGCACATTGAACCAGTTAATTGGCATACCGCAAAGAGAGAAAGCAGGCTATTGTTTCGCATGGCTCTTGCAGAATACTATAATAGTAACTTCAAGGAGGCATTTGACTACATTTCTTGGATTTTGCAATTAAACACAAAAGAAAATATGAAATCTGCAGGCAATGAGGAAGAAGCACGAGAATCATTTTTGAACTCAATTTTTCATGGATTTAATCGTGATCGAGTTAAAGATACTTTGTTGCCATGGCTCCACAACACTAAATATTATGCTGACGTAACAATAAAAAGAACGTGACTTCGTGTCTTCTATTAATAATTCAAATACTATTGACGTGCGCAGCGCCGTATTGGACGATCCATAAATCAACAACATGTTTCTAGTGACTGCCGAGCAAATTGGCGTTGTTCATTGTTGTATGTTGGAAGTGATTGAATGGCCGACGACACTCAGTCTTAATCTATTATACATGAATGAGCTATTCGACGAACAACTAGAGATTGGTTCAGTTTAAGTAATACTTTTGGCAATATACATTTTTAATAATTTAATTTATACAAGAACGAAAAATGCTGCAATTCCGATTAAGACGCATGTAGCTCCCAATCTGACAGTCGATGCACTAGCAGCACGAGCGTTGTTGTCTCCACTAATTTGACTATGGACGAGTTAGATATTTGCAAAAATACTTACGCAGTAGATCCTGGAGTTTGAGTAGTGGTAGCGACGTTGCACTCAGAGCCGGACCATCCAGCGTCACAAACACAAACGTTTCCGCTGCATTTACCGTGACCACTACAAACAGTAGCTTGTTGTAGCAAGAATGCAAGGCGTCTTCCTGGCTCAGCCAAGTTAGGACCTGAAATGTTTGTGTTGACACAGCTTGCTGAGGTTGGTTTTGGTCCTTGTACTGTTGGTTCAGGAGCTTGAGTGGTAGTTGCAGGTGAAGGCGCTGCTGTGGTTGGTGCAGTAGAAGGTGCTGCGGATGGAGTTGCAGTAGATGGAGCGGCAGTTGTGGGGGCTGTAGAAGGAGCAGTTGTAGTAGGTGCTGCGCTACTTGGAGCGGCTGTTGATGGTGCAGCTGTAGTAGGTGCAGCTGAAGTTGGTGCAGTTGTAGTAGGAGCACTTGTCGATGGAGCAACAGTTGTGGGAGCTGAGGTCGTTGGAGCGGTAGTTGAAGGTGCAGCAGTTGTGGGTGCTGAGGTGGAAGGAGCTGCAGTACTTGGAGCTGCTGTTGATGGAGCAGTTGTGCTGGGAGCTGCGGAAGATGGGGCGACAGTAGTTGGAGCTGCTGTTGAGGGAGCTGCAGAGGATGGAGATGCAGATGTAGCGGGTGCTGCGGAGGTTGCTACTTCATAGAAGAATGCTACTCTTGTTACTGTGAATTGAGCAAGTAGATCTGCACAACTTGCTGAGTTGGTAACCGTAACTTGATTTCCCGATTGTGTCATACTGATACAAATTCCTTGTGCACTTGGTGAGGCTGCATCACAATTGGAAGCACCGTTTGCTCCAGTTGCAGTAACTTCTACTCTAGCAACGATCGCTGTATCCGAATTTATCGTGTATGTTGTAGATTGTGAAGTCGCAGGTGGTGGATTATCAATTTGAAAATCTGGAGTTGCGCCAGCAACACATGCTGTTTGCGTGTATGCAAAGGCAAGCAATGCTAGTAACGTAGCAATAACGATAGTTCTCATATGATTTGTTTTTGTTTTGAAATTCGCAAGAGATCAGGGCTGTAGATAGAACCTAGAAAAAGTTATCTTTTGAGCTAATTATAGTTCGTTTCTTTTATCCATGTCCTTTTTAGATAAAGTCGCTCTCCGATGTATTACTGTCTATAGAACGAGATCATGAAATTTTTAATTTGCGAGCAGTTCTAACGGTTCGTTTGTTCGGTATCGCTTATCTTTAGGTCAAATGATTGAAAGCTTGCGATCGTGGCCAATGATAATGCTAGATGTGAGTTTTAAATACGCAGAATTGATCCTGGGATTCGTGCGACTACTGTTATCTTTTAGCTAAATCGTTTCTCTCATTGTAAGACGGGACAACCCAAAATGCAAAGAAAAAAACGCAAACTAGATGATGACCAACAGGTCTCTGACTCGACACGGGCTATAACACCAATAAAATACACCAACTGTTGTGGAGGAGGCAACAATCGATTCCAACAGCTTGCACAACATAAAATATCGTCAATACCTGTTCCCACACCAACAGTTTTACACGAGAACACTAATGTCAAGCATGTCTCTTGTGGAGAAGACTTTGTATACTTTCTAACAACGTGCGACCAAGTGTGGTGTGCTGGAATTAATCACGAGGGGCAACTAGTAGACAATGCCAACTTTTACTGACAATTGTAGGGAATTGGAATCTCTTATGGAGTAAGAGGAGGCTACCAACCTCAACACTTGACCATCTTTGACGATAAGCAAGTAGATGACATTATTTGCGGGAGAAAGTACTGCTATGTGCACTCCAGTAAGACTGATTCTAGTATCTAATAATTAGAACGACAAAAGAAAATTTATAGAACAGGAAGCAACGATTGTGGACAACTTTTACACACAAAGCTAAAACTAATTACATTCGAAGAACTCATCGCACTAGAGCTTGACAATGTGAGACAAATACGATGCACAGATCGATTCACTGTATTTTTAACACGTATGTTTTCTACCACTAATTAACTCTGAAGATGATGGCAGAATGTACAAAAGTGGATCAAAATCGAAAAAACTAATTCAATTATCAAGTCCTAATATTTTGAGTCTTTCTGCTACGTTTGACACCGTTATAGCTACAACAGGTACGTGTTTCGTCAATCTAACATAATGTAGATGAACCTAATACCTCTTTTTTGATTACAGACAAAGCAACGCTACACCTATCAACAACAGGCAATCGAAAAGACGTTATACAAAGCAAAATCGAAAATGAAACGGTGCAAGATATAGTCGATGGTCAATACATTACGTGCATAACTACAAACGAGAATGTGTACACATTTGGTGAGAATGGAGATGGGCAATTGCTACACAACAAAGTTCGAAAAGACTATTTAAACGACCATTGGGATGCACCAGTAGATTTTAAAAGCTTGAAAGAACTAGGTCCCTCGTTACACTTACCATATAGAAAATTCAAAGTAGCCGTTGGTACTCACAACACATACATCTATATTGTTCAAGAAAAACCAACACCAATTGTTATTAATCTTTGTCAGTTGCATTTTGCTGACATTTTGATAACATGTAGAATAATCTATGAATGACGAGATATCAAGATAGGGTTAAATAAACACGCTAGTTCATTTACCAAGCTGACCATTGTTCATAGGTTTTGGAAGTTTTGTTACAAACTTGAGCAAGTTTACATGGGCAACGAACAGGCATCTATCGCACGTGAAAGACATGCAGCAAATGTGGAACAGCTAGTTAGTGACATAGAAACAGCAAACAAAATAGCCAAGGAAAAACTTCCACAAAACGATTTTTATCTGCGTTTTGGAATTCCAAATAACGTTACTTATCCACAAGTAAAAGATAAATCAGTGCCTATAAAAATATACAAGATAAAAGATGAGCGAATATTGGAAGAATGGCGAACAACAACATTTAAAACGTTTTATTCGATTTTGACAAGGATGCAACTGGAAGCAACCATGTATGCACACTCACTAAAAGTGGAAAATGAAGACGACGAGTGCACAATATGCATGGAAAACAAGTGTGAAGTGTCTTTGTCATGCAGCCACGCTTTTTGTGAAAACTGTATTCAGCAGTGGAATTTGAGCAGTGCAACGTGCCCAATATGCAGACGAGATGTAAATAGTAGTAACCAAGATAGTTGGATTATACAAGATGCACCAAGTCCCCAAGATGTTGCCGAAGTTGTGTACCAGTACATCAATCAGATAACAGGAAGAAAGAAAAGTTTACTGGAGCAAAATTTTAAAGATTTCCTCTAGTTTTTTCAGCAGTGGACGCAAATAGCAATGGTCAAGCTTGAGTTAGGATATCATTAGTACGTATAACTAGCCTATACAAGCTATGTTTAATACTCAATGTAGTGCATGATTGAAAATATTACACTATTTTTCCAAATTATTCTTTTACGTAGCCTTGCAGCAAGATGTAGTACGAGGAACTTCTAATCAAGGTAGCAAACCCATCGTATATTCATACCCTTGTAACGACTAGTTTGACGCTTGACTTGGAGGCTGGCCAACTTGAACCAAACCCAAACAGCCGAGTAGAAGTCCAGAAAACATGGTTTCAGCGGAGAAGGCGCAACTAATTATCACTGGTACGCGAACTTGTTAGTGTGTACTAAAATTTACAGCATGCGTGGCAACAGCAATATTCTCTGTTTTTGGAGTTGTTATTTTAACATTTTTTGGAATATTGATTGTATCCGATTCTAAAGCGTTTTCTATTGTAGAATCCATTCACGAACATAGATTTAAGAAGGGACAAGGTTGCTTCATCGCAGCCGGTTTTTATTTAGTACTCGTTATCGCTTCGGTAGGAACTGCGTTATATTTATCCATCAAAATGAGACGACAACAAGCAGCAGCACACTTCCAGTAAATATTTAAAATCCTATAACCTCGTTTAATTCACATACAGGCTAAATTATTAGCCTGTTTCTATTTTGATGCTCGCCACTAATCTTTGTCTGGCATAATGCCCATTCTTTTTGTTCTCACACGGAGTAAAAACAAATTTGTAACAACTTTATCAGGATGAACAACTAGGTCTAGGATGGGTAACTCTCAGACTAACATACAACCCACGGCGCAACTTTCGGGTAGTTGGCTTGGAAATCAACAACTGGCTGTGTTACCGAGTATCAAATACGAGGAAGCAGATATAATACGGAAAAATCCTTTTTTCATCATAAAAATCAAACGGGTAGCAAAAGATGACTTGGAGCGTACACCAGAACCAGAATCATTGCGAAAAATAGAAGCATCACTTGATTCGAAAGCGAGAAAGTCTGCAAAACTTGTTGTATTTAATCGTTCTGGTACAACTAAAATGGAGGTAGTACCAACAGAACCTTTGCCATGCAAAACAGTACTCGTAAAAGCAGGTGAAACGCCTCCGTGGCTCAAAAAAGATGAAGAATCTCCGTACGATCCACAACCACCAGCCAACGAAACAGCAGATGCAAAACAGATACGTATGCAGACCAATATCGGTTTTACATTCAAAGACGCTCCAATAGACCAAACAGTTACATATTTTATCTATTGCGTCAATACACAACCCATAGAGGCTGACTACACCACGTGGGTTAACAATTTGTCTCCATACCACAAGATTGATGTCACACTACCTAAACAATTCAACGTCAAATATTTTCTCAAAGAAGAACTAGAAAAAGAAACAAGTGTAGATGGTGTATTTTCTGGATTTACAGAATATGGAGGTCCACCGACTACGTACAAGAATACTGACTGGTTATGTAACAATATGCATTTCAGAATGACGGTTACGAAACCTACTCGTTGTATGTTTATACTGAAGCGAATAGAAGGCAACTTCCCAATTGGATTAATTGTCATGTCGTGTCATGAGAATGATGATGATAACTATTTGACAAAAGATATTGAAAGTCGAGTAATTGCTCATTCCGTGTTTCCATTAACCGATACTAGTGAAGAAAGTAAGCACTATTAGTCATACTAACAATAGTTTCGTTAAAATGTTTATTATCTCCACTTACGACTGGTTCAGTATACACTATATTTATTGTACCTGATAAGAAGAGACGAGTAGGAAAATACAACATGAAGGTCATTAGTGATCATGTATTTGAAGGGTCAGGAGTACGACCAAAACTATCAACAAAAACACTAGAATCAGTATGGATGAAACGAGTAACAAATGAAGAACCACCTGGTCACCCAATGTTCTTCTTCACATTGGTCAAACCATCCTATTTGTCATTTGTAGTTAGTATTAGTACTGACCAAAAAGATAATACTGAAAATATTCGAGTAAAAGGCAAGATTATATGTAAACAAGAAGACGACTATATTAATGACTATAATTTGGATTTGGAACGAGAACCTAAAAAATCGAGTAAATTTAGTGGACATTTCGATGGAAAAACTAAATATAGTTTATGGATGGAAGTAGATACCGATTCTGATCGAGATGTAATTTTCGAGATAACGATGACATCACTGACTAGTGCTAACGCTGATCTGTTACATGGTCCTATCAATGAATCATTCGTATTTCGTAGTGTTCCTGGTATGAAGCCCAAATCATTTAATGCTGAACCACTATCATGGGGTGGTGCATTTGGTGCTATTGTATGCGATTGGACGATGAAAAACTCTGGTGGAGATGAACACTTTTTCGATGATTACCCACAACTATTGGTATCGTTTACACCTGGTACAACGTTTACCGAAGTTGCTCGTGTACGTATCACATTAGAACATGATGATAAAACCATACCTGATCAATCACAACAAGTGTTTTACGTGTATGACGTTGATGACTATATCAAGGCCAATCGATCAGACTACCCTGTACAAGAACTCATCAAGTATAAATTCTCAGTAAAGGATGAACAAAATCGAGACAAGTGGAAACGATTACTACGATCGAAACCAAGTAACGATAACTATTATGTAGAAGAAATCTTTGATGTTGATTGTGATTGGAATTTGGCAGATGAAAAGTATTTATTAGTTGTACCTGTACCATTGGTTCAACGTACAGGTAAATTTAGAGTAACAGCACAGTGTGTAGATATACCTACTGTAATAGGTAGAAGAATTACTCTCAAGCATTTGGATGATGTATGGTTTGATCAAGTTCAATCGTTTCGATCATCGTGGGTAGGTGTTGGAGGTGGTGATATCGGTGGAGATTTGTTTTCGTATAATCCATATTTTCAAATTAAAATTACTGTACCTGATACACAGCTCATATGTAAGATGATACCAGTTGGTAGAGAAGAGAACAATAACATACGTGTGGCAATGTACTTGTTCGAACCAGAGAATGAACAAGATCATGTATTCTTATCTAGGAATTTACGATTCAAATGCGAATGGAGTAATTTTAGTAGAGTGTTATTATCTGCTACGCTTAGTCCAGAAGTTTTTGAAGACCAACCATTGATTAGAACCTATTACCTGGTTTGTTCAACGTATGAAGAAGGATGTAACATGAACTTTGATTTGAAGATATCGTCTAGTAGGCCTATTAGAGTGCGACAAATAAATTGATGAATTTGGTTGATGATAATTGCCTCAACATAAAACTTGAAGTGCAAAAGTCCAATTCCAGATAGAAGACCTTCCAACAAACGCACGCAAATCACAACCAAAACACGTCATGAAACGGAAGTTAGCAACCACAGACGCTCCTAAAAGATTCGTACGCAGCGCAAAGTCGGCGCACCTGCTAGCTATTAACGATGTTGTATTGTTGGATGTCCCTATTGAAATGGAAATAATGAATGCTGTACCTGTAGGCGCACATGGAAATATAGCGAAAATTATATCGGAAGTAAAAAGTAACAGCGAAGAAGTAGAGGTTATGCTAATGCAATTGGAACAAGACGACGACTATATTGACATGTTCGTTCCAAAAAGACAACGTGTGCAGTCCATTTGTGTGCCAAAGTTCTGTGTCTGCCTTGAAGAACAAACTCTTAGGAACAGGTTGCAAGAGTCGTAATAAACAACTCGTTTTTGATTGACGCATAGCTAAAAATAAAGCTCAGATCATCCAAGTGCAATGCTCATTAGAGGTAAGTTATTCCAATTTAATTTGAACGGCTCTGTGCACCAAAATTCTATCCGCCACAATGAAAGGCTCTGTGCCAGAAGAACACTTGTCGAGGGATGGGGATTCTCTTCGTCATAGGCTCATCGCTGAGAATCCTACAAGAGTAATTATAAATCAAGCTCGAAACACTACAACTATATATTCCGAGAACTAATCTGAAGAAATAACAGAGCTGCCGCGAATTGCTAGTTGCCCTGCACAAATAGTAGGACAGGAAAGTAAAAGAAATGGAAATGGCTGTGCATCACAACCAGAAAACAAGCTTAGAGACAAAAGGATTGTATTTATTGATGATACTCTTGGTTTCAATACATCGGAAGAACGAATTCTTCGGGAAAGAGGTAGTCCATTTAAGAGAAAAGAGAAAGAATATGACAACTTAACTATGCAGTTTAAATTCACTTGATTGGCTTAACGATTATAGTTGATGCATCTCGTCTTCTCTGAACCCTTGTACCGATAACCCTTGTAAGAGACAGAAAATCCAGAAAATGACATCAGGTGTACTTTGGCCTAGTGGTGCCGCACCATTATATCAAAGAGTGTGATTCTGCCTTGCTTTATACTAATACACGACCCTCGGATTGCTGCTGGCTCATAATAAGTTGCACCATAAGACAGCTAAACTCGTAAATGAGCCAAATCTGTTGCCCAAATTCGTTGATTTTGACGGCTTGGACTCAAACATTTCGCAAACAAAACCAAGTCATGGGGAACGAGGCAAGCACAGAGACATCTGCTCACCAAATACAAGGCAGTGAACTGTTAACTGTTCTGACGCAATACAAATTCCCACAAAAAGATCAAAAATCACCTAGGTCCTCTAAGTTACTGAAACAAGGTTCATGTTTCACAGTATCTATCCACAGTGGCTCGGACCTGAAGGGAGAAGGCTTCTTCGTAACGAATGGAGAAGCGTCAACCAACTCTAGCGAAGATAATACATCACAGCCATCTCCACAACCCTCTCCTCGAGAGAATAAGAGGCGAAACGAGCAAAAAGAGAGTTTCGCTGAACTTTCAAGATATAGATTCCCACAAAAACAACAAACGCTAGACACATACCAATTCCCTGCAAAAGCATACTAAGAAGTCTCGAATTCGTTTATAATTTCATTCAGCACGTTTGCTTCATGCTTCTCCTGCCTATTCTTACCAGGAACTAGTACAAATATTAAAATAGTTAAAATACAACCAATAACAATGAACAATCCAATTATTAAACTTGTCAAATCGAACGATCCATCATCAAAAGTTGAGTATGGTTTGATGCATTCTGTAATGATCTGACTCAACCAAATCCCTCCTAATAAAATTGGAATACAAAACTTGATTAATATCGACCACACGTGACCAACGTGCCTACCAAAAGCCTTGCTACTCACAGCTGTTATTTTCTCACGGTACTCATCCGCACTGTGCAGTAGAAATAGTTTAAAATACATCCATACTTGTATACGTTTCGTTACACCATACTCTACAATTAACTCTTTTGTTTCTTGTATTTTTTGTTTAAGTGGAACAGTAGCTACAAAGTATCCTATTATGACGCATTCACAAATACCAATTAATATTAGACAATAATCACTAATGAAATGATCAACAATATCCATTAAAAAGAATCCATTGGTTAGTGTAAACGGTATTCCACATATAAACCCAGCTACACATACAATTAACGCAACAATAGGTAGTGGTATTCTGTGAAATTGATCATGAACTACAGAATTAACTGATTCTACTAATCCAAATGCACTATCGATACCCAATGTGAACATTGTGATGAATAGTACAACTGCAAACAGGTGAGGTATTGGCATGAGTGAAACTGCATCTGGAAACACGACAAATGCTAACCCTATACCTGACTTGGTAACCTCTGGTACTGTAACACCACGCTCATGTGCCATATATCCCTATATATGTCAATACGATAACTTGATTCATACCAGCGTTGCAAATACAGTAAATCCAGCGAATAAACTAAACAGTGTTTCTGATATACATATCACCAAGTTGTCTGTGACTACATCTTGATCAGGTCTATTATATGATCCAAACGCTGTCATCACTCCACTTGCTACACCCAATGAAAAGAATATTTGACCAGCTGCAGCTAACCATATTCTACCATTGAGTAGTAATGAAAAGTCAGGCCATAAATAGTAGGCAATACCCGTTACAGCACCATCTAGAAACAATGCTCTTCCTAACAGTACCACTAGTAATAGTATAGGTAATGGTACAGTAATATATGCTATAAATCCTGTTGACTTGACACCTTTCCAAACACAAACATACACGATAGCCCATACAAATGCAAGAGCACCAAAAACAGGCCAACTCACATTAATGTTATCTCTAGATTGTTGTAGTATCGTATCTCTAAAAAACTCTTCTGCACGACCAGTCCACGGTAGTTGTGATTGAAAACAATAAATAAAATAGACACACACCCACGCTAACATTACACTATGTATTTAGAATCGAGTACTAAAATTACCAATAATAGGTACATATACCAAATGCGCCAAAACCCACTGCTGCAACACCAATACCACCTGCTCTTCTATGTAATTTTCGCATAGCTTTGAATGGACCACGTCTAGTGAATTGCCCAATGGCTGTCTCCATAAGTAACAGAGGAATACCAACGAAAAATAATGCACATGCATATGGGCTTTCTGTGAGTTGAATACAAGCTTCTTACATTAAAAATGCTCCTCCACCACTCGAAAATACAAGATATGGAAACCTAAAAAAGTTTCCAAACCCTATCGCAGCTCCAATCGATGCAAATAAAAACGACAAGCGAGAACCCCACTGTTGTCGAGTTGAAATAGATTGTGGCGGCGGTGTTGTTGGTTCTAATACGATCGGTGGCTCGTCTTCAAGTGGAATGTCTTGTACTGACCCTTCTCTAGATTCTTCTATCACCCCATGCGAAATAGTCCCTGTGCTGGTGTCGTCAACATGACCGTACGTTGTTGACATATTATTTTTACAATTTGAAACAGTTTCTGCTTTACTCGATATCACTGACGAGTCTGCAGGTATAAGTACACTAGTAATGCAGTTAATTCATAGCAATAACAGTGCAGATCTCAACCTAAAACTGAACTATCTATGAATAGCCACACAACCAAAGCGATTACTCGATAAAACACAATCATGCAGTTCATAGGCCTTCACATGGCTAAAAACTTTAGAAATGAAGTAGAACCCAAAGAAAAGAATGACTCTGATGTGGGTACTGGTTCAATCTCGCAATCATTTCAAGCGTCTCTCCTCAAATTGTTACCAAGTCACCATTAAATAATATTTATATCGCTCTGGCAATATAAGATTATATCAGTGGAGTGCATTCGAGTGGAGTGTATTTACAGTATTTATTTTTGCGGTGGATTTTTCTTTTTGTACGCGTCAAACATTTTGATAACTATATCGCGTCGTCGATACGCAGCATTAGCATCTTTCTCCAGTTGTTCGCATTTTGTTTTGTATTCAGATATAGTCGATCGTGCTTTCTCCAGATCAGATTCCGCTGCCACAGCACGTTTTATGTACTCTCCTTGTTCTATTTCGGTTATTCTTTTTGTTTCTAGTTGTATTTTTGTTGCTTTTTCTAATTCTTCTCGCATTTTAACGATTAGAGCCATCATTTCTTCAATATTTTTACTAGCGTCGGTCTGCTCTTTCAGTATCGAATCACATAGTGTAACAAGATCGTTTGAAGTGTCCATTGCATTAAAACAAAGTGACACTGACATCTGCTTTACAAAGTTTCAAAGCGAAGACTAGATGTTGTTTATGCTTCTTTGAAGCTGCTTAGTGCATGGGTTTCAAATATTGCGAAGTGACAGAGTTGATCCAAAAATATAGCCGTTACAAATCCAAGCTATAAAGCCACCCATAAGCTACAACATGTACAGTGAATCATAGAATACAAGCATAACATCTTCAGAAAGTCTTAAACAACTAGTTTTTCCCGCCCAACGAATTTTTGAACTTTGTGTCAATCACATGAACACAAACGGCAGTTCACAAGCACCGAGTAAAAATGCAATCGTACAACCACCTCCTACACCAAACGTACATATGGTAGTTCCACCTCCACCGGGTGTAGGTGCAATACCTTCAGGAGGACAACAACGAATTCACTTTCAACCTCAAACAATACAGAAAAATGGCACAACTACGACACTCACAAATACACCACAATTCGCAAACAACATTCGCTCCCCGATCAAGTCGACAACAACAACTTTAAGCGGTAATATAACACTAAATACAAATGCAAATGTTGCCAAAGTAGTGCCAAAAACACCACCAAGACAAAACTTTACATCGTTCGCTCCCTTGATGAATTTTCCATTTTCGCCAGGACCAGTAGGAGCTATCAATAATCCAAATAATCGCGCTCCAAAACATACGATATCGTTGGCGCATCTACAAACTCAAATACAACAACTACCACCCATGATGCCTGCAGTTGATGAAGAAGCAAATAAGAAACGAAAACTTAATGGTGGAGAGCCATCTCGTATCAACACAAATAGTGTGATCAATTTAGATGATGAAAATAGTAACACGAGTAATGCTTCAAGTGACACACCTTCAACACCATTAGATTCTTCGGAACCTTCACGAAAACGGAAAAGAAATGAAACTAATGGTACTGGAGGTAGAGGGTGTTCATGCAAAAAGACTGGTTGTCTGAAACGATATTGCGAATGTTTCCAAAATAATAGACGATGTACAGAAAACTGCAATTGTCAAGGATGCAAAAACTATGATGGAAGTACAGAACTGGCAACAGTAATGGACAAACAATCATCAGGAAAGAAGAAGAATATTACACAACCAGTTAATCCACCTCCACTACCTCGTACCAAAATTGTGAAACCACCTACTACAGTGCCAAGTGTCAATACACCAAATCGTAACTATTATCCACCCATGCCAATGCCACTCGTTGGAGTTACTAATTTGTTTGATGTTGTAGCAGGACCAGATGCCATAGTTGAATTGTGCAAAAGATTGTTACTAACGACACATCGACAAGAACAAATATATTCTCAACAATGGCAGACAGAACAACGGAAAAAAGTTCCAGAAAATAGACCTTTATCACCAAATGAGGAACAAAAAACACCACCAAGAGCACCTCCACGATCTCAAGTAACACCACCAAAAACATCACCACCATCAAGACCAGGTATCGAGGCTTCACCGGAAACACTGTCGCTACTATGTGATGAAGATGACGCTCTGCATGGCGCAGCTGCGACTACTTCCGCTCCAAGTGATCCTAGACCATCAAGCAAAACTTTTATGCAACATGTGACAGCATCTTCCCACAAAGGATTTGAACATTCATTACAAGTAGCACTTGAAGATGCAGTACTGCAAGAGTTTTCACACTTTTTACGTGACAAATTAGATCAATATTATGTTATGGAACAGTCATATGGACAACAATTTAGTTTGAGTCCAATTAAACGACGATAGCGTAAGAAGAAAACTTTATTCCTTCTTCTCCTCTTTTTTACTGTCTTCTACTTGCTTGACAAGCTCCTCAAATTTATCCTTAAACTCTTTGGCTTCTACAATTGTTAATAGGTGAATGAAAAGACATACTCTCTGGGTTAGCGAAACGTACTGCCAACATTTCTGGTTTGGCTTCTTCTTCGGAAAAATCGGATGGTGTATTGTAGACCCATGAACGGTCGCTTCCAACGTTTGGTTTAAGGTTCATTCCTGGCAAGATAAAGTGATTGGCACAGATTTTGAGTGTTTTGTCTCTGCGCATCAAGATACGAATCTTATCATGTTGAGTTTTGTTTTGTAGGAACTTGAGTTGTCCAAAACCACGTTCTTTCCATTCTTTTGCGTCTGGATCGTATCTGAACATTTTTGTACGTCTATAAAGTGTTACTCTAGTTGATCATGAAACATACACGTCAAACAAAACGTCTTCTTGTTCCTCGAAGGACTTTACTTCAATTTCTGGTAAGTGATCCAAGTTGAAAATAGGTTGGAAGGTTGCTTTAGATTCTTCCTCAACTGCTGGTGCGTTATCGTCTCCTGCATCTTCAGCGTTGGTGTTATCGACGTTCTCTACGTTGTCAGACATCGTCCGTTGTTTATCGTTTGTTTGTGAAAATTGGTTGGAAATCGAGTCAACCATGTACTGCTTCATAAAGTTTTAGGAATGGTCGTTACGAGATTTTGAAGAGCACTACGGTAGTTGTAAAATTATCAGTGTTTTGTTATTGTGTAGAGGAGATTAATGTGGTGTATTATTCGTACTTGTAGGCGTTTTAAATGTGAGCATGGTAGTATATTTTGAACACAACTGTTGGTTACTATGCCATACCAACATCTATTCCTTAAAAAAGATGTTCGAAACACTTTTGCCAATTCTGGAAAATTTTGAAACAAAAAACAACATACATGCCAAACAACTTCCTCAAAGACAGAGTGCAGAACTCACGCTTCTCTACTCTGTATATTGACCCTGACGAATACTTGTTCGAAATAGTAGAGGCTCAGGTCAGAACAGACAAGAAAGATAAATCAGTGTATGTCACATTTTTAATAGCTAACCAATGTAGACCACCAAAAGGCTCTCTTATCATTGCTTCGAAATCTATCATCTTTACACCAGAAGACCATTCACTACCAGTTATAAAATGTATGCTAAAAGATGTACACGAAATTGGAAAAACAAAAGGCAACGGACTACCCAAAAAGTTAAAAGCCATTCAATTGAATTGTGACCGTGTTCTACAACTACAACAACAACACACCGAGTCCAATGACGCATCCACTATCAACACAATGATAATCGTCCTACAACCTGAAGATTTTGATAATGTGAAAACAAGATTGGACGCACTGTTCAAGATATCCAAATCAGATAACTCTAAGGGTCTAAGCGAATTGATTTTTTCGTATGAACAATCAATGGCGTTCAATCAAGTTTGGATGGATTCTACTGGTAATGAAGAGATTAGAATGGAAACTAGTGTTACGTTATTCAGTCATTTTGAACAAATCAGGGGACGAGTCACTCTTACAAACAACAACATTTGGTTCCAACCCTTTACGACTTTCAAGAATGAACCACAATACTATCGTATAGCATTCGCATCCATCCGAAGTGTATTGAGACAACGCTACTTGCTTGAAGATGTAGCTATGGATGTTCATTTGATAGATAACACTAGTTACTTTTTCGTATTTGATAACATTACTATTCGTGATAATGTTGCAACAAGTATTGGCATTACGGAAAAAGATGCAGTATCAACTGTACAACAAAAGTGGACCAATAGAGAGATAACCAACTATGATTATATCATGTACTTGAATGAGAAGAGTGGAAGAACCATTCACAGTATCGACTTGTATCCAATATTCCCATGGGTTATTGCCGACTACTCTTCAAACGAATTGGATTTGGAAAACAAACAAACCTTCCGTAACTTGAAGAAGCCAATAGGTGGACAAAAGGGAAACAATGGACCCTACACTACATATATTTCTACACCTGCTTCAGTAGTCTATTTCTTGGCACGAGTACATCCGGACTTGGCACTACAGCATAGTAAACAATTATCGGATACGTTTACATCTGTAAAGAATGGTTACGAATCAAGTATTAGTACACCAAAAGAATTAGTACCAGAATTTTATCAAGGTGAAGGTGAATTCTTGACAAATGTCATGTTACCTCCATGGGCAGATACTCCAGCTACATTTGTTAAAAAGAGTAACCAAGCACTAGAGAGTGATTACGTTAGCAAACATTTACACGAGTGGATAGATATGGTATTCGGATACAAGAGTACAACTGGTAACATGTACCCATCAACATGTCAAATACCAACTCCATTGTTCAAGACTGCTCATCCGGTGAGAAAGTTACCAACTGTTCAATCTACGGAAACGAAGATTACTGAACCAGTAGAAACGGAACAAACTAAACTAGAAGAAGAACTAAAAAAGTACAAGGACTTGTTAGAGAATGAAAAGAAAAAGAAAAATGACAAAGATATCAAGAAACAATTGACAGAAAAAAACAAGGAAATTGCAGTATTGCAAAAGAAATTGGCAGATTCTGAACTAAAGAATTATCAACTCAAGAAGGAAATCGTAAACGCTAAACCAAAGGGTGAAATAGCCAAACCAGGAGATTTGAAAATTGTCAACAAGTACATTCAACAATTAGAAAGAGAATTACAACTGGCTAAACGTGATGAACAACAACGAATGAAAGAGTTGGAGAATGCTCACAAAGAGTTGTTACAGTACCGTAACAAGGTAGATGATGGTAAAGAGAGAAATGAAAAGTATAGAACCAAACTATGTGAATTGAAACAGTTACATACTGATATTCATGATTTGAATGTTCAAGTACAAGAATTAGAACTGGATAATCGTCAAAAAGATGAACAAGTTAATCGATTACTCATGATGAACAATGACTATGAGGAAGAAATTCGTCATATGAAATCAGAAGTTAGAGCCTATGCTCAAACGGTATTCGCACTCGAGAAACTATTCCATAATAATCACTCGAGTACATTTGATGCATTCCATAAACATTTGGCTGCCTTCGCAGGGCTCAGTTATGAGAACACCGAATCGACACCCAGGCAATCACCAGAAAAAGTCAAGGAAGAAGAGAAAGCCAAGGCAAGTGATTTAATATTCATGAGACATGATGTATCTAAAACTGTACCAGCATCACCATCTAATCCATTTTTGAAGAGAACACAAAGTCATGCGAGCATGGGTCGTCCTATTAGAGTGATTCCAGATATTACACCAGTGAGACGGGTTGAAGCAGAACCAGTTCGTAAAAAGAGTCCACCAAAGGTATCTATCTCGGCTACTGTGCAACAAGAGAAACCAGAAAGACAAGGAAGAAAACAATTATCAACGATGCTGTAAATTAAAATTCTTTTTGTGATAGTTGACACAACTTTTTGAATGCAAACAGAACACATTGAAGACGATTCAGAACATATCATAGAAGACATGCCTTCTCGTAACATTGATGTCGAAAACGATAAATTCCCTTACTGTATCGTGTGGACACCTATTCCTCTTATAACTTGGATGCTGCCTTTTGTTGGTCACATGGGCATTGCTAATTCTGAAGGTGTAATTTATGATTTCGCAGGTCCATATTTTGTTAGTATAGATGACTTTTCATTTGGTCGGCCAACACGATATATTCAATTAGATCCAAGTAAAACCAGAAAAGATTGGGATGAAATTGTGGAAAAAGGGAAAGACTATTACTGTACACGCATGGTAAGCTATTTGACAACATTAACACTCAGTATAACTTTTTCTGTAATAATTGTCACAACTTTGTTGCTCACGTGTTAAATCAAATGCAATATGAAGGAAGAACAAATTGGGGTGTTGTAGAGCTCTGTGCTAGAACAGCAGTACAAGGCAAATTTGTGAGTCATTGGAGAACCATCAAAACGTATCTTGGATTTTTGATATTTGTTATATTTTGGATAGTCTTCTTTTCCATGATACCTACAGTCAATAAACGTAGCTATTAGCTTACCTTGTGTTCTACGCTGGAAGGTTGTAACGTCGGCAATTCAGCACAACTCCGGTCAAACACGAGCATGACACACGCAGTAGACTCTGAGTTTTTGAGAGTCTTCTCCATTATTCTAGGGTGGACGTATTTTGTGGCGTGGTCATTATCGTTCTACCCACAGGTATGGGACAACTTTAGGCGCAAAAGGTACACATAATGTAAATAACTAACCTCTTAGTGTTGTAGGACTTTCGTTTGATTTTCTTGGGTTTAATATTATTGGGCACACTTGTTATTTGGTATTTAATTGTGTCATGTATTGGAGTGCAGCGATTTTGCAGCGACATCACGAATTAAACCCTGGAGATGGTGGTAGTCCTGTACATTTGAACGATGTCGTTTTCAGTATTCATGCCGTTACGCTTACAGCAATAACTATTATACAATGTTTAATATACGACCGTGGTACACAACAATTATTATCGTGGACAGCCCGTATTATCGTTACTGGCTGTGTTATTGCAATCATTGTGTTGACTTCATTGTCACTAGCCAATGTACTAGAGTGGTACTTTTTTTTACAGAGTTTGGGATTTATCAAACTAGGAATGAGTACAATTAAATATGTTCCACAAGCATGGATGAATTTTAGACGTAAGAGTACAGTGGGATGGAGTATTGGAAATATTATTCTAGATTTTTCAGGTGGATGTCTGAGTATATTACAAATGGTTATTGATTCTATTAATACTGGTGATTGGTCAGCATTCTATTCCAATATTCCCAAGTTTGCATTGGGTCAATTGAGTATGGTGTTTGCTGTTATCTTCATGGTTCAACATTATTGTTTGTACAGACACAAACCAGATCCAATTCCAGTACTAGAAGAAACACCATTCGAACAAGAAGAGAAATCATTGTTAAAAGAAGTTTAATTTTTCTTCTTTTTTTTCTTTTCTTTTGGTTGACTGGCCTCTAATAATTCTTTAATTTCCTGAGGCATCTTTTGCAATACCTCTCTGTTCACTTGTTTGTTCAATGTTTGTGTCATACTCTTCAATACTTGTGTTTGTAACTTTTCTTCATTGTTCAACTCTTGTTGTTGTTGAACTGCAAAAACGGTAAAATGTTGCAACCATTTACCAGATTCTAATGCACGACCATCCTTTTCTCCAAATTTTTCACATAGTATACGATATGATTTACGTTCTTGTTCTATTGCTTCTCTGAATCGTTTATCCATAGAAAAGGTCACTGCTAATGCATGATGACTTTGTGCAGTTTGCAAACTAGTTGGTCCTAGTACTGCTTCATTGATACGTAACGCTTCTTGCAAAAATGTAACACTACGTTGTGTATCGTGCATGTCTTGATACATCATTGATATATTGGTCATAATTGTGGCCATATCAGGGTGATCAAATCCACATACTAGTTCACACAAGTACCGAGCACGCAAAAAGTGTTTCAATCCAAATTCTGATTGACCCACATTGTGACACAACATACCCAATAGTTGATGAATTTGGCATGCTGCACCACTGTCTACACCAAGTACACGTTTGCTAATGATCAGTGCCTTGTGTTGATGTAAAATGGCTTGTGGTAAATCACTTGCATGGAACAAGATGGTTGCCAAATAACTAAAGCATGTTGCTACTTCCTTGTTCATGGGTCCTTTGACTTGTTGGAACATGACAATGGCTTGTGATAAAAATTCAAATGCACTTTCCATTTGACCAGTCATGAGTTGTTGTTTACCAACTTCTAATAGTCCTTGAGCAGCCATTGATTTGGGTGTACTGTGTTTGACTATGGGTGAAACACGTTGAATATCACCAATACCAAATGGCATATTGTTATCGAGTTTGTAGTCTTTACATGACAATACTAGACCAACCTTGAATGCAAATCCACGTAGTGTTGATTGTTTGTGTAACAGTACATCTAGAGATTCGTTTGATAATGTATAGTGATACTTGGATTGTACAAATTCGATAATGCTTGAACGGATAGATTCTGTAGTTACTGATACAAAGTATGCAGACTTGTTTTGTTCGGCAATCTTTTTCTTCTTGTCGTTGACTTGTACATTTTCACCAACATTACCAAACATGCAATTCAAAAAGTGTTCAATGGCTAATCCCAACTTTTCATCTTGAGTGTTTCTCATGGTATAGTTGAATTCGTGTTTGGCTGCACGTACAACCATTTCTTGTTCACACAAGTTTACCAAATGAGGTACCTTGTGGTTGGCAGCTAGTGATGCTATTTCTCCCAAATATCTAACATTGATACCCTTCTCATGTAGTGATTGTGTCAATGAAATACCATCTAGTGGATTGATTTCACATTCACTGACTTGTGTGATAAAACTGTGTACTGTTGTACCCTTTAAGAATTTACCAATTTCTTGTACTTGTTCTTGATCTTGTTTGATTGACTCTTCAGTACCTGCTAGTGTATGTGTAGAGAATACATCAGGGTTGTACGTGTATACTGGTATTTCTTGTTCTTCGTTGGCTGTTTGTGCAAAACGATGACGAGCGTATGCTTTCAACAGTTCTGGTCGAACAATGGCTGTTGGATTTTCCAAAAAGTTGACATCACGTGGTGTAGTGCGTACCAAATCCAATACATAGTATCGACCATCTGAACCAACAATACCCTTGCACTCTGCTGGACATGAAATAGTGTGTTCTACACCTTCCTTGTCAAGTACTTGATGTTCCTTGATGGACAACTTGTCACATACTTGTTGCATCAATTCATGATACTTTTCATCACGAGCAAAGCTTTTACCTTCATCAATAGAACCATACACGTGTTTGGATCCTTGATCACCTTGTAGAATACCTGGAATAATACTTTGAGCAATAACACGATATCCACGATAGTCAATGATGGCTGATGATAAAGTATGAATACCACGAACATCAGCTTCATTGAATGCAATGACGCCCTTCAAGTCATTGTTGGCATTACTAAATGCATTCTCATCAAGTGGTGCTGCTGATACTTCTTCCTTGACACGACGCCTTGGAGCAGGTGTACTAGTCTTCTTGTAGTTATCATCGGCAAAACTGAAAAAGATGTTATTTTGAATATACACTTGACTTGGTTCAGGGTCAATAGGATTGACAGGTAACAGACACTTGTCTACTACTGCTTGAGCACCTCTGGTAGCGGCATCAACAAAATCACAATGAATCTTGAACAATGTACGATCACGAATAATCTTTTCTTCCATGGTACCCGATGGTAATTCTTTACAGCTTTGATATTCTTCATTCCACTCGCGTTGTTGATTTCTTGGATCATTACCAAGTACTGTTAACAAAATCTCTTCACTACGGTTTGGATCATATTCGTGTTTGACAGGAACATCAACCCACTTTGGTACAGGGAATGGAACTGGTGTAACTTCGAATGGATGTTTCTTTGTTCTTGCTGCTAACAATTTGGGGAATTCTCTTCTAAATAGTGGTGAAATTTCCCATAGTAAACCTAACAAGGTGTTACTATTGTATTGTCTACCACCTCCAATAGGTGTTGGTACAAATTGTTGACCCTTGGTACTGTTGACATAGAATCCACTCGGTGTTGCGGTAATGTGAAAATGTTTACCTTCCAATGTTTCAACTTCCAAATAGAACAAGTCACCACGTAATTTACGATTACCAGTTGGTGGATTCCAACCACTAAATGAAATATGGTTGATACATTTTGGTAATGACTTGCCTGCTGTTGCTTGAATGTATGTATCCAACGACTTGAGGGAAAATGTTTCTGGTTCAAACAACTTTTTAGAATCGTGTTGTTCTGGATCATATTCGATCACATTGATTTTTTGATCTTTTTTCTTCTTTTTGGGTTCTTCTTGGTTATTTTGAAACTCGGTATCACAGTTGAGTGCGTGTGCCAAGTCATTGTATGGTTCTAATGGTACGAGTGGTGCAAACGATGGGAACGATGGAACTGAACCTGACACAGTCGATTCAATACTTCCAGTGGACAAGTATAATTCGTCTATTTTGGAATCTAACAATTCACGCATGCGATAAACGTGCATTCTTGCTCCCTTGTAGTCGTATGGAGCACTGTTCATGACAAGTGTTGCTTCAGGT